>ERZ773150.19-NODE-19-length-187621-cov-22.277316_pt1 | contig 187621 bp, 200 predicted proteins | sample MGYA00580845_ERZ773150 | MGnify/ENA primary metagenome ERZ773150 (study PRJEB29015, sample SAMEA2737848) | human gut metagenome | biome: human gut; feature: human-associated habitat; material: faeces | place: China | collected 2012 ...
CTTTCCAGGGCTTATCATGATGCGCCGAAATACTGTGCCACCATCGAAACGGCCCAGATAAAAAAGGATGAAGTTGTCTTTACTGGCGAGATTCCCGCCCGTTGCATACAGGCATACCGTACTGATTTGGCCTTTTACACCAACGGGCGGAGTGTGTGCCTGACGGAACTGAAAGGGTATCAGGCCACTGTCGGCGAGCCAATCATCCAGCCCCGTCGTCCAAACAGCCGTTTGGATAAGGTGCGCCATATGTTCAGTAAGATTCCTTGATACGCCACAGCAAGGATGGTTATTGCATTTCCCTGCCTTTCGTGGTAAAATGTAGTTGTAAACCACCAGAGAAAACAACAACCCTGCTACCCCCCGTTATCACCACCGATAACAATTTGATAACAGCCCATCGTATAGGGCTGGATAATATGGACACATCAAATAATCAAAAAAATGAGGTATCAAATTTATGAAGCAAAATCCGTTAAATATGATGCCCAACAACGAGTTATAATGGTTTTATTTTTCCGTGTATATACCTGTATACACATTGACTTTTTGCGTTAGATGTTCTACTCTTGTTCTTATGCAACGGATTATAGCTTTAATAGATTGTGATTGTTTTTTCGTGTCCTGTGAGCGGGTCAAGGACCCAAAATTACAGGGCAAGCCCGTCTGTGTCATGACCGGCGGTGGTGATAAAGGCATCATTGTTTCCAGGTCAAAGGAGGCAAAAGCACTCGGCGTTAAGATGGGCGAACCTTATTTCAAGGCCAAAGTCGAACATCCTGATGCAATTTGTATTCCTGCGCATCACTCCCTTTACCACGAAATATCGCAACAAGTTATGGACACCATCCGAGATTTTACACCCGATGTTGAGGTTGTTTCGGTTGATGAAGCCTACGCTGATGTGACCGGTTTTAACAAATTACACAAGATAACCTACACACAATTCATCACAAATATCCGGTCAGCCATTCTCACCCGAACAGGAATTCCAGTTTCAATTGGCCTGTGTTCATCTAAAACCCTGGCAAAGTTGGCCAGCGATAAAGCAAAAAAATGCGGTGGTATTTATGTGATCCGGCCAGACAAGGATGTAATCTTGGCCAAGGTCGGCGATGACCCGATTGATTCTGTTTGTGGTGTCGGCCGGCAGAACTCTAAACACTTATTATATAATGACGTGAATACCATAAAAGAATATGTTTCAAAAGACGACAGCTGGCTGAGAAAAGGATTTGGCGTAAACGGAGTAACCCTGAAACACGAACTCCTGGGAGAAACAGTCTCACCGGTAAATCCAAAACCTGAACCACCGCAATCTATTCAGGACACCAGCGCGTTTGCAGAATTTTCAAAAGATATAGATTACCTGCATTCCACACTGTCCGGACATATACACAATGCTTCTAAAAAGCTCCGGCTATGGAACGGATATTGTTCAACTATTGCGGTTATGGTCCGGACAAAGGAATTTGCTGTCTATCAATTAGAAACAAAACTTGAAAAGCCAACGAACTCCGAAAAGACTTTGCGAGATGCGGCGCATAAGTTGTTAGATCAGCTGTACCACCGCGGTACGACTTACCGGGCAACAGGAATCACCTTGATGGACCTTACTATCGGCAAAAAACAACAGTTCTCGCTGTTTGATAATTTAGAGCCGGAAGATGACAAACTCTCCCGGGTTATTGACCAGTTAGAAAACAAATTCGGTTCTGGGATAATTAAAACCTTGCGTTAATCATTATCTTCTGCCGGTTTTAATAAAGCCTGGCAGTAGTGAATGGCACCATATTCATCTGTGTAAGTGGAAACACCACCCAGCGGTAAATACCCTTTCTTCAGATGTTCTTCTACTGTGTCCTCGAAAATACTTCTTGGGCCTTCATCAATCACGATGTAAAGTTTTTCGTCGTCATATTTTGCCATGGCTACGCTCCTTAGGCTATGCAACAAGTGCTTCATCAAAAACTTCTTTAATATCCTGATTAAATAAAACAAAGACGATATTTTCAAAACGTTCAGCGGCTAAATCGTAACAGGCTCGTTCAACGACAAGGTTTTCATCAAGGTATTTTTGAATGTCTGCTTTTAATTCTTTGATGTTCATTTTACTTCTCCGCATACTTATACAGAACATCCATCAGCAAAACCATCGCGTATGTGTCCTGGCCACAGTATTTTTCAAGACCGTCAAATAAAATTTGTGCTTCAGCATCTGACATTTTGCCTTTTATAAAGGCCTCATACCGGGTTGAGGCTTCAGCTCCGTTGTGTACTTCCATGTCAGCATAGGACAGATCCGTAAATGCCGGTAAAGTTTTCTTGATACTGGCGGAACTGTGTTGCGTTGGCCCGTAAAGATAACGATTCCTGAACGGAACCAATTGATCTACAACGCGCTCATTTATGGCCAACAGTTTATCGCTTAAGTCCGGGAATAAATCAGCCAGCTCCTTGTTTCTGCCTTTTTCAAAAGCCTCATTATAAACAACTATGCTTCCTTTATCCCCACAATTCTTGATAAGGCATTCAGCCAACGCCCGGCGAGGATCACTTTGTTCCTTATGCAAAAAGCTGACATGTTCCAGCGCACCGCTTTTTTCCTTTTGAATGTGTAATGAAAATTGGAACGGAGTTTGGCCGTAAGGTGTACATCCGTCAAACAGAGGAATGGCCGTTTGAAACGTTTCGTAATCCAAATAATACAATGGATATTCCAACTGATCCAACCAGGTCTTAATTTCTTCCGGTTCTACATGAACCTCATTCGTTAAAAAAGCCTCCCGATCAATCAATTGTTTTGGTGTTGTGCAGGTTGAAGTCGGCACATCTTTGATTTCCATTTTACCGGTCTCTGCATAAAAAACATCTGCATCTTTTTGTGGCAAAAGGTCAAAGACAGAATACTCCGGCACATCTTTCCCGCAATAATGATAATACAGACAGTCCTTGCAGGCCTTGTGAATGAGTATTTCAGGCTCGATTTTACCGGTTTGAATTTTCATGTACTGCTCTGCATAAGCCGGTGTATTGATGTATGCCTCGGCCACCGCATCAGTCACATCTTCAATTTGAAAGAGCTCTTTAACATCAATCTTGCCTTTGCGCACATAATCTGAATTGATGTGCAGAACCCAACATTGCTTGACCGGGTAACCGGCATTGTCAAATACGCACTTTTGAAAGGCTAAGTCTGCTATGTATTCCGGTTTAACACTTGTTGCGGACTTGATTTCAATTAAATCCCAACCACCGCCGTTTCGTTTCAAAACATCGATACGGCAAAAAGCCCCATTATCCAATTTTGCAAAAGCTTCGTATAAAATGTCATTGCTTTTGGCCAAATCAGCTGTAATTTTGCTTCCGTTGATCACATCCCAATTCTCTGCCGGCACCATAACGCCACCCGGGAAGAACTCCCGAGCCAAGTCCTGAACCTCGTTTCCGATGTCAAAACGTCTTTGCGTAGCCTCATCAATTTTGGGTGTTAAATCTTTGCGGTTCTTCTTCAACCACAAAGCCTTAACACAGTTTTGCGCCATCATATAGTCGGATTTAGATAAAAACATGTGTGCTCCTTTTTGCGGATAATCTTAGCCTTTTATATTTAAAATTGCAAATTCTAAAACAAATTACTGCCAATTTCTGACATCCATTTAATTGACATTCGAAATTGATTTAATGTATAATCACCTCGCTATTAGTAAAAATGGAGCCGTAACATGTATAAAAAAACGCAAACGCTCAATGACCTGATCTTGTGGATGCAGGACACAGATGACGGCATTTCCCTCAAAGATATCATGGAAAAATATGATGTATCTCTCCGGACAGCTGCCCGCATGAAAGATTCCATCGCCGAAAAATATCCTGAATTAAATGAAATCAGCGGTCCATACAACACAAAACGTTGGTATCTGCCAAAAGGAACCGGTCGCGATATGGTCAGCTTTTCAATGGAAGAGATCCACGCACTACAAAACGCATCCAAACTTTTGGCTTCCAAAAAGATGATTGATTCGCGCTATATTGATAACGTCCTGCACAAGATAAAAGCCCTCATCGGTAAGGATGCCATCAACAGAATAGAACCGGATGCCGAAGCACTATTGGAAGCTGAAGGTTACGCTTTTCGGCCCGGACCAAAGATTATCATCAACACAGAACACTTAAAACAGCTCCGGTACGCAATTATTGCGTGCAACCGCATTAAAATAAAATATGATTCTGCGCACAACAAGGACTGGCGCGAGTTGTATCCTTATGGCTTTTTGTATGGAAATAAACACTACCTTATTGCTTGGGATCCTACAAAACGCAAAATGTGTCACTTCAACCTGAATAAAATAAAAGAAATTGAAGTTTTAAATACATACTTCAAACGTGATCCTAAGTTTTCATTAAAAGAATTTTCAGAACAGGCTTTTGGCGTTTACCAGGAAAAGCCGTTTGATGTTGAATGGCTGTTTGATGCAGAAGTTGCTGATTCCGCGGCTCAATATACGTTTCATCCAAAGCAAGAAGTTATCCGTAATGATGACGGTACATTAACAGTTAAATTCCGTGCCGGCGGTGCTCGTGAAATGGATTGGCATCTCTACACATGGGGTGGCCATGTAAAAGTTATAAAACCGGAAGATTTTGATAAAAGAAAGTAACGTTAATGTGGATTAGTAAGGAAAAATACGAAGATATTGAAAGGCGTGTAAAGGAACTCAACGAGGAATTACAACGGCTTTATAACTTGGCATATCTCGTAGATGTAAAACAAGACGGAATGAAAATGGTCATGACCTTTTGCCAAGGCGATAAAATGTTCACAATTGAGGCTGTTCGGATCATTTCCGGCGGCAAGGATATATCAAATTTATTGTCTAAGCAGTAAGAGATTTAACAATTTCATTGATCGCAATAAAAATTTCTTCAATTTCGTCTTCCGTATTTTCCTTTCCTAAAGATATACGGATTGTACCGTAGGCATACTCATCAGGAACACCCAGAGCCTTTATTACGTGAGATGTTTGATTCTTTACACTGTCACAGGCAGATCCTGTGGATACCATAATTCCTTTAAGATCCAACCTATGCATTAACGTTTCTCCTGATATTCCTTTGAATGAAAGGCTTATATTTCCAGGAATATGGTTAACCTTTGTATTGCATATAAAGTCAAGATTGCTTTCTTTTAATTTTCTGAGGAGAACTTCTTCAAGCTCTATGATGTGTCGAGCATTTTCTTTTAATTTATTGCAGTTATTCTTGAGAGCTGTTGACATACCAACTATTGAAGCAACATTTTCCGTCCCAGCGCGTTTACCCTTTTCTTGAGATCCTCCATTAATTAATGAAGGAATATCTAGGCCTTTTTTGATATAGAGAAAACCAATTCCTTTTGGCCCATTAAATTTATGCGCAGACGAAGAAAGCATATCCACATTCAAATCTTTAACATCAATTGCAACATGTCCAACAGCCTGTACAGCATCAGTGTGGAATAGTGATCCATTTTGATGACTAATAGAGGCTAATTCCTTGATTGGCTGAATCGCACCGTATTCATTGTTTGCGTACATTACTGATGTAAGATAAACGTCATTATATATGTTGAATTGTTTCTTTAGTGACTCAGGATCCACAAGCCCATTGGAATTTACTTGAATATAAGTGGAGTAATAATCTTTAAATTTTTCAATCCTTTTACAAGCCTCTAAAATTGCATGATGCTCGATGTTCGATGTTATAATTCCCTTTTTTTGATTTTGGTATAATATGCTTTTAATGATCCAATTGTTACTTTCTGTCCCACATGAAGTAAAAAATATTTCGTCTTCATCAGCATTAATGCATTCTGCTATTGTTTTTCTAGCATTTTGAATTGCTTTTTTTGCATTTCTTGCAAATGAATATGGTTGGGATGGATTTGCAAAATTGTCCACCAGGAACTCCTTCATAGCTTCAAAAGCTTCAGGATCCAAGGCTGAAGTAGCGGCATGGTCTGCATATATAAATTTTTTATTTACCATTTTACTTTCCCTCGAACAGTTTACAACCTTCCTCTTTAAATTCCTCGATTTTATCCAAAAGTTCCTGAACGGTACAATCAAGATACTCCGCAAGGCAATCTAAGCAATAAAAATTTACAATATCTAAACCAAGTAATTTTTTATTAATGCCGATTGTATCCTTATCAAGGTTTTCTTTTCCACAGGCCACACAGTTAGTTGCCATATTCACTCCTAACAGTCAATGTCGGTACATCTTTTCCTTTATACTCTGTATCCAAAATACCCAATTGCATTTTAATTATCTGACGCATCTTCGTAGCAGGACGTAAACAATACTTAGTAAATTCAAGAGAATTGATATCCTTTGGCGAGCGAACGTGTGGGAAAAGCAACTTGAGGTATCCAGTCGCTATTCTCTTTATCGCTTCTGTGTCACGGGTATCTGCTCGCTCAGGTACTTCAAGAATTTGGTCGACTATTGCACGATAACTTGCATCTTCTCTAAGCAAGTGTAGCATTGTACAGAAATATTCAGAATTCAATGCCCATCCGGAGATTTTAAGATCATCATGCATACGCGGGATATCCCATCCACGAATGAAACCATGGAAACGATCTAGTAAAGCACTTTCCTTGAAAACAGTAGGAAGATCGACAAACATATTTTTGTATTCATCCATATTTTCTTGCATAATATTGCCCAAAAGTATAATTCCGGCATCCGCAGATCCCTCATGGCCTCCAAAAGAGATTGTTCCTTGTTCCATGTAGCCTTTCAAAGTTGAACTAATCTCATCGGAATTCACGAATGCAAGCTTTTGAATTTCATCAAAAGCGACATAATCATAGTTGTAAACAAGTCCTTTTGTTCTGCGACTTAGATCAAAAAACAACTTCGAACGAGACATAACGCCTGACGCAAGGTAACCAAATCTGCTGACTCCACCGAACAAATATGACTTTCCGGTTCCTTTTGGAGCCAGTTCTATCAAATTGATCCTTTTTTCTACGAATGGCAACAATCGAGTGATCATTGACCGTTTTTGATCCTCATTTTCGTATCCGCCGGCATTGTAATCGATTGCACCCAATATCACATCCAGCCATTCTTGAACAGTAAATTCTTTGCGGACATCCTTGAAATACTCCAAATCTACCGTATAAGGACAGAAATTTGTAAAACTAATTAGTTTAATTTTACCAGGAATTTTTTTCTCCTCATCTGGAAACTTATAACCAAGCTCAACAACACCCCACGTATCTTTCCCGTTAACGAGCTCATCCTTACAGCTCTCCCATACATTTGGTTCAATGATGGTTTCCCTTGTTGTTAAACCAAAATCAGGAAGAGAAAAGCTTATTTCTTGGGTTTTAATACTAATATCAATTGATATTTTAGTTAAAAATTTGACATGCTCATTTTCATAAACAATCCTATTTTTTATACTTGTCCATTCGTTCTTTGATGGGATATAGGTCTTTATAAAGGCTGAGATATCCTCAACATTAAATTCACCTTGAGAATCTTCGAATTTCTTTAACAGCCAGTCGCGCAAGAAGGAAGGCAAACTCAAGGCACTAAAAAAATTGCTCTTTTTAAGATCCTTAAAAACAACCATTTCATCAAAATATTCTTTCAATTTTTCATCTATTGACATGGACATTCCTTTCTAAAATAGATCTTTTTCAACTGTTACTTCACTCTTGACATTAAATTGCAAACCGGATGCAATCATATTTTCCGATGCATAAACGTCAAATATATAATTCTTTGCCTTTCTGATATCCGGCATACTTACCTGATACACAAACTCCTCTGCAGTCGGCTGAGAATCATAATACTTACCTTCGATCTTAACTTTCAGGTTATTAAGTTTTTTATTTATGAAGAACTTAATGAGAGCTGATTTCCTGAAGCTGACTGTGATATTCTTGTAAGAATCAAGTAGACGAACATCAATCTTTTCATTTTGTGGCGTAATCTCGATTATAGGCACACAAACTTCTTCTAGAGCCGCACCACCATGTACTTCTACATTAGCCTTTCTACCACCCTTAAATCGGTCATAATTAGCTAATACCCAGTAGCCATTTTCCTCGGTTGCAAAATCGGGTTTTTCATCAATATCTGAGACTGGACAGCACCTTCCCGAGTGCTCGCCTTTTTCCGACATCTCATATTTATTTTCTGTCTCATTAATGACTGCTAATCTACTGGCCCCATGATCCGAGATTATAATTGCTTTTTCACATTTTCCGCTGGCGATATTCGTACGAATTTTTTCCAAGACTGTGGCGATGATGTTTAATTCTTCAATTAAATGTATTGGTTCCTTCGTGATTTGATAATCAAAATCATTTGTTCCATGGTGCTTTAATTCATCAAGATCCTTTATATCAATGATCTTACAGCCTGCGGAACTGAATACATCCACAAACTCCTTATTCATACAGGTTATGGATGGTAATTCAGAGCGACAAACAGTAACGTTTGCAAATAAATTATTGCTATTGCATTGCGCAAGAATAAAGCTTAAATACTCAACGCCCAGCGCATCTACAAAATAAACCATGGTATTTTTTGTATCAATTTTTTCAAGATATGAAACTCGTGGACGCAAAATAGAGTTATACTCACGTTTGATAGCCTGTTCCTCAACTACTTTCGCAAAATCTGAAGAAATATGGTTGAAAAGTTTTTGATACTTGTAAGCTTGGAAATATCCTTTCAAAAGCGGGTGTTCAAAATTATATTCTCCCATATATGAGTATAAATCCGGATAAACTACTTTCAGGATTGAATTAATATCATTTGCGTTAAGTTCAGAAGCATATCGCCCCAATAATCCGATTACAGTTTGTTTTTCAAGGCTGGTATTGTCAGTCAAATAGAAAAGGCCGCTTTTTCCTTTAGCTGATACCAATTTACAGTATTCGCATATTTCTTCTGTTTCTTTAGCAAAATTTTTCAATATACATTTTCTCTCTAGGTACAAACTACTAAATTCTGAGTCTGTATGATCAAAATTTAAGATGGTTTGAAAGAGCGCAGAAACAAAATCTTTGTACGACGAAACCCTTTGTAGTACTTTGGAAAGGTATCCTGTTACGATTTCTGAGCTGTATAATTTCAGCATAAGAACATATAACCACTTCTTAAACTCATCAAAACCTGCATAAGCATCTATTCTAAATGGTAAATTTTGAATACCCCCAAATTCATTTGAAATAAGCGTTTCCCATCCATCAGCTTCTTGAAGGCGTTTTAATAATTCAGACCACTCATCAACTGTTCCGAAATCATCATTAACAAGAGATATGCTATCTTCGTACGTTTTAATTATATCATATGCGCTTGAAACGGTTGAAATTTGCAGGAGTGATTTTGGAAAATCTGCCTCCGTATGTTTGGTAGAAATGAATACTTTGTCGCTTGGATTAAATTCTACGGCTTGATCAAGACTATTAATTCCAGTGTACGAATACACTTTATCGAGCGAAATTTTAGGCGATACGAGAGTTAATGTGGGAGTATAATCAGGTTCGCCTTCAACAATTATTATCCGATTAGCATCGTAAAGACGCTTATCATGAAAATCAAGATACTTAGAACACTGATATGTTATTATTACCACATGACTTTCGGTTGGTAAATCAAGAAGGATGCGCAGTTGTGAGTGCAACTCGTCCTTTCCTTGCAACCTTAGAAAAGAAGAAACACCAGTTATGAATAAATCATCATCGGATTTTGATAGATCATTTTTTAAATTATCCAAGCGACAATAAGAGTCTTTTTGGCAGTAACTTCCTGCATTTTTATAGGAATAAAACGAACTGGGAAACCGTTCTTTTAATTTCTCAAAATCAATACCATTTTGTATGTCCACAATTATTGGTTGGGACTTTTTTGATTGTAAATATTTATCAATTTTTGTAAAAGCAAGATCCAGTTTCACAGTTTCTCTCCTTTTAATGACTATTCTTAATAATTTGAATACCCAAAATCATATCATCTTTAATTAATTTCTTGATATAGGATTTTACGTCTTCAGTATCCATCTTATCAATTTTTGCAAGGGCTTTTTCATAACCGTTTTTGTTATATTGAGCCTCTGCAAGCTGTTGAATTTTCTTTTTCACTTCCGGAATACCAAGCCACAAATATGGCTCTGTTCCAACTTTTTCGTATAAATAATTTTTAACAGCATCCACATCTTGAAGTATCACAGAATATTCGTTTATTATTGTATTCTTGAAGGCTGTATCCCGTTTATCTTCATCGTTTAGGCGGTCATAGAAATTTCCATTTTCTAAGAATTCCATTGCCTTTTTAACTGATTCGTTGTCAGGATGCGGCTTGTTCAACACATCAAAGGCTTGATGAGCTCTTTGCATATCGTCGTCATCAATTAAGGCAAATATTGGCATTTTATACTTCTCTGACCATTCTGCTGGCGATGTAGTTTTTGTTTTATCCTTCCACAATTTTTTGAGTTTAGAATAGCCAAGAGAGTTTTTATAATCCTCGGCAACTTTTGCAACAATGCTAGTATACTCAGATTTCTCTTTACTAAAGGATCCAAGCGGAAGCTGCGCAAAGATCGCGTTTATTTCATCATCAGCGAATCCATCAACGTAAAACGCGCAAACATCTTTGAAATATGATGACTGATTTTCAAAGAACGTCCTAAACTCAGTTCCGTATTTAGAGAGAGCCGTTAAGAACTTGGATTTTTGTGCTTCAGCTAGGTGACCGCCATTTCTCTCAATTCATAAAGAATATCAAATAGCTCAGTTGCATCTCCTATTTTTTCCTTACACATCGGATATGAGATACGAATATAGTTGCATTTTTCAGACCAATCAGCCAACGCTTTTGCAAAATTCGTATTTTGTGATGACATGATTTTGTTGCTCTCGGCAATAATTTTATATTCCACAATCATTTCATCAATCTTTTGGTTGGCTGTTTCCTTGTTCCATACCCAATTTGCGGCATCTGCATCAAACTTATTTCTCAAGGCATTAACATAGAAATGATTATCCTTGATCTCGTTAGCTAATCTTGGAAGTTCACCATCCTTAAATTGATCCAAATACGCAATCATACCGCTTGTACACTTTTCTTTTGTAAACAAGCTTTGTAAATCATTCACCGCTTTAGGATTTTTTATGCAGAGCTTTCCAATCTCAAGAGCAATATCACTGTCTGTTTTATTTACATGCGCATTGTTATTATTTGCAATGTAACTATAATTTTCAATAAGTGTTGAAATTACCTGTTTATCAGTAGTTAGTGGCTCATTATCAAGAATATACTGTAATACCCAAACAGGGAAAGAAAGCTCTTTCATCTTACCGCGAATACGTTCACGTGTTTGTTCAATGGACGTGCAGAATGATGCTGGGATTGAAAAGGCGGAAGCAGTTGCTTCATTAAATGCCTTCTCTTCAGCCGTCATTGTTACAATATATTTGTCCTTAAATCGGTTATTCGGGGTAACATCTAATTTGATGACTTCATCAATAACCTCTTTTAGTTTTGCTATATTGAAAGCATCATTTGTAAGGCCATCACTCCATGTATATGAACCATCCACATATTCTTTTAATACAAAGCCCAATACAAAAGCGGTTAAGTTGCATGGCAAGAAACCATATGGTTCTTGTTTAAGCATACTGTATATATCCGTCACAGATACACGGCCTTCTTCCTTAAAAGATTGCGTGATCTTTTCTTCTACAGCAATTTTTATCTTGGAAATAGGCATGAGGTTTGGAGCTGTTTTCCAATAGTCGTTTACTTTCCAAGCTCCCTTTAATGCTTCTTCCAATTTTGTTGTTGGGTTGGCTGATTTGAAAATACCCATTGTATCTTGTTTTGCACCACACTCAGCACCCATTTTGAGCGAAGATAATTGATACATACTATCCGTTACTGTGTATTGTTCCAAGCAATATGGGAACTTATGAAGATTTACATCCTGTAGGTACGAATATAAACCATCAGCCGAGGCAAAACGCTTACCATCCGGCAGGTCTTGAGAAAACACTAAAAATTCGCCTTTAGCAATTCTATCTCTCCAGGACGAGAGAACCTGCAACGCATAGGTATCATACGTTCTAGCTTGATTATTATCCTTACCATTTTGATATTGAGCATTCGCCTTATTTTCGCAATACTGTTCAATCGCATCGCGCCCCATTGGAGTTGTTGTTGCATCAATAAAGATCATTTTGTAACTGCCATTGCTGACAGCATCTTTAATCTTTTTATTAAGCGTAGCGGCTTCGTTATCGTCCTTTGCAAGAGTTACAACAGCACAGAGCTTGTTCAGATATTTATCTTCTTCAGCTCTCAATCTCTTAATTACTGTATCAAAATCTGAAAGGCTCGCGTAGGAAATAGAATAGCGCAGAGCTAATGATTTTGGCAGATTAAGTGTACTGGAGAGACTTCCTTCTTGAATAAGTGTTGCTGTTGGACGATCCTTTAATTGTTCTTTTATCTCTTCAATTTTTCCCGTATCAACACCACCTGTTAATGCAGAATACTGGAACTCTCCACCGCCCAACGACTTTTTATAAATAATTTTGTCACGTTCTAATTTTGCCGCAATACGGGCAGCTTCACGTTCAATATCTGTTCCTTCAAATGCATTGTTGATATTTTTATCGTTTGGAACGAAAAATTCAACAGATCCGCCCACTTTCTGTGAAATCGCCTGTAAAAGTAATACAGCTTTTAACACACGCTTCTCATCTGAACTGAGCTGTTTAGTTTCAGTCCTTGCATAACAGTCCAAAATGGTTCGAATATCTGTTGATAGTGATGCACGACCTTTTTCATAGAAGAAATCCCAAAGCATATCCACAGTCAACAAAGGATTTGCATCCAATGGACCATAGTTGTCAATAAACCACTGGAATCCTTTTATTTCTTCACCTCTATCATTCTTAATAAAATCAAACATACTTCGTTGGTTTGAATCAAAACCAGATGAAATATGTTTCAGCAAGAGTGCTGTATAAGGATGAATTGGTAAAATTTTCATCAGTTCATCATCACTGATTTTAACGATATCTTTGATAATTTTACGTGAATCGCGTGTTCTGTCATAAAGGTCCGTAACTGTAGCATTCCAATCTGCTAAAACACTTGGATCCTGATTTTTTTCCATTGCCGCTCCCATGAGTTGGAAAGCAATGTTCTCAGGCAACTGGATCATGCAGGTAGGACTTATAAATCTATCAAGAATTTTTCTTTTATCCTTATCCGCATCGCTAAATAGAGCCGCACTTTTATGAGTTACGATCATTAAATAGAAAGGATCTGTTGCAGATATTTCAGCAATTTCTTGGAAACCAGTTAAGCCACGAAGGTTATTATTGAAATACTCAGTGAATTCATCCCAAATAAAAACAATCGCTTTTAATCCATTGGCTTTTATAATTTCTTTAATCCAATTGCATAAATCTGTAGTTGTCAATGTAAATGCATTTATTTGACGTTCCTTTGCAACTTTAAAAATCTGATCCATAAGCGTTTGCAAGGCATCGTCTGTATATGTCTGCAACTTATTAATGATTATATCAACGGTATCTCCACCAAACAATTTTGAATAGCTTCCGGTAATAAGAGCATTAAAAAAGTGCTTATTATCAGTATCAGAAAGCCATTTAATGATTGCGTTTTTCAAGGTATTAGGTCCTTGATTTTTGATTCCCTCACTATTTAATGCTTTTTCGATACTCTCTTGAATAGCTAAAACTAGATCGTTATCGCCGCGAATACTTGCCGATCCATATCTGTGTACTGTCAAAATTTTACCGCTATTCTTTTCTCCTTGGAACTTATTCAGTAAATCATTATCCAAGTTATATTTTTCGAAATATGCCTTCGTATCCTTTTCATTAGCATCAAGTAATTTCTTCAAAGTTAAAACAGCATAAGATTTACCTGTTCCATATGCCCCCTCAACCCATATTGATAATTTTTGCTGTCTGGATAAAACGGAGACTGTGTCTTTAATAAGCTTCACAAATGTGGCATGTGGATAGTATTTTTGCCAAATATTTGGCTGAGTTTCGATAACGGCCTCATTTACTTGAGCAAAAAAGTCTGGGTCAATATTAAAGTATTCGCGGTATTTTTGTAACATTTTATTCTCCTTTAGAACAATTGTAACACATCTTCTGATGTTTTATCACTTTTAAGAGTTATATTATCAAGATCGAGCGTAAAAGATGCCGAGATGAAATCTGGGTAATTTACAGACAATCCATTCAAAATTTTTTCCATTGTTTCTCTATCTAAACCAAAAATTTCTGTGGGGCTTATTCCATCACTTTCAATCGTATGATCTAAAAGACGAGAGAGAGTAAATTGATAATAATTTCCACATTTCTCGGCAAATTTATAGAGAGAATATAAAACTACTTTCGGATCCGGATTCTCCCAGGCTGTCCGACAAAATGAATTCAAAGTTATTTTTTCATTTCCTGATGAAGATGCTTTTTCTGTATAATCCCCAATCCCAAGGCCTATTTTTGAGAATGGAGTTTTTGTAATGAAAACTTTAAGAGCATCACAAATATTGCGTTTTCCTAATCCTTTAGTATCTCCTTCCATAACATCTTCTAAGAGATATTTTACACGATCTAAGTTCATATTTTCATTTAATGGTAGATTTTTTATGAACCAATTAAATTCCGAAGTATACACGAGATTGGACAGCATTAATGCCCAAGCACTTTCGTTATCTGATCCCAAGCCAAACAGAATACAAGAAAAATTAGAAGGTTTAAATTTCGTATATTTGTTGCCGGCATCGCCCTTTGATGCAATAACCATGTCTGCATCTTTTAAGAAATTAAGAAAGGCATCTTTCTTCTTGTTTGGAACGGCTCCATGGCCATCTGTGTCCCAAAACTCCTCCAAGCCCTCATCCTTGAAGTAATAATCAATCCAGCTTTTACGAATTCCAAAACTGAAATATCTATCTAGGCCTTTCATTTTTTTCTCCATGTTTATTTTGTTTCTAATAGAATTATATCGCAGACAATGCTCGTGAACCTCATGGCACTGATAACAATGTTTGCAATCGTCAGATATTTTTAATTGGCCGTCTGACATATCAATACAGCCATTGGTGCATTCAGCTACGCATACACCACAATTAACGCAATAAATACTCTTAATTATAACGCTTTTGAATAGCGATAAGAATTTTACATCAGATTTTGAGGTACCACAATTGGGGAATGTGAAAACAGCTTTATCATTGTCGTACTTTAAATTAACCTCATATGTGAAATCGTTGAAATCGATTAAATATTTATCGTCAGAAATAACTACAAATTTACCAATGGTTTTTGCCCATTCTTTCCAGCGAGTATTATATTTTAATACCGTTATGACTGTGTTACCATCTACACGTTCAATAATATGCTTATCGGATCCAAAATTAAGCTCACGGCCACTTCTGCGTGTTTTCCAATTTCCATCCTCGATAAATTTCGTCATTTCACCTTCTGAAAAAGAAGATTTTCCGCTTGTAGCTCGTATTTTTTCTATAAACTTTTCCACTTCAGCCGGATAGCATTGGTTTTTCATAAACTCATGTTTTCCAGATGACATAGGACAAACTAAGCATCCCGCGCGGCTGTTACCTTTCAGATAGGATTCATTCAAAATCAAATGGTTTTTGTATATGTAAAGAAATAGCTCTGCAGTATTCCACTCTAATATCGGGTGGCAACTGTACTGTCCTTTATGCTTTTGACCAAAACTAATGTCATCATATTCACTTCTTGAAACACTTTCATCTCCGCGAACGCCTGTGAATGCCATTCCAGTAAACCCTTGGATGTGTGTATTCAGTTGAAGCAACATAATTTGAGGCGATGTTTTATGAACGCTACAGCACCATCTGTTTGTTACAGCAGGTGGACCAAACGCCTTCCAGGTGTTCTCTGGCATAAGTTTTGACTTGGCGCGCAGGAATTCGATGTTGTTGTCAGCACAAAACTTTGATATCTTTTCAACAACGTTATAAGTATCAGGAAATTCCATTCCTGTATCGCCAAAAATAACCTTGAAGTCATTATGGGGTAATGCTCTCTGTACAAGATCCAATGCTACAACGCTATCTTTACCACCGCTAAATGCTACATAAAAGACATCAACTTTATTTCTATAATTTACATAATTATTATAGATTTTTTTAATCGTTTCCTGAGTGAGGGTATCAAGTATTTCTTGGTTCTTTTCAACCATACGCTCAATATTAACGGGCTCAAGTTTCTTTCCTGGTTCTTCCGGTTCACCTTCCAAGATGATCTCTGGACGAGTATAAAGACTACCGCCTTTTGTTCGAGCAACGACACGCCCTTTATAAATATATGTATTGGATTCAGCCCACATATACGGTGCATTATTGTTTGGATCATACGACCAGTACTTATTAAAGCCGAGTATGTCTAATTCTTTTGCGTACACAGGTCTTGGCTCTTTGCTAAATTGCAAAGGAGAAGTATTTAATAAAAGTCCGCCAGTTTCTGTGTCCCAAGTATATGAATACATTAATTATCCTTTCGAATTCCTTTTTTGTGAAGCCCTTTCTATTATGTTATCAATTGATGAATACGTTCTTCGTGCAATATAACCATAATCACATAAGAACTGTAAAATAGTATCTTTTTGCAATTGACATCTTGATTTAGCCACTGCATCCACGAGAATATCATCAAAACTCGTATAGGCACTGGTCTTTTTAACTATTGCACCAACACTCTTTGTTTCACAAGCAGATGCCTGAAAAAGTCTGAATGCCAGGCTGTAATTTTGTAAGTATGATTCTAATAAAAATGTATTCCATTTATAGCCAACATCAGGGAATGAAGCAAAAGTATTCACTGCCTGAATAGGCGTATATCCGGCTTGGCAAAAGAGTGAAATTGCATGATCAATCTCTTTGAAATTGAAATCAATTTTATCTTTTCCAATAAACTCATCCTTGCTAATTCTTATAGCATATTTATTTATGGCATCAAAATAAATCGGGGCAGAAAATTCACTTGCAAGATTTTTTAATTCTGCCAACGAGAAACTTGAAGTGTTTTTCGCAAAATCTTCAAAAATATCGTTCAGATTTAGGTTTGTATCCTTGCCACTTATTACATTGCTATTGAAACTGAAGCTATCGCCTAAAATTGAAGCCAAAGCATTCCTTACTCCTAATTCAGAGATAAAACCATTATTCTCGAAAATTTCCGGTACTTTTTTATGAATAATTTCCAGTACTTCAGCGGCCGTAATAAAATGAGTACTGCTGGCATCTAATAAATCTGAAATAAGCTTCTTAACCGTCTCAATTTCATCGTTAGTTATGTTAAAGTTTCTTGCCAAGAAGTATTGTTCTTTTCCATTACTTATAAATTCGGAAGAAGAGCGGAGTTCTTTGATTAATTTATTCTTATCAATATGCGGAAGCATTGCAGACAATTCATCTTGGAAAAATGGTTCAGAGCGATCAACAAGCAGTTGAATTATTTCATCTGAAATGCTTTGGTTTACTGACTTGTCTTTTGATAAATACTCTTTAAATACATAATATTTACCTGTGTTTTGATACTTTAAATATTCTCTTAAAATATCAGGATCAAATATGCTCTGTGTTAAAAATTTATCAGAAAACTCTTCAAATAACGCTGTGTAATAAATTGTATTGTGGCCATTTTCAAAACTTTGATTTATAAATGCAAATAGATCCGCTTTCGTATTTTCATCCAACATATTTTCTGCTATGTAAACACGATCATTATAAACTATTCCGTTTTTCAAAATCAACTGATCTAGTAATTTTTCTGATATCTCTTCAGGTATTTTTTCAGAATGAATTTGTTCAAAAAATAATTTGAAACGCTCTTTTTCAAGGTGTGAATCAAGCCGGAAGCCTTTTTGGTACTTTTCACACAATACAGTATGTATTTTTTGCGATAAATCAGAATACTTAACAGTAGCATCAGATTTTTGAGTGTCGGTCGCTTCAAAAACATTAAAGGCTAGTTCATTAGAATCATTAGAGAGTTTAATTTTTGCTGTTTGTCCTTGATTATTTTCCAAATAAATAGTGCATTGATCAGGTGTCATCCCATAGCAATCTAAAAGCTCACTAATACGTTGCATAACAGCCACTGCGCTATAATTCACATTCAGAAGTAACCCATTAATCAACTTGACATAGCGACCTTTTTTTGTACCTTTTGTATATGATACAACTATAGTATCAGGATAAGGCTTCAGCTGTTTATATTTTTTTATCATAAGATTGAATACGGAACTATACAAACTACTCCACCCATGAACTTCTTCGAAATATTGTCCAACATCAAACGCCACCGCTTTACTTCCTGTAATTGATGCCTGATTAGATGGTGCTATTTCTTGCAATTCTTGTTGTTTCTCTAATTTGGATGAATCACCGTCACGCGCTACAATTGGATTGATTGCTCCTAATTTTTGGACTTTTATAAGCTTATTTGAATTTATATCAACAAAGAATTCTGTAAATGATGACAAGTTATTCAAAAGTACATAATACTTTCTCCAGCTAAAACAACCAGTGCTATTGCATTCAAGAGGGTCTTTATATTGTTCAAATAGACTTTTTATTTTCTCTTTATAAGCTTCGAGGATTCCTTTAATCCTGCTGTAGAGTGATTTTTCGATATCTGCTATTTCGCTCTCAAGCACATTGAAATGGCGAGCAATTGATACAAGAGATTCAGGTTGCGCCGACATCATGCGTCTAGTGATAATATATTGCTTTTTCCCTCCAACATAAAATTTGTTATAAAAATCATCAAGTTTATTACTCATTGATGATAAAATGCCACCAAGTTCTACAGCGTAACTTTGTTCCTCTTTTATTGGTTCTTCTGATTTAATATCAGGCTCTGGTGTGGTTAAATAATTTGCAATAATTCCATCAAGAGCTTTCCATTTTTCCTCTGAATCAGTGTTTTGAGTCTCAGAAGATGCTCTTTGATCATTTACTTTATTATTTTCGTTATCAGCCAGGTTGTTTTGAGTTGATAACATCTTTCGTTTTTTTATAACTACAACTACTGGCTTTTTAGATTTGTTTTCCACTTGCTCTGTTTTTTTAGGTCTGAATAAACCATTTGATTCCAAGCTAAATTCTTTATTAAACGCATCAATATCGGTTTTATAGAGTTCATATATTCGTTCAAAAGCCTTGCTTGCTCCAGACAGACCTTTTTTACCTTCTGTGAGTAGAAACTCCATTTTTAGCATCTGTAATGCTATACCAGCTTCATTTCGATACAGGTCACCAACATTTGCTCCGCTAGCTCTTCCCATGGAACGAAGCTTTGATGAAAGTTTAGCAATTACATCAGCTCTTTCTTTTTTCCCAAAATAAATATCTTCCAAGGCAACTATTAGTAATGCACACTCTTTTTCAGACCAAACATTTCTCTTTCTCAGTTCAACAATTTCTGCGTACTTTGATTCATCCTTTTGTTGTGGCGAAACTGGCGCGCGCTTAATTGCAGGAGCTGTTTCTAGCTCTTGTGCCTTTAACGATGCCAATAATTGTTTTGCTTTGGATATAAAGTTCATTTTGTAGCCCCTAATTATTCAACCTTGGCCTTTCTGTTATTCTTTATCCACTCTTCAATCTCAGTTTTCTTAAACCGCCAAAACTTTCCTACGCGAAATGCTGGAATTGTTCCTTCAACAGCCATTTTATAGACAGTTTTCTTAGCGAGTTTTAAATATTCAGCCACTTCCTCAACGGTTAAAATATCACTACTCATTGTTTTCTCCTTGATGATTAAAAGAAACGAAAGAATTCTAGCAAAAACAAAATAATAATGCAAGAAAAAAATTCCATTAAAGGCGACAAAAGGGAATGAAAAGACATTTAACGACATTTGTTTAGTGGCTCCATTATAAATTTTGCTGATTTTCTCATAAATGAAATTATTTTTCAATAGGTGCACACGAATCAATGCCAAATTCTGACAGGCACAATTTAGGCACAAAAAAAAAGAACCCCGCAGGTGTTATTCCCGCGGGGTTTTTAGAAACTTTATAAAATTTATTTCACTGCATTTTTCAAAACTGCACCGGCTTTGAACTTAGGAGCTTTTGTTGCAGCAATTTTGATTTCTTTACCAGTTCTTGGGTTACGGCCTGTACGAGCAGCTTTTTTAACAACATCAAATGTACCAAAACCAGTTAATTGAACAGCTTCACCTTTTTTCAAAGATTTTGTAATAACAGCTAAACAAGCATCAACAGCAATTGCAGCTTGTGCTTTTGTCATTCCTGCAGCTTCAGCAACAGCTGCTACGTATTCAGTTTTATTCATGTTTAATTTTCCTTTCTTAACGTTAAGTTTATAGAGGTTCATGACGCCTCCGCTTATGATTCGAGCCATTTTCCGAGGAAAAGTCAAACAAAATCTTTTAATTTGTACATAAATCATCGTAAACCACATTGTTTCTATCAATTTGACGGACAGTTTCCGGTGTGTCGTGTTCATAATCTGCATATACCGGCTCGTATAAAAGGCAAAAATCACCGTTTATATTTGTTGTGCAACCGCTCAATGCGCTTAAGGCTAGCCAGGCTATCCCGACTTTGTTTAGCTGTTTTGACATGTTCCAACGTTCCTTTCACTACTTTGACTTGTTCTTTTTCCTTGCCGCGTCGATAACCGAGCATATATAAGACGGCCACCGCTCCGGCGATTATCCAGTATTTACCCTTATTCCAAAGTTTTGTTATTCTGTTCAACATCTTGTTTTTGCCTTTCCTTTAATCCAATATCTCGTGCGCCACTGACACCGAGTAAAATGCCCATGGCCGTTAATAAATACTCCCAGTCCACTACCGGAAGGCCCGTTATAGGTGCGATCAGGCAGTTATGGAGGAACCCGTAACACAGGATCCATCCGAGGACCGGAATCCAAAGCCGCTTTTTCATGCCATTTGTATTCCTTTCAATAGAGTTTCATTAGAATATGGCTGTATGCCGTTTTCATGTCTGATGATTGCCTTAATAAAGACCAGCAAGACACCATCTTCCGAAAGGTCAACCGGTGTGTCCGGAGCGATGTTTAACTGCCGGGACACGCTGTCAATATATGAAACTGTTTCGTTTTCGGTTGGTGGCGCATACCGGCTGATAATCCGATGAGGCGTGTTCAGGCCATAGAGCCGCTGATAGTTTCGAAGTAATTTGGCCAACGCCCGGATACCGTATTCCGGTGTTTCAAATACGCAAAAGGACGGGTCTTGCTGTTTCCCGTCCTTTTTTAATCCTTTCCAGTCCGAACCCCAACGGATGTTCCCAGGGTTATTATTTCTTATGCCGCGTGGTATGTTCATTGTGCATTTCCCATAAAAGCTGATGTAATTCATCAATCTTTGTCTCTAGGCGATTGATGTTAACCTGAGTGGCATACTCTTTGGCCACCGCAACTTTGAACTCGTTGAGGTCACGCTCGAGGGTTTTTAATTCCTTGCGCTGTTCGCCGAGCTTATAAAAAAACCAGCCAAAGGCCGGTACGCAGATGATCTGTAAAAATTGAATCCAATCCATTGTTTGTCCTTTCTTAGTTGGTGTGAACTCTTGAGTCCTCAATTGCCGCTGTGATTTCAACCTTGCCGGAACGCGGTTTAATCCCGGTAACGCGTGCCAAAGTTCCCCATTTATCTTGAGTTCCAAAGGCAAAATGTGTTCGTTCTGAGTTCGTACCTGTCTCAATTTCAATGTCCGGCGTTTCTTGCAAGATGACCTCATTTGGCAGTGATCCGGCTGTTACCCGGTATGGTCCGGACAGGCTCCCAGTGCGAGTTCTTAAAGCCAAGTAGTGACTTTGGCCCTCGGTAAACTCAACCGGTTCGGATAGCGTTAAAGTCATGTCATTTTTTGACATGATTTCACCGCCTGAACCCCAATGCGGCATATCGTGTGTGATGGAAATCAAATCCCCATAGCTTGGGATCAGACCTTCCAGTTCGGTTGAAAATGTCACAATGCGCCGGCGATATCGGTTGGCCAACGCCATATAGATGGCCTCCCGGAGAGCTTGGTTTTTATCGGTACAACCGAAAAGCTCAACAGTTGCCGTCTTATCTGAGGTGGAGCCTTCAAAACTGCCGGTTATCTCCGAGTTCTTCCATGTGCGGTCCGAAAAATACTGAACGCAAACGCTGTCAGCTGTATCTTCAGAAGGCATAATATATTGAATTGACAGGCTGTTTTTAACGATGTTTCTTGGCCCGAAAAGTGCCACCGGTATTGATTTTGGCTCGTCCCGGACAAAGCGAACAATGCCACCTTGGATATAGGGAACGGAACGTCCGACTTTGCAGGTTCGCGACAAGGCATCATAAACCGTCAGCTTGGAATCAAAGACAGCATTAAACGTATCACCGCGTGCGACCCAAATCTGATCCAGCCGGTATAAACCTTCAAGATCTATGGATTTATCGGTCAGCCTTGCACCATAGTTGGCCTTTAAGATATCGGCTATTGCCCAAGCGATAGAGCGTGTCGGCACTCTGCCGGTCCAGCCACCGGACGGAGACCATGTCGGCAATTTTCTTGTGACGATGCAGTTAAGCATGCGGCTTGAACGTTGTGACAGGTTGTTTGTGGCTTTCATCTTAACGGCGATCAAGGTTACGTCACCGTAACTTGGGTTTGATACGATAAAGCCTTTTGCAGAAGCCCATCTGATTTCATGTCCGGCACGTGAAGATGTATCTTTTACATCTAAACGAACGGCGCGAACCTCATATCTTCCGCTGGCGACAGCATATGAGTAGGTGCGGAACATACTATTGTGGTTATTTGATGTAAATGATTCGCTACCCAGTGTAAACCAATCACCAAGAGGTAAATCCTCATTGTCAATTAGCCTTGCATCAATGCGCCACTGAATGGTTTTATTGTCCATGCCGCCATTATTATTTGCATAATAAAGGCCTTTTTGAAAAGCTACATCAATTTCTATTTTATCGATAACGCTTTCGGTCGGATTTAATACAAAAGGTCCACATACCTCATCTTTTAGCAGTTCTTGACCAGCAACTTCAGGCGAAGTTACAACATCATCGCGAAACAAGGTATTTTGTTCGCCCGGATTGATTATTTGATAAGTAATCTCTTCAAATGAATCAATCGGAGTATCTTCAATTCTTATTTGTTCGATGTTGTATTCACCTTGACCAATGCAATGGAGCTGATAAACATACTGTTCATCATTCGCATATGCATAATAAGGCTGACTAGCAAAGTCCGGATAAATAAGGTGTCGTCCATAAATGACCGGTATCGGACTACCGAGCCTTGCTTGGTTGCCCTGTGCCTGTAAAGAGTAAGTCGGACTTTGTGCCGCTATGGAGTTGGCCGAACCTGAACCATTAAGCGATGCTCTTGGTGTAGGAACAAATGTGTTAACCAAAAAGCTTCCGGCAATAGAGACACCGGCCGCCGCAACTCCACCCCAAACAGCTCCATAAGCCGCTCCAACAGCACCGCCTGTATAAACAGAGGCAACGACAACAGCCACCATCAAAACAACCTGAACAGGGTTTGATGACTTTTTGCCGCCACCGCCTTGAGGTAAAGTGATGAAGCAGACCAAGGATTTTGGCTGAACGGTATCATTCCAAAATTTTCTGAGGACTGCGGCACCGTCTATCATACATATTGTCGGGCGCGAAAGGTCCACTTTCTGTTCTTCAACCAGTTGCCAAACCGTTTTCCCTTCATCAAGGACACGATCTATCCGCCCCTTATTCGGCTGAAAAGGGTTTGTAATGTGTGAAAAGTAAATCATTTATTTTCCTTTTACTCGATAATAGCTGTCTATTTGCCACCCGCACAGGCGCATTGATGGTAAGTCTTGAAAGATAACACCGGCATCGCGGCAACAATGTAAAACACCACCGCCGTCTGCATCCAACCATAAGCCGGCATGAACCGGATGTTTTGACTGACGAAGCAGAACAACATCACCGTCTTGCGGTTTTTCAACTTCATTAAACGCCCGGAATGCAGGATCCTCTTTAAACGCGACTAAAACGCTCCGAAGATTATCCGGATTAACATTTACCGCCGGCACATCGATGCCGTATTCGTGTTTAAGAATCCAACGCACCATTCCCCAACAGTCAAATTCATCAGGTCCTTGCGCTCCGGCCACCCAAGGGCGACCGATATATTTACAAGCAAAATGTGTCATCGTGTTAATCCCGGATAGTTTTTAACAGTGTAGTTCTCACTTGGAAACGACTTATTTCCGATGTCCATCATGCGGGCCGTAGCCGTTATTTTATAACAGTCCACGTGAATGTCCGTAATGACCAGGGTTATCGGCGGATCCATCTGCGGCGTTGTCAGGTCGTCAGACAGATATGGCCGGTATGTCAGCTCGATCATATCCTGTGTTTCAATAGCCCGGTCAAGATAAGCGATCATCTCGGTTGAAACGTTGTCGATCGTGACCGAAATCTCAGGTGTCGGCGTGTTGTTGACCGGTGGCAATTCCAAATCAAAGGCCATGGCCACAAACTCCACAGCTTCACCCGGATTTAGAGGGGCCGAGTTTTCAAGAGTGCAAATGTGGCTAATGTGATCCCGGACCACACGAATGGCGGTCTGATTTCCTTGATCATCAACAAAAGATGGATGTCGCAGTTCCAAGGTATGAAGCAAAATTACATCACTCGGAGCTGAAGCATAGGCTTCCTTTAGTGCTTCTGATAAAGTGCTATCGGGCATTTTATACCTCCTTAAACGGAACAAAACTAAAGACAGGACTTGATAATGGGTTTGCAGTAATTGAAACTGTGGAATTCTTGGGGACAAGGAACGAACCACCGTTAGAGGTTCCATAGCCGTTAAACCAACATTCAAAACCATCAATTGAAAATTTTACAAGGCTATTTGATGCGTTTCCGCCTCTATAAAAGAAGGCCCCATTTTTTGTTGCAGTATATGGTAAAGAAACCGTTGTAGCACTCCTGTAATCAGGCATACAATTCGCAACAATGATGCTACGCAGATTTGCAGTCAGCTGAGTAAAGTTACTGAAATCGACATTGAGCTTTTGTGTTAAGAGTGTCCTTATTGCGGTTGTTTCTTCGGACGCCAAAGTACGTGAAACATCTGCACATTTGATATAAGTCAACTCATAATAAGCCTTTGGCCTTGTTTCAGCACCGACTCTCGGAGTACCATTTGTATTATCCGTAATCGGGGTTATGGCACAAAGAGCATCATTTTTTCGATTTCCTAAACGTTGCATCCATTCATCAGTGCCGCCGGTGTTAGAATAACCGCTCGCCGTAAAACCATCCGATCCAAAGATATCCGATCTATAACCGGACGATGTTGAGTCCTGACGATAAACCATTTCGTGCCAGTGACCTTGCATTTGGTCATTTTGAACATTTCCTAATTGATTCAGTGTGCCACCACGTGCAAAGTTTACCAACAGCGGCAAAATAAGCGTATTATTATCAACTTTTACATAACTGGCACACATACCATAAGTTGATACCTGGCTGTCGTATGTTGCTTCAGTTACCAAAGTAAGGCTATTTGTATCAACAAGCTGAGTAAAAAAGTCCGGATACCGGGAACGCGTTATCGTGTTTTTATACCAAACAGGCTCATATCCGTCTGGAACCTTTGAACTTGCAGGGATCGTTATCTTTGTACCAAGAGGCATTGGTGCCGCATTTTGTGCATAGGCTAGAGCTCTTTCTGCTTGAGCTGTGGCTAATGCAACCTGAACAGCACCCTCAGCCTGTACTTGTGAAATAGAGGCAGAAGTTGCGCTCGCTATACTGTTATATGTAGTTTGCGATAAATCCTTAAAGGTTTCAGCTTCATCTCTTAAGGTTTGCGTTTGACCTTTAATTGTGTTCGTTTGATTTTTAATTGCCAGGGTATCGCTCTTGATCTGTAACGTATCGGCTTTTGCTTGCCGACAATCCCCGACATAATCTTCAAGGCCGTTTATAATTTCAGTCCGCACATCTTTCAGTTGCTTGGCCACAGACGGAACATTCCCGCTTTCGGTTTGCACAGTTGTCATGTCATCGCCATGTACAATTGTGTGCCATTTAGAGCCATCGACTTCTGACTGAGCAACGACTGCTTCTAATCTTTCTTCTAAATTTGGCATTTTTACGCTCCTTTACATGGCAGAAAACTCAATTCTCCGCCTGTTAGTTTAACAACATCGCCCGGACTGACCAGGAATGAAAAACTGTTATATTCTTCCCAGTGTCCGTAGTTTCCGTATTGATGGAATACTTCATAGCCGTTTATGTAACCCAAAAGTGAACTGTTATAGACAACATTTCGCATAATAACCCAACCATACTTCGTAATAGTCACATCAGTATTAAGAGAAAGGACTTGTCGCCGGGACCAATCCGGGGCAATCCAACCGATAATTCCTGTTTTGGCCGCCGCAGTAGGTGCAATATTTGAAAAATCCAAGTTTGCTTTCGAACTTGTTGCAGCTTCAGCTCGGTTTGCTTGACTTGTTGCTTCAGCCACTTGTTCTGCAACAGCACTTCTGACATTTGAAACTTGCGTTGTCCCTTCGTTTTGAATCGTCAAAACTGATGAATTTGTAGCGGCGGCGATATTATTAAAAATCGTCTGTGATTGATTTTTCAGGCTTTCAGTTTCGCTTTTAATACTCGCCGTATCATTTTTTATAGTATTCGTTTCGTTTTTAATTGCGATCGTTTCAGTCTTGGTCTGAAGCGTAACATCACGCGCATTTTGGCATTCAGTAAGATAATCAATAACACCGTTTACAACCTCGTCATGCACATCCTTCATCTGTTTGGCCACTGTTGGAACGTTGCCGTTTTCTGTGGGGACAGTTGTTGTGTCATCACCATGCACAATTGTATGCCACTTTGAGCCGTCTACCTCCGATTGGGAAACGACAGCTTGAAGTCTTTCTTCCATATTCATTTGATTACCTCCTAAAATCCACACGCATACCAGGACTTTGCTTGGCTTGAACTTCCACCACGATTATAAATAGTCATCTGTGTTGCCGAAGTACGCTGTATGCATTGCGCATATATTTCGCCATTTGTTCCTATAGTTGTTGCTATCACTGTATAATTTGTATTCTTGAAAGCCTTTGGAAAGGTAACAGTGACATTTGTCCCTGCGGCCGCTTCTCCACCTTGCTCAATCCAACCGTCGGGCCAAACTCTATACCATGTTTTGCCGCTTACATATTTTGTAAACATCTTGGAAAAGATAGTATCCTTTGTGATGTTTGATAGGTCAGTGTTTACCTTTGTGGAAGTAGCTTGTTCGGCCCGATTTGCCTGACTGGTTGCTTCGGCCACTTGTTCTGCCACCGCACTTTGGACATTCGTCACCTGAGTTGCTCCCTCAATTTGAACGGTCTGAACAGCCGAGCTTGTCGCTGTTGAGATATTATTAAATACCATTTGCGACTGATTTTTAAGACTTTCGGTTTCATTTCTAAGCGTAGTGACATCGCCTTTAATTTTGTTAGTTTCGTTTTTAACAGCGATCGTTTCATTTTTTGTTTGAATAGCCACATCACGTGCCGTCCGACACTCGGTCATATAATCAATAACGCCATTAACAACCTCGTCATGCACATCTTTCATCTGTTTGGCCACTGTTGGAACGTTGCCGTTTTCTGTGGGGACAGTTGTTGCATTATTACCATGAATTATTGTATGCCATTTTTCGCCATCTGCTTCAGCTTGCGAAACAACGGCTTGTAATCTTTCTTCCATATTTGCCATTTTTTATAAATCCTCAATATATTGCGGGCATTCAACGTGAACGAAATAGTGTAGATGATTAACCGCACTCGAAAGTCTATCAAAATCATTGTCTAACAAAATTGCCAAAGCACCATCCGAAAGTGTTGGTCTATCTCGCACCTCAAGTTCCGATGTGATTTCCCAAAGGTATCCATTCAGGAGTTTTGCTTCAAATTGTTGTGTAAACCGAGCTTCTTGCTTCAAGAGGCCAAGACCACCTAAGAGAGTAATAACAAACCATTCAGCACCTTCTTTTGCATAGTATTTATACCAGGCCTCAAAAAGTGAGAATTGTTCTCGATTCATCACCCAGCGCACAGAAATTTTAGACGGCGTTTGCTCATAACGCCGCCTTTGTCTTGCCGGTCCTGCCTCCATATCGGTTCGTACAATAGCTTCACCGGGTTTTATAGCATACCCCTCTGTGGTCGGGTAAGGTAGTTTTTCAGGAAAAATTACTGTCATCTATAACTCCCATAGGCCGGGTTTAACGCATACCTTTGTTCAAGGATCGGCGATAAACCTTCACCTTTACTGATGTTTTTACCAATTGCACCCTCGATCTGCTCAACGATAATGTCCAGATTGACATTACCGTTCATGTCGCGTGTCGGGTTTGCCGTTGTCCTTGTGCCTGAGGCCTTATTGACCACATTCACATTGACGTAAACCGGCGGTTTTGAATTGAGTTCTGCGCCAAGTGCTTTCATCTGTCCAGGCGTGAATACCGTTTCGCCTTTTTTCGCGATAATCGGGATCTCGCCGCCGACCAGGCCCCCGGTATGAAAACGGGGAGCATTTTCAAAAACACTTGGACTAACGCTCTTAACAGATAAAGTATCCGTACCAATTACACCTCCTGTATGTGCTGTGGGAATACCGAAGTAACTCATGACACCGCCCATGATCGGTTTGATCACAGCGTATTGCATGGCCATCCGGACCATTCCCTCTACAACTGAATTTACAAAGTCTCCGAAGTTCGCTTTGCCGGTCATGACAAAGTTTGTGAGTGTGTCCTCCATGGACTTGAACGAGTTTTTAACCAGGCTCTCGGTCATTGAAGCCATATCCGAAGCATCATCATAGACACTTTTCATTCCTAGGGTTACGCCGTCTTTCCAGTCTTTTGAACTTTGAAGAGCGGCAACTCCTGCTTTTTTAACCATATCATCATAAACGCGGTTCACATCGTTTTTGAAATCCTCATAACCGTATTTTGTGCTGTCAAGGTTCGCCAAAGCATTATCACGCCATTCGGCCGCTTTTTGCATGGCCTGATCATAAGGATCCTTGAGCTCAAAGACCTTTTGTTTAATGTCCTCAATGGTCTTTTCGTAAGCCGATGTGTCAGTTTTTGGCAGAACAGGCGATTTCGGAACTGCTGGCTTTTCATCTTTAGGTCTTAATTCCGGATTTTGAATGTACTTCAACTCATCACGAGCCTTTTGCGCATCTATCTCGGCCGCTTTCAAAAGCAGGAACTTCTCCTGAATTGCTTTTGCCTGCGGTTGAAAATCCGGATATTCAGCGGCCAAACGCCACACTTCCTTTTGGTATTCCTCCAGGTTATATTTTGACTGCGAAAGAATATCCGCCAAATCGTTTGCGAAAATCTGGTATTCCTTCAGGAACATGTTCGGCGCGTAACGTTGAAAGAACGACAAACCGCCGGTATTCTTTAATTCTTCCTTCAGGTCCTTGATGTTCTTTTCGGCCACTTTTAATTTATAGGACCATTCGGCAATGGCTTGGTTTTTGCTTTGCGCGGTCACAAGGTTGTTTGTTTCCTTGATCGTTTCAGCCATTTGGTCTTTGAGTTTTTGCAATGTATCGGCATGATCATTGGCGGCTCGCTTTGCCACGTTATGACTGTCTATTAACTTATAAAGGCCATAAACAACCAACATAACAAGTCCGGCCGGGCCACCAAGTAGAGCCATAATTCCTTTCAAAAGTCCGACCGCACCGGAAAGAACCTTTGCCGCCACCGCGGTTGCGTACATCTGCACAGCGGCCACCTTGGAAACTTGCCACATCATTTTAAGGCCGAGTGTGGCAGAGGATCCGGCTGTTCCGGTTCCCATAAGAGCGACATTCAGCGCATAAACGCTTGCCTTTAACAGGTCAATTCCTTTTGTAATCAGGCTTGCACCCAACCGGACGGTTAAGAGCGTGATGATCGGCTCAATGTATTTGGCCAATGTAAAGAATGCTTTACCGGCGATAGTTACTGCGCTTGCTAAAGTTTCACCGATAGCTTTGGCTGCACTATCTGTACCTGATATTAAATTATTAAACTGATCAAGAACTTCTTTTATTGCTTTGTTTAATCCGTTTTCACCGATGGTTCGCGCAACTTTTGCAAGTGCATCTTCAATGTTTGACATTGTTCCGCCCATTGTATTCATCTGCTCGGCCATGGCACCACCAAAGTTTATTGTGCCGATAGATCGAAGATAGTTTTCGATTTCTACAGCATTTTTACCGACTTCTGTTGTAATGCCTTGAAAAATAAACTTTACACGTTCTCCCTCGACCTTTGCTTTGATACCAAACGTTTTGAGCCTTTCAAATTCACCAACGGTTGCTGAGGTAACAGCCGAAACAAACTCCAATATGTTCTTACCAAAGGCTGATGCCGTATTACCATAAGAGGTTAAGGCTTCCATTGAAGGTTCCAAGCCCATTGCCTTTAACCGGATAAAACTGTCTACGATTTCATCAAGTTGGAATGGCGTTGATGTGGCAAAGTCTTCAATCAAAGTAAAGGCTTCTTTGGCCGCTTTTGCAGAGCCGGTCACCGTTTTTAATGATCCGGACAGTCTTTCAAACTCGGCATTAACACCGACAATAGACTTAAACGTTGAGGTTAAACCACGTAAACCGAGGTAAGCTCCAGCCAACGATGCCGCCTGTTTGAGGGTATTATTAAAGGCCTTGGCTGTGTTGTCCAAGACCTTTAAGTTATCGTTTGCCGGTGTAATGACCTGAGTTATCCGTTGAAAGGCTTTCTGTCCGTCTGAGCCGATGTTCTTGAACTCTTGCCGAACCTTGTCGCCGCCCACCGCTTCAAGTCTGATTGAAAGTTTTTTCGCTGTGTTCATTCATTTTTCCATAAAAAATGCCTCAGCTTTGCGGCTGAGGCGGTTATCCGTAAGAATGTAATTGTTTTTAGGAGTTTTGCTTATAGTTAAATCCTTCATAAACAAAAGAAGATTTAATTTTTTCGCAATCTGCTTCTGTTACTCCTGCATGTCTTGCTGTGGCATACCATTCGTTTTTTACAATTTTATACATCTCATCAATAATTTTCTTTGCCTGATCTTGATTCAGTAAAAACTTATCTGCCTCTGACAATAAATTGTCTTTATTAGCAAAACGCCCCATTTGACCGCAAATCATAGCCAAATCACGTTGTTCTATGCTTACCAATGGATTTGGCGTTAAGTCATATGCAGGCGAGAGTTGCCAATTTTTATCCTGCGCAATAAAAGCATGATTACGCGGATGATCATCGGTATTAGAAATAAGTGCATTAAATACCATCCGTCTGAACAACTGTTCAGCATCACGTTTTGCTTGTTTTGATATGCGCCTTAACTCTTCTGCTAATTGAATATAAGACCACTTTTCCCGCTGAGTGTAATCATCACCGGCTTGCAAAACTGTTAATGAACTTATCATCCGATATCTCAGGTATCCGTCTGAAACTTTTTCTCTATCAAAACGCTTTACCAGTAAAACATCTTTTCCCGCAACAGAGACAACTTTGCTTAGAGCCGTTTCTATTCCGCATTTTTCTGCAAGTTTTAACATAGCATATTCAACTAATGCATTGTTCCACTTATCATCCATGCGGTTGAATTTCGCCACCCACAGCTTATTATCATCTTCAATAACAGCCTTTGGACGAGCACCGCCCATCGATGTCCCGATTAGCAAAAGTTCTTGTACTTGTGCCGTAATAGGGTTTTCAGGCTTTACTTCCTCATTTACCAGCAATTCAGCTTCTTTTTGCAATCTATCAAGCTGTATTTTTTGATTGAATACTCTATTGGGAGCAGGCGGTGTCTGATTAAATCCAAACCCTAAAGCTCCTATACGGTCATCCGCAGACTGAAGTAAATAGGTCATTTCATCTGCCTGAGCAACTTTTAAATTACGCTCAATAATTCTACGCCCCCAATAGTCAGGTGAAGCATCGCGTAATGCCCCAAAGACACCCTTCATGGTAACAGTATTAAATACTTTATTTTCCAGTTTTAATTCTATAGGGTCAATTTCTACCGCATCAGCACGGCTTAAGTAAGACCTACCATAAACAAAATGTCCGACATCAATTCCTTGTTCTGTCTTTTCTAAAACATACTTGCCCGCTGTTATTTGGTCGGTTTGACCGGGCAGTGTCATATACACAAAACATTCTTGCTTTTTAGAAGTCATTGTCTATTGTCTCCTTATTCCGACTGCGCTTAGGATCTTTTAAACTGGCTAACCGCAAGCCAATTTCATCTTTTAGAGGGTTGGCTAAATCTGCTGCCGGTTCAAGCAAATCATAAACCCATAGAAGAGCCATATAAACTTTAATAGATGTTGCCGGTTTACCATGTTCGGCATCACTTACTACGCGAATACCGACACCAATTTTATCAGCAACTTCTTTTATTGTCAGTTTACGGCGTAAACGAGCCGTTCTTAAATTTTCTCCCAAGCCTTTTATTGTTTTCTCTACGGCACTAGGTGTTGAGTTTTGCAGAACATTTCTTTTGACCATTTTTACTCCTTGCGTAAAATTCACATGAATAGGTTAATGAAATTTGCAAAAGAAATCAAGTTATTTTTTTATAAAAAATGCTTTATAGAGCAAGTTAAGTTATTTAAAATGCTTTATAAAGCAATTTTTGCATATAGATAAACAGTAATTTATCATCTTTTTTGAGTAATATTTATCTTCCGTATTTATCCCGATATCTTTTATTACCAAGGCTATCCTTAGAACTCCGGCCGATTACACCGCCGTAACGGTCTTTATAAGTTGTATTACCTAAACTGTCCGTATGACTGCGAGCTTGCACCGCCCCGTAACGGTCCTTATAAGTAGTATTACCTAGGCTGTCCGTAGAGCTACGGGCTTGGACTGTACCATATTTATCTTTGTATGTTGTATTACCAAGACTATCAGTAGAACTACGGCCAATTACTGCACCATATCTATCTTTATAAACCGTATTACCCATACTGTCTGTTGAACTTCTGCTTACCACTTGACCATAATTGTCACGGCATGTTCTATTGCCTAAAGAATCAGAAGAACAACGCATTCCTGCATTAACAGTAGAGGATATTAAAGTAACAGCAAGTGTTAAATAAAATAAATTTTTCATGACAATGTTCCTTCAGCCATATCATACTAACCGCAAGAAAATGGTGAAACATTTAAATTTTACTTCTGCCACTTTTGGCGTAAACCATTATTGACATTTAAATATCTATGGTTTAAGTATTAGCCATAACACCGCCGCCGTCTTGAAAACGGGACTCTGGAGCAGAGGCTTTTGCCGAACTCTCATCTGTACGAGAGAAAGTCTTTTGAGTAGTATCCTTTGTGTGAGCGGGTTTAGCTTCCCGGCGGTGTTAATGCTTTAAGTTTTGCCACTTTCTGACATATCATTCATACCAGCCTTAATTCCTTGGATTCCAACAGATAACAGTTCAGTCATCACCGCACTTTTTAATCCCAAATTCTCAGCCACCGTCAGCGCAACCCCAAGGTCAGGCTCAGAAAGTTTTAATAAAACCTCCCAAGCCTGATGTCCTTCTGTGGTTTTTAAGGTTGTTTCGACGTATCGGCATCTGTAGATGGGGCAGTTGATTTCTTGCTCGCCGCATCCTTGGCAGTAGCTACGCCCGGAGCCGAAGTGCCACTTAGCTCGGGCGAAGATACGTTTTTTTCGGCCTCAAGTATTTCTTGAATGCCGCAATACTGTTGTCTGAATGTTTCGGCGATACTCCAAAAGTTCGTAAACAATTCCTCAATTTTGGTCGGTGTCAGAGGTGCTTTTTCATCTGTTTCTGCCTCTAAAATGCCGTCCCATTCGATGATCCCGGCCAGCGCAAGACCTAAAATCAATTGCTGATCGGCAAAAGCTTCACGCTTAGTTTGGTCTTCTAAGTCCGGTAGTGTATTATCTTTGATGCCGTTTTCACGTGTATCTTTAACACGCGCGGCTACATCGGCGACTTTTGAATTCATAAAGGCTTTTGCCTCATAAAAGACCGAAGATGTACAAGGTTTAACTTTAACCCGGACACCCATACCTAATTCCAGCCAGTAAGGCTCATTCTTGAACTTTAACTTTAACATTAGTATTCCTCCACATCGTTAATCAATTGTACTGTTACCATTTTGCCGAGTTCTGCGTTTTTGGCACCTTGGAAATCATAAGAGCACTCAATGCCGCCCGGTCCTGAAATGGAACGTTTCGGTTTTGGCAGATAGACCTCGTGGCAAGTAATCACCAGTTTTTGAGTATCAGAGAGTTGATAACCGAGTTCCAAATCAACCGGCACACCGGCGCGGGCTTTATCCATCAGGGCATTGTCACCATAACGAACTGCAATCGAACCGGACAATGAGGCAACGCCTAAATCAATGGCTTCAACTTTACCATCGCTCCGGATCGTTTCAATTTTTTCAAGGTTGTTTGAATAGGTAACTGAAGCACTCGTCACGTTGGCCAAAGTTTCGCCACCGGACTTAATAAAGCCTTGGAATTGTGAAAAGCGCGTATAGTTTTTGACCGCAGGACTTGGTGCTACAGAGGTCGTTGAGGCTGTTTCGCCTTGGGCCATTAAGGAAACCGTTGCCTGTGCTTCACCGGACCTTGCGAAGTTAAAGGCAATAGAGTTGGCTCTTGCACCTAAAAAGCGAATATATTCCGGAACCTCGGCCAGGCCTAATTCAAGCGAATAGCTCGGAAGTGAGGTTTTACCGCTTTCAAATGTATGCGTATAAGTGCCTTCGTTAACAGTTGTTGTTGCCACACCAAAGACAGCCTTCAGCCAAATTCCGATGTTTCTGAGGTCTATCGGAACGGACAGATCACCTTCAACATTGATCACGTCTTGGAACGGAGTGGTCGGGTCGCGGCCAAGGCCTAGAACATTTGAGGAAATCAACCCTTGTTCGCTGTCAATTGCGCTTGATGCAAACGGCACTTGGGTGTAAGGTCCCGAAGAAAGAGTGCCGTAAGTGCTTTCTTCAGCGATTAATAGTTTGGCATTCCAGCCATATGCTCGTGACATATTTGTCTCCTTTGTTAAATTAAGTTAGAATTTGAGGTGTATTCAAGGACAATGGGAACGATCGCACCTTTAATGGTTACGCCGCCGTCAATGACTTCATCAACAAACTCGGGCGGATCTGCGTGCATATAATCAACTTCGCCACCGAGTTGCGGATTCTCTTGTAAAAGCTCACCGACCTGAACTAATAAATTGTCCAAGGTCTGATCACGTTCGGCCGAGGTTACTTTTTGAACAATAACCTCTATCTCGGCCCGGTGTGTGAAAATGTAATAAGGCGGGGATAATAAAATCTCCGGCTCGCCGACATTACCATCGCGCAGGATGACCAAACCGCCGTCAGGGATTTTTTGCGGTAGAGGATCATTGCGCTTAACGGACACATCAAGCGTTGAAAGTCTTTCAAATAAAGCGTTTAATACGATTTCTCTTTTACTCATCTTCGCTCCAGTTTTGTAAAATCAAGCTCGGCACTTTGTTTTGCCAACGCTCGCTTTCACTTTCAAAGTTAATTAATTTCGGCATTTTGACCTGAGGCACCAAGATAAAGGCGATGACCGTCTTTTTCTTTTTGGTATGGACAAGCAATGAACAGGCATTGCGGCGATACACAAACTGTAGCCGCACGCCTTTCATCTGTTCATAAAGACCCGGTGTCATACGTTTACCGCGTGCTTTTTTCGGGATTGCATCGGTCGGAATGGCCAGCCACAGACCGTTTTTGCCTCGGATAATGCTTGCGTATTCAAAGCCCTGCATAATCTTTTCGGCATTAGAATAGACCTGACCGGCCGCGCTGATACTCGGTTTTCCTTTCGGATAAATGATACCGCGCCAAGTGTTGGCCATGCGAGAACTCATACCGGCCGAGCGGACCTGTTCACGCAAAGACGTTTTAAGTCCATTCGTTGCCGCCGATATTCCTAACGTCACAGCCTTGGCACCTTCTGAATAGTGCTTTTCCATGACATCAGACAGTTTTCCTTGTAGTGCAAGTTTTAATTGCATAGCACATCAACACTCCATACTAGATTATGAATATCTTTGACCGGTTCCGTATGCACCCGATAAGTTGCCGCATCTGTTTCTATCGTGTCCCCGACAGCTAAATCAGGCGCATCAGAAATCCGTATCTTCATAAAATGCGTATCGGTGTGAGCCTTAACAAAACCCACACCGACCACTTCGTCCGGTTCAATCAATAAAAAAAGGACTTCTCGTCCTTGATAATTCCCGATCGTTCCGCACCGATTAAACAGGCTGTCCACCGCCTTTTTGAGAGGAAGGGTCATCTTTACCTCCTGTTTCATCAGGTTTCTGTGGTTGCTGTGGCTGTGTTGCCGGCTTTTGGCCACCTTTAACAGGCACTGCAAAACCGCGTTCTATCAGACTTTTTGCATCTGCTTCGTTGAGGTCATACTCCTTACCGGGAGCGATTTCTCTGCCGGCAGATACAACTAATGTAATCAAGGCCTTAATACGCATTTATACCTCCTAACCAATGGTTGCACAGAATGAAGCATTCGGACGATAAGGAACGACCAAAGGCGCAGACTGCAATAACAGCCAACGAACCGATGGATCTTCCTCAACCCATGACTTCGTAAAGTAGCGATGAGCTGTCCAGTTTGCTTTTTCGTCATGAATGGCCCCATAGCAACGGGTTCCTTCAAGTCCGTCTTTGGCTCCCATGATGACGGTTTTGGCCGGCAAGAGTTTGCTTTCAACACCGGCATCATTGATATAAAGGTCATTGTAAACATAGATATCAAAATCACCGATAGAGCCAACGTAGCGCACTTTGGAGTTTTCACCACGAATGATCGGGTCAACATTCAAAGTGTTGTTGGTGCCTCTGCGGTAATCCAAGAACTTCTTCACATCGTCCTTTGAGCGGAAGATTTTCCAAGCTTCAGGATCCATGATGACCGTTTTTGCGATCATACCGGACTTTGTTTGAACCAAATCTGCCCAGTCCTCCAAGTCCTCAATCGGGTTAACAGCCGCAGTTTCCCATGTGGCAGAACCGGTTAAGGCCTTTGTCAAAGCCGCATCACGTCCGAAGTTCACCGTTGTAGATGGATAACCATCGCCGGAAACAACAACTTGTCCGGTTCTTAAGATTTCTGCCGCCATGACTTCTTCACGACGGGTCAGGTTTTCCAACTGGTCGGTCAAAGTTGTGGCCAAAGCGCGTTCATAGCGTTGAGATGGAGACAGAGAGCCACCGATAATCTCACCGGCAACGCGTTTATACGGAATGTTTGCATCAAAGCGACGTTTGTCTTTCACATAAGCCGGCTTGAAAGATTTGGTCTGATAACCACCGCTATCAACGACTTTTCCGGGAAGAAGTGGAGAAACAAACGGAGAGATGCGCGGCTTGCTGTCCGTTACATCAAAAAAGATCTCTTCTTTATCCGAAGTTTGCACATTCGGGAAGAAGGTGTCGAGCAAGAAAGACGAAGGCGTGTGTAAACGTTCAACGACTTTTGCGAGCACGTTTGTAGAAAAAATATCCATTATTTATTCCTTTCAGTATGCTTGATTTGTTTTAATAAAGATGTTTTTTGCTCTTAGTTTGGCCTTTAAGCCGTCAGCGGAAGCACCGCTTGCCACAGTCAGAGCCGCAGAGTTAAACTCACCGGTCAAATAGACAACGGCTTGTTTATCTTCGCTTGTGGCATCAACAGCCTCAGCCAAAATGGCTTCAGGCGTATCCGAGGCACCACAAATTGTCAAAGCATCATCTGAGGCCTTTAACACTGTGCCGCGTGCGTAATTTCCGCCCGTAATAGTTGCGAGCTCAGAAACCCTAGGAAACTCGCCGGCAATTAAATTGTCAGCAGTTGTTGAACCTAAATCTGTAAATCCTTGTACTGTCATGATTAACCTCCAATTGAGGAAGCGATGCGGTCAGCAACGTCTTCGGGTGTTTCTTCTTTATCCTCGGCAGATGGTGTGATCGCCGGGTTTTTGATTTGTGCCATTGCCACATCAAGCGCATTGGTTTGTTTGGCAACAGGCACCGTTTCTAAAATGGCCAAGATGTCAGATGCTGACAAATCGGTCTTTGCAAGCAACGCCTGAGCAGTTGCTTCTTTGCCTTTGACACCTTCAGAAGCAAAAACTTGGGACATACGCTCGCGTTCTTGTGCTTTGATGTCAACGGCTGTTTTTTCTAAATTATCATTCATGAATGATTTCTCCGTTGATTGAGTGTTAAGGTCTGAAATGATTGCTTCAAAGGAAGCTAGGCTGTCCGCCAGACCGTTACGGACGGCATTTTGGCCCACAAAAACATCACCGCCACCGAAGTTTTCGATGACATCTTTTGGCGAAATATCTCTATGGAGCGCAATCTTGTTGATGAAAACCTCAGCCAACGCATCAATGTGCGCCTGGATTTTGGCTTTTCCTTCATCTGTTTCAACATCGGACCGCTTGTTCGGGCTCTGCGATGAAACGATTTCAATGGTCTTTTTATCGTCCTCTTTTTCAAAAATGGACACGACCCCGATGGATCCTAAAATGGCAGTATCCGAAGCCATAATCTTGTCGCAGGCCGAGGCAATCCAGTAAGCACCGGAGCAACAGGAACCTGAGGCATAGGCGATCACCGGCTTTTTGCCGCGGGCGTTATAGATCATATCGGACAGTTCGGAACAGCCGTTGACTTCACCGCCCGGGCTGTCCACATCAAAGACTATGGCCAATATATTCGGATCGTTCAGAGCTTTGTTAAAGTCTTGCGCGAGGATTTCATAAGATGTCGCGCCACAGACGGTTGTCAAAAGGTTGGCGTGTCTGAATAAAGGCCCGGTTACCGGTATAACAGCAACGCCGCCTCGAAGGGAGACGGCGTGCGTATTTTTCATATCTCGGCCCATTTCCTTGGCAATTGCCTCAGGGGATCGGTTCGTCTGATGAGCTATCTCCACCATTGACGATAGCATCTCGGGCGTTATCGCCCATATCGTTTTTTGCATGAGTTTCATTATTTTCTCCTGTCGTTAAACCTAATTCAGCAAGTTTGGCTTTTTCTCTTGCCCTTTGTTCCAAAACTTCTTCCCAGTCCAAGCCTTGACCGGCACATTCAGCTTCCAAAGTTGATAAGCCGATATCCATTCGGATTTGGCAGGCCTGAGCTTCTTTGACCGGGTCAACCCAGCCGCGACCCGGACCGATCCATTTACATCTTGTGTAAGCGTAGCGGTTCTCGTAAAAGTCCGGTGCATCAACCAGTCCTTTATTGACGGCTTCTTCCAGCCAAAGCTCATAAACCGGTGTGGCCCAATAGGTTGATAGCCATTGCCGGCGGCCGTTAAAGTATCGCCAAGCCTCCAACAATGCAGACCGGGCTGACGAATAATTGGTCTTTGAAAAGTCTTTCAAGAGCAATTCGTATGGAATGTTGAGGCCGGTTCCGATGTGTCGGAGCAAGTTTTCAACGAAGCTTCCATAAGCCGAGTTCGGTCGTGAGGGCGTGAATGGCGCTACTTTATCACCAGGAAAAACAGGGATGATAGAGCCACCTTCCAGTTTGACTTGCCAATCCTTTTTGGCATTCAAATAATCATCGCTTGAGCCACCAAACAACTCGTTAAGGCTCTCTCCATCCATTGGTGTTTCAATAAATGCGGCAATCATTGCATTGACGATTGCGGCCTGAAGCTCGGATCGTTCGTAATGGTCCAACATTTTGAACATCGGCATTATGGAGCTCAGGACAGGCTTTCCACGAGTTTGACCGATACGGCTGATATCGTGAACGTGTAGAACTCGTCTCCGGCCAAAACTCGTGGTTGCCGGAATACGCTCCCAAGAATTTAGGCCTGTCCAAAAGTCGCCCGGGTGGTCTTTTTGAATATAGTAGGCTATCGGTGCACCATATTTATCTATTTCAATACCACCGCGGAGGGTTTTGCTATCGGCTTTCCCGTTTGGATTAGAGAGCCGGTCCGGTTCTACCAACTGAATTGCAGTAGAAAACTTCCGGTCTTTCAGCCATAGCGGAATAGCCAAAGCCTCGCCGTTGATCAGGCAAGACTTGAAAACTTGTGTCGTCAGGCCATGGAAAGTTAAGGATTTGGCTGCATCACATTCAAAAGTTTCGGACCATGATCGCCATAAACTTTCAACATGTGCCTGCCATTCTTCTTCCCATTCCTTGGATTTGCCGAGTGCCTTGTAATCCGGCTTGGCCGATAGGCGAAACCCGGTGCCGACTATGTTATCGGACAAGGTCTGCATTGCACCGGCGGCAATGCCATGATTACGCGTTAAATCACGTGACCGGGCAACTATGGTGTCCAATTCCGGCAATAAGTCGCTGTCGGCTGAACCTCGTCCCGGTTGCCATGAAGCTATCTCGCGCAGAGTTTGTGAAGCTGCTTTGTGTGATGTATCTGTCATTAAAAACTCACTTTCAAAATCCGTCTGCGGCCGGCAGGACTGCCTTCAGCCGCCGCGATTTGTGCTTTTAGAGAACTGATATAACTTTCCAACGCCGAGCGGCTCGCTTGGTTGTAGGTCGTTGAGCCGAAACTGCCAACGCTGACGGTTACTTCTTTTTCGCCGATCATCAGCTTATGATAGGCTTCTTCTGCCTCAACAAGCCTTGTTTTCAAAATTTCAATTTTTATAGCCATGGGTCATCTACCTTTGTTGGTTGCATTTGTAAGAATTTCGGTTGCTTTTTAACCTTTATTTTTTCATTTGGTTGGCTCGGTATTGCCGCTTCCAATTCCTGCCAGCCGCGCTCGGATATCCGGTCAAGTCCGTAAATGGCCGCACCGGCACGAGCATAAACCCGGCAGTCCAAGGCTTCGTTTCGCCGGGTTGGGTCTTTTTCCCAAACAGACTTAGGATAACCATTTGAAACCTTAACAATCTGTCGTTCAGCCGTCAGCTGTTTGAAATACTCCTCAGCATACGCCGGGAAGTGACAACGGCCGAACTGACTGGCATCTTCGCCAACACGTTCCATCTTCAGCCACCGGTAAAGTTCGGTCTTGATCACCGGACCGGACACATTCCACACCTTCAGGCCTTTCTTTTTTGTATCAGCCTTAGATGTGGACAGGATCATCGCCGTATCGCGGCTTTGACCTTTAATAGCGACAACGGTTCGCGGCGCATTGGCCCTGGCACCGTTACCACCCCAAACGGCTTGGTTAAACTGGCGGACGAAGGAGTAAACGTCCTGTGTGGCATAACCGGAATCAACGCACATCACCCGGATCGGCATTGTAATCCCGCTTTCGTGCGGGTAGTCCTTATTGACCACATCTGCAAGTTTAGCCCAAACCTCAGGCTTGGCGGTGTCACCGTCAAGAACATAGTAATCAACGGACCAACTCTGTTTTTGCCGACCCCAAGCGACCACTTCGCATTCGATACGGTTCTTTTGAATATCAACGCCGGCGGTTAAGAATAAACCATCGCGTGGCACGACACCCATCGGGTAATTTTCCCGAGTTTCGTAGAGCCGTTGCCATTCAGGAGCCTCGCTTTCTTGCTCATAGGTTTCGCCTAAAATCGTATTCCGGAAGCCTTGCATCAGCGTGGCATCCTTTTTTGCTTTCTCATAAATCTGCACGCATTCTGCCCACGACAGCCAGCCGATCGGAGAGTAAAGCGATGACAAATGAAATCCGGCGGTTAAACCGTCAATTGATTCCGATGTCGTTTGCCAATGTCCGGCTTCAAGCATCTGCGTTTTATAATGCTCGGCAATCAGCTTGTGGCAATGTTCGCATTCATAAAAAACACCGCCATCTTCCTGTGGCCGGATTTGGTCCCATTTAAGGCTCTGAAAACCGCCACAGAACGGACAAGGTAACATATAGTAACGTTGGTCCGAGTGCGAAAACTCGCGCTCAATGGCCGAAACACCCTTTATGGTTGGCGTTGAAACCAGGAATATCTTCTTTTTACTGTTAAAGGTGGCCGTTCTTCGCTCAGCCAGCAGGATCGGATCACCTTCGCCCTCGATGTCGGCAGGATAGCCGTCTATCTCGTCCATAAACAGATAACGAGCCGGCATGGAACGCAAGCCAACAGCCGAGTTCGCACCGGTCATCACCAACACGCCGCCTTGAAAGTCCTTTGACAGCATGGTGTTGCCTTTATCGCGTGAACGGGCGGAACTGACCAGGTTCTTTAAGGTCGGACAGTCCTCGATCAGCGGGTCAATACGCTGGCGCGAATTACGCTTAGCCATTTCAACTGTCGGCGAGATAGCCATTATCGGACCGGGAGCCTTATGAATGATGTAACCGATCCAGTTATTACCGCATTCGGTGCCGCCGATCTGTGCTCCTTTCATAAACACGACCTTTTGGATCGGACTGCGCGGCGACAGGCAGTCCATAATCTCTTTTAAGTAAGGTGTGCGCTTGGTACGCCAGCGACCGGGTTCTGCGGCCGACTTTGATGACAAGGTCCGGTACGCATCAGCCCAGTCAGACACCGACATATAACTGTCCGGTTCTAATCCCCGGAATATCTCTGATGCAATGAAACCCTGCAAATCAAAGGTTTCGATTGAGGAGTTCTTCGCTGTTTGAAAGGAGTTCACTGATATATTTCTCCAAAATCAATGTTGTTGTGTGTTCATCCGTATTCAGCTCGGAAGCAATAATTGCACCGTAGCGCACCGGGAAGCTCAACATCAGATCTCTGATAGAGCGACCCAGCGTGTACGCGTACTGTGCGGCTTTTTTCTTATCAACCACTTCACCGGTTAAAACTCGGAGCTTTGCCTTGGCGATCATCGCCCGGTAATAAATATCTGCCGTCTTGGCCTGTTGAAAAGTTCCCATGGTATTCTGGCGACTTTCAATCTGAGATTCAAATATTGGGTCGGGTTTACGCTGTTTTGACTGGTCGGTATTGATGAACCAGTCCCGATTGGCTTCTTCTACGTCTATCTTGCCATCAGGCTCGGTATGTATGCGGCCGGACTTGATTGCATTCTGAACAGCACTCAAATTTACGCCACGAAGTCGGGCATATTCCCGCATTGACACTTTATTTGCCATATTTCTTCACTTTCTTGCATTATTTACTGGATATAATTTTATTTCCAAGCATGTATTGTGTTGTGTTAACCAGATAGAAAGGAAATCAAAATGACAACACAAAATAAAAGCTCAAAAGCTAAAGCTACGACAAAAAAATCAACCTCCAGTATTACTGATAAAGAGTTAGCTAACATCCTGACCGAAACCTTAAACAAGGTAGCGGAAACAGAGCCAAAAGCCACACAGCCGCAACCGGTTAAGATTGACGGCCGAGATAAGACAGCCTTTATGGTAGTTATGCTGAGCCGCCCGGAAGGTGCAACCCTCAAAGAGATGGCTGAAGCTCTCGGATGGAAAGAAAACTCCATACGCGGCGCGATGTCAGTCTACGCTAAAAAGACCGGCGGAACCATAAACTCCGAAAAGAAGGACGGCGTACGGACTTATTACCTGAAGGCCAACGCCTAAATAATTGTCCAGTAAAAAAAAAGGGGCGGTAAAATCCGCTCCTTCATTTCTTGATGTTCTGTCAAAAATTGGCGTTACTCGACTTCAAACCATTCCATGCAGGTGGCAAGCAAGTGGTCGTAATTGCCCGAAGTCGCTTCAGCCTGAAAGGCATCGCGTTCTTCTTGGCTCAGTCCGGCCCGGCGCATAGCCCGTAAACATATACCTAATATATTAAATGCGTTGCTGTCTTTACCGGTCAGTTGGACTGTAATATCAGGATATTTTGGCATGCTCTTCCTCCATTTTTTTGAGTTCGTTAAATACATCAAGGCGGCGGTTAACAGCCTCTTGTGCGACAAAGACCGTTGCACCGCCGTCTTTTAGAGCCACAAAGCAAACCAAGAGGTCGATCTTTTCTTTTGCCAGTGCATTATGGACCTCGTTGAACGTGTGGCTCAGTTCCTCGAGCCGTTTGTCTGCCACTTGGCAGTATTTCTTTTTCTTCGGCTGAGGGTGCGGTTGGTAACCATAGTAATTATTTCCAACAGCGATAAGCATGGTATCAACCGCACAGTTATGATTGTTAATGGTTACTGCGGCCTCTTTAATTTTGGCCATCAAATCTTCAGGTACTTCTTTATACATTTTAATCTCTCCATATCGGCAGTATGTCGCCGCTGTCTAAATCTGAGCTGTAACCTAGGAGCTTTTTCATTTCGTCTTGAGAGTGTAAGACCACGCCGCCGATGCACTTAATGGTCACGCCGTAGGTCTTGCAGAGCTTGGTTAAATCCCGAGCAAAATTATCATAAGCGCGAGGCTTTACGTCCGGGAATGCTTTCGGGTCCACGTAGTAGCGGAACTCTTTAATCAACCGGATCGTACTCATCTGCCTTTTAAATACCGAGGCGAATGTCTCGAGGTTAGTTCTGAGTTCCTCGGCGAACTCGTCAGCGATATGGCGACCCCAGCGGCTGTCCATCAGGCCCAGGGTTTGTTGCGGGGTTAAGCCTTTGGATTGGATTATCTCGGCGGCCTTATCCCAAAATGCCTGCATTTCCTTTTTATGTTCTATATGGTTGCTGGCGGTTCCCCAAAAACCGAATCTTTTATTTTGTGTTTTTAAAATCTCTGTCATGGCGACCTCCTTATTTAACCTCTATGCCTAAGTATCTGCAGTAGCTTGAGCCGGACGGGTCAGCGTAAAGTGTCGGCTGACCGTCTGCTGTAATCTCAACCACCTGACGGTAATCGTGCTCATCGCTGAATCCGCCTTTTCCTTTTAAGAAGCAGTAGTCGCTAAGTGGGCTCTTGCATACTCTTTTATGTTCGGCTTGTGTCAGGTTTATGGTTTCAACCACCGCCACAGTTTCAAGTCTGTCGCTGTTGGCGCGGGTTGTGCTCTTTACTTCGTCGAGGTCGCTTGGCTTGCGGACCATGTAAGTTTTAACTGTTTTCATATTTGTATCCTTTCGCTGTTGTATCTTACAAGTCAATGAACGCTCTTTTTCGAAGAATTATCCAGTTAATTCTGTGTTATAAGTGCTTGTTTCTGCATTATTTTTTTTGATGCTTCGCCAGATTTCAGCAGAACAGCCTTTTTACCGGTCCAATCTTCCCATCTTTTCACGATTACATCGCAGTATTTCGGGTCTAATTCCATCAATCTTGCGACTCGACCGGTCTTCTCACAGGCGATTAAAGTCGACCCGGAACCGCCAAAACCGTCTAAAACAATGTCTCCCATTTTGGAGCTGTTGTTGATGGCTCGCTCAACAAGCTCGACCGGTTTCATGGTCGGGTGCAAGTCATTGCATTGCGGCTTGTTATACTCCCAAACGTCGGACTGGTTTCTGTCACCGCACCAATAGTGTGGCTTTTCGTTTACCCAGCCGTAGAGGATCGGCTCATATTGCCGTTGGTAATCGGCCCGGCCCAAGGTAAAGGTATTCTTGGCCCAAATAATAAAAGTGGACCATTTGCCGCCAGCCTTAACAAATGCATTGTAGAGGGTGTGAAGCTCAGATGAGCTCATGCAAACGTAAGCGGCACCTTTGCAATACATCAGCATATTAGTGCAGGCATCGTAGAGGAACTGCTCGAAATCATCGCCCAAGTTATCGTTCATAATGGTCCGGCCATGGTTCGGACTGGCGTGATACCGGAGCGCATCTTTCATTGTGGCTCCGTAGTTCACGTTGTAGGGCGGATCGGTAAATACCATATCGGCGGTATCGTCCTGCATCAGGGTTTTGAAATCGTCAATCATGGTGGTGTCGCCACACATAACCCGGTGGTTTCCTAACTGCCAAACATCACCGCGTTTGCTTGTCGGTTCGACCGGTGCCTCCGGTACAGTATCGTCCTCGGTGTTACCGGTCTCTTGAATTTCGCCAAAGCTCTCTAGAGCCTTCAGCTCATCCGGGTTGAAACCAAGGTTGCTGAGGTCAAAATCCTCATCCTTCAGCTCACCGATTTCCAAGGCCAACATTTTTTCATCCCAACCGGCGTTGAGGGCAATCTTATTGTCGGCAATAACCAGGGCGCGGCGTTGAGTTTCGGTCAAGTCCGGTAAAATAACGACCGGTACTTCTTTTAAGCCTAAGCGTTGTGCCGCCATCAAGCGACCATGTCCGGCAATGATGACGTTGTCTGAACCAATCAGGATCGGATTTGTGAAGCCGAACTCCTTAATACTGGCCATAATCTGCGCTATTTGTTCATCATTGTGAGTGCGCGAGTTGCGTGCGTAAGGGATAAGTTTATCCACTAAAAAGTTCTGTTGAAATTCCATGTTAACTCCTTAAATTTGTAGGATAAAACAAAGGGTGACCACCCAAAATGATAAAGTGACCACCCAAGATTTTAAGTTGTTATTATAAGTGATTGATATTAATGTGTTTTTAGGTGACCACTGACCACCCAAAATTTTTGTGTTTCGCTAGAAAAATGCCGCGGCTTGGAGCCCCGCATACGATCCGAAGAAAGTAAGGACCCGCAGCCCATCAGCTGTCAAATCTGACAGCCAACGGGAGCAAAGCCAAGGAGAAAAACGCTATATTAAACAACCAGTTTTTTTCGTTCAACCGGTACAATTGTCAACGCTTGCAAAGTCTTGCGACATAACTTGGTGTAAATCGGTCGATCTAAGCCGAAGAACTTGATTAAAGTGTTTGGTTTTTGGTTGCAAGCAAGCGGACTGTTCGTAACAACACCGTTCTTAACGGTCCGGATCAAGCCGCTGGGCAGTTCAGACTTGCCAATGCAAGATGAAAGGTAAACGAAGCACTCATCATTGTCGCCAAGATGTTCGGTTGCAAGGTAACGGGCATAGACATTCAAGGTTAAGTCTGCCTTGCTCGGGTCCTTGGTCCATGGCGAGCCACCGCCAATCGGACAGGCGGTAGAGTAGAAGTCGCACGCCAATTTCCGACCGGTAATACCACAGTCGGCAATGGATGAATGGAATTGATAAATGCCTGTGCCATTCACGATGATGGACTTTGGCTCTTGGCCGAGCGCATCAACGACAAATGGTTTGATGTCTTCCGGCTCCAGCATAGGTATGGCTACTATGGCCGTCACTATGTCACCGGTTGCATCATCTATGGTAATTTGTGTTTTTATGTCAAGACCAAGGTTAGATGATGTCTTTGCATGTTCATAAAGAGCATCATTTAGTTTGCGTGCCAGCCATAACTCGCGGTTGATGAGAGCCGGACCTTTGCAGGCATAGCCCACAAACACGCCTTGATCTCCCCATCCATCGCGCTCGACACCTTGGTTAATGTCGGCCGATTGGACCCCGATTTTGTTGATGACCTCTATATGTCGAACATCTATGGCATAATTTTTCCATATGTCTGAGTAATGTTCATCATAACCGATTTCTCGGAGGGCATTGCAGACATATGTTTCAATGTCTGACATATCTACCGAACCTTTGACCTCACCACCGAGCATAACGCAGTTATCTTTGATCATAACTTCCACCGCGTAATGAACGCGTGGATCTTGCTCGAGAAGTCTGTCTAAAATGTAACATGAAATGTAATCGGCGGTTTTATCCGGGTGGCCGATCGACACCGCTTCAGCTGTCTTCAGCATGTTATTTTCTCCTGTTTAGTCCGTTATAGTAGGACAAGTTGGCCTAAATCCACATCACCACGTCACCCGACGAGGTTGCTCTGATTATGGCAGATTTATTTGAAAATTACAATAAAAAAATCCGCTGGTTTGCCGCCAGCGGATTAAAATGCTATTGTAAAAATGTATAACCGGAATTGTTGTTTGCACACTTTCTCACGATTATACCAATTTTTATAGTTGTTTTTTGCGAAAATGTCCACGCCTTTTTTGTTCGCAACATTTTTTTCCCAAATCGAAGTAATAGATTTTTGCCAACGCATAGTGAAAACGCTTCCAAATCTGAGTGCGTCCGCAGCAAAATTCCCGACACAATAATTTGATTGGAATTCGGCTTGAATACTTCCAAACCAGTTTTCGTTCATCAACTTCAAGAATAGGCATCCATTGCAGAACAACTTTTTCCCAAATACCGATCTGCTCTTGGGTAGGGTGCGGTGGCACCGGGCGGCGGTCCATGAACGCAATCTCTTGCGGAGTATAAATTACATCCGGCATACAGCACCGGTATTTTGGTGGACGTACCGGAGGCATCAACCGTTCCACATAGACGGCCGTTTCCAGGTCGGCTTTGATCTGGTCAATTTTGACTTTCACCATCTTGCGCCTCCTTTACTTTGCTAAGCATATCGTGACAGATGTCCGTCATGCTCTCCATTTCGGAGTAGGCCAGATCGTTTTCTTTGCAAAACCATTTCCGTACAGCCTTTCGCCAGTCCAGCGCAATGTACTTCTTGCCATTCATCCAACCACGTTCGGAATTCCATTTCACAAACGCGACCGGGTCGATGGTATAACCGCTTTCCTTGCAATAAATCGCTACTTCTTCAACGCTCGGAGCACCTACGTATCGTGACTTATCCACATTTTCCCGCTCTTTATCTTTATCCTTTTTATTTATAAAATCACTTTCAGACTCTTTTTCTTTATCTAGTTCACTATCGTTCTCTTTATCTCTCTCTTTATCTTCCGGGCGGTCGGTTTGCGCTGGTTCAGGTGGCTCGCTTGAATTTCGCTCAGCGGTCGCTTTGCGATTTGCAGTTCGCTTTTTTGCGTTTTGCGCGTTAATCTCGCATGTTTTAAGCCAACGCGAATTGCGCAATTCAATTACTTCTTGAATCGCATCAAAGTGAATTTTTTTCATGTCCGTTAATTTTACAGAAGTGCACCCGTATAAATTAAATTCGCACAGCGCAACAATTAAATCCGCAATTTCACTTTTCTTATAGTTATGCACAGCGGCCAAGAAGCCGGCGGTATCTAGCAAAATAGTCGTCTTTTTTTCCATATTAGACTCCTTTTGCTTCATCCGCACTTTTAATCCTGATAATACCTTGGACCCAGCGCAGAGCTAAAACCGCGTGGTGGTATTCTTTTGTCTTCTCTCTGTGTTTCAAAGAGTGGGCGACAACTTCTTCCTTCAGTCGAACCTCAAAATCACGAAGCTGAGAGAACGAAAAAGAGACCATACTGTCGACCGGGATTGTTTGAATGATTTCATAAACAGTCTTTTTACTTTTAACCATGTTTTTCTCCTTTTGTTATGGTGGATACAAAAGGTAAATTCCCGAAAATCGAAAAACGGTCTCAAAAAAATTCAAAATTTTTTCTTTTTTAGTTTTTTTCTAATATTTTCAACAACATTATTAGAAACTTTAGCCTTGCGCCGAGCAGATCTTGTTGTCTCCCCAATCTCCAAGAGTTTAATAAATTTTTGCTCTTTTTCGGACAATTGAGATGTTACTTCACGAATGGTCATCTTCGTTTCCAAATCAGCCAACGAAAAATTTGATTCGGGCTCAAATCCCTTATTTTCGTACATATCATTTAAAGATTCCTGATTCAAAAAACCCGATTGCATTTCTTGCAACCGGGCGCGACTTAAATGCATTGCTTTTGACTTAATAGCCATAAACAATATGTTGTCTGTGATATCGTTACCTCGCTTTCGTAGAAACTCTAAATAAAAGAGGACTAAATCTTGTATTAAGTCCTCCCGCTCTTGACTATTAAAAAGTCCTGTTGAATATAAAAATCGCAAGTGTACTTTTATATATGTGACTACTTTTGGCGGTAGCCCATTGAATAAACTAGGTGTCATTTTTTAACCTTTTGTTAATGATTAATACAAAAGGCTATATATTAATAAGTTCAAATTCTTTCAATGCAGGGTTGAAAATCCAATATACAGAAAATACCTATGTAGGTTTAACCCATACATAGGTATAAATAAGGTACTCGTCTTATTTAAAACCGAGCTCCCGCCGCTGATCCTCCCATATGTAAGGGAAGTGTCCTCGAATTAATCCCCTTGTTGTCAGCAGCTTTGGTTGGCGACCTTCTATAATCGCCATGACTATATCAGGGGCCAGTGTAGTAAGTTTTAAGATTTGTCCCATGTAGCCTCGGTCTGTGTGTTCCTGTTTTGCTAACTCAGTAAGCGTTATATGCCTTTCTTCCATTTGTTGCTTCCAATAAAAGGCCTGGGTGACAGCTGTGTAGAGTTTACTATCACGTTCACCTTGATCTGGGGTTTGCGGCGTTGGCTCGATAATTAGAACCCTCCCACGCTTACGTCCAAATCTAACCGGGTATTTAAGTTCAAGATGTTTTGCATCAAAATTTTCATCAGATCCAAGCGTTCCGTCTTCAAATAATGACACGCTGAATGGTTTTAATTTTATTTCGATATGGTCGTGGCAGACAATAACTTTTCGTACGACTTCCTTTATGAAATCGTGAACGGTTGCCGGTTCAAAATATTTAAAAGCTTCACCTATATCTTTAATTATAGCATTAACATCGGCACCATTGTAATTCGCATTTTGTCGCTCAAATTCTTTAAGCATCGCCTGTTGTAAATTCGGTGATTGAAATATCTTTTTGACCTTATCAAGAACAAACGATTCTATTTCCCCTGCGGGGATACTTCCAATTTGGCAGTTAACTGTTTTGACACCTTCTTTTACTGCTTTGCTCGAAGTATAATACTCATAATATTTATTACCTTTTTTACTCCGGGTTGGTGTCATGGCACCACAACATTCACATTCTAGAAGCCCTTTAAGAAGTGCTACTTTCTCAGATTTTTGAGGTGAAAATCCAGACCCTATATTACTTTTTTTTAGATCTGCTACATTGTCCCAAATAGCTTTATCAATGATGCCTTTATGTTGTCCTTCGTAAAGAGCATCTTTATAGGCTACCATTCCGATGTAAATAGGGTTGCTTAATATATTACTTATCATTGAATGGTTGAAACGGCCCTTTGATGCAACTCTTCCTGTTTTTGTAACCCTTGTCTTTGGCTTATATCCTTTCTCATTTACATCTTTCATCGTTTGAAGTTGTGATTTTGTCTTTAGGTAATCGTCAAATATAAATTTTACGACTTCTGCTTCCTCCGGATTTATAATGAGCTTCTTTTCCTTTATATCATATCCCAAGGGAGCGGGACCACCGGTCCACATTCCTTTTTTCTTGCTGGCCGCAATTTTATCCCGTACACGCTCAGCTCCAAGTTCACGCTCAAATTGTGCAAATGACAGCAATATGTTTAAGGTTAACTTACCCATGGAATCGCAAGTATTAAAGTGCTGTGTAACAGATACAAATGAGCAATCGTTTTTTTCTAAGGTTTGGACTAGCTGTGCAAAATCAAGGAGTGAACGGGTTAATCGGTCAATCTTATAGACAACAATCATGTCCACTTTGCCTTTCTCAACGTCAGCCATCAATCTTTTTAATGCCGGCCTTTTTAAATTACCACCGCTAAAGCCACCATCATCATAATGATCCGGCAGGATAACCCAGCCTTGATGCTTCATACTCATTACGAAGTTCTCACCGGCCTCCCGCTGTGCTTCAAGTGTGTTGAACTCTTTTTCAAGACCTTCATCTGTTGATTTACGGGTGTAAATTGCGCATCGTATTTGTTTTTGATCTTCCATGGTTTATTCCTTTATTTATCTAATCCAAAAAAGTAACGTCCAGAGATTTTTCGGCCAGTAATTTTTTTTGCCACCGCAGACAGGCTTGAATATTTCATGCCATTATATTCAAAGCCATCTTTCATAACAGTAACAACGTTTTCAACCCCCAAATATTCTCTGACAATTCTTGTACCGGCAGGTGGTAGGTTGTTTCTGTCCTCTGGTGGAACGTACATGTTTGCAATCAACCTCTGTTGACTTGCACTTAACCCACCATAGGCTAATTCTTGTATGCGGTGCGCAATCCTGGAAATGTAAAATTCCTTATTATAAGTAGTAGGGGGTGCATCAAAGTATTTTTTCCAAATTTCTTGCAGTTCTGATATCGACCGTCTTTCTAAAAGTGCTATTTGCATTGATACTTGCATTGAGAGCCTCCATCGTCTTCAAATTCTTGTTCTTGATCACGTTCACAATACATGCTTGGAAATAAAATGTTATCCAGTCTTTTCTGAGCAATAATGCCACTTTTTTTCATCTTTAAATATCGGAGTAAATCCGGCATTATAATTTTAACTATTTTTTCAGCTTGGGTCATTTTGACCTCCTTTCAAAAGGTAAATTCCCAAAAATTGAAAAACGGTCTCAAAAAAATTAAAAAAAATAACGTGGTCAGTATATCCATTTGATTTTTAATGATAAAATATACTTGGCTGGTATTCTCTGTGTGAGGGTGGTCATTGGATGTGAACTAATGCAGGCGTATCTAAATATGTAAATTAAGTAAATTCAATTAAAATTGGACTACGTGGGCAAAATTAAAACGCCAAGTAGTCGGTGTATACTTATTCTTAAAAGGTATACTTCCGGTCTCATATTTGATGCATTGACAACGTCGTATAAGAAAATTTTGAAAGCGGGAATGGTGGCTGAAACTGGGCTACAAAAGGGTATAAAAAAAGCGGACACTTTTCAGTATCCGTTTTTATTTTTTTATAATGGTCGGATTGACTGGACTCGAACCAGCGACCTCTACGTCCCGAACGTAGCGTTCTACCAGGCTGAACTACAATCCGATAACGGATGTATATTTACCACAAAAAAAATATATGACAACATATTTTTTTAATTGAATGAAAAAAATTTTTCATATACCTTTCCCATAAACTTAATTTGTCGGGAAAATCAGCATGTATAAAAAGTTTTCGTATTTTGTTGCCACCATGTTCGGGGTCGGTTATTGTCCGTTTGCGTCGGGTACGGCCGGTTCGCTTGCCACGCTTCCGTTTGCTTTTGCCGCTGCCTATTACGGCGGCACGGTCGGAATTGCCGCAGCGGCGGTTGTCGTCTTTTTTGCCGGAACCCTGGCCACCAAAGAGGTCTTGAAATATACCAAACACGATCCGTCGATCGTGGTGATTGATGAAACGGCCGGTCAGCTGTTTACTTTTGTTGCGGTGGCGGATCAGCTGACCGGTGCGGCGGACTGGCGGGCCTTTCTGCTGTATTTGTTCGGTTTCGGCTTGTTCAGGGTATTTGACATTACCAAGCCGCAGCCGGCGCGCTGGGCGGATTCCAAGGTCTTAAACGCCTGGGGCGTGATGCTGGACGATATTTTTGCCGGCGTCTACGCGGCGGTTATACTTTATGTTATTTCCATTTATCTGTAAGAGGTGTTGTGAGCCGTCTGCAAGCAGGCGGCTTTTTTGCCGGATCCGGGGATAAAACGCCGGATGCCGCGGATTTTTGCGGGCGGTTTGAAAAATAGACGCATTTCCTCTTGTTTTGCCGAAAATTCGGACTATATCAACCGCAGACAACAGATGCGGGAAGAACGGCATGTGGGAACAAAAACATTGGAAAATCGCCGCAGCAGTCGTATTGCTGGTGACTTTGGCGCTGATTCTTTTTAATTAAAAGGAGATGGAAATGAAACTTTGGCATTGGCTGGTGGTGGCGGTTTTCATATTTGCGATCCTGATTTCGCTGTTTTTTTGAGAAATTTGTTTTTTTGTCTTGACATCAATGGAGAAAAAGCGTATCTATGCACCATCATTTATCGCGGGGTGGAGCAGCCCGGTAGCTCGTCAGGCTCATAACCTGAAGGTCGCAGGTTCAAATCCTGCCCCCGCAACCAATCAAAAGGCTTGGAAATGCTAGGTTTTAGCAATTTTTCCAAGCCTTTTTTGTTTGTCCGTATTAGCTCGAAAATTGGCTATTTTTTCCCGTTTTTCTGATACATTCCCGTTTTATTGTTACCTATTTGTTACCTGAAGTAAAAAGTGTATTCTGATTTTATTTGTTTATTTTAATACTTTTAACGTGCATAAATATATAATTAAAGTGTATATATTTTGTTATTTGTCGCTTTATTTTCCGTCCAGAGTTTAAAAATTATTTGACAATTGAAATTGCGTTGGCTATCGTGTTACTCAAACAGGGTTATTACAATGAAAATGAAGATCACTAAATCTCTCATTGAGGGCACTAAAGCCGCTGATAGTTCCGATTTAATAATATGGGACACGATTCTATCCGGCTTTTTTGCAGTTATTCGTCCTTCGGGGAGACGCAGCTTTTATGCCATATATCGCCTGCGTAATCATAAGCAGCAGAAAGTCAAACTCGGAGATTTTCCGGCGATGACGGTTGAAGCGGCGCGGGAAAAATACAAAGAATTGACAGGACAAGCTTTTGACGGCCTGGATCCTGTCGCAATTATCCGCGAGCGCGCCATGGATGCCGATGATTTGGCAAAGTCGGCAACGGTTCGGGATCTGCACGACAAATATATGGCGGAACATGCCATTCATAAGAAAGCTTCGTCAGTTCAAAACGATGTTGGGTATTGGAAAAACCATATTTTGCCTTATATCGGCGACAAGCTGGTGCGGCGGGTGACCCGCGGCGATATCTCATATATTCATAACACCGTTGCTCAGAAGAAAAATCGCAAAGGCGAGTTGATGACGGTGACGGCCAACCGTGTACTGGAGGTTTTGAACAAAGCTTTTAATCTGGCCGAAGTCTGGGAATGGCGTCCCGAAGGAACCAATCCCTGTCGGCAGATAAAAGATTTTGCAGAGAAAAAGCGTCGGCGTTATCTGGCCGCCGAAGAATGTGTCAGCCTTTACAACGTGTTGCTCGAATATCTTAAAGCTGAGAACTATCATCAGCGGCAGGTTGCCAACCTGGTCATGTTGTTGTTGTTTACTGGTGCGCGCAAAAACGAGATGATGCGGGCAAAATGGTCTTATATTGTGCCGGAGCGCGGTGTTATGGCTCTGCCGGACACAAAGTCGAACGAACCGCAGGACGTTCAGCTCAGCATAGAAGTCTTGGAAATTCTGAAGCGGATCCATGATGATCAGCAGAAAAACGGCCGGCCGGGCGAATATATCTTCGACGGTCACATTATCGGCCAGCCTCTGAAAGACGAAGGCCGACATTGGGACAACATTCGCGCCGAAGCCAAATTGAAGGACTTCTGTCTGCATGATCTGCGGCACAGCTTCGCTTCTTTCATGGCGGTGACAACCGGCTCTAAAATTATGATTCAGCAATCCCTGCGCCATGCTGATCCGAGTACCTCTGACCGCTACACCCACCTGATCAACGATCCGCTTCGCGTTGCCGTCGGTCAGACCACCTCAAAAATCCAAGACGTCATGCACGGCAACAAGATTGTTAATTTTGAAGATGCCAAGCGGCGGCAGATGGAAGTTATCGCCCGCGGGCTGGTTGACGGGTTATCTGCTTAACACTATTTAAGAATTTGACAATACCTTCTTTGGCCAAAAGGTCGGCCATGGCATTGTTGATGGCGTGGATCTGGTAGTGTCCGGTGTGTGCCTTGACTTTTTCGATTTTGAGACCGACAGGCATGATGCGGTTGATGCGATATGCCCATTTGCGGCACTCAAGCCGGTTTTTCTGTTGTGCCGGTGTCAGTGGTCTGTCTTTGATATTTCCTGAGATGTAGGCAATGGCCGATTGGCTGTCGGTGTAGACAATATGCGGACCAGGAGCGCCGCGGGCAATGGTTAAGGCATAATATATGGCGCACAGTTCGCCGAGGTTGTTGTTGGCCAGCTTAACCCAGTTTGAGAAAATGCGGCGTTTTTCGCCGTCAATAATAATACAGCCGATTCCGGCAACCCCGTATTGGTCGTTGAAGCTGGAATCGGTGTATATTATCATTTTTCGCACCTGCAGGCTTTGATAACAAGCTCCTGACAGTCAAATCCGTTTTCAAGGTCAAGTACGGTCTGACCGCGAGTGCAGGTATTTACCGGGCAACAGTTGACCGGCACATACTTAATGTTGGCCGCGCAGCTGGCGGCGACAAGCGCTGAGGTCAGTATAATAAAGAGCTTTGCAATCCTCATCTAGGTTCTTCTCCCTCTGTTTGAGTTCAGTTTTTTTTGCTTCGAGGCTCTCGGTATTTTCAATTTTGCACATGGCAGCCTGTACAGCTTTGTGCTGATAGACTGCTTCGGCTGCGAAATATCCGCGGTTATATATTGTCTGGCCGCACCAGAAAAGCACAGCGATGACGACAGCAACGGCGGCAATAGTTAATCCGGTTTTCATGCGTCTACCTCTTTAGAGAGTGCAACGAGGCGGTTTTTCCAGCCTTCCTTGAATGTCGGCCAGCTCTTGGCCGCAGTGTACGCGAACATTCGGTTAATCATGAAAACCGTGTAAATGCTGTTATTTGTGTTTCTTGCGGCGGCAATGGTTTTTTGTCCTATAATCCCGTCGGCGGCAATTCCGAGGCTCTCCTGCAGGATTTTTACGGCCTTGTCAACTCCGTGATTGACGGCAGTATCAAACAAGATAACATCCAGAGGATACGGGATCTCGCCGCACATGGCTTTGTCCCAGTAGTCGCGTTTGTAAATTTTGACGGCCTCTTCTTTGGTTAAGGCGGCAATATCCAGTTTCGGATAAGCGGCTTGGCTGATACCGTATTTAGTTAATCCTCCGGCATCGTCTTTGTGGTCGGAGAGAATTCCTTCTTTTTCCAGTGTTAAATTGACGGCAACTCTAAAATTATCCATATCGGTTCCCCTTTATTTCCAGGCCGTCGAAAGTTAAACCGGTGATGCGTCCGTTGATCATCAGGCCGAACTTTTCGACGTCCATAAACATTTCGTAAAAAAAGACCCACCACGTCTTTACAACTTCAATCGACATTTCGTCCGAAGCCAGAAGTTCGCGTAACAGACCGACATGGGACGACATCCAAACCTTAAACATCTCGTTGATGTAGGATATTTTGTCGGTTGCCCAGCCTTCTGTTGTGAGTTTCTGTTCAACAACACGTTGCACCTCGGCAATTGCAGTGGTAGCGATACGGTGGTGGGTTTTGCGGTAACTGGTGAAATCCTCCTGTTTGATTTTTCCCTGCCGGTAGTCGTTGTACATCGTCGTAAAACCTTTGAAAAAGGCTTCAAACATGGTTTTGATCAAATACTGGTAGAATTTATTGCGTCCCTGATCCTGATCAATAACCAGATCCGAAATACGACAGATGAGGCCGTAGATTTTCTCGGAGAATTTTTCATATCGCCGGTCGCACAGCTCAATAACCTCAAGCTGTTTTTCTGCTATGAGCCGGTGTCGGCGTGAACAATGGGTTAGGATAAAAGATGCCAACCGCCGCAGGGGCTGTTCATATTTTATCCAAGCGAAAACGCCCAGGCAAAGCAGTGTTATCATCATTAACAGCCAGATAAACGGGTTGCCGTCAGCCAAGAGCCGGACGATATCATCCCAATTGAGTTTAATCTCTGACATCTCGTGATCCTTACCGGTTATTTATGGCGGTATTTACAGCCTTTTCATCATCCGGATATATTTTTTTAATCTGTGCACGCACCTCGTCAATCTTGTCTTCGATAGCTTTCAGTTCCTCGACAGGATAACCTTTGCGCGTTTTATAGGCGAGTTCGGCCTCCATTCCGTCGGTAATGGCAAGATAAGCCTGCCGCCGCTGCTCCTCCGCCGGAATCGCAGGTGCATCTTCCGGTTCTGAAACAACTTCCTGCCAGCTCTGATAGATTTTATTATCCCGGACTTTATAAACGGCATTATAATTCTTGCCGTCGGCCGGATATTCAGAGGAAACAAACGGCAAATAACCGTCAGCCTCCAACAGTTCGTCATCGGCGAAGTAGTTGATAATTCCGCGCTCGTTGTCATTAATCGGCGGAAACTCAACCGTGTTATCGTTAATAAATTTTGCATGCGTGTGTTGCATTTCTACTCCTCGCTTAAAAAAGTTAATCTCAAAAAGCCTTGGTTTCCTGCTTGGTCACTACCGCCGCCGGCGCCGAATTTGATGCCGTCAACGCTATAAACCGAGTCGCCTCCCGGATTTCTTGCCCCCGGCGCATTGCTCCAACCACTGGCGGCGTTGCCGTTTTTCTTAAGAATTGTCTTTTTCACAGTTCCGGAAAAATTGCTTACCGTGCCGCCGGCATTTTTTGTTGAACCATAGGTACTTTTGCCTCCAGTAACCTGAAAGTTAACAGATGTCCCGTTGCTGCTCTTAAAATAAGCATTTCCGCCATTGCCACCGCATGTCCAGAAGCCGGAGCCGCCTGTCTTTCCCGGAACGCTGTAATTATATTTGCCAGCGGGGAGAATAACTTCCACGACAACTGCCGCGGCCGATCCGCCGCCCGCCCAGACATTTTCATCCTGCCAACCGGATCCAGCTGCGCCGGCTGCTTCAAGTTCCAACTTGAACCTGCATTCAGCTAAAATTTCAATGCTTCCGGAAATGGTTGAGGTTGAGTTGGGACGGATGTTGAGCAATTTTTGATTGGGAGTGTAAGGACAAATGTCTTTTTTACCGCCCATTGGCCAAAATCCGGCTGATATTGTCATGACCGGTCTCCATAATAATAAACAGAATTTTGCTTAAAACCTCTGTTTTCTAAGGCCCGTAGGGTTCTACCCCCCCCCGTTTTGTCTAAATTGACAGAATAATTGTCAAGGGTAAGTCGGAGATACTCCAACCGACCGGTGCCGTGGTGGTTGCCGCGACTGTAGTTTTGTCCGGTAAATACCGAAGCCGTATCACTACTTCCTGATGCGGCACCGCCGATGCCGTTTGACCAAACATAAGGAGAGGCGCTCCAAATGATTAAATCTGGCCGAGAATTAACCGTTAAAACACCACCGGCACCACCACCCCAAGAGGCTCCCGCATCACTGCCTTTGCCGCAAATGACGATTGGCAGATACTCGGACGGATTGGTAGGATTGCCGATTTCTAGTTTGCTGTCCGTACCCTTTGAACCGATCGTAATTCTTATTTTTGCGTTTGTTAGAAGTTGGAATTCACAGTCAATACCGGCACCGCTCCCACCGCGGTTCGTGCCGATATAAGACCAGTTGTTACCTCCGGGTCCCCCAAGTCTCAAACGATAAGTGCCGGCTTCAATGTCATTTTCCCAAACATACGGCGAAGTCGGTTCGTTAATCTCAAAAAAAACTTTGCCCGGCTCATATGGATCTTCTATATCCTGTCCGCTCATCGGCCAATATGATGTTTTAATAGCCATTGAAGTCACTCCCGAGAGAAGCCTTCCAGCTCGCACCTTTGTTCTCAGTGCGCAGAACCAGCCAATAGTCGCGAACTTTGTTCATTGCCGGTGTTATTCCGCCGTCCCACTCGACTGCCGGATTAAATGTTATGGCTGAAACGGTTTTCATATTCAAATGAAGTTCAAGCGTGACGTGGGTTCCGTCCGGCACGCTGGCAATCGCCGAATTGTCAAAAGTAAATGTCGTTGCCGCAGTGATAGACTTGCGCAGAATGGTGCGGGTTATTTGTGGACGGATAACGTTATCAGCCATATCTTCGGCTTTGGAAAGCGAAATTAAATAAGCCTGCGCCAGCTGGCTGTTTAAAATCTGCAAGCTGTCGTGGATGTTAAGAGCCAGCTGATTGGCTTCGTTAAACACCAAAGCCGGGCCGATGTTGGCATTAATCTTATTGTCTTCGCCGATAGACAGGCCTTTTCCGGTATTAACCGCAATTTTACCGGAGCTGAAAATCAGACCGGCAGCAATAGCGGCCTTTAAGACGCTGTTATCAACAGTTAAGCCGTCGCCGGTCGAAGAAAAAGTTGTATCTTTGATAATCTGCAAGATTGCTTTGTAAACCTGTTCAAGATCATCTGAAGCAGGGGTTTGCTTGCCTTTTTTTATGAGATTGACCAATTCTCGCTGAGGATATTCCAAAGCGCCGGCCGGAATGCTTGAACCTTCTTGACCATTGGCCGGATCCGCGTTGATAAATCCGGCATCAATATCTTCCGAATTAAGCGGCGGTGTGTATTTCATGTTTTACTCCTTCGTCTTTTGCATAGCTGAATTTAAGTAAGGTATGAGCCGGTTTTATGCGGTTGAGCAGACACTCAAGATCTTCTGCCCAGGTAATGTGGCAGAGGGGTTCTCCACAGACTGCCGATCCGCAACGGGCATAATTAATACGAGCGCTGTCAATGATAGTGATCCAATAATAATTAGCTTCACGAGCGCCACCCAGATGTTCTCCGCAGCGGGCAATGCCGCATACAGACGGAGGTGTGGTGACGACAATGACCTCGTACCCCAAAAATTCGGCCAATTTGATAAAGTTTTCTATCGTTGGCGAAATGTTGCGATTGATTTTGGCTATGACGGCGTCAATCCTCTCACGGAATGTCTGTCCTTTGGCATGGTTGCCGTGTTCGCACGGCTCCGGAAGCTCCAGCATCTTCTCCCAGTCGACGAGGGTTTCGCTGCAGCTGTCCGGGAACATCTCTCGGGCGGCTTTTTCCACGCGTTGATGGGTATAAAAGAAAAATGCTGCCGCCGCATCGCCCAGTTTGGAGATTGTGGCTTTAGGATTGCGGCTCCATGCCGGTCCTTTGGGCAACATATCCTGATAGAGCTTTTTATAGTCGCTTTGTTCCATCACTCACTCTCCGAATCCGGATAGGTTATGGTACCGAGCGTTGTGATATGTCCCCTGGCCATGACGACGTTGGACGTCGGAGCGGTCAGGACAAAATCCTTGTTTCCGGTCGCATTGCTGATTGCGCCGCGTATTTTTGACAGTTTGATTTCGCTGCCGGGAATGACAGAACTCGATTGTACCAAACTTTTAAGCTTGTTTTGAACTGCAGCCTTGTCCGCGGTATCCATCGGGTCGAGGCTTTCAAAAATAACATCCAGAGGATCGGAAATCGGCGCTTCGATATAAACCGTAGCGGTGGCGGGCTGCAGTTTGCCGATATATTCGCGGACACGTTTAACGTCGCCAGCCTGCGGAATACCGTCATCATAGGTGTCATCCATCATAAAGCGTACGGTTACGGTTCCCGGACCGGATTCCGTCGGATAACACCAGGCTCGGGTAACCCCCGGAACCTGACGCGCCCAGATTTCATAATCAGTTTTGGAACCCCCGGTGGATGGATTTCTGACAAAAAACAGCAGCCGCTCACGGTATTCCTCAATGTCTTCAATATCTGCGCCGCCGGTTATGCCTAAACTGTCGACTTTTCCCTGCATGGCTACACCGGCAACCGGAGAAACCAAAGAGATGTCGGTTCCGGGAGCAGAATTTCCGTCTTTACCGGTATTTTCGGCAACTAAATGAATGGTTATCGTTCCTTCAGCTCCGGCCTGCGTTTCAGCGGTCGAAGTATAAAAGACGTTATCGGCGCGGCGGAAAGATGTGCCTTTGGGGATGATGGATCCGGGAGTTGCCGAAAAGACCGCATTACCGTCGGATTTGGTTGGAAGTTTGCGCGGAAAGCGGCGGGTTTGGCCGTGTTTTATCAAAAATTCCGGATCGGCGTCTTGAATAAAAAGCTGTTTTAACAGATAGTCAACACGGCGCATAATCTCATCGCCGATACCGGCAAAAACGGTGGCAAAAACATTCAACACCCGGCGGCGCAGGTTGGCATCAGCTCCCTTGAGGTAGGTGTTCAAGTCCGAAATAGCGCGATTTCTTAATTCTAAAAGTGTCGGTTTTTTTAAATTACTCATGGTTTATCCTTGCAAAAAGGACCACAGGTCGTTGAACTTCATGGTGCGCATGCTATCTCCCCTGGTGATAACGACAACGGCGTCGACCCGGCTAATGTCTTTTTCGTTGCGAGTAACCGTTGCCGAAATTTCGGAGGCAATATTGTCCGTGATCATCCAGGCCAGAGCCTGTTCAATATATTCTTTGGCACGCATCATAGACTGCTCGGTTATCTTCTCGCGTTTGAGCAGGTAGAGTTTTGATCCGGTGCTGTCGGTGCTATCAGGGTCTATTTTGTCACCGAACCAGCCATAACGCGGCGCATTCTCCGGTACCTCGTCGGCAGAAGCGCGCCTCCAGGTAAACAGACTGACAATAACTGCGGATTCCAAGTCGTCGGATTGTTTCAGGTCGCCATTTAAGATGCTAATGTCATATTCTTTGATGGCTTGATTGTATTCGAGGGCAATGTCTGACATTTTAGCACTTTTCCGCTTTGTTTTCTTACTATTAAAGTTATTTGATACTTTTAATTTACAATTTTGAAACTTAAATAGTCAAAAAATAAAATTACATTGACGAGGTTGGGGTGCCATCGCTTTTATGTCCGTGAGAATTGTATGTGTCGCGCATGGCTTGCATGGTGCTGGTTTTGTCATTGATCTCGCCACCGGCCGAAATATCTGCGGAGGCATTAATCACCGGCGTTGTGAATGTCACGCTTTGCGTTGCGTTGACATTAAATGTTTTGGTGTTATAGCTGACACTTTCCTCCGCGTTGACTACCAGACGGAGCGTGTTGACTTGAATTTTGCGGTTACGTCCAAGCTTAATGATGTCACCTTCGTCGGTGTAGAGAGCGACTTCTCCGGGTTTCAGCTCTTTGAGCCTAAACATGCGGTCGCCGGTGGCGACAATAACGCCGTTGTTGCGTGAGCCGCCGCAGAATACCACAAGCGCCTCGGTTCCAATCGGTGGATTGGAGCTGATGCCGTACTCCTGATAGCGTTCGATACCGTCTTTAAGCTCACCGGCCAGAAGCGACGCCTGAATGCGCTGCACTTTGCTCTTATCGTCGACCAGTTTAATGACACCGCGCACGACCATATTGCGCACGCGAGTGGTCAGCGGTGACAGAAAACGGGTTAATTGTTCCGTCATGTTCATGCTATACACCCTCTCTGAGTTCTTTCCAGCCCTGGAATGATTTGATCGGCTGGTCGGCAGACGATAAAATGTAAGCGTCAGGCGGCGACAGCTGCAGATTAGCGGTCGTTCCGTCGCCGGTACTTAATTTGACTGCTGAAATGATGAGTTTGCCGGAAACCCGGACAAAGTCGTCTTCAATCGTCACATAGGAGTTCGGTGCCCACAGCTGGCCGGTGTGGTTACGCCAGCCCTGCAAAGTATATTCGAACGGCTGGCCCTTGGCGCGGCGGTTGGAGCGTTCCCACTCGGCGCGGGTTTGCGCGGTGGCTGCGTCCATGGCATCCTCGCCGGTCAGCACAATCGGGCGATAGCGATTGACATCCCTGTCAACGGCATGCCCTTCAACACCGGTAATGTCTTCGCCTCCGACATCATCGGAGCCTGACATTTGCGATTTGACGTAATAATCGCGGAAAATATTGCGCGTGCTGTATTTGCCGCGGCCGCTCAAGATATTGTTGTTTTGGCCATTCTTAACGCGATGGATAAGACGTCCGACGGATGTACCGGTACCGATTGACTGCACTACAAGATGTCCCTCGGCGTCATCGGTATAAACAAGACCGGTCTGTTTGCAAACCTTTTCAACGATCGACTGTGCAGTTTCGCCGGGTTGCACCTGAAAATCGGGAATCGACGACAAGGGCTTGTCGGAGCTGAAAACGAGCCCAATGCCGAACGGCGCGATGACTTTCTCAATAATCTCCTTCGGAGAACCGCTGATAACCTGCCCGGTATCAATTACCGCCGAACAATCGACCAGATCGCAGGTTTTTGAACGGCCGGAAAAAGTGACATCGTGCGAACTTGCGGAATATGACGGCGTAATCTCGTCAAGATAACCGGTTATGACCGGAGCGCCGTCAATCAGAATTTGGCACTCTTTGTCGAGCGGAATGTTTTGTTTGGAACCGATAAAACGATCGGAGACGGTCAAATCAAAAGATGAGGCCATGCAGTTGAGCCCGCGGGAAACGCTGGCCGTCTCCCAGCCGTCGTAAATGGTACCGGATATTTTAAGTTGTACGCTCATTCGCTCAGCACTTTCAGGTCTTTGCCGGACGGAACAAAGGCCGGATAAGGAATTTTGTTGCGAGTTACGATTTCGTCGGCACGATCCAGATCCTCATAAAGGTCATAGGCCAAAGCCAGGGAAGGTATTTTTTCAGGAATGCGAATGGTGCGTACCCGCGGGAGTTCCAAAATAATTTCGCGGATATACTCAACAACATATTCACGGGTAGTGCGCAGGGACTGCATCAGCCGGTTATCCGGTTCAATATCACTAAACAGTTCTATTTCTTCGGTATCGGCAACAAAACTTTCCAAAACCGAGGTGGCCTCCTCGGCATTGTTAAACTCAATTTTTGTTATGATTTCGGCCTCTTTGGCAGCAACGATTTGTTTGGTCAGTTGTTCGATGTGCTGCATGGCCAGTTTCTCGGCGCGCGCATCTTCATTAGCAACGCTGGCATTGGCCGAGGCGTTGCTTTGAGAGGTCAGATTGCGGACGGTTGCAAAGGATTCCGGCTTGTTTCCGGCCATGGAAGAAACAACCGAGAAAACCGTATCAAGTCTTGAGGCCAGTTCCGCAGGCGTATTCAAAAACCGCTCGGCCGAGTTCTTGAGTTCTGAGGCAGAGGTGGCGGCATCCACAAGTTTGTTCATGGCGCCGGTCAGATCTCCGGACAGATCTTGAGCGTACTCCAAACCGGAACCGATGGCATCAATGGCCGAGGTGCTGACATCGGCAATATTACCCACAAGAGAGGTGAGTTCGGCAACGCCTTCCGACAGGCTGAATTCTGAAATAAAGCTGTCTTGCGCCGCGGCGGCCATTTCGGTGGCTGAAGACGTAACAGATCCTGACAAGTCAATCGCGGTTTCGGGCACAGACTGCTCGCCGGATTCGATAAATACCAGCTCAATGGTAGCCATGCGCTGGGTGCCGGCACTTTCACGCACAGTGATGCTGTCACACAGGACGGTGACTGTGCCGTAATCAGGATGGACAAGCGTTCCCGGTCCTTTTTCAACGCAGGCCTTGCATAAAGCGTCACGTTTATTTTGATAATCGTCGCCGATGACAAAAGCCGTCACCGGATAGTTGCCGGCCTTTTTGCCCAAATCCTCAGCGTATGGCGTGTCTTTGTCCGGATACTCGTGCAGATGATTGCGCCGTCCGGAAGACCAGGAGCGATCGGTTACTTTAAACTCAACCCCGCGAAATGATGCTTGCCTGTACTTCATTAAACACCCCCGACAGCATAGCCGTACTCAACGCCGAGATCTGCTTCTCCTTCCTGACTGACTTTCTCTACGGAAGCTTCGCGCGGCAGATTGTCAAATTTTACTACAACTTCTGAATGTGAGCGGCTTTGCGCATTCGAATAAGGCGTGTATGTTTGCTGTAAGGTCTGCGGCATAGCCGTCTGTATCGGTGCAGACTGAGACTGCGGGCTTTCTTCCGGCTGTTCGTCCTTGCTGCCAAATCCCAGCTTCTCGGCAACCCAGCCGCCGGCATTTTTGACCGCCTCGATACCTTTCATCAAAGTGTCAATCGGGTTTAGAATGGCGTCAATCATACCGACAATGAAGTCAGCAACGGTTTTAAAAACAGACTTGATGCCTTCCCAAAGGCTTGTCCAAAACTTGCGAAAACCCTCACACTTGTTCCACAGCAGGACAAAACCGGCGACAACCGCGGCAATACCCATGGCGATCCAGCCAACCGGCGTGGTCAGCATGGCAATCCCGAGCTTTAAAAAACTGGTGCTCAATATGGAAATGAGTGAGCTAAACCCGGGGAGCATCGTCAGTAAACCGCCGATACCTTTGGCTACATTAAGCAATGCGCCGACTGTCTGAACGTTTAGGAGAGCAATAAAGCCTACCAGCATCCATTTGCTGGAGGAGATTATGTCGATAAAGCCGCCGAGGACACTGATAATATTGGCCAAGCCGTTGCCAATGGCTCTGAAATCAACCTTTTTAAGCCATTGAGCCAGATTTTTGACAAAGTCGCCGACCTTGGTGGCAATAAGCTCGCGGTTAGACATCAGCCATTTGTTGAAAGCCTCGATCATCGGGATAACCACCGGCAGAACCTGAGAGGTGATTGCACCGGACAGCCCGCGCAGCGTTTCGCTGTTTTGTTCTAGGGCGTCCATAAATTTAGCCGAGTTGTCAACGGCATCCCCACCCAGAACAATGCCCATCTGCTGTGCTTCTTTGCGCAGTTTGGCAATGCCGTCGGCTCCATGGTTGGCCAGCTGTACCATTTTAAGACCGGATTTGCCGAAGGCAACATTGGCAAGGTAGGCCTTTTTTACAGGATCCTCCACCTTTTGGATGGCGGCAATCATCAGTTCAAAGGCTTCCTCGTTGGTTTTTGTGGCTTTTAGCTGTTGAGCCAGAGCGGGCGATACTTTCTCAATACCGGACAGAAGCGAGCCGGTTCCGGCGCGCAGCATACCCATGTTGCGGGTCATTTTTTCAAGATTAGCCGCAAATTCTTCAGTGGTCATGTCAGAAAAACGGGCGACATGGGCATATTCCTGAAAAGTATCGGTTGCCCAGCCGACGCGTTCGACCATGTTGGCAATCTGGTCACCGTAGTTGGCCGTTGATTTAACCATTGCCGTCATGCCGGCAATGCTGGCCGCCCCGCCCAATGCCAAAAACGGTGCAGTCATACGTCCAAGGTTGCCGATGACCATCGAAGCGTTTTTACCGATAAAGGAAAGCTGGCGCGAGAGCGATGCTCCGGCCTTGCCGATATTTTTAAACACTCTGGTGGCGTTATCGTTTACCTTAAAATCTGCCCATATATTAAAATTTTTAGCCATTTGCGGCGCTCTCCTTATTAAATCTGAGGCTGGTCTCGACCATTAGCTCATAGAGCCAGTCAATCCTTGCCAGCCTCATATTGAACAGCTCGTCCGGAGAAAGGTGGTAAATATGAATTAAGTCGCCGATTTTTTCACGGTATCCTAACTCTCCGGGCCAGACCGGCCGAAAAAACCCATTACGACACCGACAACTTTTTGGAAGTCCTGAATTGTCAGGCGTTTGATGGTCGAGGGCGGGACATTGGCCAGACGGGCGGCAAGTTTGGCCATGACGACGGAATCAACCTTGACTTCCTGTTCGCCCTTGTCAGCCTTGTCAACATCGGTTGAACTGCCTACATAAACACGGAAGGGATAACCGCAGGCGACAACGTCCTCTCCGATCGGCTCGCGGATTTCGAGACAGTCAATTTCGGCTCCTTCAGAAGCTACGGGATTTGACAGTTTTATTTTTACAGGCATGGTTCCTCCTTACATTTCATCAATGGACTTTCCTTCGAACCGGACAGATACTTCGCCGGTAGAGGCGTCGTGAGACGGTTCTCCGGCAAGGTACATTTCCTGGCCGATATAGGTTTTACCGTTGACAAGCTCTAGCGTGATGGTGGCGTCGGTCATAGCCTCAAGTTCGGCAATGCTCAATGTGCCGTTGTCAATCAGGCTGCCTTCCATAAACGGAATGCGTGAGGCCTCGGTATATCCGGCCGGACCGTCAAGGCCGGCAACACCGGTCTTGACTTTTTTGGTCGGAGAAACGGACCAGGAGCCTGCAAGGGTTCTCTGGCTGCCGTTGATCTTCAAATATGCGGTTCCTCCAATTGCTTTCATTTTTACCTCCTTACAGACGGAACTGGTTGACGAGAGCGAAGATGTTCAGTTGGTTGACGTAATCCGGCGTGAACAGGACGTCGATGCGGTTGCGATCGTTTGGATTGCGTTCAACGATCAGGTTTTTCTTGAAAGCCTCGACATCTTCGACCAAGCCCTCATATTCCAACGCCGTATAGGCGGCAATCAGTTCGGCGCGGATAACTTTCGGCGTAACGATGGCCTGACCGTCGGCGAAACGCGTACCGTCGTTGGCCAGTTTGCAGCGCCCGTACTTTGAAGTGATGATGCCGCGCAAATAGCGCAGGATATAGGCCGATGTATAAAGCGTTTCGACGCTTAAATACGAGTTGTCGGCCTGACCGTAGGCATTGGTTTGATAAGTGGTGATAACTCGGTCGATCTGAACTTTTCCGGCATTGACATTGTAGGTTGAGATACCGTTACGCAGCAGTGTTTCACGTTCGGTGGCCGTGAAGCGGTCGGCAATTTCCGGAGCCGAAATGCCTTCGAGTGACAAAGTCTGCAGCGGACGAGCAGGGTCGGCAGCGATTGAGGTTGCAGCAGCTCCGGCTAAAGCAGCCGCAACTTTCCAGATCGGTGAATGTGTGCCGTTGATGCCCATGACCGAGAGGTGCTGATCGTTGTAACCGGTTCCGAAGGTCTGCAACTCGGATAATGTACCGCGGTGAGCAGCCCAGATATGGCCGTATGTTTGTTTTAAATATGACCAGTTGCCTGTTTTGTCGTTCATATAAGCCGAGAAGGCATCAAGAGCGGATTTAACCGTCCAGCCGGAGACAACAAAGTCAAACTGTTCGTCGCCAAGGTTGGCAATGGCGTCTTCAAGGTCAACATTACCGGTACCGCCGGACAAAGCGGTCAAAGATAAAGACAAGCCGACCGGCGTCGCTTCGCCATTGGCATCGCCGCCCAGATTGAGCGCCATAATAATGTCATTGCCGATGACGCCTTTGTGTTTGGCCGTAACGGTGACGATATCCTCAGCAGCGGAAGCCGTCACCGGTAAATCGGCATCGGCATTGACGGCGGCGGCAATTGCGGTGGCAACGGCTGCAGCTTCATCGCCTTCGGTGACGCCGATCTGTACCAGTTCATCATAAATATAAAGTGAAATGGTGCCGATTGCAGAGGCCGTTCCAGAAACGGTGATTGAACCGCTGGCGGCTGCGCCGGAAGAAGGATCGGAAATCGGCAACGCATAGAATTCGACTGAAGAGTTGTTGTCGACATAGCTCTCAATCATCTGCGCCAGCTGCGAACCGGCGCCGAACTTGCTTTTGCCCTGCGCAACGCTGGAAATCAAAACAGCTTTGCCCGGTTCGGCATAAAGGGAATTTGCGATCTGGCCAACAAGCAAGGCACGATAAGTGGCAGAAAAAGTCCCGGCTTTGCTGTTGTCCATCTCCGCATAAAAGAGCGGAACCCTCAGGTTTGAGGGGATTGTATTAAAAGATACCATGGGTTACTCCTTATTGCTGGCTGGTTGATCTGCGGTTGCGGCCGGTTCAAGGATGTCCGTGGTGTTTTCCGTTTCGGAAACAACCACCGGTTCCGGTGCTTTGGGGCTATCGGCCTTGGATTTTTCCGGCTGTTTGGCGGATTTTGTTTTTGAGGCTTTAGATTTTGCAGAAGCCTTTGCTTTGCCGGCCGTTGCTTTCGGGGCTGCGGTTTGGGGTGCAGATTGTTTTGGGTTTTCCTTCGATTGATCGACCGGAACGACATCGCCGACCTGCAAGCGGCGGAGCCAATAGGCCGTCCGCGGAACGTCACGGCCGTTTTCGGGCAGGAATTCCCGACGGATCGGATCATAAACTTTTAATTTGTCTTTACCGACTTTTTTATTCGGGTTTGGTTTTACGCGCATTTCTTTCTCCTGGGTTTAGCGTTTACTTCAAATTCTATCCTGCCATCCGGTCCGGGGTGCGGATCCGCAATCGGATCGATAACGTCGACCTTGATATGCGCTTCGACAAAATCGTCTTCGATACGCGGGTGATATTCCTGAAAATAGCTGAGGCCAAACGACAGAATTTCGACAACAATCGGACGGGCGCCCTGATCATAAAGCGAATATTCCACGTCATAGCTTTGAATGTCGGAAATTTGCCCGGTAAATTCCGGATCGGACAGCAGACATTCTTCCACCGCTTCCGCAATCTCGTCGGCTTTGGCCGTCCAGGTGTCCATGGCGGCAACATATATTTCAATATTGAGTTTCAGAGTTGTCGTGAAAGACGGAATGTTAAGGCTGCGGGACGCGGCGTTTTGTGATGGTGTCACAACGTTAATTCCCGGTAATATTTTACCCTCGAACGGCGTAACCTTGCTGTTAAAGATGTTTCTTCCGACCAATTTGGTCAGTTTGGCATCGTTTTTCAGTTTTTTTACAGCAAATTCCCTGATTTCCTGCCTAGCCAGCATAATCGCCTCCACAAAAAAGCGGGATGCGGCTTTCGCTCCAGCCGTCTTCAGGGCTGCGTGCGGCCTCGTAAAGTTTGCCTTTTATGACAAATTCATCGCCCTGAACCGGGCGGGCAATGCCCAAATCGTCGAAATCCTGAAGTTTGACGCTCAAAACAGGCATCGGGGTTTCGACCGGAATCTCTCCTGAAGTATCAACGACCGACACGTTCTCATCCAGAATGCCGCGGATTTTGTATTCCCCGCCGCTTAACGGCTTAAAAAGCACTTGATCCCCGAAATAATCAAGGCAGTGCTCCATGCAGATATTGATGTCGTCGTTAAATTCAGCCATTTTGTTTTCCAAAAAAGGCGGAAGGGGTTGGCTCCCGCCTTTGCTCAGGTTAGGACAGGGTTGCCTTGATCAGCAATTCGGGGCGTTTGCAGATCGGCAGCGGATGTGACTGGGTCTGAACGTCAATTCCGCGCTCGAACTTCTGAATGTCCTGTTTTGCATAATAAGGCAGGCCGATGGTGTTGGCGGCTTCGATGTAATCACCCGGGGCGAATACGGTTTCAAAAGTATTCAGGGTTCCCATCGGGATGAAGATGGCTTCGCCATCCGGGATAAAACGCAGGGTTTCGTTTTTGGCGTTGGAAGCAAAGCCTTCGTATTCGCGGAACTTGATTCCCTGAAACTCGAAGTCGTAGCGCATATCGTCGCGCAGCGGCGTTGCACCCTGATAGGCGGCATAGGCTTCCTTGACAGAGGCGTGGGTGGTAACGTTGTCGAAGAACTTGCCGGAACACAAGCACAACACGCCGTTCATAACCTCGCCTTTGAGGTTTTTCTGAATGGTGCGTTTGACATTGTGCAGCAATTTGCCGATGTCGGTAGAGGTGGCGCTGGTTTTAAAGTCCTGAGTATTCTGGGTTACGCCGAAGGCTTCAAACAGATTAACCAGGACATTGCCGTCGCCGTCTTTGATGACGCCCTGCAAAGCGCCGGCGCGCATATATTCCAGCGTAATTTCGTGCTTGGCTTTCATATTGGCCAGTTTTTCATTAACGATATCCTGCACGGATTCCAGCTCATCAGAAGTTCCGAACTTGCGAATGTCCTGAACGTCGGAGGCCTTGATGGAATCGTTCAGGATAAAAGACGGAACGGAAAGCGACACGATATCGCGTTTGCCGGAGAGGTTCGGCGTTCCGGGGGATTCACGCTCAACCGAAGACAGGATGTTCAGGACGTTGTTCTTGCGTTCGATCATGACGGAAGTCGTGGTGATGCCTTTTTCCTTAAAAATTCCCAGCTGGTTGATATCGCCGTATTGCGTCGGGATGATATTGATCGCCGCTGTCATTTCCGCGGTCGAAAAAGCGGGGTTTTTAAACAGATCTGCCAGTCTTGACATGGATTATTCTCCTTTTCTTACAATGATGCCGAGAGCTTTGAGGTCGGCATAAACGTCCGGCAGAACTGTGCTGTCATCAAACTTAAAGACCAGGTTCTGCTCGACGACAACAGCATGGCGCATGATGACAACCGCACGGATATCGCTTTCCGTGGTGTCGACGTCACGCAACAGAATTGCGGCCGGGGTTCCGGCTTTTGCGGGCGTGCTGCTTGGTTCTTCTGTCGCCGCAGTGTAGGATAACGGCTTATATTTGCCGTCTTCTCCTGCTTCAAGCACCGTACCAAGCTTCAGCTCGCCGTTTCCGCTTGCAATGGTAACGGTTTCGCGGGAATATTCCGGCTCCTCGAATTTGACGACGTCGCCGATGTATCTCCCTTCTTCGTAGGTTTTGGTTGACATTTAAGCTTCCTTTACTTCTTGTAGACTTCCGCAGCGCGCTGCGACAAAGTCTTGGTGGGTTTGGTGGTGGAAATAGAGCGGGTGTTGCTGACATTCTCAAAACCGGCGCTTCTTTTTTTCAGAATCTGCGATCTGATTTCGGAAAGAGACGCCCTTGACTCGTCGAATTTGCGGGCGGTCGTGATGGACAGACCTGCCGCTTCGCAGAGGCCGTAAATGAAATCGCGGCGGGAAACTGAGGGCTTTGCAGAACGGGCTGCCGGTGCGGCGTCTTCGTCTTTCGGGTCTTCTTCGCTCCCGTCTTCTCTGGTTTCGGCGGGAGTATCATCGTCAGCAGGATCTGGATCTGTGTCGTCGGCACGGGCGGCTTCTTCTTCATCAATCGCTGGATTGTCAAGATCTTCGTCATTCTCGCGTTTGGATCTTTTGGTCATGATTTTCTCCTTGGTTGCGCTGCGAGTTGTGATAACGCAATCGCCGGTTCTGGCCGTCTGGACCCGAACATTGGCTTTTGCATCCGCAGGAACCGTCACAGCACTCAGTTCCAGGGGTGTCCATTTGATGGCACGGTAGATAAATTTGCCGTTTTCTTCGTATTTCTCGTATTCTTCGACCGTATAGCCGACCGAGATGTTGCAGATGATGCGCTGTTTGACGAGGTTCCATATTTTGTCAATGTTCTCATCGTCTTTCGGAAAACGAATGACTGCGCGGCCTTCCTTGCCTTCAACAATCCAGGCACGTTCGACGACGCCCAAGATGGACGAGAGATCCCAGCCGCAGTGCATATTAAGAAACGGTGCGGATCCGGAGCCGAGGCGCTCCATGTTGATTGCAGCAGCGCTGACTTCGAGTTCTTCAAGGATTTCACCGCCGAGTTCAAAGTTCCACATCCGGGCGCGGGCGCCGGTTGTCCATACGACTTCAACCGTGCGGTTTTCTTCGTCGATACTTTCCGGAGCAATGGCCAGAATACGGGTCATGCTTGAAAGTTTAACGGTCTTTTTGTCGCTCATCTGCGTATCCTTTTACTTTTTAATAGTCAAAAATGACTTTATATCGTCAAAAATGACTTTCTTAATTTACTATAAATTTTTGAAACCCAAATGTTCAAAAAAAATTTTTAATTTTATTATTCGGAAATGTTTTGCTCGGAATTTAAGGATTGCGCCCGGGCAGCCATCGTGTCTGTGCTGAATTTAAGCCTGAGTTCCTCAGCTCTTGCGTTATCAAGCGCAATCTGCGCATCCACTTCGGCCGCATCGCCACCGTTTTCCGAGACAATTTGCGAGCGGGAGGCAAAACCGCACAGAACTTTTTCTTTTTGCGCGGCAACTTCCTGCTGCGGATTGACATATGGCCAGCCGGGAGCCTGAAAGCGCGCGCGGTGAAAATGCTCGGGATTCTCGTTATACTGGCGCAGGTCAACCTCAAGTGCGCCGGAAATGACCGCATATTTGACAAATTCCTGCCAAATACGGCGCAAAAGCTGATGAATCAGGCGATTTTGTTCCTGTCGGTGCTTGCGCTGGGTGATGTTCAAGCCGGCGCGAATGCTGGAAAAGTTGGCTTTTGACATATCGTTCGAGAATTCCTCGTATGTCAACTGCACCGAGTTGGCGATGGCGCGCAGGTTTTGCTGGATAAACGGCTCATAAGAACTGCCGCTCTCAGCCGGCGGATTGAATTTTATGTCTTCTCCCGGTGCCAGAGTGGTGATGGTTCCGGATGTAATTTCAGCAACCGCTTCGCCCGGATCTGCGTCTTCATCCTCCGGATCAGAATTAAGAACACCGTCGGGATTGAGGGTGACGACAAAAGCGGCCATCATGGCGGCGAGTTTCTTGCGGTTGAGTTCGGCCTCGTCGTATTCAAGCATTTCGCGCGACTTCAGCAGCGAGGCAAAGGCCTCGGGGATACCGCGCACCTGTCCGACCCAGAGCTGTTTGAAATAGTGGCAGACTTCTCCGGCCGGAATCTCCATTGTCTGCAAATAGTCTGCAGTTGTCAGACTTTCTCCCGGATGTTCTTTGTAAAAGGTATAGCTGACAACCCGTCCTTTAGCGTCAATGGTAACGCCGCCGACGGTCTTACTGCCGTCGTTGTTGGTGTGATTTTCTTCCAGCTTGCACTGCTCTGATTCCAGAAGCATTAACTTGAGCGGAACAACGCCGTCATCGTCTGGGATAAAGCGTAAAAAGACTTCGCCGGCCTCCCAGCGTTCTCGGACGGCCAGGGAAAGCAGCCCCGTCAGGTTGTTGTTGCCGGAAATATCGCAGTTGTTTTGCCACTCGTCCCACAACTCCTGCAGTTTGGCGCATAGTTCGCAATCGTCGTGGCGGGGCAGAACATTAATGCCCGGGCCGACAATATTGGCCGAGATAGTTTCGTATGCGCCGTTCATGTAGGTAAAATTGCGGGTTAAATCGCGACTTTTGCGGCGCAATTCGGCCAACGAGTAGACAATTGCCGTATTTGGCCCGCTGGAAGTGGCGACCCAGCCGCGCATCCGGCCGCGACCGGTGGCGGCAAAGGTAGGATCGGCAAAAATACGTTTAAGCCTTTTTAATATTTTCATGCCAGCCCTCGACGGGTATAGGTCTTAATAATGCGGGTTTTATATTTAACGCCAAGTTCGGCATCGATAGCGTCAATGGCTGACTTGATGTCAGACATGCTGCGGAAAGTTACGGTTTTGCCGTTGTGGCTGATGGAGGCGGTGCCGCTGGTGTAGGCGTGTAAAAGTTTTTTGCGACGTGCTTTGAGTTCGGCCTTTTCTTCTTCGGTCAAAGTTGGGTTTGTCATGCTTGCCTCATTTATTGAAGTGCTTTTTATACTATTTTAGTCATTTTATACTTAAATGTTCAAAAAAATTTTTTAAGCTTGACTTATAACGACGTGTTTTGATAGTATATCGTCAAAAGACACGATGGCGGAGTAGAGCAGTAGCAGCTCGCTTGGCTCATAACCAAGAGGTCGGTGGTGCAATTCCATCCTCCGCAACCAGCCCTCCGGATTTGCCGGAGCGGGACTCCGAAAGGAGGATCAGGCTTTTGGCAAAGGCCTTTGTTATTTTTCAATAACATAAAACAATATGCCCGCTTTTTTACTTCGATAAGGGTTTTTTGCGTAAAAATAACCCTCCACGTTTATCGGATTGTAGTTCAGTCTGGCAGAACGCTTGCTTTGGGAGCAAGATGCCGTTGGTTCAAATCCAGCCGATCCGACCAAGGCGAAAGAGAGCAATCCGGGATAATCTCTTGCGAAAAGCCTAGCCCGGCGGTAGCTTAGAAAGGTTGAGACCGATTGACAGTAACCTTGGCGAGAATTCCGCCTGCTCGCCCCTAGGAAATGAGAACGGCGCTTTTTTTGAAAAGGTTTGTGCGATAACAAACCTAATGATTATCGGACTGTAGCTCAGTTGGTAGAGCTTTAGGTCGTGGGTTCGAGTCCCACCGGTCCGGTCTATAACCAAACATGAAGCAAGAGCCGACCGAACCGGTGTACAACGGTAAGGAAAGCAGAAAAGCCCCGAATGGTTGCAAACATTCGGGGCTTTTTGTCGGTCTTTTTAATTCAAATTAAAATCAAGTTAATTTTATTATGTGCTCTTTGTATCTTTCCCGTAAAACTTTCTTGACAGCCAGTTCAAGTTCTAGCTCTGTTTTGGCTTTGTTGAATGTTTCCTGCTCGTTTATACCGGAACATTCAGCCAGCGTTTTCTGCGCCCAGTCTTCAAAACTTTCAAGCTTGGTCATTTTTTTTCTCTTGGTTCATTTTATAAAGGCTGCTGAATTTACAGTCATCGTCAAAGTCTTCTCCGTCATATACCAAGCCATAATCACCTCCTAAAAAAACAATCTTATTCCATTGAGTAATAGATTGAATTTCAAGCGCCCATCCTGTATCACTATCTCTGATAAGACACTCTGTATCTGGAGGCAGATCTTTTAAGATATTTTGCAGTTGTGATACTTTCATTTTATTTTTTATCCTTTTTTGCTGGTGTCTTGGTTCTTTTTGATTATAGCATGAAAAATAACCATTAAAATCCCGGATAAAAGCAAAATAATCGGAATTGTCCAGCCGGCACTGATAATATCAAAGCCATAAAGCGTGGCACCGCCAATTATTCCCAGAAAAGCCGCTGCCGATTGTGTGTTTTTCTTAAGTTCTTCCAGTTCTTTTTCCGTCATAACCCTGTCCTTTCGTTAATATTTTTTTAATTATAAAACTTTATAATTTATTGCGTCAAGTTAAAAGTGCTTAAACGTCACATTTTCTGACTTTTTTGCACGATTTGACACGATTAGGCAAAACGGCCGATAACTCTGCGGCGTTTCTTTGGTCGTAATACCGGAGGTTTGGGCAGGGTTTCCGGATCGGCTGCGGGGTCTTTCATAACCATCTCGCGGACTTTTTCCGCGTATTCCTGACGCGCCAGCATTTTTTCCCACCGCCTTCTAAGGTTTAGCCCTGACAATTTCAGTCCCTCCAGTGCTGCCAGTGAATAACCGAATATGTCGAGTGCCTCATTGCGCTTGCGTCCGGGACGTAGAGCATAGTAGCGGATTTTGCGTCCCTTGACATACGAGGTCTTGGCTTCCTCAGCGGTGAGCTGCAGGAAGTGGTTCTCGTCATAACTGAGGTTGAAATGACAAAATCCGGGAGCGGCCGGATCTTCAATCTTGAGCCGAGAATATACCACGTCTTTGACGGTGTCGGTGCCGACCAGAAAAAATTCAAGGTTCAATTTTTTAATCCGGCCAGGGGCGCGTTTCATAATCGGCCGGCCTTCACCCGGCATTCCCTTGATTGCCCAAACCCGCCGGTTCCATCGTTCTTGGCAAAACTTGCCAACGACTTGTGTCAAATAGCCGCTGTCGATGCAACAAGCCGAGATTGTCATCTCTCCGGTCAAGGCGTGCGGGATCGGTGTTTGCAAAAGGTCGTCGAGTTCTTCCCAAACACGCGCGGCTCCCGGATCGCCCAGCAGAACAACTTTACCCAAGCCGTAGCTCTGATTATTGACGGTCCAGCCGATGCGCTCGACTTCGAGGCGGTCGTCCTGGACGTCTACGCCGGCGGTGATGACAACAACCTCCGGCGGAGCTGAGGTGTAGTCTTCGCGGCGATTGATGAGCTTGGTTTCGTCAACGCGTTCGCCTTTGTCTTCCCAGACCTGTCCGAGCGAGGTGTTGATAAAGGTCTTCAGCGCTTCCGGGTCATCCTTGGCATCAAGGAAACTCTGGGCAATGTCCTCCAGCTTAACCCATGACGAATATCCTTCCCATAAACAAAAACCGGCATGACCGCGGAAAGGCTTGGTTGCTTCCCAGTGCCCGAGGCTGATGGCGTGCCAGCGTTCGACATCATTCCAGCAGGATCCGCAATGCGGGCAAATGTAAACCGTATTTTGTGCAACCTTTTGGCCGTCTTCGTCTTCGATGGTATCCCAGTGCACATTTGCCCATTCCAAGCGTTGAAACTTGCCGCAATGCGGGCAAGGTACCATAAAAAAGCGCATATCCGAGAGCTTGAACGAAGCGTCGATTTTACTGGCGCCCGCGATGGTCGGCGTACTGCACTTGACGATTTTGCGATTCCAAAAAGTTGTCGTTCGCTTTATGGCCAACTTTATCGGATCGCCTTCTTTGCCTGCTGACAGAGGGTAGCGGTCAATTTCGTCCAGTAGAACGATGCGGATCGGGCGACTGGCCAAAGAGGCCGCCGAGTTTGCTCCGGCCATGGTGATGTGGCCGCCGGTGAATGACTTATGAAGGACTGTGTTGCCGCTGTCTTTGCTATCCGAAACCTTGCCCTGCAGACACGGTGTATCGCGTAGCATCGGCACCAAACGGTCAGTTGACCAGCTTTTTGCGACATCAAGGTTTGGCTGCAAAAGCAAAATTGGGCACGGATCCTTGTCGATGTAATAGCCCACCGCATTGTTGATCATCTCAGTCTTACCGACCTGGGAGCTGGCAACGATTGTAACCTCGGTGCAGTTGATATCCGAGATGGCGTCCATGATACCGCGCTGGTATTCGGCGCGAGAGGTATTCCAGTCGCCGGGTTCGGCCGAGCTTTCGGAGCTCAGCTTGCGGTTGGCATCTGCCCATTCGGAGATAGTCTGCTTTGGCGGCAACTCCAAACCTTTGAGGAAGCCTTCACAAAAGGTTTTAACCCCCTCCAGTTTCAGCCAATCGTCTGAGTATTTCTCGACTGCATCTGTTGCACTCATTGCGTATTAGCCTCTCATTTTTTTTCACATTACTTTCAGCGGACACCCGCGCCGCCAGTTTTGACGGCATACCGGAGAGCTTATCACGGAGCAGACGTCCAAGGTTGAACGCCTCCCTGGTGTTTTGGTCTTTATCCAAAAATAAGCCCTCTTTGATTTCGAGTTCTATTTTCTTGAGCCGTCCCTCGTAATCTGCCTTGTCAAAATCGTCATCATCCGGCAGTTCCGGGATGATAAAGTCTTCGGGAGAGAACTCAGGTATTGATGATTTCGGCGATTGCGGCCTGGATTTCCCGGATGACACCTTCCATTTCCTCCGTCAAAATTATAAAGTTTTCTTTTTGGTCGGTCACAACCGTGACCTTGGGCGCCAGGCGGTTCGGAACTGCTTTCAATTTTTCGCGCAATATTCGCGCAACCCCGAATGACGCCTTTTCAATACCCTCCTTGTGTACAATCATGCCCATTTTTTCCTCAAACTCAACCTTACGCAGACGGGCGGCGTAGCTCTCTTTGACCGCTCGGCTCTTTTGATATTGCGCCGTTGTGCTTGATTGCCCGGACATCGGATCAGGTTCCGCGGCCGGTGTACCGTTTTGACGGATGGCCATGCCGACGGAGGTCTTTGTTCTACCGTCTGCGCGCGGCATTGTGGCGGCCGGATTGTTGGCCGGATCTGCATATGCTGCAATTTTGGCCAGTGATGCTTCAACCTCTACCATTTCGCGACCGTCTTGTTTGGTCAGAACAATCAGACCTTTTTTAATCAGGCTTGAAACATACTGGTGCGACCGGTCAATTTTGCGGGCAAAATCGCTTTTACTCAATACCGACATACGGACGCTCCTCAATATCGTCAAATGCGGCGCCGTCGCTTTCGCGTCTGGCCTGGCCGCCGAAGAGTTCCTGCCACCGCTCAATGCAGACATCGCAATAGCGTGGGTCTATCTCCATCGCGCGGCATTTGCGCCCTATGTTTTCAGCTGCAATCATGGTCGAACCGGAACCCGAGAAAAGGTCGAGCACAATCTCGCCGTGGTTTGAACTGTTGATCATTGCCTTTTGTGCCAGCGCAACCGGTTTTTGTGTCGGGTGGACATAAGTCGAAGCGGCATCGCGCTTGATTGTCCAAATCTCGGAACCGGCTTTGAACGCTTTTAAGACCTCAACCAGCCTGTCACGCGGCCAGTCGTTAAAGTCCTGGTCCGTTTCATTCCATAACGTTTTCTGCGAACGATCGCCGAACCATTTGCAATTCTCGCCTTCGTGGCAACCATAAAAGCACGGCTCATATGCCCAGTGGTAGTCCGAGTGTCCGAGTACCATGCCTTTGTCCCAGATGATGACTTGCTTTGGTTTCAGCTCAGCGCCCCTGATGGCGGTTTCAAAATTGACATGGTTGGTGTTGGCGTACCAGATATAAAACGCTCGGTTTTTCCTAAGGTGTCGCTTGATATTCTTAAAAGCCTCAAGCAGAAACAAAAAAAGCTGATCGCCACGCAGGTGGTCATTCTTGATGATTTGCCACTCGCGGCCGTTTGGGTTGTTGGTGCCTTTATAGCTGACGCCATACGGCGGATCCGTAAACACGAGGTCGGCCGGTGCGCCCTGCATGAGCGTTTCGACATCTTCCTCGCTGGTGCTGTCGCCGCACATTATCCGGTGCTGCCCGCAAATCCAAACCTCTCCGCGGCGGCTTTTAACGGTTTCAGCTAATGGCGGCGCATTGTCCAGCTTTTCAACATCCAAGGTCTTGGGTGCTTCGTCGTCAATCTCGTCCAGGGTTTCGTTTAACTCGTCAAGTGTCCAGCCGGTTTCCTCAATATCGGCTCCCAGTTCAACGAGCCTGTCCATTTGTGCCTGGAGGTTTTCCCAGTTCCACTCGGCCATCTCGGCGGATTTGTTGTCAAAAATTTGATACTGAATCCGCTCGGCTTCCGTCAAGTTGTGCAGAACAATGACCGGCACTTTTTCAATTCCGAGCCGGAGCGCGGCGAGCCTGCGTCCGTGTCCGGCAACGATGACCATATCGTCGTCGACCAAAATCGGATTTGTCCACCGCTTTCTCATTGATTGCGCAATTTTCTCAATCTGTTCTTCCGGGTGATTTTTTGTGTTGAGCGAATCCGGCACCAAACGGCTGAGCTCAATGAGTTCAAGCTTCATTGATTTTAATTTTTCGGCGATCTCATTTTGGTTTGTGTCTGTCATTTTCGCAACTCGTTTTTTAAAGTTCAAACATAGCGAAAGGCCGCGCCTCGCGCTGACCCGCGGCTTGCGGGGGTTAGGAAGAACCTATTGCATTTTGTTATTTGAGTGAGGCTTGTCATTTGGCGGTCTCCAGCGCCTGATCCATGGCGCGAATAAAGAAAATGTCCATGTATCGTTGTGCCCTTTGTGCGACAATGCGGTGCATGTTGAACCTCGGTTTGATTGTTTGTTGTTTACGACGTAGGAACAAAGGCGTCAGAGTTTTGCTCTTACCTTTGCGCTGCATTATGAGGGTACCCCTTTTTGTATTGGTCACAAAAACACCGCGTTGTTTGAGTGCCTTTTTCGGTCCGTAGTTTCGCTTGCGTCCCTGCAGAGGCACCCACAAATATTTGCTTGTTTTTGGTTTTCTTACTGTTTGAGTATCGGCAATTTGCTCAGCAATACCCCAATGCTGATTGCCGAGTGTTGCTTTCATACGTCTGAGGCCGTGGTTCTTATCTGCAGGAAGCGTAGCAAACGAACTCCCAGGGGAAGGCTGGCCGCCGATGCGTGCGATGCGGTGGGTGCGAGAGAACGGGGTCAGGGTTTTAAATTGATGGCCTGACATTTTGGCCAGATCATCACCTATTTTGGCGGATGTCTTGGTTAAAGCCATAGAACAGGCGAAAGGCAGTTGCTTTTCGGCAATATCGTCAAGGTAATACTGTAAATCTTTTAAGTTTATGTCTGCCATAATTTCCTCATTTTTTAATCATAGTCAAAAGACACGTTAAAAGTCAATAAATATGTTATTTTTGACTTTTTTCTATTTTACCGATTTTACTGTTTTTTGTTGTTTTTCGGTTTTCTGTTATAATTTCAAAAAAATAATACTGAAAAAAGCAAAAAAACAGGTTAAATTGGTTTAATTGGTAATAAATTGGAAAATCAAAAGATTAGCGTATAATTTGACTTTTGAGCTATACTATTTTAGAAAATAAAGTTAAAAAAATCGGTCAAATCGGTCAAATCGGTAAAGTTAAAAAGTTAAAAGACACGCTAAAAGTCAATAAATGACTTGATTTTAATTTCAAAAAGAGCGTCAATAGAAACATAAAGGGACATCATCCCTCATAAAACAGGACTTAAAAGGTAAAAAAATGACTGAAATTGATGATAAAATTAAATTAGCTATGGTTACCGGTAACATTGCCGCGATGAAAAATCTGGTTCTTGATATCCAAAAAACGCTTGAAAATGCCGAAGCTGAGCTGAAAAATACCGATATTGACGACAGAGCCAAATGTCTGCGCAGCGTTTATGGTGGCCTTTCCGGCATCCAAACGCGGGTCGATGCACTTAAATCCTTTGCCGATGCTTCGGTTAATATCGGTTGGGTGGAATAAATCAGCAAAATTGTTAAGAAAATGCTTGACTATACCGCAATATTGCGGTATAAAATAAACATAAGGTAATTGAAAAAGGATAAGTAAATGCCTATTAGATATACAGCCGATGAGCTGCGAAAGATGATTGAAAAGGCCGGATGGGTGTTGATAAGGTCAAAGGGAAGTCACCTTCAGTTTAAGCACCCGGAAAAGCCCGGAATAGTCACAATCCCAGCTCATAAAGGGACGATGCCAATGGGAACGGCAAACAGTATTTTGAAACAGGCGGGGCTGAAATAAGCCCCACCGCATGGAGGATAAAATGTTAAAATATATAGCATTGTTTGAACAGGACAAAGAGGCAGACTTGGTTGGTGTCGTATTTCCGGATCTTCCGGGATGTTTTTCGTCTGGAAAAAGCTTTGACGAAGCGTTTCAAAACGCGCATGAGGCGTTAGCCCTGTATGCCGAGGATGTCAAGGAAATGCCGCAACCTCGCACACTTGAACAAATTCAGACAGAGTGGGAAGACTGGAAAGAGTGGAAAGATAACTATAATTTTACAGTTGGTATGGTTGGCCTTCTGCCGCCGTCTCAACCTCGTAAATATACGTTATATATTGATGCTGCATTGATGGCCAGAATTGATGAGGTGTCGAAAAACCGTTCTGCATTTTTATCTGAAGCGGCGCGGACGGCTCTTGACAGTAACGTGTATAAGAAATTTGCTTCGGCCGAATAAAAAAAGCCCCGGGTTATCCGGGGTTTGCTTTATCTCCGTATAGGCCGTCTATAACCAGCCTCATATTGTCAAAGCTGGTTTTTTCTCTGATGCGCGGGCTGGTTTTGTATGGGTAAGGGGTATTATTCAAAAATATAACCTCTCCGAGGTCGGTAAACATCATGTTTCCGAAAATAATGTGATCTGATGCTGCCGCAGCATTTGGGCGAAAATCCCTATATCTTTCCTTAACATATTCTCTTAACTGTTCAAAGGTCATTTTACCACTCCCATACAAATGAAAACAGGCCGATATGAATTTCAAAGCAGTTTTCGGTGAATTGCCAGCCGACCATGAAGCAGCTGAGCGGGTGCACCCAAAGTTCAAATCGCATATTTTTCTCCTTTCAGCGCTTTTTTGGCGATCACACAGGCGCAGGTGGCGCATCCCTGATCATAGCCATCGCCGCCATTGAGCGGGCAATCGTTGTCGTATTGACATGCCGGTCCGTGGGTCAGTATGGCATTGAGAGCAATTTCAAGTTCAATCTCTCGTCCGGTCTTGTAGCCTGCTTTGCCGCAGTCGATGTTGTTAAACCCACAGGTCGGACAGATAAAGTTACTCATTTCACACGCTCCCCAAGCTCAATATCAAAAACTGGTTCGTTAATTTTTAAGTCTGTTTCCATGCCATTTGGGTTGACTGTAAAGGATTTTATTTTGAACAACATTTTTTCTGCATTTTTCCTATATGCTTTTTGAAATTCTACGAATTTCCATTGGTAGGTTGGAATAAGCCGTAAATTCCAATAAGTTTTCATCTGGCGGTATTCGTGCGTTTTGCGGCCGGATTTTATTTCCTCAAACCAATGGTCAGTTAGGACAAGTTTAAGAGTATTACTCATTGTTAAACTCCTTACTATTAACGGCCTCTTGCCAAGTGGGATATCCTGCGATTAAATCCAACAAGTACTTTTGAGCTTTTGCATAGGTCCAACTAAGTGTGAAACCGTTTTTATTTATTAATTGCACTTGCTTTCTGCTGACAAAACTTAAATTTACAAAAGTTACAACTAAAACGCTGTTATTGTGTTTATAAATCTGTCCCGCCTTAATCGTCATTGCTTTGCTCCAGTAGTTCGGGATTTTCGTGAATGTTGCCGATGATTTCTTTTTTGCCAATCCACTCTTGAGAAATAGAACAATAATCTTCAAATTCTTTGTGATAGTACCAACCATAATCGGCAATAAATTTCCCGTCATACCATCTAATTATATGTTTGAATTTAGAACCGTCCGATAGAGTTGTGGTAGTAATATCCCCATCATAGATGAGCTTGCCGTTTTTATCTCTTAAACCAGTACATCTCATCTTTATAATACCGGGGTTTCTCAAAAGATTATACAAAAGCCCGAAATGTTGCGTATTGGTTAATCTATTAAAGGCTGACTGCATATAGCATTGCCAATACAACATAACCTTTCCTTCGGGGTCGTAAAATCTTGGTAGAAAATCTCTATCGTTCATCACTCCCCACCTTCACCGATAGCGGCGTTGATACGGATTAAAAGGTCGTTTAGGTTGCTTCCGTTGCAATCTGACACGCCACGAGCTCTTAAGCTGCGCACGCAACCGTCGCACTCTTTCAGTAATGCCCTGAGTATTTCGTTTTCCTTAAGCCGGTTGCTGATTTCATGGCGCTGGTTTTTAATCCGATAGCTTTGGTTTTTGTAATTTTCCAGCGCGCGGTTCTTTTTCTCCAGCTCGTCAATTTTGGCCTGTAAGCGGTCACATTCCTTATTGGCGGCGTGGATAAGTTCGATTTCGTTTTGGTTGCTCATGTTACATCCTTTTAATAATAGCGAATTGTTACGCCTTTGAACAGACCGGAGCAGACCACTCCGCTGATCTTACTGCCGTTTTTATAGCCGACAAATTCTGTGCGGTAAAAATCTCCTTCTGCGCAGCCAAAAAAGCTATAACCGCCTATTGCGACCTTCTCAAAGCCTTCATTTTTCAAAACTCTGATAGCCGTTTGCGGATCGGTGCATCCGGCCAGAATAATAATTGTTAAAATTGCAAATATTTTTTTCATTGTTTTTCCTTTCCTATCCTAAAATGAGCCTAAGTATAAAAATAATAAAATGTACCACGCAGGTCACCCAGCAGATGGCGATCATGGCAACAAAGCGCATCCGGCTTTGCCGCTGGTATTCGTCAAATCTTTCCTGCAGATGCACATAACGCTTCAGGACATCGTGGTATGATTTTCCGTAATCTATGCCATACGGCGGATCGGTCAGGACCAGGTCAACGCTTTTATCCGGCATCTGGCGTAGAACATCAAGGCAATCGGCGTTAATGATCTTGTTTAATTCCACGGCCTACCTCTCAATCACCCGGAAGGGGGTTTTGCCTTCTGGATCGCAAATTTTGATGATCTGGTTAATAAAACGGACGAGGTCGTTGGTGTAGAGCTTCTTTTTGGTATTGGTTGAATAAATCTGATATTTGAACTCACCGTCTTTGATGTGGTTCAGGATGACGGCGGTATAGCCGCCGCAAGCATTGTTGAATTTGGCTTCGTCCGCCGCATTCCATGGATTTGGGTTCGGTCCGTAACGCAACGGTTTGCAGTTGACATGTTCATAGTTGTCAACCTTTTCGGTTTCTTCGTCTTCAACCGGCGAGGCGGCCAACGCCGGGATTTTAGTCTTTTTCTTTGGAGTTATATGGTAACGGCCGCCTAATTCTTCGACATAGCTGCGGGGTTTGGGAGTCTCCGAACGTTCAAGAGGAACGGCGCCGGTGGTTTTGGCAAATCGTCTGGTGCGGTTTTTATTGAATTCGCGTTGGCGGTTTTGGACGTCGCTTTCAAAAACACAGGATGTGCCGCCGCCACATTTAGCCATCAGCGGCGCGCGCGGCTCCTGGTCCTCCGGTTCAGGTATCGGCGCAAGTGTCGATTTCGGCGCCGGTTTCAATTTTGAGGTGCGGCGTTTGTTTGGCGTGGACAAAGCTTCTTCAGGCGTCATGCCGTTTTTAATCCGCAAATAATAAGTCGGCATGGAAATTCCGATTTCTTCACATTTTTGTTTGATCGTCTTGGCCATGGTTTCCTCTCAGTTTAATTTAAGGTTACGCCTGCCGGGCGCTCGGCTTGTTTTATGTAGGCAATGGCAACAATGTGGGCTTTGGCTATATCCCATATTTCGCCGTCGACTTTTAATCTGATGCGGTCGAGAGCACGGTTGTCATAGGCAGCGACAATGTCTGCTGCTTCTTTTTCGCTGATTTCCGTATCAACAAAAGACAAGCCGCTGACATATATCCGCAATTTCATTACCACCCCCGATTAAATTCTGCCCAGGTTTCCGCCTGACGCAGTTTGATGCCGACATAGGCTTTTTCGCCGCGGGACGTGGTACCTTTGGTAATATGGCGCTCATAGAGCCGGCGGCCGAATTTGTTTTTGCTGTAAGGTCCGTGCCCGTTGTCCTGGCACCATTTCTTGTAGTTTTCGTAAAGGCTGGCGCAAGATATAGTGTTGCCGGCCGATTTTATAGTATTTTCTTCGAGATAGCTTCCGAGCACGTCCATTTCGGAGCGGTATTCCTGGGTTGCCTCACGGACGACATCCGGCGGGTTAAGTCCCTGCTTCTGCCAATCAAGGCAGCCGCGCACCGCCCAGGCCAAAATGCCGGGGAGTTCGTTTTTGAGCCGGGAAATTAACAGTTTATCCTTAAACGGACCGTTGGCCGGCGCATCCGGGTCGGATTTGTCAAAAAACTGAGCTGCAAAGGGGATTAATAGCAGACGGCGCCAAATGCCGTCGTCGGTACCGCGGATTTCCGGCTTATGGTTTGTGGCCAGCCACAACTTGAACTGCGGGCTGAACTGGAACGGGTTTTGATGCAGGTTGCGGGCGGTGATGGTACTGTCGCCGGTGGCTTCTTTGATTAAGCTTTCATCCAGCGCGCGGTCGGCTTTGGTTTCGGAGGCTGTCACAAAACGCGCCGAACGCAGCATGGCCAAAAACGGATTGGCGTCGGTGACTTTGCCGCTTTCCATGAAGGCGTCGGCCTTGGTTTTGACATGGTAGCCGCACATCAGCGCCTGTATGGTGTCGAGAAAGGTTGATTTTCCGTTTGAGCCTTTGCCGTGCAGCACAAACATACATTGCTCGCGGGTGTCGCCGGTCAGGCTGTAGCCGACCGCGCGCTGGACAAAGCTGATCATTTCGGTATCATCAAGCAGGATCTCGCGCAAAAATTTTTGCCAGGCCGGACATTTTGCGCGCGGGTTGAATTCAACGGTTGATTGTTTGGTGCAGTAGTAGTCCGGGCTGTGCTTCATCAGCTTGCCGGTGGTCAGGTCAATGGTACCGTTGGCACAGTTGAAATAAAGCCGATCGGCATCCAACCGGTCAATATCTATATATAAGTCAGGCTGAGCCAGTTTGAGCGCGTAGTTGATGCGGCCGCCTTCCTGGCTTTTCTTGCACCAGTTTTTAATTCCCGACTTTTGATGTTCCTCCACATAATCGGCTTCTTTGGCAATATCAAGCGCTGTGCGCTTGGCCATGTTGATAACGCGGAGATCGGCGTGCTTGTTATCCCAGAAGCCGTGTGAATAGATAATCCATCCCATGCCGGGAGCATATTTGACGATTTTGCCCCAGCGGGTGACTATGCGCTGGGAATTGCCGACGTCGGTGCGCGGTCGGTAGGCCAGCCGGGCAAATATGGAATCCTCCGGTTCCGGGTAATCCGGAGGGGCACTTTGAAAGAATTCGGCCGGCGGCACATCTTCAAAACGGGCGTCCCGCACCGGTTGGGCGTCATTAATCATCTTAACCACCGCTTCGGCGCCAAGTTCCTGCAAAAGCTGGTTGCTGTCTTTAATTGAGCGCGGCGGGCGGGCACACATCAGATTTTGGAACCCCCGATCAAGGAACGAAGCCAGAATCTTATTCATGGTTTCGTCAGGTTTTGAGCCTTCCTCGTCATTATCACGCACAACAATCAGGGCGCGGCCTTTCGGTTCCTCGATTTTGCCGATAAAATTCAGCCCCATGGCGCACCAGACTTCAAAATGCGTGGTCTGGGCAAGCGTCAGCGCATCTTCCGGTCCCTCGGTTAAAAGCACCGGTCCGTTGGCGTCACCTTTTATTTTGAGAGGACACCCAGAAGGAAAGCCGTTTGTTCTCTTTTTGACGGTAAAGTTTGCTTTTCGGCCGTTGGCATCCAGATAGACACTTTGAACGGCCTTGATGATACCGGCGTCATTGCGAGCGATGCAAACGAGGCTTCCGCCGGATTTGCCTTTATTCGGCCGCCATTTGAACTGTGAAGCAGGAGCACCGGTAATGCCGCGGCTTTTAAGGTATGTTTGCGCCGGGGTACCTCGCAGATCGACCAGTTCGGACAATATACGGTCGAGCTTGGCCTGCTTTTCTTTGTCATTCTCATCCTGCTCCTGCTGTTGTTCGCCGGGTTCTACCGCCGGTTTGTTGTATTTTTCGCTACGTTCTGAAGTTTCGCCGCCCTCAAGGCCGAAAATACCGGCCAGCTTGCGAGCCGCATCCACGCGGTTAAGCCGGAAAACCTTGGCACAGATGCCGATCGGGTCGCCGACAGCTTCGTCAGCCGAAAAGTCTGAGCCTTTGCCGGTTTTCAAATTAATCAGCAGGCTTTTGCCCGGGCGGCCGTCCCAGTCGCCGCATTGCCATTCGTTGCCGTTTCTCTTTCCGGCCGGAAGCCAGTCCCTGACCAGTCCCTCCAGATTAGCGAGGGCGACGGCGTTTACTTCGTCGAAATTAACCATTCCAGCCATGGCGCAACCTCATTTCATCAATAATTTGACTCTCTACCAATTCTGGATCCCGGGCGACGATATAAATTCCGCCCATATCCTGGATCATTTTGGCAAAGCGTTTCTGTTGCTCCGTTTGCTTGTAGCGGCCATATTTGGTTTCAATATAAATCATGATGCCGTGCGGAGCGATAATTCCGGCAATGTCGCCAGATCCTGCCAAACCGAAGTTGACGGGACGGGCGCCCTTAATCAGGATGTCGCCGGGTTCGATAACGATTGAACGTCCCATCTCGTCAACTACCCTCGTGCCGCGCTTTAAGCCAAAGCGCTTGCCCTGCCATGCCTGGCCGGTGTTGTTACGCCAAATCTTAAGCCACTTTTTGGCACCAAGCTTAAGCATAACTTTTTTGAGGGTTTCGGTTTCAGCCATGTTAAGCTCTCATTAATATATCGTTTAACTGGCTGATGGCTCTGGTCGGCAGGTTTTCATCAACCACAATGCGGGCAAAAGCCTTGCGATCGACGATTTTGCAGAATTCCTTGGCATTCATCACGGTTGCTCCGGCATTTGAAAGCTGGATAATCTGAATAGAGCCGTCGATCTGCTCAATACAACGGACAAGGCAGACGCAATCCGTTTTTTTTATGACATAGATCCCGGCGCCGTTATAGAAATCAGCCGGACGGGTGATAATGTAGTCATCTTTCTTCAAATTCTCGGATGGGATGTCGTAAGGCAGCCGTTCAATCATAATTTCGGCATCCACCATGTTTGCAACTTTTTCCATGATATTTTTCTCCTTAAAAAATTAAATATCCAATGCCTTGCGATAGGTTTCGGTCAGGAACTCCTGCTCGTCACGATCCGCGGCGTTCATTTTGCGCAGTTTGAGAACCACACGCATAATTTTAACATCAAACCCTGCACTCTTGGCTTCGGCGAAAATATCGCGGATATCAGAGGCGATTGCTGCTTTTTCTTCCTCAAGCCGTTCGATGCGTTCAATCAGACTTCTCAGTCTGTCAGCGGCTATTCCGCCGGTTTCGGTTGTCTGTTCGCTCATTTTTTCAGTCTTCCTCCCTTGCTCAATGTTTTAAAAAGTAAGTCAAAAGCATCGCCGGCTTTTATTTTTACTGTGCCTGCTTCCAGCTTTTTTTTGTATCTCTTATAGCCGATCACGAGATCCCGGTCGTCAATCTGGATGGCATCGGCCAGGTCTTTAAGCGACTGCCTCCAGGTATCCGGAAGTTCGGCCTCAAACATCTGCCGCGCATTCCTTTTATCGTCCGCGCGATGATATTCGGCATAAACATCTTTAACCCCTCCGGCGAAAGCGTCACACCAGGCCTGCTTGATGATTGCCGCCACCAGATTATCTTCCGGCTCGGGGAGTAGGAAGCGCTCAGGCAAGTGTGTGCGATGGCGGCGATGCTTGGTCATGAGTTTCGACGTCTCTCCTCTTTAGCCTTGCGGCCATTGTAAACATACCTTGCCCAGGCTTCGGCACGTTTGCCGTATCCGCGTTTGATTCCGAGCTCGGTCAATTCTTCCAGCGTAGCGGCACGGCCTTGCTCTTTTCTTTCGGCTCGTTTGGTGAACTCGACCAGTTCTCCCTCGACTTCTTCAATCTCGGTGCGGGTTTTGCTGGCCGGAGTGCCGCAGATCGGGCAGATTGAGACGGTGCTCGGATAAACCGCATAGCAATTCAGGCATTGACGGCAGGCCAAACTTCCGGCCGAGTTAGCACGGTTGCGGTGGGTACGTCCGTCAAGCGTCCATTCGTGGTCATCATCCGGCAGACCGTGCGTATTGCAGTTGCCTACATGATCGAGGATAATGGTTTCGGATTTTCCGGGATAAGGACGCAGGGCGCGGCCAACCTGCTGCAGATAGAGTCCGAGCGATTTGGTCTTGCGCAAAAGGATGGCAGCGCCGACCACCGGAATGTCGGTGCCCTCGGACACGATCTCGCAGCTGGTCAGGACATCCAAGCGGCCGGAACCAAGGTCGTTGATGGCCTTGTTGCGCTGGTAATCATCCATATTGCCGTCAATACTGGCGGCGCGATAACCGGCGGCGTTGAAATTGGCGGCCACATACTGGGCATATTCGACCGTCGGACAAAAAGTAATCGCCGGGACGCCGTCGCAATATTTACGATAATGGGCAATAACGTTGCCGATAATCCGCGGCTTGTTCAGCTTTTCCTGCTGTTGTTTGCGGTCAAAATCGCCGGCAACGGTTTTCAAGTCGCTGAAGTCGGCCTCGATCGGCGGGCAGTAAACCCGCGGTTTGGTCAGATAACCGCGCGCAATCAGGCTTGAGATTGACGGGCCGAGGATGAGTTTGTCGAAAATGCCGCCGCAATGAACGCCAAGCCCTTGGCCGTCCAAGCGCTCCGGCGTGGCCGAAACGCCCAAAACGCGCGCGCCCGGATAGCTTTTGATAATTTTGAGCCAGGTTCCGGCGACGCCATGATGCGCTTCGTCAATCAATATCAGGTCGAACTTTGGCAGATCTGCCATGCGGCGAACCAGCGTTTGGACTGTGGCGATGTAAATATGGCTTTCGTCGCGAAACCAGCTTTTATTAAATTCTTCAAGCTGTATTTTGATGGCGTTTTGCACAACCTTTGCCGGTGCGACGATTGAATGCGGTATGCCGAAGCGAGCGAACGTCTTGGCGGTCTGGATGACCAGTTCCTGTCGATGCACCAAGAGCACAGTGTTTGTTCCGCGTTCCGAGGCTTGCTGGCATATTTTTGAAAGTATAACGGTTTTTCCGGCACCGGTCGGTGCGGTCAGAAATGGCGATTTGAACCCCTGTCGGTAAGCTTCACGCAGGTCATCGACTGCTTTTTGCTGATAATCGCGTAATTCAATCATTAACAACCCCTGTCTTTTAAACCCTGTTTTTTTTTTACTCATTAATGAGGGACGGCACAGGGTTATGGTTTTTTGACTGCGTTGATCCGACGCATTTCCGTCCCTCGTAACAAAACATAAACGTATTTTTTGACTATTGCAAGCACTTTTTTATACTAAAATGCACGATATGATACTTTATAGCCAATTCACGCACTTTTTATTCAGCAAAAAAGTCAAAAAAAATACTTTTTACGCCGTTAAAAGTCAATTTTGATTGCAAGTTTGACTATTTGGGGTTATTATAAATTTGTAAAATTTAGGAGATTACTATGACTTCTTCACGAAAAAAACCGGTCAGTCCGCTTGGCAAGAAAATTTATGCGCTGATGCGGGCGGCAAATTTCGATTATATTAAAGAGTTTGAAGCGGCAACCGGCGTCCGGCCGGATTCTGTCCGTCGTTTAATCGGCGGTTATGCACAAACCCTGCCAGCTACGGATTTGAACAAAATTGCCGAATATCTTAAAATTCCGATGCGATCCCTTCTTGCCGTGGGCGACGGCGAAGAGATTCCCGGCAGCAATCTGGTGCCCGATGCTGTGTGTCCGAGCTGGTATGAGGTACGTTCGGATGAGATGATGCCGACGCTCAAAGCCGGTGATAGGGTTCTGGTAGATATCGGTGTCGCTACTGTTCAGAATGCCGGTATCTTTCTGGTCGAAACTCCGACCACAATGGTATTTCGGCGCCTGTCTCTCAACCCGATTTCTAACAAAATATGTGTAACTGTGGATAATCAGACTTATCCCTACCGGGAGGAAGTTGAAGCCGACACGCTGGCAATCAAAGGCCGAGTCATCGGTGTCTTTCAGCGCATTTAATATCGCTTAAAAGCCCCATTTTTCGCCGCTTTCAGTTTTTTTTCTGAAAGCGGATTTTTTTTCTTGATTTTCTTTTTTTACTCCTGTAAAGTCATTTTAAACTATAAAAGTTACAAAATGCACGATATTGAACTTTAATGCACTTTACACAGGGTTAAAAATGGCAACAATCATCAGGTGTTCATCACTTTCACATTATACCGACTGCCCGCGGCGGGCTGCGGCCAAAATGTTTTTCAAGGAACTGAGCCAAGAGTTCGGTTTTGATCTGACACCGACTTATACCTCAGCCGGAGCGGCTGTCGGCACAGCGATGCACAAATCGCTGGAAGCGGCAATCGTTTTGCGCTCTCAGGGAAAGCCCTACGCCGAGGAGATTAAGAAAGTGGCGGAGAACTCAATGATTGAAACCGTGCGCGAGGGTATTGTCTGGGATGACACGACTTTTGACCGCGCGGCCGGTGTTCTGCAGGCGACACGGCAAGCCCACGCCATCCTGGACGTTTTTCCGGAGTTGGACGAGATTGCCATTGAGGGCGAGTTTACCGCTGACCTCGGCGATGACTTTATTCTCTCCGGGCATATCGACATCAGAGGCCGCGAAAACGGCCGCTATACCATCCAAGACTTCAAATCAGGTACGGTCAAACGCGTCAATATTCCGCAATACGGCGGTTATTCTTTGTTGGTGCGGACGGCCGGCCAAAAGGTTGACCTGTTGCGCGAGATATACGTCAAACGCGTCGGCAAGACCAAAGCCCAGCCGGCACCGGTCATTCAGGACTACGATCCGGCAACGGCAGAAAATTTCGCTTTTGCGATTATCAAACAAATCAAGTCAGACATGCAGCGCTTTCGCCAAAGCGGAAGCCCGTGGGTCTGGCTGCCAAACCCGAACTCAATGATGTGTTCGCCGCATTATTGTCCGGCGTATGGCACAAAATTTTGTAAATGCAGATTGAAAGGAACTGAAAATGTCTAAAAACGAAATCGAAGAAGAATTAAAAGCCAAAATAAAAAGCAACCCCATGCTTGGCATTCATAAAGCCATGATGTTCAGCGCCATGAAGGCCGAGTGTGCAATCATAAAACTTGTTGAAGATGAAGAGCGCCGGGGGGGGGTAGCTGTACCAATTGAAGCATTGCGTAAGGCAATATCTGAATCTTTTATGGATGAACTTAACGATACTTTTTTAGGAGATCAAAATGTCAAATAAACAAGCAGAGGCCGCTGAGCCTAACGAACAGGAACAATCCAAAATCGAACCGGCAAATCATTGCCTTGACTTTGACGCTTTGCGTCTGGTCATAAAATATCAAAAGGCGCTGCCTTCGGCTGTTGAGAATATTGTCGCGCTGATTGATGAGATTGAGGCTTCCGGCGTCGGTTATGTTTCGACCGAGGAAGTCAAGGAAACGCTTTTGAAATCTTTTAACGACGAGGAGTAGAAATATGCAGGAAATTGCGGTCAGGGAAGAAAATGCTGTTGCCGGCAACGATATTTTGTCAGATTTTGCGGCTTTTGAAAATGCCCAGCGGATCGGCAAAGTGTTGTGCCAATCGCAAATTATTCCACAGTCTTATCAGAATAATCTGCCGAACGTGATTGTTGCGTTGGAAATTGCCGCACGCAACAAATTGTCGCCGATTGTGGTCATGCAGAACCTGAATGTTATCAAGGGCCGGCCGACATGGTCATCAAAATATATCATTGCCGCGCTGACAACCGCGCGCGTTGACAATCTGCACTATGAACTCGCTGAGGACGGAACCATCACGGTCAGCGGCTTCGGCGGCAAAACAATGATTAAAAATCTGATGTGCCGGGCGATTGCCAACGATAAGAGAACCGGCGAGGAGCGCGTCGGTCCGTGGGTAAGTATGAAAATGGCGGTTGATGAGGGCTGGTACGGCAAAGACGGAAGCAAGTGGAAGACCATGCCGGAAATGATGATCCGCTACCGCGCGGCGACATTCTTCGCCAGCATTTATTATCCGGAGCTGTCCATCGGTATTGAAGAAGAAGACAGTGCGCCGGAAGCGGTACGTCAGCCGGAAATCAGGCCGGAACTGGTTGAAGCCGGAAAAATAGCCGAACCACAGCCGGAAGCTCCGGCCAAGCCGAAACGCGCTAAAAAGACCGAGCCTAAAGCGGCAAAGTCTCCTGAGCCGGAAAAAGAGGAATCGGAGACCGTTGAGGCCGAATATGAGGAAGTTGCTGAAGAAGAAACTCCGAAACCGGCACCGGTTGTCGCTCCGCAGACAGATGACAGCGATGAGTGGAACAACTGGGGAGAATAGCCATGAAGGCAACGATTAAAAATTTCATGGGGTGTGCGTCGGCCGAAATAACGGCCGACAAAATTGCCCTGATTTTAGGATTGAACGGTCAAGGCAAAACCAGCTCGCTCTTGCCGATTGCCGCGGCATTGCGCGGCGGCGTGCCTCTTGGTCTGCAGAAGGCCAAGGCCGGAATGCTGGTCAAAACCGGTTCCGGCTCGGCTTCGGTGCTTCTAGAAAACGAAACTTCAAAGGTTGCGGTGTCCTGGCCGAAGTGCGAACGCCGGGCAGAAGGCGCTGATGCGCCTGAGGCCTCGGATGTTGCGGTCGGGGCGGTCAAGTTTCCGCTCATGCCAGACAAAGAAAAGGTTGAGCTGCTGCGTGCCATTTTGAAATGTGACCCCGATGAACAGGATCTGTGCGAGGCTTTGGCCGAAGCCGGATTGTCTGAAAAAGTGCAAAAAATTGTCTGGCACAATATCGAAACCGAAGGCTGGGATGCCTCTCTTGACCGTGCCAAGGAAAAAGGTCGGAGCCTGAAGTCTCAATGGGCAATCATTACCGGCGAGGCTTATGGCGAGAAAAAAGCGGCTTCATGGTTTCCCGTCGGGTGGGAAAATGACCTTGAGGGATTTTCGGTAGATACGCTTGAGAATGACGTATCTCTGGCGCGCGCCGATCTTGAGGATAAAATTGCCAACCAGGCCGTGGGCGAAGATGAGTTGGCGCGCCTGCAGGAAAAAGCAGACAGCCTTGCCGATGCCGAAAGTGAGTGTGACAAAGCGGCCGATAAGGTTACCGAGGCGCAGAAAGCCTTAAAGGAAGCCAGAAATGCGCGTGAAAAACTTCCGGCTCTGCCCAAATATGACCTGATCTGTCCGCATTGCGGCAAACCGGTTGTTTATCAGTTCGGCAAGCTGGAAGCGGTCAAGCAGACGCTCAGCATTGAGGATCGCGAGAAACTGGAGCAGCAGATTCTTGATGCAGACAATGCCGTCAGTAAGGCTGAGCGTGAGCTTAACGCCGCAAAACATAATTTTATTCTGGTTGATAGCGCCCTGCAGGCAATAAAAAAAGCCAAAGCCGAGTTTGATGCAAAACAAGGCAAAACCGTATCAGCCGCCGAGGTTGACAGTGCGCGGCAGGAAGTAAAAAAAGCCGAGGCACGTCTGAGCGCCTTTAATAAGTATCACGAAGCGCTTCGTATCCATAATAATGCGGTGGAAAATCAGCAAATCATCAATGTTCTGGAGCCTGACGGTATCCGCCGCCGTGCTTTGGAAAAAGGGCTTACCGATTTCAACGGGCGTCTTGAATGCCTGTGTCATTTGGCCGGATGGTCTGATGTCTGCGTTGACGGAGACATGTCAGTCAATTATGCCGGTCGGCCGTTTGTCCTCTGTTCTGAAAGCGAAAAGTTCCGGGCCGTAGTTACGCTGCAGATTGCCATTGCCGAATATGACGGATCGACGGCGGTGGTGATTGATGCCGCGGATATTCTGGATAATCGCGGGCGCTCCGGTCTTCTGAAACTGCTGGCACACATGAGCTTCAGTTCTTTTGTCGGCATGATGTCCGCAAAACCGTCGGCAACGCCAAGCCTTAAAAAACTGGGCATCGGCCGCAAATACTGGGTCGAGGCCGGAAAATGTGAGGAGGTTTACAATGACTGAACCAGTCAATGATATCAATTTGACGCCTAAAGAGGCCGCCGCCAGGCTGAAAGTGAGCGAAAAAACACTTGCGACCTGGCGCCAGCTTGGTCATGGTCCGCGTTTCTTTTTCGCCAACCCTGACATTCAGAGCTCGCCGCGCTATCCGCTGAGCGAGATTGAGGCGATCGAAAAGAACCTTTTAACTCACAACTAAGGAGGCAACCATGCCAAACAAGTTCGAGGAATTCATAAACAAAGCCGTGCAAACCGCAAAATATGCAGCACTGGCCAACCATTCTCCGGAAACGCTTGAAGCTATGATCCGCGAGTTGGAGGCCGAGGCGAAAATCCTTAAAAAAGAGTTTTCTGATGTTTTGCGTTAATTGTCAAAAGCCGATTGAGCCGGAGACAGTGACCGGTGCCGATATTTACGGCTCGCGCTTTGCCTTTGCCTCGTCCTTGTTTGTGCGTTGTCCCAGGTGCGGGAATTATGGCGAATGTGCCGCAAAAGGCGAACCGCCATATGCCGTCATCCCCGATTCCCAGTTACGAAAAGGATATAACTTTGTCGATGGCATTCTGGATCTTTTGTGGATGCAGAAGAAAATGACCAAGGCCGAAGTGTTGTATCGCATGGCTGATCTGATGTATGGGCATAAGCGGCCTTATCGGACGCACGACATTGAGAGCTATGAGGAGGCCTGCCGTGCCTATCATTTGGCCAAAGAATTGAAAAAGGAGGTTTTTGCCAATGTTAAAGCTGTTGCGTAGGCTTATGTGCCGCCATTTTTGGATTAACATTTTGCGTTTGGGGGGAGAAATTCAAACCAAACGCGGGACTTTTCCGGTTGAAGGCACGGTTTTTATTGACTATTGCCCAAAATGCAAATGCTTTCGGAATCGGCGTTTATGACGGCAAGCAAGGAAGGAGCAAGCTATGGCCAAGATTGTTCTGGTTGATTTATTTTCGGGCATAGGCGGCTTTGCCGAAGGATTCCGGCGCGCCGGGCTGGAATTTGCAGCGCATTATTTTGCCGAGGTCGCGCCTGGTCCCGTTTCAATTTATAAAAAACATTTTCAAAACGCGGAGGAGCTGGGAGATGTCACAGCAATTAGAGATTTTTCCCGAATTAAACAGCGACAGAGGGGGGTGCCGCTTGTTCTTACTGCGGGATTTCCTTGCCAGGATTTGTCCATTGCTGGCAAAAGACGAGGTCTTGACGGCGAACGCAGCGGCTTGTTCTTTGAGGCAATCCGGTGCATTAGAGAATTGCGACCTGATGTTTTTATCTTTGAAAACGTCAAAGGATTGTTTACAAGTCACGGAGGACGCGACTTTGTCCGATTTTTGCAAGAGATTGCCGACCTTGGGGGTTATGTCTGCCAATGGCAACTTGTCGATACTGACTGGTTTTTACCCCAAAATCGCGAGCGGATTTACTTTGTCGGATGTTCTGGAACCTTTGCCGGACGCCAAGTATTTCCTCTCGGAGGCAGCAACCCGCCGTCTGCTGTCATATCAAACGAACAGGCTCTTTGCATTACAGCCACATACGGCGATAACGTCGGCAACGGATCGTATGTTGTTGAAAGTAAACGGCTACAAAAAGTCAAACAAATAAATCGTATGCCTAAAAACCACCAGCAGGATCGTGTCTACTCAACAGACGGCTCTGCTCCCTGCCTCAATGCGTTGTCCGGCGGTAACCTTGAGCCGAAGATTTTCACATATCCGCGCGGAAAAAATGCGGGGGGATTCCGCTCCGGATCCTGTCCAACCATTACCGCCAACGCTTTTCCGCAGAATAATATGGTGTGCTCGGTTATTACGCCGAGCTTTGTCAATAAAAAACAGAACGGCCGCGTGTTTAAGGATAACGGCGAGCCGTCGTTTACGCTGACCGCGCGCGATAATCCCGGCATCTATAACGGGCAATCCATCCGCAAGCTCACACCGCTAGAGTGTGAACGTTTGCAGGGTTTCCCTGATGAATGGACGCAATCAAACGATTCAGGCAAAAGAATGTCAGACAGCGTCAGATATAAAGCGCTGGGCAACGCCGTGAGCGTGCCGGTCCCTGAGGCTATTGCCAGAGCTTTGTTTTATTAAAAGGAGGACAAAATGGCTGACGTCATCAAATTTCCAAACAAAAAAGAGAATTTAAACGCGGTTGTCACGCTTTTGGGTGTGTGCCGCAAAATGCACGACGAGGATGGCTATCGCTACGCCTCGGTTGAGCTTAAACCCGAAAGCGAGCGCCGGGCTGTTCTGACACTCGTTTTAGAAAAATCACAGCCGGACGACATTCCGGACATTATCGCATAGGAGGTAAAAATGTCAGACAATCAAAAAGTGGGGCAAGGCGCCCTGTTTAAAAATGATAAACAGGGAATTGAAAAGCGCCCGGATTATACCGGCTCAGCCACCATTCTCAACAAGGCTTTTTATATTTCGGCCTGGCTGACGACATCCCGAAACGGCGAAAAATATATGAGCTTGGCTTTTAAGGAAAAGACACCGAGTGCCGGAAATAACCAGACGGATGCTCAAGCGGGAGAACAAAGCGGCGGGCAAGCGACGCCTGCAGCTGTTGATGACGAAATACCATTTTGAGGTCGGCCATGAGTACGCTTTATCTGCCGCTTAAAAAAGAATGGTTTGAAAAAATCGAATCTGGAGAAAAGACTGTCGAATACCGGGAAAAAAAGGATTACTGGATCCGTCGGCTGAAGCGAACGGAGATGTATCACCGCGGCATGGATGTTTACGGTACTCCAGGAAAAATTTACGATTATCTCTGTTTTGCACTCGGATATGGCGGCAGGACAATGACTTTTGTCATTGACGATATTTTCGTCGTCGATGGCAAAGGCACAGACTTAGCTATTGATGAGCCGGTCTACGCCATCAAACTCGGCCGCCGGTTATCGCCGCGCGGCGAATATCTTAACTAAAAAAAGGAGAAAACAATGACAATTTTTTATTTTTTGCTTGGTGCTTTCCTGCGCCGCTGGTATGGCGGGTGCCTTGAAGCGTATAAAATTTTGTGTAATCGTGGCGTGCAAACGATTTGCATGTTGGCGGTTTTCATGAGCATTTATCTGTTTGATCTGTCGAGTTGGCAGAACTGGCTTGGTGCCGCTATTGTCAGTTGCTGGCTACAGTTCCAGTTTTGGAGCCGCGGTCATGGTGCCTGCTTTGACATCGGCCGGGGAACACCCAGCGAGGAAACCATCCGCCGCTATAATGAGCGCTGGTACCATGTGCCAACCGATTGGCTGTTTGATGAGGTCTTCAAAGTTCCGGGCAACAAATACGGCTTTATGTACGACTTTATTTATATGGGCTTGCGCTATACATGTCCGATGGTACCGATGATGTTGATTGATTGGCGTTATATTCTCATCGGTATGGCAGTCAGTCCTATTTATGCTATTTGCTGGACATTATATGAACGTGATCCGTGGATATTCGACAACCGAATCCCGTTTGTCAATGGTCCAACTAACTTGGCCGAAAAAATCGTCGGTGGTTTGGTTTTCGGCGGCTGTTTTTGGCTGCAAAACGGATTTTTTTGGTGGTAACGCTGAAAGTATCAAAACGGCAGTCTGCGCCTTTTCGGCCGACTGCCGTTTTTTTGGCTAAAATGCGCATTGTTACCTATTTGTTACCTGCCGAAATCATCAATTCTTAATGATATTTTAAGTTTTTGATTTTACTATACTTTTATTATAACAATTTGTTAACTCGTCAGGCTCATAACCTGAAGGTCGTAGGTTCAAATCCTGCCCCCGCAACCATTAATGAAAAGCCGGTTCTTGTGACCGGCTTTTTTTTGAATTGTGCGGCTGGAGTTTAACCCGCAAAGAAGCGGGTTTACGGCAGGCGGCAGCAAGATGCGGGTATGACGATCGGCGAAGCTGATAAGCGGTGCGGAACGGTGAAGCTGGTGAAGCAGTGCGGAGCGACGGAGAGGGCGAATGAAGAACCGATCCTGCCCATGCGGCCGGTAAGATTTATGAGTCTGATGATTTCCGGCTCATTTTTTTATGCCTGAAAGTCTTTCTGTTCAGTCAGGCTTCAACTGCAAGGTGAATTAACTTTCTGCTTCAAATCCGTATAATTGATTATAAACGTCAAAATTAGTTTTGCCGAATTTTTGATCTTCGGCTATACTCTCCGGGAGAGAAAGGAAAAACCACTGCCGGTTCGGTTTTGTCGTGCGGTTAAGCTGCGGGGAAGGCGTAAAACGGAATATAGAATTATTCAACGTTTTTCCGAAGAACCGAAAGACAAAGCCGATGCAATGGCCGGACGGGACGGAAGCCGCAGGACGGTGCTGCCGTCCGCGGCCGGAATGAAACGGAGTTGTATTTTTATTGTGTCATGGCGAAGGAAAATCGAAAATTTATATTATAAAACGGTCTTTGAGTTTCTGTGTGATTTTCCTATTTTTGTTTTTAAAATGCTTGTTTGGGGCTGTCCGAAAAGCGGGCGAAGGGAAAGGTTTGCCGGGCAGGGGACGGCATGTTCTCCCTTTGTTTCAGAAGCTGACCCGCAGGCCGGCGTTCAACTGGTATGAGGTATAGGCTTCGCCGGCTTCCAGGGTGACGGCGCCGTAGCAATAGGCGTTTTCGGCAACGGCGGCGTTGAAGCCGAGCGACGCTTCAAAGCCCAGGCCGCTCAAGTCGGAAGTGGTGAGGCGCGTGTCGGCAAATTTGACTTTGGTGCGGCCGATCCATTCGTTGTACAGTCCCAGTTCCAGAAACAGTTTCCAGTTTGAGGCGCGGCCTTCCGGCAGGTAGGAAGTTTGCAGGTTAAATCTGCTGACGAGCGAACTGGTGGAATCGATGGAGCCGATTTCACCGTTGTCGGTGGTGAAGTCTTTTGCTTTTCCGTGAACGTAACGCAGTTCAATTTTAGGCTCGAAGGTTATGAGCGAGCTGCCGGCGTTGAGCACCCGCGGCGCGTCGAAGTCGAACAGGCGGCCGGTTTCGGCGGTAAAGGCCCAAAAGCCCCTTTTGATGTCGTAGCCGTTGGTTCGGTTGCCGCCGGAAAGGTTGTCAAGGTCGGTATGTACCCAGAAATGACGGGCGGTCAGGTCGACAAACCACGGACTGTTGTGCGGCAGCCAGGTGGCGTAAAGGCCGGCGACCGGGGTTTTGGTATGTCCTTTGGCGTCCGGCGCGCCGGATTGAAAGACACGAATGTCGTTGGCGGAAAGGTAACCGCCCATAACGCCCAGATAGGTTCGGCCGCCGAAAAGTTCGGCGGCGGCGTCAATACCGCCTTCCATGCCCAGCATGTTCAGTCTTGCGCCGGTTCTTTCATGCACCCGGAGGTGTTTGCCGTAGCCGCGGATCCAGACGCCGGCGGGCGCGTCCGAGTTGCCGCTGCGCAGATCGCCCAGACGTTTGCGCAGTTCGTTCATGCCGGCGTTGACGATTGACAGATGAAGCGCCGGCATGGTTTCGACCGATTTTGCGGTTTTGGTCAGCTCTCCTTCGGTTTCGAGGTACCAGTTGGCGTCTTCTCCGTGCGTCAGGCCGTACTCGTGCGCGCCGATATCCACTTTGCCGCCGGCCAGCTTAAATTCGGCGTTGCCGGAAGCCTCTTCGGTGTTGACCACTTCTATTTCCTTTTTGGTCGGGTTGGAACCGGCTGCCCGGACGTCAATGGTTATCATGCCGTCGGCGGAACCGGTTATTTTCAACAGGTCAGCGTCGGTGCCGTCCGTCTGCAGGACGACGACGGCGGAACCGTCCGAAATCAGGTCGGTTATCGTTACAGTGTTGGCGGCAAAAGGTCCCGGCCGGCGCAGATCCAGCCGGCCGCCGGTTTGCAGCCGCAGGTTGTTGACGGCGGCATTGCCGGCAAAATGCAGAACCGAGCCTTCGGCAACGGTGTTTTTGCCGCCGAAAAAGTTGTCGGCATAAACCAAAGTTGTTCCCGCCGTCTGTGTAAAGTCTCCGACAAACAGGCGGTTGTCGGCATTTTGATCGAAAATAAGAGTGTTGGCGCCGTTTTTGTCGATTGATCCGACGCCGGCAAAGCCGCCGTCCATTGACAAGGTGTTGGCATCGCCTTCAATGACGACGGCAGTTTCTTTGTTGTTGAGGTAAACGTCTGCGCCGCCTTCATTTATATTGGTTGCCGTGTTGCCGCTGAAAAGAATGTTGCCTTCCGAAGTGTCAAGCGTCAGTTTCCCCTCTGCGAACAGAGCGCCGCCGGCTTCGGCTTTGTTGCCGGTGAAAGAGGAGTTGCCGCCGATGGTGAGGTTGTCTGAGCTGATGACGGCGCCGCCGTAAGTTGCCGTATTGCCGTCAAAAACGACGTTTTGCAGCACGGTTTCGCCCGATGCGTATAAGGCGCCGCCGTAGCCGTTATCGGTACGGTTTCGGGAAAATGAAGCGTTATCAATGAAAGTTGTGCCCGATGCGTAGATCGCGCCGCCATGGCCTTTGCCGGTATAATTTTGAACAAAAGAAGCGTTGCTGACACTCAGCGGAGTGACGGAAGAAGCGTTAACGGCGCCGCCGTTGCCGCTTTGGGTGCCGTTGTTGTCAAAAGAAGCGCCGTCGACGGTGACGTTCGCGCCGTAGATGGCCTGGATGGCGCCGCCGCCGCGGGCCGCCGTATTTCCTGAAAAACGGCTGTTGCCGGTAATGTTGAGGGTAGATTCCGTCAAAATCGCGCCGCCGCTGCCGGCCAAAGATTTGTTGCCGGTAAATGAGGTTTGTCCGACGGTCAGTTTGCCGCCGCTGTGGACAATGGCGCCGCCGTCGCGGATTTCCGCATAATTGTCCTTAAATTCGCTGCCGGTAAAAACGCTTTCGCTGCCGGTGCGGCCGATTTTTACGGCGCCGGCTTCGGTTGCGTGGTTGCCTTCAAACAGCGTCTGACTGACGTTTATTTTTCCGTTGCCGTAAATTGCGCCGCCGTAGTTTGACGTTCCCTGTTGGTTGACGGAGGTGTAATTGCCGATGAAACGGCTGTCGGCAACCGTCAGGTCGGCTTTGCCATCATAAGCGTAAACGGCGCCTCCTTCGGCTGCCGTATTAGCGGAAAAGACGGTGTCCGTTATTGTGGTTTTGCCTTTGGTATAGACGGCGCCGCCGTAGCTTCCGCCCGAGCGGTTGCGCTCAAAAGACGAGCCGGAAATGCTCAGCGTACCCCAGTTGTTGACGGCGCCGCCGTTGTCGGAAGCGCTGTTGTCGGAAAAAGAGGTGTTGTTGACGGTCAGCGTTTTGCTCGTAGTGTAAACGGCGCCGCCGAGATTGCCGCGGTTGCCGGTGAACGAGCTGCCGTTGATCTCGGTGTTGCCGAGGTTGGCAAAGGCGCCGCCGTAGTAGCCGCCGGTTCTTTGGCTGAAGCTGACGTTGTTGACGGTCAGGTCCTGCGCTTCTCCGAAGCCGAGCGTTCCGTTGGTGACGGCCGTACCGCTGCCGGCGGTAAACGACAGATTGTCAAGCGCGGATTTGACGCCGGTGCCGGTAAATGTCAGCGAACCGGAAAGCCGGGCGGTCGAATCGCCGGTAATTGAGGCGCTTTTGCGGACGGTTCCGGAATCGGCGGAACTGCCGGCTATTTCGATTTCGTAGGTGTCGCCGTCCGTGTTGGCGTTGGCGGCGGCGATGGCTTTGGCCAATGTGCCGGAAACGGGAACTTCGTAGTCTGCGGCCCATGCCGGGGGACACCCCAAAACCGCTGTCAGAACAAAAACAACGCCTGTACGCACCGAATTTACTCCTTTTGTCTGTTTGTTTTCGCAATAATGGTGGTATATGGTGTTTGTTTGCGACAATCCAACGGCTGCGGCGTCCGTTTTATCCTTTGGTTTAGCTAAGCTTTCGGCCGGAAAGCCCATGGCCGCGTATAAAATGAAACGCCCCGGAAAGTTCCGGGGCGTTTGCAGCAATGCCGAAGTTAAAATTTGTATTTGGCATTAAGCAGACCGGTGTGGTCGTGGTATTTTTCACGGAATTTGCCTTCGTAGCCGAGCGAAACTTCAATGTTGTCGTCGACTTCCGCAGTTACGCCTACGCCGAGTTCCATGCCGAAACGATCGAGTGCTTCGCCGTCAACCGCATAGGCGCTGCCGTTGGCCAGGGTTACGACCGAACCGCCGGCGTCGTTGACCAGATCATAAGTCAGGGCAAATCTGGCTTCCGGTTTCAGGCTGATGCCGTTCTCAAATTCCCAGGAGCGGTTGATTCTGGCACCGAGAACGCCGGTTAACAGATCGCTGTTGTTGGCGGAAACGCGCTGATCGGCGGAATCTTTATAGGCATCCTGACTGATGAGAACGTAGCGCAATCCTGTTTCCGGTACAAAAACGAAGCTCTCTGATTGCAGTTCGTATCCGGTCATGGCCTGCAGGCCGAACGTTTCGACGTCATAATCGGCGTCGACGCCGATGCCGGCGACGTTTTTGCCTTCCGAATAATCGGACCAGCCGTAAGTCGCAATGCCGTTTACATACCATTGGGAGGGTTTGTATTCGCCGTACAAAATCGCACTGTGGGTATCAACGTCGGTTGAACGCATGAAACCGTCGATGTCGGTGTTGGCATAAGCGTATCCCAAACCGATTTTGAAATTGTCGGTTACGAATTTTTCAGCGCCCAAGGCAACGCCCGAGCTGTCGGTGTCAAAGCCTTCGGTTCTTGCCGTATCATGCCTTTTCGATTTGTTGAACAGGCCCTGAATCCATACCGCGGCACGTTCAAAAACGCTGTCGCCGGAGGAAGTTCCTTCGGCCGCGGCAATCGTGCCTCCTGCAAATCTGGTGCCGACGGCGCCGAAGATCTGGTTTGCGGTCTGCGACTGCGTGTGCTGTACCATCGGCGAGACCTCGGGAGCAAGAGCGGTAACGGCGTCCAACGCGGCCTTGACCTGTGTGCGGTCAGTCGACTGGGCCATTGCGGAAACGGCGTCGGCGACGGCGTTAAATACGGCGTTGTCTGCCTTGCCCGCGGTGAGAGCGGTGAGGGCGGCCGCCTGGTTTCCGGTGGCGCCGGTAGCGGTGCTGACTTCGGCCGCGGATTTTTTGTTTACGTTATAGATGCCGTTTTCAATGCCGGTGATGTTGTACAGATTGTTTCCGGCAATGGAAAATTCGCGGTCAAGCGAACCGTCGTCGGTGATCAGTTCGTATCGTCCGCTGAAACCGTTGTCAAAAATGAGGTTTAAGGTTGCGCCGTTATTGATCACCCGGTTGGAAATGGTCGTGGTCCCGGTTTTTACGGTAAGCTGCGATCCCCGGGCAAAAGTGGTCGTGCCGTTGCCGGAAATGCCGCCGTCAAGCGTAAGATTGCCGGAAACATTGAGCGCGCCCAGATTATGAATGTCGTTCAGGCGGCCGTTTGCTTTGTTGCCGCTGAAAACAGCGTTGCTTATTTTCAGTGTAGCGTCCGCGGTATTATAAATCGCGCCGCCGAAAGCTTTGCCTGTTGTCGAAGTTGCGCTGTTGCCGCTGAAAACGGTGTTGTTGCCGAGGGTGATCATGCCTTCGCTGTAAAGCGCGCCGCCCAGTGCTTCGGTCGCGTTGGTTTCGACACGGTTGTTGGTAAAGCTGCCGTTTAATGTGAGATCGACGGTTTTACCGTCTTTTCTTTTTACCGAGATTGCGCCGCCGGTCGAGGCTTTGGCTGCGGCGTTAGCTGTAACCGCCTTGACGAAGTTGTCGGTAAAATTGCCGTTAATCGTGGTTGTAACGAGGCCGGTTCCCGTTTGTCCGTCACGATCGGCGCCCGCTTTGAAGTAAATCGCGCCGCCGTTGGCATAAGCCGCTCCTTCGGCGCCGTTGCCGGTGAAATTGCCGTTGATTTCCCTGATGCCGGTTTTTTCGTCCGTGCCGTACTGGCCTTCAACGTGTATTGCGCCGCCGCCGGCCGAGCTTCCCGTGCCGTTGTATTCGCCTTCTCCCGTGTATCGGGAAGAAGCTTTGTTGCCGGTGAAGTTTGCGGTAAGATTATCGATATATCCGCCTTTATAGATCGCAAAAGCGCCGCCGTTGGCGGTTGCTTTGGCATTGTTGTTGTTTTCCGTTGTTACGTTCAGACCGTTGTTTGAAATTTCTCCGGCGTTGACGGAGGAAAGTTTTTTGCCGAGCCATAATACGGCTCCCTGAGCATATACTTCGCCGGAGTGGCCGGAAGTCTGACGCGCCGTTATTCGGTTGTCGCCGATTTTGCCTGCGGTAAGGTCTTTTTCGTCTGCTGCCGGGCGAAGCACGCCGCCGCCCCGTGACGTGTTTTCTTCCAGTTCATATATGTTGTCGTTCCAATTTTTTACATCGCTGACGGCGCTTTGGGCCGGTTCGACGGCATAAGCGTTGGCGACGGTAAACGCGGCGGCCAGCGCTGTCGAAATTAAGAGTTTGTTTTTCATACGATTTAACATCCTTTTAAAACCAGTTAAAACAGAACCCGCACTTTTGGCAAAAGGCGGGCGGATGTTCGAAAACCGTATACGTTCAGACGGCTCGGCTTATTTGGCTGAGCCTTATTCGCCGACATCCGTCCGAAAAAAACAGACAAGATAAGTCGGCACAATATTTAAAGTCGTGTGCACACGACTAAACGTATCAAGGGTTTTCGAAGCCCTAGACGGATGGCGATAACCATTTCGTCCATAAGCAGAATATAAAACAAACGTCGGAGAAGCAAGCTAAATTGTCGAAAACCCTCCGTTTTTTTAAATAAACCTTTTCCCGGCTGTTTTCAGGGGGAGAAAATCCGGCTTTGTTTTTTCCTCTGAAGAGGGACATGCTTAATTTATTCGTTGACTATCGTAATTGTTAATTCTAAAATTTTAAAAATTCAACTTATAGGGTGACATGATGGACAAACGGGAAATCATCGAACAAATCAGGCAAAAATCGGACACCGATGTCGACTATACTCAATTTGAGAAAAAAGCCGTTAAACTGTATGAAAAATTTGCTAAAGAGTATTCTCCTCCGAAATTGGCGGAACTAAAAGGGGAGGCGTTGTTAGACACGATATTTCTCAATCCGCGTCAATTTCGTAAAAATCTGTGTTATGAATTAGAGTTCGGAGAATGTAAAATTTTAGGGGGAATCGGCGGCGGCAGTGCGGCCAAGTACGGGCTTTATTTTTCTGAAAAGGAAAAATCCTGGGCCGAAGGACACGGCAGGAGATTTCGTCCCCTTTCTCCCGACGAGGCCGTTCTCAGGGGAACGGAAATCCGGGACGCCCTGTTGAAGTATTGCCGTTTGGCGGAACAATGCAAGCCGCTGGTGACATTGGAAGATTATCGGAAACTGGGAGATTTGGCCGGGGATGTTTCTCTTAATCAGTGGATGAGGAAATATCTGAACATGGTTTTTCCTGACGAGTTTCCCGCTTTCTTTGCCGACAACATGCAGTTGAAAATATTAAAACTGTTTGGCGTCGTTCCGGAAAAAAATGTTTTTTCAAGGATGGGGCAACTTGTTCTTATGGCGAGAGAAGCGGGAATTTCCAACGCCCTTTTTGCCCGTGTCGTTGAGGATATGCTGTTAAAAGAAAACGTTGTAAACGCAAATGGAGAAAACGAGAAAATGAAAGACGAATTTAATGCTGCCGAAGCGGGGAATGTTCCGTTGAATCAAATTTTGTATGGTCCGCCGGGAACGGGAAAGACCTATCATGCCGTTTTGAAAGCAATGGAAATCGTTACTTTTTAAACAAATGTTTTCGGATTATTTGCGCTCCCGGAAGGAAAAATATTCGGAAGAGGTTTTGAACGAATACGTTAAGCATATGGAAAAAATAAACACGGAATGTTTGAAAAGCGACAACATTTTCAGATATTACGATTTGCAGAAATATAAAAGGCTGGAAGAGGAAATTCTTGCCGGTGATTACATCAACGGCGACGAGGTTAGGAAAAATGAAAATTCATATTATCGTCATGCTCTTAAGAGATATGAAGAATTTTTGTCCGATTTGCGTTATGAAGACGTTTTGGCCGAATTTAACCGGTTGAAGCAGGCCGGACAGATAGAATTCGTTACCTTTCACCAGTCATATTCCTATGAGGAGTTTGTTGAGGGGATCAGACCCTGCGTTTCCTGGGAAGGTAAGGCGAACGAAGTTCGATATGAGGGGAAAAAAGGAATTTTCCGGGAAATTTGCGAGAATGCCGGAAAGGCAAGCGGCGCCGGAAAAACAAATATGGGGAAGAATATCGCCGACGTGGATTTTTCCCGCACGCGCGTATTTAAAATGTCGCTGGTAGACAAGGCCGCACCGGGCGACAATCTGTACGACTATTGCATAGGGCATAACGTTGTCGCCCTGGGGTACAGTAACGATAAGGATTTTTCAAATTGCAACTGTGCGGACGATTTTTCGATGATTGAGGACAAATGGGGCAAAAGCGCTCTTGAAATATTCAAAGATCGAATGAGAATCGGGGACGTCGTGATTATTGCCAACGGCAACCGGAAGTTCCGGGCAGTGGGCAGAATTACCGGCGAATACAGGTATGACAAGAACAGCGAAGTCCGCTACTGCCATTTTCGCAGCGTGGAGTGGCTGTATGCGGGGCAGGATATTGAAGTTTCGGAAATATACGACAGGAATTTTTCTCAGCAGGCCATTTATGGTTTTTACCGAACCAGGAACGAAGGCCGGGAAAATTACAACGTGATTGATACGAAAAAGCTGGTTTCCGTCGTTTTGGAGCATTCGGGCGAAGAAGTTTGCCGCAAGCCGTATATTTTGATTATCGACGAGATTAACCGCGGCAATATTTCTAAAATTTTCGGTGAACTGATAACCTTGATCGAAGATGACAAAAGGGAAGCTTTTTCGGTTTGTCTGCCATATTCCCGCAATCGTTTTTCCGTTCCCAAAAATCTTTACATCATCGGAACAATGAATACGTCGGACCGGTCGATCGCAAGCGTTGACATTGCTTTGCGCCGTCGTTTCGTCTTCGTTCCGGTAATGCCGGACGTTCGTCTTGTCGCCGATAATGTCGAAGGAGTCGATTTGCGGCGCATTTTACGCAATATCAACGGCAAAATATCCGTTTTGCTGGATGAAGACCATCAGATCGGCCATAGCTATTTTATGAACGTGCGGACGCTTAAGGAATTGCGGAAGGTGCTTCAATTCGAAGTTTTGCCGTTGCTGAACGAGTACTTTTACGGCGACTGGAAAAAACTGGTGTTGCTGGTTCCGGGGTTTGTCGTTTCCGAAGAAATCCGGGATCAGGAATTGCGCGAAGAAGCGGGGGAAAGCGTTTTTTGTAAGTTTTGTGACGTTGAAAACATGGCGGACGACGAATTTCTGAAGGCGCTGAAAGCGTTGGAGGCTTAGCGTGAAGGTATTTCGGCTGAAAGAATATTCCGTTTCCGGCGAAAATAGCCTGAGCCGCTGCGAGGCGGAAAGGCTTTCGGCCTATTTGAGGAAAAAGAAGCTGCAGAACGTTGTGTCTCTGACGCCGCAGGGGATTGTTTCAAAATCTTTTGTCGGAGTCATAAGATGCGGAAACGTCCAAATCGAAATATTGCCGAAGATATTGTCCGCCAATGACGACAGGCGCGAGATTATGGAAAATCTGGTGTATATGTTGTCGTATACCCGCCGGTTGGACATCAGGACCGAAAGCGGTGCCAGGCTGGCGGCGTGCAAAAACCCTTTTCTCGAAATTCTGATTTATGAATATGCTTCTTCGTTGTTTGACTGTCTGAAAAAGCAGCCGCTTAGGAACTATGTAACGGAAGAAACGGAGGTCAATTTTATCAAAGGCAAACTGATGCTGCCGGAGCAGATAAGAAAAAGCTGCGTCAACAGGGCAAAGTTTTATTGTCAATATGACGAGTTTTCCGAAAACAATATGTTGAACAGGCTCTTTTTGTATGTTGCCGTTTGTCTTTACAAGTTAAGCGAAAACAGCGGCAATAAAAGGATTTTGCGGCGGATCGTCAATTATTACGCCGATGTTGAGCCGTTGCCCGTTTCGGCGGCCGAGGCAAACCGGATTGCGCTGCCGCGCAACCAGATTTTGTTTAAAAAGCCTCTTTCTTTGGCTAAAATGTTTGTTAATCAGTGTTCCGTCGACCTTTCGAGGAATAAGATAGAAAACGTTGCGCTGGTCTGGGACATGAATGTTTTGTTTGAGGAGTTTATAGGAGAGGTTTTCAAAAGAAAGTGTCCGACGCTGGACATTGAGCTGCAAAAGGGAAAAAGACTGTTGTCGGAAGCGGGGACGGGGCGGAAGAAATGCGATACTTTTGTGGATATTTTTGAAAAAAACAACAAAATCGTGATTGATACGAAATATAAAGAGTTTCATTCGTTAAAAGACGTGTCGAATGCCGATGTTTTTCAGGTTATGACATACTGTATGCTGCATGGTGCCAAAAGGGCGATTTTGATTTATCCGCAATACGGCGATGTTGCGCCGGATGTGCCGGTTCATCGTTTGAACGCGGCGTCGGAAGATTTGGGGTATGCCGTACAATTTAAAACCGTTGATTTGCGGCGAAACCTGAAAAAAGCCCGTATTGAACGGGAGCTTTTGGAGGTTGTCGAAAACTTTTCCTGAATGTTTCGCGTAAAAGTTGAAAATCGGAAAGTGAAAGCTTTTGCCGCGCCGGCGGAAACAGGGGCGTTTGTCTGGCAAAAGGTATGAGAGTTTTCCGTTTGCCGTTGCGGAAAAAGCCGGTGTTGTTCGTTTGACAACCGCCGACATGTTCAAGCGCAAAAATCCGGCCAAAGCGCCGGCGGCTGCCGGCAGTGTCAACGAAGCGGCGCCGATGACCGGCGGCGCCGGCGCGGAAATTGCTGTCTGATGTCGTTGGAGAAATCCGTATTTGTAACGTTAGCGGTATTTGTAAACCCGGTAAGTAAAGAGATTATCCGGGAGTTTGAAGGTCCAAAGAGGGGTGCCGTCTTTGTCCAGTTCTTCCGCCGCTTTTCCCTTGTTGCTGCCATAGCCGACAATGTATGTCTTGTCTTCCGTTTCAAATACGTTGCCCATAAATTCGGAATATACGGACAATGGAATTTCTTGCCAGTTCAGTATCTTTTTGTTTTTTTCATCCAGTTTGAATTTTAAAATCCGTGAAGTTTTTCGGGGCAAAAAGAAAAAATTTCCGGCACATTCGGTGTTGATTTCGGCGGTGTGGTTGTCATAAAGCATCAGATATCCGTCGTTGGTCAGAGAAGCCGTGTGTTGAAAGTTGAAACGTTGTTCCGGCGTCAGGCCGAAGTCGTCGTTTTTGCCGCCTAAACGCCAAATGATTTCTCCGGTTTTCCGATCTATTTTGTAAATTGCGGAAGTATGTCTGAAAGACAATATCAGGTTGTTGTCGGAGGGATCGATGATCATGCTGTTAAAATGCACGTAATCCAGGTCTTTTTTGTAATTGCAGGCTGTCAGCGATTCTTTGATCAGTTCGGGATGGTCACCGCTGTTCCATTCAAAGATGACCCGGTTGTTTTTTATTTCCTGCAAAAGCAGGGTAACAACGGAGCTTTCCCTGCCGTTTATTCTTTCTTTCCGTTGTCGGTAACCGGTTAGTATATAATGGTTGTCCGTCAATAACAAAGAGTCGTGATTTTCAATTAAGCCCTCGTCTGCCGTCGGCGCGATCAGTGAAAGCTCGTTGATTTTTTGAAAGTTTTCGTCGAGTACAATCAGCTTTCCGTACCACCAGGCATAAGGGGGCATGGGTTTGGTTTGCTGCATAAATGTATAGCGGATGCCGCCGTCGGTAAGCTTTTGCCGCTTGAAGTCTGAAATTCCATAATTTTTTATCGGATTTGTATGGTAAAATTCTATCGTTCCGTCTGTTGTCATGATTGTTGCAAACGATTGGGCATCACCTTTCGGACTGAAAAAAGAGGTTGCTATGTACCCCCCCCCCGTATATTCCGTGATATCGGGAACCGGCAGTTTTCGAGGAAACAGATTCAGTTGATAAATTTCGCCGTTAACGGAAAATTTTAAAATGTCACCGGGCTTGATGCGAAACAGGCGGAACCGTTTTTGAACGCCGTCGACTTCGATTGTGTTAAAGCCGCGCGTGTTCAGCGTTACCGCTTCAAAAACTTTCCGCTGCGGTTCAATCGGCAACAGAGGATAGCCGTTTACGGTGACGACGTGATTGTCGGCTGAAGAAAAATCCAGCAATGTTTCCGCTGCCTGACCGGCGGAAATTTGCAGAAGAACAATGAAAAAGAGAAGAATGCTTTTCATGACGGCTGCCTTTACTTTTAGTCTTTTATGGCGAATATATATTGGCGGTGCAAAATTGTCATCAAAATTTTGCGTTTGTTAAAATGCCGGTTCGGAACGGAATCATTCATAAGGCCGGTTGTTGAACATTGATTGAATTTTGAGGCCGCCGGTTACTGTCGGTCCGGCTGTCCTTTGGGGGCCTTTAGGGCTGTTTTCTTTGTTATGAAACGTATGCGGAATATGAAAGTTTTTTTTACGGCGGGGTAATAAAATGCGGATCTCCGGATGTAAAAAAAGCGTTTGAAATTTAAAAAAATCCGCATTAAAAAACACCGGTTGGAAAAAGTTTTTTTTAAGGAACGGAAAATGACGGTCAAAGGAAAATCCGCAGGCAATTCGGCGCGGTTTGATTTGGTGTTTGCGGGGTTTCTGACGGCGTTCGGTCCGTTTGCAACCGATGTGAAGCTGCCGGCAACGGCGACATGTTGTAACGACGGCGCGCCGGCGGAACCGGCATTTGCCGCGGCGGGAGAAGCGGTCGATGAATAAAAATGCCAGACTTTTTCTTTCTTATGTGCTGCCGTCGATGGTCGGCATGCTCATCGTCGGTTCCTACAGTATCGTGGATACCATTTTTATCGGCTGGAGTGCAGGAGAACTCGGGCTTGCTTCGGTGGCCGTTACCTGGCCGCTGGTGATGATGTTCGGTGCGGTCGGCGACATGCTGGGAACCGGTGCGGCAATTATCATCGCCCAGTCGAGAGGCAGCGGCAACCTGCGGCTGGCACGGCTCAGCCTCGGCAACATGCTGGTCTGGCAGGTATTGTTCAGCCTGCTGATGATGACTGTCGTCAACTGTTTTCTGACCGACATACTCCGTCTGTTCGGCGCTACCGACGAACTGATGCCCGGCGCCGTGCGTTATTCGCGGATTTTGATATACGGCAATCTGGCCTATATGCTGGTAACCGGCGTGCTGGCGGTAATCCGCAACGACGGCCGGCCGGTGCTGTCGATGTGGCTGATGGTCGGCGGACTGCTGCTGAACATCGTAATGGACTATGTTTTCATTTTTCCGCTCGGCGGCGGCGTGGCCGGCGCGGCCTATGCCACGGTTACCGCGCAGATGCTGATTGCTGTTGCCGGGTTGGCCTATTTCTTTACCCGGAAAACGGCTCTTCGTTTCGACCTGCAGATGTTTAAGCTGAAGCCGAAGTATTTGAAAAACATTGTCGTAAGCGGCTTCCCTTCGCTCGGCAACCAGTTGTCGATTATCGCGATGTTGTTTTTCCATAATTATCAGGCGTTGAAATACGGACGGGTGGACGGGCTGGCCGCCTATACCTTTATCGGCGCGGTCGAATCGCTCGGTTCGCTTTTGATGACCGGGCTGGCACTCGGGGTGCAGCCGCTGGTCGCCTATCTTTACGGCGGCGGCCGTCACCGCCGGCAGAACATTATCGGCAACATGGGCTATTATACCGCTTTCGGATTGGGAATTGTGCTGATGTGCGTATCGGTTGTCGGACACGACGTTTTTCCCGCCTGGTTCAATTTGCACGGCAATGCGGCGGTTCTTGCCGCACACGGACTGGTTATCAGTTCGACGGCGTTCGTACTGCTGGGAGTGATCCGGGTGGCCGGTTATTATTATCAGGCGACCGGCAAAATCACGGATTCTTCGCTGTTGATTTACGGTGACGCTTTTGTCGCGCTGCCCCTGTGTCTGTTTGCGCTGCCGTTGTGGTTCGGTCTGGACGGCGTATGGCTGGCAATGCCGGTTTCCCGCGTGCTGCTGTTTTTGTTCGTCTGTTACCTGTGGTTCGGCAGGAAAAAACGCCGGCCGTACAAAATGCAGCATTTTTCTGCCCGCCGGTAAAATTGTTTGTTTATGAAAAATTAAGATGACGGGTGTAAAAAAACAGTTTATCGTATGAGAAAATTTTGTCGGATTTTTAAAACGAAAGGTGAAAAAATGTGGAAAAGTAGCAAATTGTTGGCAGGATTGGCGGTGGTACTGTCTTTGTGCGCCTGCAAGGAAGACAAAAGCGCGGTTCAGAATGCGGCGGCCAAAACCGCGGCGCTGCCGGTAAACGTGCTTGAGGTGGCGGCGGAAGACGTGCCTCTCAGTTTTGAATTTTCCGCCCGGGCGCAGGGGTACAAGGAAACGGAAGTGCGGGCGCGGGTGAGTGGCATTTTGCTGAAAAAGAACTATGTCGAGGGCAGCCAGGTCAAGGAAGGGGACGTTTTGTTTGAAATCGATCCCAAGGAATACAAGGCCAGGCTCAACAACGCCAAGGCCAATCTGGCCAAGGCCAAGGCACAGCTGCGGCGGGCCGAAACCGAATGGGCGCGAATCGAGAAGCTGTTCAAACAGCGGGTGGTAAGCGAAAAGTCGCGCGATGACGCTCAGGCCGAGCTGGAAGCGCAGAAAGCGGCGGTGCTGATGGCGGAATCGGAAGTGGAAACCGCACAGCTGAATTTTGACTATACCAAAGTCACCGCGCCGATCAGCGGCGTTACCGGGATGGAAGTGCAGTCGGAAGGCAGCCTGATTTCGGCAACCGGCCTTTTGACCAACATTACCCAGCTTGATCCGATTTATGTTATCTTTTCGGCTTCCGAAAGCGAGATGATGTCGCTTTCCAACATGGTGGACAACGGTTTGATCCGCAACCCGGAAAACAAAAGCGAAGTCGTTGCCAAGGTCAAGTTCAGCAATGACAGCGTTTATCCGCTGCCCGGAGAGATTAATTTCATCAATTCGGGCATTGACGAGGGAACCGGCACCATCAAATTGCGCGCGGTTTTCCCCAATCCTAAAAAACGTCTGAAACCGGGACAGTTTCTGCGGCTGGTGATGGAAGGGCTGACCCGGGTCAACGCCCTGATCGTGCCGCAGGAAGCGATCATGCAGGGTGCCAACGGCTCTTACGTTTATATCGTCAACGACAAAAATATGGTCGAATCGGTCAATATCCAGACCGGACTGATGACCAAGGAGGGCGGCTGGATCGTCGACAGCGGTCTGAAAGCCGGCGACCGGGTGATCGTCAGCAACCTGATGAAGATCCGTCCCGGCATGACGGTTGATCCCAAAAACGTGGAGCAGCCGGCTGAACGGGAAACCGTCGAGGAATAATCCGGGAGAAAAAAGCAATGTTTTCCAAGTTTTTTATTGACCGCCCGATTTTTGCGACCGTCGTGTCGCTGGTTTTTGTGCTGGCGGGGTTGGTTTCGATGAAGGTGCTGCCGATTGAGCAGTACCCCAACATCGTGCCGACGGAAATTCAGATCAGCGCCACCTATCCGGGGGCGACGGCGGAAGTGCTGGCCGATACGGTGGCGGCGCCGATCGAACAGGAAGTCAACGGCGTTAAGAACATGATCTACATGTATTCCAACGCCACTTCGCAGGGGTATCTGACCATCGGCGTGGTATTTGACATCGGCACCGATCCGGATCAGGCGACGATCGACGTCAACAACAAGGTGCAGGCGGCGACTTCCAAACTGCCGAGCGAAGTGACCAAGCAGGGCGTGACGGTCGAACAGAAATCAAACTCGATCTTGCAGGTCGTGATGATGAAGTCTTCTTCCGAACGCTATGATACGATTTACGTTTCCAACTATGCGCTGTTGAACGTGCTGGACGAAATCCGCCGTATCAAGGGCGTGGGCAGCGCTTCGCTGTTTGCCTCGCAGGACTATTCGATGCGGATTATGCTGTCACCTGACAAGCTGGCAGATTTTGACATGACGCCGCAGGACGTGATTGCCGCCGTGCAGGAACAGAATTCGCAGTTTGCGGCCGGCCAGTTCGGTCAGGAACCGCTGGACGAATATCTGCCCTATACCTATTCGGTCAACACCAAAGGACGTTTGGTCGACGAAAAGGAATTCGGCGACATTATTCTTAAAAGCGATGACAAGGGCGGCATTCTCCGTTTGAAAGACGTGGCGCGGATCGAACTCGGTGCGCAGGACTACAGCGTCAATTCCTATTTCAACGGCGAACCGGCGGTGGCCTTTGCTGTTTATCTGCAGCCGGGCGCCAACGCGCTGGAAACGGCCAACCTGGTCAAAGCCAAAATGGCCGAACTGTCGAAGAGTTTCCCCGACGGCATCAGTTACGAAATTCCGTATGATACGACTTTGTTCGTAAACGTGTCGATCAACGAGGTTATCCATACCTTCTTTGAGGCGGTGCTGCTGGTTATCGTCGTCGTCTATTTGTTCTTGCAGAACATGCGGGCGACCCTGATCCCGATTTTGGCGGTGCCGGTATCGATTATCGGCGCGTTTGCCGGTATGTATCTGCTCGGTTTTTCAATCAACCTGCTGACGCTGTTCGGGCTGATTCTGGCAATCGGTATCGTGGTTGACGACGCAATTATCGTGTTGGAAAACGTCGAACGTCTGATGAGCGAGGAAAAGCTGACTCCGAAAGAAGCGGCGATCAAGGCGATGCAGGAAGTGTCTGGACCGGTGGTCGCGGTGGCTCTGGTGTTGTCGTCGGTGTTTTTGCCGATTGCCTTTCTTGGCGGTATGACCGGCGTTATGTACAAACAGTTCTCGGTGACGATTGCGGTTTCGGTGCTTATTTCGGCGTTTGTCGCGTTGACGCTGACGCCGGCTCTGTGCGCCCTGATTATCAAGCCCAACCGTCAGCATCAGGAACCGAAAGGTTTCTTCAAATGGTTTGACAACTTTTTCGAATGGGTGACGGAGGCTTATCTTTCCGGCGTGCGTTTCTTCCTTAACCACCGGAAAACGGCAACGGTCAGTTTCGTCGCCGTTCTGGCAGCGATCGCCTTTTTGTTTAAGATCGTGCCGGGCGGGCTGGTGCCGGGTGAAGACCAGGGTAACCTGCTGATGGCCTACAGCATGCCGGAGGCCTCGTCGCTGAGGCGGACGACGAATTTCAGCGACTCCGTGGTCAAACTGTTGAGGGAAGACGAGAACGTGGAAGACGTGCTGACGGTTAACGGTTACAACATGCTGTCGTCGAGCCAGAACACCTATTCGAGCATCAGCTTCATCATCTTAAAAGACTGGGGACTGCGGGAAAACGCCGACCAGTCGGCGGACGCTTTGGCTCAGCTTTATACCAAATTCGGCATGAGCCGGCCCGAGGGCATCGGCTATGCCTTCTCCATGCCGCCGATTATGGGCATGAGCATGTCCGGCGGTTTTGAAGGTTATATCCAAAACCGCGGCGGCAAGAGTTCAAACGAGCTGATGGACAAGGTGACCGAATTTGTCAATGCCGCCAACGAACGGCCGGAGCTGAAAAACGTGCGTACCACGTTTTCGGTCAGCACGCCGCAGTACCGGGTTGATCTCGATCGCGAAAAGGCAAGGATCCTCAATGTGTCGATCGATGCCATCTATGCGGTTATGCAGTCAACCTTCGGCAGTCTTTATGTTAATGACTTTACTTACAAAGGCCGCAATTTCCGGGTGATTTTGCAGTCGGAAGGACGCTTCCGCCGCACTCCGGACGACCTGCGTTACGTTTATGTCAAATCCAACAGCGGGCAGCTGGTACCGTTGTCGACTCTGCTGAAAGTCGAGCGCGTTACCGGACCGGAGCTGGTTAACCGCTTTAACATTTTCCCGGCCGCCAAGGTGCTGGGCGATCCGGGCGACGGTTATTCGTCCGGTCAGGCGATTGCGGCGATGGAGGAAGTGGCCGGTCAGGTTCTGGGCGACGACTATTCGCTGTCGTGGATCGGTTCCGCCTATCAGGAAAAGCTGACCGGCGGCGCATCGACCCAGGCCTTTGTTTTCGGTCTGATCATGATCTTCCTGATTCTGGCCGCCCAATATGAAAAATGGTCGCTGCCGTTCGTGGTTATCCTGTCGGTGCCGTTTGCGGTACTGGGCGCTTTGCTGGCAATTTATCTGCGCGGCATTCAAAACGATCTGTATTTTCAGGTCGGTCTGGTTACCCTGATCGGTCTGGCGGCGAAAAACGCCATTCTGATCGTTGAGTTTGCGGTAATGGAAGTGCAGCGCGGGCTGACTTATGCGGAAGCGGCGGTCAGCGCGGCCAAACTGCGTTTCCGTCCGATCGTGATGACTTCGCTGGCATTTACCTTCGGCGTTTTGCCGCTGGCCATTTCCACCGGTGCCGGCGCCGGCAGCCGCCATGCCATCGGTACCGGCATGATCGGCGGCATGATTTTGTCGACCTTTGTTGCCACCTTGTTTGTGCCGATGATGTTTGCGATTATCGGCGAAACTTTCGACGAGGAAAACATACTCCGTCGCAAGATCAGTAAACGGGCGAAAAAGCTCGGCCGTCCGCAATTGAAAGGCAAACTGCGGTAAATCGCTGAAAATGCGCCGGAAGCTATGTTTCGGAGGCAAGAGAAAAGGGACGGTTAAGCCGTCCCTTTTCCTGTGTCAAAAAACAAGCGCCGGGTGTGTGGCCGGATTGCATCCGTTAACGAAGGAGGGCATGTTCAATGCGGGCTGAGGCAGAGGATTGGCGGAATATCCGGCGGAGAGGGCGAATCCTGTTGGTGCGGAACCGGCGCCGGGACGCCGCCGGCGCTCAGTTGACGTCGCCGAGGACAATCGTCTGTGTCACTTTGTCAATGTTTTTAAGCCAGGGAACGATTGCCTGGGGAAAAAAATCGGAATCGGCCAGCCGGTCGATTTCAATCCAGCGGATTTGCTGTTTTTCGCCGTCGGGGATGCTGCCGTTGCAAAGCGGCGAGAAGTCTTCGACCGTACAGAGGAACATCAGTTCCGCCTGATGAAAACAGGGGTCGTCAAAAGGCGAATCGTGGTTTTTGGCGATATAGTCGCGGACAAAAAGCAGCCGTTCCGGACGGACGGTAAGGTTGAGTTCTTCCCGGCATTCGCGTATCAGAGCCTGTTCCATGGTTTCGCCCCACTGGTGGCCGCCGCCGGGCAGTTTGCAGAAACGGCCGCGGCCGTAGTCGCAGCTTTCGACCAGCAGTTTGCCGTCGCGGATGATGACGGCTTTGATTGAATAGCGGAAAATCTTTTCCATTGTTTTTCTCCGGGTTGTGAAAAAAAACAAGAATAAAATTTTTGCCGCCGGCGTTCAATCTTTTTTTTGGGGGAGAAAAATTCCGGGCGGAAAAGCAGCGCAACCGGCCGGGGAAGGTTCGGCCTTTTGTTGCGTCGGGTTGTGAAAAAAAACAAGAATAAAATTTTTGCCGCCGGCGTTCAATCTTTTTTGGGGGGAGAAAAATTCCGGGCGGAAAAGCGGCGCGGCCGGCCGGGGAGGGTTCAGTCTTTTGTTGCGTCGGGTTGTGAAAAAAAACAAGAATAAAGTTTTTGCCGCCGGCGTTCAATCTTTTTTTGGGGGAGAAAAGTTGCGGGCGGAAAAGCGGCGCGGCCGGCCGGGGAAGGTTCAGTCTTTTGTTGCGTCGGGTTTGAAGTTCATGGCGCCCGAGTTGATGCAATAGCGCATGCCGGTGTTGGTCGGTCCGTCTTCAAATACGTGCCCGAGGTGGGAACCGCAGCGCGCACAGGTAACTTCAACCCTTACCATGCCGTGGCTGAAGTCTGCATTTTGTCTGATGCTGCCGGGAATGGCGCGGTCAAAGCTCGGCCAGCCGCTGCCGGAATCGAATTTGTCGCCGGAGCGGAAAACCGGGTTGCCGCAGGCGCCGCAGACGAAGGTGCCGTCGTCTTTCATATTCAGGTATTGTCCGGAAAACGGCTTTTCGGTGCCTTTTTCGCGGAGAATTTTATATTGTTCCGGCGACAGTCGTTTTTTCCATTCTTCTTCGCTTAAGTTCAGCGGCGGCGTTTTTCTGCCGCAACAGCCTTTTCCCTGTTTGGCCAGGTATTTCTGATGATATTCTTCGGCCGGATAGAATTCGGCAGCCGGCGCCACTTCGGTTACCACCGGCGCGGGATATGTTCCCGAGTTGTTCAGTTCTTCTATTTTGGCCAGGGCCTCTTTCTTTTGTTCCGGTGTGAACCAGAAAACGGCCGACCGGTACTGGGTGCCGACGTCCGGTCCCTGGCGGTTGAGCGTGGTCGGGTCGTGGTTGGCAAAAAAAATGTCCAGCAGCTGGTCGTAGGTGACCATTTTGTCGTCAAAGACGACTTTGACCGCTTCGGCGTGGCCGGTACCGCCGGTACAGACCTGCCGGTAGTCCGGGTTTTCCGTTTGTCCGCCGGTGTAGCCGACGGTAGTGGACACAACTCCCGGCACGGTGTCGAACACCGCCTGAATTCCCCAGAAGCAGCCGGCGGCGAAAACGGCCTGCGATATGCTCATTTTTTTCTCCCGTTTGATTTGTTTTTTTTCAAATATAAGTACGAACCGAAGGTTTTTCAATCAGGCAACGTTTTTTCTTCGCGGTCAGCGCCGGAGAGCAGCCAAAACCATCGGCGCGGCATTTTGCGTCGTCGGTTCCTTTTCGTCAATCCATGAAGCGCCGTCGGAATCAAGGTCGGAAATGTCCCGGTCGGGAACGCCGTCGACGGTGCAGTCGAATAAAATGCCGGTGTGGAACAGCCCGCCGGGGCGGCCGTCGTCTTCGATAAAACCGCGGAAAAAGACATTTTCTTCCCGCCGTTCGCCAATACTTTGCAAACGGCAGCCGGTTTCTTCCTCCAGTTCGCGGGCAAGCGTCCGTTCTTCGCTTTCGCCTTTTTCCGGCGAACCGCCGGGCAGGTCGAAAAGGCCGGTGTAAGGTCCCCGTTTTTTGCGGATCAGCAGAATCTTTCCTTCCCGGCGGATAACGCCGTAGATGCCGCGGTGAATGCGGGTGACGGAAAAGGCGTCGCGTTCCCGTTCAACGGCTTCCGCCGCCAGGGCGCTTTCGTCGCGGATCCAGCGAGGCAGGCCGGCATCGGCCGTGCGGCTAAAAGGAAACCATTGCCAGCTTCCGTGCTCGGCGGAAAGTCTGACCGTGCCGGAGAGGTATTCGGCAAGGAAAGTGACGCCGTAAAGCGTTTCCCCCGCCCGGGGAGAAAAACTCCAGGTTCTGAGCGGGCGTTTGATTCGTACCGTTAATCCGGTTTCTTCAAATATCTCTCTTGTCAGCGCCTGCGTGTGGCTTTCGCCTGTTTCGACGCCGCCGCCGGGCAGGTCATATATTCCTTCTTCGCCGTTTTGCCGCCGTTCAAGCAGCAGAAAACAACCGTTGCAAACAATGACGGCCTTGACGGCCACGCGCGTTTTGTTCATTTCTTTTTTCCTTTCCCGGCAACCATTATAACGGCAGGAAGACAAAAAGGCAAACCGTTTTCCGAAGCATAATTCCCGGGCCGGCCGGGGCTGTAACAAAAAAACACCGCCGTTTTCAAACGGCGGTGTCGGCGGGAACTGTCGTTTCCTTATTTGATTTCTTCAATCAGCAGTTCGCTCGGAGCAGTGGTCTGAGTGTTTTCAATGGTGTAGGACACTTTCCGGGTCGCCGGTTTGGTCGTGGTGGTGACCACGGTTTTTACCTGCGGCTGGGTGGTGACTACGGTTTTTACTTCCGGCTGAGAAGTAACGACCGTTTTGACTTCCGGCTGAGCGACAACCTGAGTGTTGGAAATGATTTTTTGATTGATGACAGGTTCTTTTTCATAGCTGACGGTCGATGTGGTTTTCGGTTCGTAAACCGTGGTGTAAGTGGTTTTCTTATAGATGACTTCAACCGGTTCGCGGGTCTGTCTGACAACCGGTGCGCAACCGTTGCAGCCGTTGGTGCTGACAACGACGGGAGCCGGGACGGGCGCGGGAGCCGGGGCCTGAATGTTAACGGTGGTTACGGGAACCGGAGCGGGAGCCGGCATCGGCGCCGGACGCGGGGCAACATAGGCCGGACGCTGGGCTACCAGCGTAATGCGGCGCGGCTCGGGTCTTGCTTCCCGGTAGACGTATACTTTTTCGGGCGCTTTGGCCTTTTCTTCTTTGGCCGGGCAGTCTTTGCGGGAATAGAAGTGGTCGTTGCAGTCCTGATCGTACTTTTTGTAGATGGATCCTTCGGCGCAGGCGCCAAGCAGGAAAAGGAGGGAGAATACAAATAACTTTTTCATGACTTTTCTCTTTCGTTGATTGATAGTTGCAATATAGCGGATTAGCAAAAAAATTAAATATACTATAATCTTTTTTTCTAATTTGTCAATTTCTGTTTAAAAAAATCTGCTTTTTATATAATCACGTAAATCTTAATTTAAACCTTATGTGATATGGCGGAAAGAAATTATTTTGACATTTTTGCCAATGTCATCTACGATTGAAAAAAATTTATTTGTTGACCGGGGGAAAACTTATGAATATCCGTAAAGTGTTGTGTTTGCTGACGATGCTGGCCTGCGCGGCGGAAAACTGTTTGGCGGCGGAAGGCGACAATCTGGCGGCGTCAATTTACAATCACGCGCATTTTCGCAACCGAGAGGCGCTGGCGCGGCTGAAGAGAAACGGCTATTCCCTGGACGCAACGGATTCACGCGGCAATACGGCGCTTTGCACCGCCATTATGCGCAAAGACGAAAATGCTTATAAACTGCTGCGGCAGATGGGAGCGAACACCGCCCATCCCTGCGTTAAGAGACTGGAAGCCGCAGTGCGGCCGGTTAAAAACGACAAGTTCGTATGGAACGTGGGGCCGACGACCTATCTCGGCGCCGCCGCCCTGATCGGGGGTACCGTGGCCATTGCCGCCGGCGGCAGCAGCGGCGGATCAAAATCGGACGGCGCGGCGGGGACCGGTGACGAACCCGGCGGCAGCGACAATCCGGGCGGCGGCGAAGGGGAAGTCGTGAATGAAGTCGATCCTTCGTATTTCCAGACCGACGAATACAAACAGGGCAATTTCCTGTCGCAGATCGGCGCGGCGGAAGCTTATGCGCGTTTTTACGGAGAAACGGAAAGCGGCGATCTGGCCTCGCAGCTGGAACGAGTGGCCGTCGGCGTGGTTGACAGCGGCGTTTACGGTGCTCACGCGGAGTTTGGCGCCACCGACGTCAGCGGCGTCAATTACGACTACGGTCCCTGTTCCAAAAGCGGAAACTCTACCAACTGCTGGCAGTGGGCGGCTGAATATACGGTCGGCGGACAGAGTTATCAAAACGTTACTTATCTGAAACTTGATGATGGCCGCGTTTATATTACCCGCGTAGGCAAAACGGGAAGCAAAGAAGAGTATGACGAGTGGGCGTCGTCTTATGATGACGGTTATGACTGGAATGTAGAAAAAGACAGTGCGACCGGTTTTTATCCGAACAAGTCGGACGATGCCGCGCACGGCACCCATGTGGCCGGCATTATCGCTGCCGACAGAAACGGCGCCGGCATGCACGGCGTGGCTTTTGAAAATGCCGAGATTATCGCCGCCCGGTGGGATCTGATGTCGCCGATTTCGGCGCCGGTAAAAGACGTGATCGACATGGGCGCGAAAGTGGTCAATTTCAGTCTGGGCGTAGATTCGACGGCTGATATAAACGCTTCCACCATTGATCGTTATGCGGATCAGTTGGACGATTATCTGGACAGCGTGCGCTATCAGATTGAAAACAACGTTGTTTTCGTTTTTTCCGCCGGCAATGAAAGTCAGGCGCAGCCGGGCGTTACAAACGGGATTCCGCTGCTCGACGAGTTTAAGGAAAGTCTGGACGGTTTGTTCGTGACGGTAGTCGCTTTGGACAAGGACAACAAGCTGGCCGATTATTCCAACGCCTGCGGAGTTGCGCAGAACTATTGCATTGCCGCGCCGGGAAACGATGTCTGGTCGCCCATTAACCAGGATGATATGATCGGGCAGATGAGCGGCACCTCAATGGCGGCGCCGGTGGTTACCGGCAGCATTGCCTTCCTGATGGGCGCTTATCCTTACATGACGCCGCAGGAAGTGGTCAGTCTGGTGTTTGAAACCGCCGACGATCTGGGGGACGCCGGCGTGGACGCCGTTTACGGACACGGTCTGATCAATCTGAACAATGCGACCCAGCCGCAGGGCGAACTGATGATCGCTACCGGCTCGAACGTGAAAGGGGAAAGCATTGCGGCCCGTTCGACGACAATGTCGGTGCCGGCCGTTTTCAGGAGCGCGCTGGCGGCAAAGATGCCGCGTTCCGTTACCGCGTTTGACAAGTACAAACGCCCTTATGCAATGCCGATTTCTTCTTTTGTAAAAATGACCCACAGCGGAGAGCGCAATTTTAAAAACGATTTGTATGCCTTTTCCCGTTATCAGCCGAAGCGGAGGATAGCGGCCGGCGGCAATCTGGCCTTCTCCTATGCGCCGGCGGCTTTGGCCGATTCTCCGAGCGGACTCGGCACCGTGGAAGCCGAATATGCCGGGGGGGGGTATGTGGCCGGCTTCTATTATACGGAAAATACGCTTTATAATCATGACGCTTATTTTGAAAAGGCGCTGGCCAATCCGTTTATGGCGATGAATTCGGCTTACGGCGTGTACAGCCGTTACCGGCCGTCTTCGGACTGGAAGGTGACGATGGGCTTTGCTACCGGCGAAAACGGTCTTTACGACGGCAGCCGGGACGACAACGACCGCGATTTTGACAACCGGGTTTACGGTTTTGATTCCGCAGCCGCTTACAGCCTGACGGACAATCTGACGGTGACGGCGATGAGCGGTGTTTTGTACGAAGACGGCGCAATGCTCGGTTTAAACGGCACCGGCGGTTTTGACGTCGGCGATTCCAGCACCTATTATGCCGGGCTTTCGGTCAGCTGGTCGCCGCTGAAGAACCTGTTTTTAAGCGGTGCTTATTATCAGGGCTGGACCGATGCCGGCGGGCTTGCCTCCAACCTGATGCAGACCAGTCGTCTGGTCAGCGACAGTTTTGCTCTGGACGGCCATTACCGCTATAACAAAACCGACGTTGTCGGCTTGCAGATTTCTTCGCCGCTCAGAATATACAAGGGCACGGCCGCCTTTGACCTGCCGGTCGGGCGCGACAATTATTCCGACGAAGTTTACCGCGAGCGCTTCAATGCCGGTTTGAAGCCGGATGCCCGGGAATACAAGTTTTCGTTTTATCATGACCGGGAGATTAACGAGGACATGAATTTTAAGGCGCAGTTTGACATGCGGCTCAATCCCGATCATCAGAAAGATGCCGAGACCGATTATCGGGTGATGTTCGGTTTCAACTGGACTTTCAACTGATTTTGCAAAGGAGCGGTTTTGAACCGCTCCTTTTTCGGTTATGCTTTTTGCGGAAAGGTCCCGAACTTATTCGGAGCCGAACGTAAAGCCGTCGGAACAATGCCGCCTCATGCCTTATACCGCAGGCTTTGCGGCCGATACGGAATTCTTTGCCGGGGTATCTTTATTTGCCGGGAAAAAGCGCCTGGCGTACCCGGCGGATGCGGTATTCCCGATAGAGCTGTCCGAAACGTTCGTCTTTGGGCAGATTTTCCCAGCCGGGCATGTCGGCCGCGCGGACGGTTTGCAGAATTTTCACTGCCTGCCGGAGGCGGTCGGCGTTTTGTTCAAAACGTGCGTCTTCTTCGGCGGAAATAGGACGTTTGCAGCCATGCATGTCGGCGCGGCAGACAGCGATGTAGTTTTCAAAGTCTTTTTCCCCGGAACGGATGAGATCTTCGCAAAAGTCGACCAGCGTGCCGATCCTCATTTCCGGAATTTTGCAAAACTTCATATGGTAACGGCAGGCAGTGAGGGCAAAATCGCGGTAATGGTTGGGGATTTTCAGCCGGCGGCAGATCGTGCGGATAATTTCCAGACCGTTTTGTTCGTGATTATGATGAGAGGGGAGAATTTCCGCCGGGGTAACGGTTTTGCCGATGTCGTGCAGGAGAATGCCGAAGCGGACGAGGGCATTGCCGCCGGCAGCCTGTTCTAACGCCGACAGAGTGTGGTCGCCGCTGTTGCCTTCGGGGTGATAGTCGGTGCGCTCGGGCGTATTCCACAACCGGTTGACTTCCGGCAGGACGGCTTCAAGCGCTCCGCAGGCGCGGGCAGTCTGTACAAAACGGGGAAAATCGGGAAAGCGCAGGGCTTTTTCCAGTTCTTTCCATATCCGTTCGGCGGAAAGGTGGGCAAGCTGTCCTTCCGCCGTCATCCGGGCAACCAGTTCAAGCGTTTCCGGCGCCGGAGTAAAATTAAGCTGGGCGGCAAACCGGCAAAGGCGGAGAACCCTTAAGGGGTCTTCCTGAAAATGTTCGGCGTTGATGTGTCTTAAAACGCGGTTTTCAATGTCTTTCCGCCCGTTGAAAGGGTCAAAGTATTCTCCCGTTTGCGGGTCAAAGGCGATGGCGTTGCAGGTGAAGTCTCTCCGTTCAAGGTCTTCTTCCAAAGTAACCGAGGGGTCGAAAATAAAGCTGAAATCGGCATGGCCGCAGCCGGTTTTAATCTCTTTGCGGGCAAGCGCGTATTCTTCTTTGCTTTCGGGGTGGAGAAACACCGGAAAGTCTTTGCCGACACGGACAAAGCCGCGGGCAAGCATTTCTTCGGGCGAGGCGCCGGTGACGACATAGTCGTAGTCCTGCGGCTGCCGGCCGCGCAGCCTGTCGCGTACGCTGCCGCCGACCTGATAGATTTTCATGCCTTTTCTCCCAACAGCAGTTTTTGCAGATAAGCGTTTAAACAACGTTCTTTTTCTTCCCCGGCGTTTTGTGCGCGGGTGTCGGTTTCGGTAAGCGAAAGGAGTTTGCCGAGTGTTTCGTCAAGCAGCGGCTGCCGGCCGAGGTATTCTGTTTCTCTGCCGTATTTTTTGCTTTCGATCAAACGGGAAAGGGCGGCATACGTTTCTTCGCCGAGCGTCTGCCGGCAGGTTTCCAGCGTGTGGGTGAAATCGGTTTCCGGCAGGCGGCGGAATGCGGCGATGCAAAAGGCGTTGAGCAGGCCGCGGAAAGCGTAGAGGTATTTTTTGCCGGTGAAGGTTTGGCGTTTTTCCATTTCCCGAAGATCGTCGGCGGCCATGGAACGGTAATGGCGGATCAGAGTGCCGTCGTCAAAACTTTTTTCGGCAAAAGCGCGCAGTTCCGGCGGCACCGGTCCGAGGTAGACGACGTTTGAGATCAGCCATTCAATGGTCGAAGGGTTGGATTTTGCCAAAAGACGCAGGAATTTGAAAATGTCAAATCCGCAAAGGTCGTACAAGGCGTCGTGCGCGGTACAGGGGGCAAGCTTTTGGTCAAACGCCGCATTGATGACGTCGTCCGGCCGGGCCAGGCTGACATAGTCTTTCAGCGGGCGGCAATAGACAAAGCGGACGTCGTAGTCGCTGTCGGCGCTTTCGATCCGCCAGGCGCGGCTGCCGCTTTCAACGGCAAAAAGAATTTTTATCTGCCGTCGTTCTTCCAGATCGTGCAGAAGGCTGCGGACGGTTTGCGCTGCCGGTTCAGACATGTTTTTTGGCCTCTCTGACCATGTGTTTCCAGTTTTTGGGTTTGATGACTTTGACATGCGGTCCCCAGCCGTAAAGGCAGCGGTCCAGTTCCAACACGCCGCCCGCCCTGAAACTGACGGTCAGGCTGCCGTTGGGGGTTTCGCGGACCTGCTGGCGGGGGTGAAAAATGTAGTTTTTGGCGGCGGCGGCCGAGCGGGCGTCAAAAAGCCATTCGTTTTCAAATGCCGGTTCGCGGAACAGTCCGAAATTTTCACAGCAATGGTTTTCCAGGCAAAAGTCACCGTTGCGGATAAAATAGCTGTCGGTTTCTTTAATGTCAATGATGTCGCTCAGACAGACGTAGAGAAACTCCCGTTTTTTTTCCGAATAAGCGATAAGGTGATGTTTGGGGCCGTAAATGAAGGCGTACGGACATAACGTCTGCCATTTTCTGAGAGTGTTCGTTTCTGCCCAGCACAGACGGATTTTGCGGCAGGCGGTAACGGCATGTCGGAGCAGCGCCAGATGGCGCGGATTGATCTCGATTTTTTGCACCGGCCGGAAGAGGTAGCCTTCGGAAGCCTGCATGATTTCGGTGTCGGTTTCTATCCGGCAGCAGACTTCCGGCCGCATCATGGCCTTGAGTTTGGTCAGCAGGCCGGCCAGCGTGCGCGACTGTTCGCAAAGCTGAACGTGTTTTAACAGCCGCAGGGCGTTTTGCAGGGTGGATATTTCTTCGGCCGAGAAACTGATATAGTTTTTGAGCGCCCCGTACGGCAGGTGCCAGCGTTTGACGCCGTGCTCGCCGATGGTTTCGGTCAACTGGGGAAACCTTTCGCGGATAAAATTGCGCATTCTTTCCGCCGTGCGGCGAGAAACGTCAAACTGCTGCATGACGTCGGCGATGGAAATTCCTTCGGCGCTTGACTGCATACGGATGGCAAGGTCAAATATGTTATGCATTTTTTCGTATGCCATCGGGTAGAAATCCTTTGCCGTTTCAGGGAATCAGTTTTTCGTCCAGGCTGCAGGCCGCAGCTTTTCCCGAAGCCAGCGCTTCGACAATGGTGGAGCCGCCGTGTTTGCAGTCGCCGGCGTAGATGACGCGGTCGGTGTCCGGCTGACGGGGAGCGGTGCTGCCGATGGCTTTGATGACCAGGGAAAAGCCGGGCCGGGCGATGGTGGTGTCGGGAATTTCTTCCAGTTTGCCGCGATTAAAACGGTTTTTGGCGGTATATAAGGTGAGGTAATCTCCGTCGGCGCCGATTTTTTTGATTTTGGTCATGGTGGTCAGGTCCACGCCGGCATCAAGCAGCGATTTTCTTTCCTCCCCAGTGACCCGCATGTCGGAAACCCGGCGGCGGACAAACATTTCGACATTTTCGGCGCCGTTGTTGACGGCTGTCAGTGCGCAGTCGGTTGCGACGGCACCGCCGCCGATGACGGCAATGTTGCCTCTTGCCGCATAGTGCTCAGGGTGACGCAGATAGTCAAGATAGGAAACGGCATGTTCCTCGCCGTCAATGCCGAGGTTGATGCCTTCCGGTTCGCCGGTGGCGACGATAACACCGTCAAAATCCTGCTCCAGAAGCGCGGCAGGGTTGTTGACGGGAGTGTTTAGCCGCAGTTCGATCATGTCGGGATCGTCAATGAAGCTCCAGTCTTTGGCGATAACTTCAAACGGCAGCCGTTTGTCGGGGATGAGATTGAGGGCGCCGCCGATTTTTTCAAAGCTTTCAAACAAGGTAATGCGGTAACCGAGCCGTGAAAGTTCCGCCGTTGCGGCAATGCCCGCCGGCCCGGCGCCGATGACGGCGACTTTTTTGCCGTTGGCCGGCAGTTTGGGATGGGCGGCGGATTCCGCGGTGCGGTATTTTTCCAAAATGGTGGCCTGAACCCGCGGAATGTTGATCGGAAAGTCGATGCCGGCGCGGGTACAGGCCTGCATGCAGAACTTGTCGGGGCAGATCAGGCCGCAGGTCTGTCCCATCGGGTTGTTGCGGGTAATGGTTTCGACCGCGCCGGCAAAATCGTTTGCCTTTGCTTTGGCGATAAACTCCTGCGGATTGCAGTTGACGGGGCAGGCGTTCATGCAGGGTTTGCTTTTGCAGCCCAAACAGCGTCCCAGTTCGGAAATCAGCTGGGCGCGTGTCAGGTACAGTTTTTTGTCAGTCATTTTAACTTATCCGAAATTAATTGCTGTTTATAATTTACGCCATCAGAGAAGGGAGAAGTCAAGTTTTTTCTGGCGGAGGTTGAAAATGTTGAAAAAAATATTGCGGGCGGCGGCCGCAGGAGCGGCGTTCGTCGTCGTTTACCTGGTCTGCCTGTATGCGGTGCAGGATTATCTCATCTTTTATCCGGACAGGTTTTATGCCGGTCCGAGCAGCGCCGGCGCACCGGCGTTTGAAGAACGGCCGCTGGTGACGGCCGACGGGTACCTGATTATGGCCTGGTATGCAAAAGGCGATGCCGACAAACCGGCAATTTTGTTTTTCCACGGCAATGCCGGACAATTGGCAACTTTTGCGCCGCACCTGAAAGCGTATATTGATGCCGGGTATCCGGTGTTTATGCCCGAATATCGCGGTTTCGGCTTAAGCGGCGGCAGGCTTTCGGAAGAAACGATGTATGCCGACGCCGTCGTTGCCTTCAATTATCTGAAAGACAGACTCGGGCATGACAAAATCGTCGTTTTCGGTTATTCGATGGGGACTGCGGCGGCCTCGGCGGCGGCTGGCATGTGCTCCGCCGACGCGCTGATCCTGGCCGCGCCGTTTTATTCCCTGGAACGCGAGGTCGGCGACAAGCCGGTTCCCCTGGCTCGGCTGGTATTGAAAAACCGTTTGCAATCAAACCGGTTTATTGCCGCTTATCCGGGGCCGCTGCTGGTTGTTCACGGCAGTGAAGACAAGCTGATTCTGCCTTACCACGGCCGGGAACTTTTTGAGTTGTCGCCGGCTGCGGACAAGGAATTCTTTTTGGCGGAGGGGGTTGATCACAACCGTTTGTTTTTTGACGATGGCAACCATCGGACGATGCTCGACTGGCTGAACCGGCGTTTTGGCGCCGGCCGCTGACGGCGGTGCCGACAAGTGTCCGCCGGCTGCCGCAGGCTTGATTTTAGCCCCTTAAATACGCGGCTTGAAAGCTTCGTAATCCTTGCCGAGCCGGAATGTCCGCATCTGTCCGCTTGCGCCGACGTTTGAACCATAAAAAAAACTCCCCGGGCAGGGGAGTTTTTTTTATAGGTTTGCAATTTAGAAAACGTAGCGGACGCCGCCGTAGATTTCCTGGTTGTGGACTTTGCCGTCGCCGATTTTGCCCATATCGTAGTAACGGTAACCGACGTCGATGTTCAGGCGGTTGGTCATCTTTGCGGAGATACCGCCGCCCAATACCCAAGTGAAATTGTGTTTCTTGTAACTGTCGCGGCCGTCGTCGTACGAGAACTTGTATTCGAGGTTGGTTACGCCGATACCGGCCTGCAGATAGGGCGTAAACCAGGTATACGGAGAGAAGTCGTAATAGACGTTGAACATATAGGAATCGTATTCAAACGTGCCGGTACTGGTGGAAACGATCGGATCGCGTCCTTCCATCGGAATGACGAGCGTTTCGGAATCTTCGCTCTTGTCACGCCAGATATATTCGACTTCGGCGCGGAAGTACTGATAACGGTAACCGATGGCGCCGGAAAGCATGAACAGGTTGTCGTCGATGTCCAGACGGTCACCCGAGGTGTGTCTGTCGCCGATGTCAGGTTCGGCAACGCCGCCGCGCAAACCGAGGTAAATACCGTCGCATTCGGCCATGGCGTCTGCGGCCGCGACCATCCCCAAAACTACTGCCGATGCTCCGGCCAACATTTTTTTCAACATTCTAAAGATTCCTCTCGTTAAAGCAAAATGAAAATTCTGGACAAAGAGTACATTAATTTTTTAATTGAATCAAGTTTTTTGTGCGGCGGCGGCAGAATTTGTCGTGAGCGGCCGGATTTGTCCGGAGTCCGTTTTCCGCCGCCGGTATAATTTAAGCAGTCCGCTTGCTTTTTCAACGGTTTTGTGTTAGTCGTAACGATTATGACAAAAGAAAAAACGGCAAATGAGGAAAAAAGAACGGCTTCGGGGCTGAATACGCTGGCTTCCGAAACGATGCCGCTTTTGCGCCGAATCCTCGGCCGAAAGGGCATGATGGCGGCCGACGTGCTGGCTTTTTGGGGACAGATTGCGGGGGAGGAACTGGCCGCTTTCACTTTTCCGGAAAAAATCGGTTTTCGCGGCAAGGAACGGCAGAACGGCGTTTTGCAGGTGGCGGCGGTCAACGGCGCTTTTGCTCTGGAACTGCAGCACCGGGAAAAGTTTGTGCTGGAAAAGGTTAACGCCTTTTTCGGCTACAAGGCGGTTTCCGAACTCCGAATCCGTCAGAGCGGCGGGGTTTCCTTTCGCCGGGGGCGGCAAATTAATCAACCGGAATTTAAGAAAATACTTGTAAGCGGCGAGGAACAAAATTATATTGAACAACTGACCGGGGGACTGAACGACGGCGATCTCAAAGACAGCCTGATCCGTCTGGGAAAGTGTGTATTATCGCAAAACCGCAAATAAACAGGAGTAGCAATGACTTTTGAAAATATCATAAAGAGGGTGAGCCAGGTGTTGGCCGCGGCGTTTATGTTCTTGATGGCCGACGGTTTCTATCTGTCGCAGAAGGGATTCAACTGGGTGGACGGCAGTCTGGTGCTGGTCAAACCGGCGGAAGCGTCGGTGCCGGCGGCCGCCGGCGGCGTGGTGCCCAGCCGTTTTGAAATGAATGCCGCGCATGTGCTCGGCAGCGCGGACGCGCCGGTGACGATTTACGAGTTTTCGTCGCTCGGCTGTTCCCATTGCGCCGATTTTCATCTGAACATGCTGCCCGAGCTGAAGAAGGATTATATCGACAGCGGCAAGGTCAAGCTGGTGTTTGCCGATTTTCCGATCGACGCCAAGTCGATGAAAGGGGCGATGTTGGCCCGTTGCATGCCTGCCGACAAATATTTTGATTTTTTGAGCCTGCTGTTTAAAAAACAGCTGACCTGGGGGCTTTCCTTTAAAACCGAAAAGCTGCTGACCAGTTATGCCGAACTGGAGGGACTTTCCGCCGAAAAGGCGAAAGCCTGCATGGAAGACGACGACGCGGCCAAGGAAATCATGTCGGTACGTCAGGACGCGATGGAAAAGCTGCAAATTCAGGGAACGCCGTCCTTCCTGATCAGGAGTGACCTCGGCGAAGAAGTTTTGCCCGGGGTTCCCGATTATGAAAAACTGAAAGAAATGCTGAATAAATATCTCGGCGTTAACAAGTAAGTAACCTTTAGGGAATATGCTGGCCGATGAAAAAAATTCCTGAAGACATCAGGGAACTGGAGGAAAAAATCGCCCGCCAGCGGGAAAAGGAAAACCGTTTGCGGGAGCCGGCCGGAGCTTCGGAATATGCCGGAGCGGCGGGTGTCGGCCTCAGGATTGCGGCGGAATTTCTGTCGGCGGTTCTGGTCGGCGGCGCGGTCGGTTACGTGATTGACCGCATGGCGGGCAGCCGTCCGTTTTTTCTGACAGCGTTTCTGTTTTTGGGCGGTGCGGCCGGCATTTTGAACGTTTACCGTCTGGCCAAAGCGGAAGACGAACGGAAAACGAATAAGGAGTAGGTTAAGTTGTCAAATCCGTTGGAACAGTTTGTTATTAAGCCGATTATTCCGCTTAAGGCCGGCGACGTCGACATTTCTTTTACCAACTCCTCGCTGTTTATGCTGCTGGCGGTGGCGGCGGCGGCGCTTTTGTTTTCGCTTTGTCTGCGGCGGCGCACCATCGTTCCCGGACTGGCGCAGTCGCTGCCCGAATGCGCTTACGGTTTTATCGCCAATCTGATGAAGGAAAATATCGGTCCCGAGGGGCTGAAATATTTCAGTTTCATCTTTTCGATCTTTTTGTTTGTCGCTTTCGGCAACATTTTGGGACTGTTTCCTTATGCCTTTACCTTTACTTCGCATGCAACGGCGGTGGGCACGCTGTCGATCGCGGCGTTGCTGTTTAACGTTGCGGTCGGCATCCGCAAACGGAAATGGGGGTATTTGCGCACGTTTATGCCCAAAGGCATTCCGTTGGCGCTGGCGCCGCTGATCGTGCCGATAGAAACCATTTCCATGCTTTCCAAACCCTTTAGCCTGACGGTGCGACTGGTGGCCAACATGACGGTGGGACACATCATGCTCAAGATCATTGCCGGTTTCATCGTCAGTCTGGGTGTGTTCGGCGCGGTGCCGATGCTGTTCAGCGCCTGCGTCATCGTTTTTGAACTGTTCATCGGCGTTTTGCAGGCTTTCATCTACACGGTGCTGAGCTGCATCTATCTGGGGGACGCCTTGCGCAGCCACTAGCGGAAAAGATTATTTTGTAGGATATGTTCAATGTTAAAATCTGAAAGGAAAATCAAATGGAACCTTTAGCTTATGTGGGCGCCGCGATTTGCGCCTTGTCAATGACGGTTGCCGCTTGGGGCGTAACCAAATTGTGGACGACGATCATCACCACCGTCGGCCGCAATCCGCAAGTGAAAAAAGACGTTGACATTTACGGCTGGGCAGGGTTTGCCGCGATTGAAGCGATTGCGCTTTATGCGCTGGTTATTGCCCTGATCATGCTGACGGGCGGCGAATAATTTTTGGGTGCCGGCGGGACAAACATGGGGAGAAAGTCTTTTTCCCCGTTGTTCCGCCGGATGCGGACGGCAACTTATCGGTAAGGAAGAGGCGTTATGCCACAGCTTGATTTTTCCACATTTCCTTCGCAGGCTTTCTGGCTGGTCGTCAGCTTTGCGCTGATGTGGCTGGTTATGGCCAAAATGATCGTGCCGAAGATTATCGATATTCTGAATCAGCGGCAGCGTAAGATCGACGATTATCTGACGGCGGCCGGCGAGTTTAAGCAGACGGCGGAAGAGGCGTTGGAAAAATACGAGCGGGTTTTGCGCGAGGCGAATGCCGAAGCGGCGGAGAATCTGCGAAAGGCCGGCGAAGAGCTGGAAAAGAAAATTGCCGCGCGGGAAGCCGAAAAAAGCCGCCGGCTGGCGGAAGCGACGGCGGAAAACGAACGTCGGACGGAAGAAAACCGGCGGCAGACGATGGAGCAGATCGAAAACATTGCGGCAGAGTTGGCGGTGCGGATTGCCGGCCGGCTGGAACTGGACGGTTTGGTTTCGGCCGAAGACGTGGCCAAAACGGCCGGAAGGAGGCGGGAGCATGAATGAACAGGCGGCAAATTCCGGCAGCCGGGAGCTGCTTGACGCAACCCAGCAGGCGGTGGTCGGTGCGGCCGGCAACGTGGAAACGATTATACAGGATACGGCGGAAGAGCTGCACGGGAACGGGGAAGCCTTTTACCTGACGGCCGAATTCTGGGTCGGCATGACTTTCGTGCTGGTGGTTGCGGTTTTGTTCGTGCCGTTGAAAAAGGCGCTGCTGGCTTATCTCGGCAAATATGCGGAGAAAGAGGCCGGGCGCATCAGCGAGGCCGAAAATCTGAAAACGGAAGCGCGCAAACTGCTGGCTGCCTATGAACAGAAGCTTGAAAATCTTGAGGATGAAAAAGCGGGGATTCTCGAAAAGGCCAAAAAAGAGGCCGGCGTTTTGAAAAAAAGGGCGCTGGCGGAACTGGATCGGAAAATGCAGGCGCAGGAGAAAAGCGTCAACGAGAGAATCAGGGGCGAGCAAAGCCGTGCCGAAAGCGAATTGACTTCGCTGGTGACCGAGCGGACGATTGAGCTGCTGAAAGACACGCTGGCGGCAAAATTTGACGATGGCGCCCGCGCAAAGCTGATTGACGAATCGATAAAAAGAATAGAATCCTTGTAACCGGAAGTTTTTTATGCGGGAGGCACGAACAATGTTCGTGCCTTTTTTGTATCCTGAAAACCCAGCGCCCGATGCGTGGTTGAGGAGAACTTATGTTTTTTTCATTTCGTTCTTTGTCCGTTTTTCGTTTTCTTTTCTTCCTTTCCCTTTTTTCCGCTTTTTCGTTTCCTGTTTTCTTTTTCTCTCTTTTCCTTTTTCCTCTTTTTTTCCTTTTTCCCGTTTTTCTTTTCTCCCTTTTTTCTTTTTTCTTTTTTCTTCTTTCTTCTTTTTCGTTTCCTGTTTCCCTTGTTTCCTTCGTATTTTTACGCCTTGTCCTTTATGTATAAAAACTCCTTTGCCATTGTAAGAAAGACGGTCTGATTACGGTTTCAGATATAAGCAAAGAAGTTTTTTTATGAATACATATACAACCGCATATACGACGTGGAATTGTAAGTATCATGTTGTCTTCGTAACGAAGTATCGCGGAAAGGGAGGGAGAGCGGATGTTCAGAAACAGGTCAGATTTTAAGAGTTATGTAAGTGGAAAGGTTAAGTATTTTAGAAGCCGAAGTTTGTCCGGATCCTATTCATATGTTATCGGAGATACCGCTCAGATATTCCGCAAGCGTGATTAAGGGATGACTCGAAGACAGGGGCTGTTTGTCGATATGCAAACGACAGGGAAATGCGAAGTTTTGATATTGAAACCGGGAATTTTGGTGTAAAGGGTATTATGTAGATATTACGGGGAAGAACGTTCAAAAGATAACTGAATATGTCCGGAATCAACTAAAAGAAGATGCGGAGCAAAGTCGGTGTTGACAATGGATTTAGACCTGTTTACGGGTGGCACTTAAAATAGTTGCTTTATCAGGCCGTTTTGTACCCTTTAGGCGTTTGGCGGTACCGTGAGGGAGGATATCCGCATACGAATAACCCCGGTTTTGCGTGAGGGTTCCTTTTTGCGATCGGAAATTCCCGGCCGGCGCCGGGACGTTTTGAACAGTGTTTTTGGGGAGGAGAAGGCTGGCAAAAGACGGTGGCCTGTGTCGAAAGAAAAAATCGGCGGAAGAGGGCATAGGTATAAACGCGGAAACGGAAAAAACGGCAAGAGCGGGAGATACGGCGAACGACGGAATGTGCTCATGGAAAACTCCTTTATAAAAACAGTTTATGTCAAATTGCGAATGATAAGATGTTGTAAAGGGAATATTTTGTGGTTTAGCCTCCTTTCCGGTTTGTTTCTTTGTTTTCCTCCGGTTTCGGAATTTTGATTTCGTAGACTTTGGAACCGGTGTTAATATAGATTTTTGACGGATTTTTCCGTTTGTCTAAGCTGATGGCGAAATTGTCGGCCATGGATTGAATGTCATCGTCCCTGATATCCCAGACCGTAAAGATGGAATCGGGGAAAAAATGTTTAAAAGCGGAAGCTTTGTTTAAGTATTCTGTTCTAACTCCCGGTATTTCTCTTTTATAAACATTGCCGGTGAGGGAAAATCCGTCTTTAACGGGATCAAAGGAATGGAGTTTAAGAATTCTTATGCCTATTAATTTTTTTCCGTCGGAAAGGCGAACAATTTCTAAGGTAGCGATATAAACGTTTAATTTGCCATTTTCAAAAAGGATGACATCTTTATCATGGTTTCTGTAACTACGAGAAAAATGACGATGAACGACGTCCATTTGAGAAAAATAGGTATAACGGTAGACGGGGGGAGTTTTGCATTTGTTCTCGTCACATTTTGGGGTCCATACACCGATGCCTTTAATGCTATCAACGGCGATTGTTCGTTTGTAATTATCATATTTTCCAAGTTGTTCTTGACGATAATTGTCTTCATACACAATACATCCGTCTTTTTTGTAACAGTCTTTGATGCTGTCGAACTGAGGGACGGTTTTATAGGGAACGTTTTGGTAAGTGTCGGGAAAATAAAAGTCTTTGCTGTTTTGGTATTTTTCCTGGGAATAAATCTTTGCCCATTTGCGGTCGACTTTCTGATGAGGATCCATATATATTTTATCCATCAGTTCGTATTGATCTTTGATACACAGGATCAACTCGTCGGTCGGCAGGTCGGAATCGCAGTTGACGACGGGTCCGTAGGGATTATCGCTATAAGCCCCGATAAGGGCCGAGCATCCGGCCAGCAGGGCGGTACCGAGAACAATAAACAGATTGAAGAAATATTTTTTTTGCATCAACAACCTCCGTTGCAGGATGTTTGATTTTGTAAAAGTTATTTCCGCAAATAATGGTTGTATCTTTTCATTTTTTGTAACGTTTGGCAAGTATTTTTTGTCTGTGTATGGCATAAAAAAACATATGCTCCTGTGTGGCAAAGGGGCATTGCATAAAAATCCGTGCAAAGAAATTTTTTAATGTCGGAAAAGTTTAAATTGTTTGAGCAAAACCAAGATGACGCAGGCCGGCGAGAATCGAATGAACGTCGTAGAATGCGTTGTGTTCGTCCAACCCGAGCGCACGGATTTCGTCTTCAAGTCCGAGCAGTTTGGCAATTTGCCCGGAAGACTGTTTTTCGACGAATATGCCGTTTTTGCGGTAAGCCTGTTTGAACCAGCCGGCGATGTTGCGGCAGTCGAGCGGAGAATCGTCTTTAATGCCGAACATGTCCAGGTTGTAGCCGATGACTTTGCCGTCGGCAATGCGGTCGTCGTCGGGTTGCCAGGCGTGAGAATAGCAGGGCAGTCCGCCGGCAAATCGTTTGAAACGGGCATAGGCTTCGGGAAAGGGAATGCCTTCTTGCGCCAGCAGTTCGTCGGTGATGCCGGTCAGGTTGATAAAATAATCGGTCAGCTTGGGCGCAAACCGCGGTTTAACGTAGAGGTTGAGTTTTTCCGCCACGCTTAAGTCGCGGGAATTGATTTTGAGCGCCGCGATCTGGACGATTTCGGCTTTTTTCTTTTCTTCCTCCGGGGCGTTGAGAAAACCCTGCCAGGAGGCGTATTCGGTGTCAAAAACGATAAATTGTTCAGTCATATTTTTTCTCCCTGAAAGGACTGGCGGCGTAGGTGCCGAGCATGTGCAGTTCGTCGGCGAAAAAGCGCAGTTCGTCAAAAGCGTTTTGAAAAGCGGAACGGGCGGAGTGGGATTCTATTTCCATGTAAAAACGGGCGGAAACGAACCTGCCGTCAACCTGATAGCTTTCCAGTTTGGTGAGGTTGATGCCGTTGGTGGCAAAGCCGCCGAGCGCTTTGTACAGCGCGGCGGGAATCGATTTGACCCGGAACACGCAGGAGGTGATGAAGCGGCCGCCGTCGTCTTCGGGAATCTGGCTTTCGCGGCTCATGACGAGAAAACGGGTGGTATTGTTGTTGTCGTTTTCGATGTTGGATTTCAGTATTTCCAGCCCGTAGATTTCGGCCGCCAGTCTTGAGGCGATGGCCGCTTTGCTTTTGTCCTGAAAATTGATGATGTCCTGGCAGGACTTGGCGGTATCGATGCGGGCAACCGCACTGATTTTGTGCTTTTTCAGAAATTCCGAACATTGGGCGAGCGCCTGCGGGTGCGAAGAGGCGGAAACGATTTCTTCCGGTTTTGCGCCTTTTAACCCAAGCAGCTGATGCTCAACCCGCAGGAAGTATTCGCCGTTGATGAACAGACCGGTGCGCGGCAGCAGAAAATGAACGTCCGCCACCCGTCCGGCGTTGGAGTTTTCTACCGGAATGACGGCAACGTCGGCCAGGTTTTTCTGCACCATGTCCATCGCCTGTTCAAAGGTTTCGCACGGCAGATAATCCTGCCCGGGATAAATATTCTGCGCGGCGATGTGCGAGTAGGCGCCGGCCACGCCCTGATAAACGATTTTGAGCATTAACAGTTCTCCGAAAATTTCCGCCAAGGCTAACATACGCCAAAGGTGCTGTCAAGCGCGCGCTGCCTTGTGCCGGCTGTTGATAAACGGATCGGGCGCAAAGATTTTGCTTGAAGAATCGCCGGAAGTGTTATAACTTCTTGAACTGAATTTGTTTAAAATCATATTTTGCATGAATTTTTTTGGGAAGTGTGATTTTTGTGTCAACCTTAATAGCTATAGGAGCTAAGAATTACCATGAGTAAATGGGTATATACATTTGGAAACGGCCAAGCCGAAGGCGATGCCTCCATGCGAAACCTCCTGGGCGGTAAGGGTGCCAACCTGGCGGAAATGAACGTCGTCGGTTTGCCCGTTCCTCCCGGATTTACAGTTACGACTGAAGTCTGCACCTACTACTATGCCAACAACAAAACCTATCCGGCCGACCTGAAAGACCAGGTTAAAGCCGCCGTTGCCGGCGTTGAAAAAATCATGGGCAAAAAATTTGCCGATGCCGAAAACCCGCTGTTGTTCTCGGTTCGTTCCGGCGCCCGCGTTTCCATGCCGGGCATGATGGACACCGTTTTGAACCTCGGTTTGAACGACGAAACGGTTAAGGCTCTGGCCAAAGCTTCCGGTTCCGAAAGATTTGCCTACGACTCTTACCGTCGTTTCCTGCAGATGTTCTCCGACGTTGTTCTCGGCGCCGATCTGGACGAATACGAAGGCGCTCTCGAAGCGATGAAGAAAGCTAAAGGTTACAAGTCCGACACCGATCTGACCGCCGAAGACCTGAAAGAACTGGTTAAGGAATATAAGGAAATCGGTCAGAAACTGGGCAAAGTCGTTCCGCAGGATCCGTGGGATCAGCTGTGGGCCGGCATCGGCGCCGTATTCGGTTCCTGGATGGCTGCCCGCGCGATCACCTATCGCAAACTCAACAACATCCCCGGCGACTGGGGTACGGCCGTTAACGTTCAGACCATGGTCTTCGGCAATGCCGGCGACGACTGCGCTACCGGCGTATGCTTCTCGCGCGACCCGGCAACCGGCGAAAACGTTTACTACGGCGAATATCTGGTAAATGCTCAGGGTGAAGACGTTGTGGCCGGTATCCGTACGCCGCAGCCGATGGCCTCGAAAGGCGACGGCACTTCCCTGGAAGAAAAATGGCCGCACCTTTATCAGGAACTGGTTGACGTTCGCAACAACCTCGAAAAACACTACAAAGACATGCAGGATATGGAATTCACCATTGAACACGGCAAACTGTGGATGCTGCAGTGCCGCAACGGCAAACGTACTGCCGCCGCCGCCGTCCGTATGGCCGTAGAAATGGTTGAAGAAGGTCTGATCAACAAGGAAGAAGCCATTATGCGCGTCGGCGCCGACCAGCTTGACCAGCTGCTGCACCCGATGCTTGATCCGAAGGCCGAAAAGAAAGTTATCGCCACCGGTCTGCCGGCTTCTCCGGGAGCTGCCGTCGGCCGCGCCGTATTTAATGCGGAAGACGCCGAATCCTGGGCTGCCAAGGGTGAAAAAGTTATCCTTATCCGTAACGAAACCTCGCCGGAAGATATCGGCGGCATGCACGCTTCGCAGGGTGTTATCACTGCCCGCGGCGGTATGACCTCTCACGCGGCGGTTGTTGCCCGCGGTATGGGTACTCCGTGCGTTTCCGGTTCTCATGAAATTCACATCGACTATGCCAAAAAGACCATGACCACCGACAGCGGCGTGGTTGTCAAAGAAGGCGACTGGGTATCTCTGGACGGTGCCAAAGGCCAGATTATCGAAGGCCAGGTTCCGACCGTTAAGGCCGACACCAACAGCGGCAACTTCGGCAAACTGATGAGCTGGGTTGACGAAATCCGCACGCTGGAAGTCCGTGCCAACGCCGAAACGCCGAAAGACGCTCAGACTGCCCGTGACTTCGGTGCCCAGGGTATCGGTCTGGCCCGTACCGAACACATGTTCTTTGACGCCGAACGTATTCCGGACATGCGCGCCATGATTCTGGCCGACAACGAAGAAGGCCGCCGTGCCGCTCTGGATCGTCTGCTGCCTTATCAGAAGCAGGACTTCAAAGACCTGTTCAAGATCATGGAAGGCCTGCCGGTCGTTATCCGTCTGTTGGATCCGCCGCTGCACGAGTTCCTGCCGAACACCGATGCGGAAATGCAGGAATTGGCCAACAAGATGGGTATGACTCTGGAAAAGGTTAAACAGCGCGCCAACTCCCTGCACGAAGCCAACCCGATGCTGGGTCACCGCGGCTGCCGTCTGCCGATTACCTATCCGGAAATCTGCGAAATGCAGACCCGCGCTATTTTGGAAGCCGCTCTGGAATGCGACGCCGAAGGCATCAAGGTGCTGCCGGAAATCGAAGTTCCGCTGACCGGTTCCAAGAAAGAGCTGGATATCGTTAAGAACATCATCGACACCACGGCCGAAAAGATCTTCGCCGAAAAAGGCAAGAAGATCAAATACGAAGTCGGTTCGATGATTGAACTGCCGCGTGCGGCTCTGAAAGCCGACGAACTGGCTCAGTCCGCCGAGTTCTTCGGTTTCGGTACCAACGACCTGACTCAGACCACTCTGGGTATGAGCCGTGACGATACCGGCGCCATTTTGGACGAATACCGCGCCCGCGGCGTTTACGTAGCCGATCCGTTTGCTTCAATCGACGTTGAAGGCGTCGGCTGCCTGGTTAAGCTGGCCTGTGAAAAGGCACGTTGCGCCAACCCGAGCATCTGGCTCGGCGTCTGCGGCGAACACGGCGGCGATCCGGCGTCCATCGACTTCTTCCAGACCTGCGGCATGAACTATGTTTCCTGCTCGCCGTACCGCGTTCCGGTTGCGCGTCTGGCCGCCGCTCAGGCTGCCGTTCGCCACAAGAACGACAAGAAGGAAGAATGCAAGGATTCCTGCTGCTGCAAGAAAGCCTGCTAAAAAAAGCGCATAACCGGCTCGTTTAGAGCAAAAAGCGCAAAAAAGGGAAAATCCGCCGTACGGAAAAGTACGGCGGATTTTCTTTTTTCTTATCGGTTGCCTGACGGAACCCCTTGGGTTTACCCGGGGCTGAATGCTTTAGTGTCGGAACAATACCGCTTTATGCCTTTGATTGTTGCTAACCAATTGATTTTATTGTGCTTTGTCCGCTTTGTCTGCTGGGAAATATCCGTTTCTTCAGGGGAGATAGTTTAAATGTCCGTGTAGGCAGGCAGATACGGACTTTTCAGTCCGGCTGTCGGCTTTTGGAGCGTTTGTGGCGGTATTTGCGGTTTGGAACGGGTAATGCTTTTGTCCTGGCCGGGAAGGCTTTATTTTTTGTTGTTTTGCGTATTTCCCGGGGTGAAGACAAAATTTGTTCTGCGGGTGTTTTGAGGTCCGGAATTTTGGTCGGTCGGGTTGAGTGTTTTTTATACATACGTTGTTACGGGGAGATTTTTTATAATCTGCCGCACACGACACTTTGGGCGGCAAAACGAAGCATCGGTATGTTTCGGCTTATGTTCAGAGATGTTATGTTCGGGCGGAAAGGCGCAGGGGGAGAAAAAACATTCGGAAACGAGGTGCAGAAACGGGTTGAAGGAAAAGGGAGAAAAAAGGAGCGGGGTGTCGGAAAGACAGAAATAAGAAAAACTGGCGGGAGGGGAAAAGGCCGGAGAAAAGGAGGAAGGAAAAAAGAGGCGGCAGGAAAAAAAGAATGCGGGGTAACTCCGAAAGACGGGGAAAAAAGGAAAACGGTCGAGAGGGGAAGAAGGAGAACGGGAAACGAAACGGGATGAAACAGAACAGAAAATATTTGACAAAAAATAAAATTTTGCATATGGTGGCAACGTATTTAACAATTATTAATTTTGCTTATGAATTTAACTTTATTTCGGCAGTTGTACGAGAGTACGTTTAAAGCCGAGCCTTTGCTTGCCGGTTTTTGGTCTGTGGCAATGTACGATTTGGAAGAGGAATCTTTCAGCAGTTGGGCAACAATGAGGGAAAAGCTGGAGGAAAATGCCAGAAATCAGCGGAAAATGCTGAAGATGCTGTTTGACGGCCTGTTTCCGGCGACAATAGCGGATACGGAAAAAATCGACGACTTTTCGCCGGAAGCTCTGGCCCGTCTGCTGGCCGCCTATCCTGGGCTGCTGACGGGAAACGAAGAAAAGCTGCGCGGTCTGCTTGCGGAACTGCCCGCCGGCGAAGCGACGCACCTTTTGGCGTCAATCATGGAATAAAAACGTATTCTTGAGAAAAAAGCACGGTTTGAACCGTGCTTTTTGTTTTTTTATGCCTGACGGTTTTCCCCGAGTTTACGGGTGGCTGAATGAGTACGACGACGATGCGGTAAGAAAGTTCGGAAGTCATACAAAGCTGACACAGTGTTTATCGTTTAAGTTGCCACGTAGTCCGGGTGTGTAAGTATCGTCGTATCCTGAATAAAGTCCGGCGTTGTCGATTACATCAAAAAACTGTTGCCTGAGCTGTCAGAAAGTATCTCCGGCCGTAAGGCAGAGAAAGTTGGCTTTGGTAAAGGCCGCGTTCATTTTATAATGACAATCCCCGGGATGTGCAGACGTAACGGCTCAATTAAAAAGCCCGATTTTAAGGCGGACGGAAGGTTTCAAAACGTGCTTTGGGCGTTTCAGAGCGGACGGAAACGTTTTTAAAAAAGGTTTGCAAACGGGGACGATAAGGCTGTCGGTACATATTTTTGTTGACAGTTTTGTCTAAAATTGTTAATTTAATGGGCAGTTAAGAATTATTAATAAATTGTTGAACCAAATAAGAAACGTTATGATGAAATTTCAGAATTTCGAGGCTTTGTATGGCGCGGCATGTGAAATCTTCGCCGCTGCCGGTGAAAATCCCGCAGTCGCTGCTGCCGTTGCCAAACAAAAAAAGGTTTTGCTGGCTCAGTTTGCCGCCAATTTTCCTTCGTCGTTGGCCAATGCCGAAGCTCATCCGCAATTTGACGTTATGCAGTTTATGAACATGCTGCTCAAATTTCCGGAAACGCTCGGCGGAAAAGGCGAAAAGCTGTTTTCGCTGCTGAACAGTTTCGAGGATCACGGAATCGATGTTCCCGCGGAGTTAAAACAGATTTGTGAAAATCTGCGCGAAAAGCCGAAGGCCATGTCCGAGGAAGAGAAAAAACTGCTGGCAGCGCTGAAAGAAGCATTTCCCGACAGCTTGCGCAAGTTGCGTGAACTGCCGTTCAAAGAGGAAAAAGTGATCGCTTTTCTGGTTGCCTGGCCCGATGCCGTCGACGGCAAACGGCGGGAGTTCATCAATCTGATGGGCGATTTGTGCCAAAACAACGTTAATCTGCCGCTTGAGTTGAAAAATCAGTGGCGGGGAATGGTCATGCAGCCGTAACGGCCGTATCAGACCGGTTTAAAAGAGCAGGGAACCTGCTCTTTTTTTCGTTTTAAACGGCTGTCGTGCCGCTTGGGGTCTTAAAATTCGCTGACGTCCCGATCTGAGCCGTCCGTCGGCGGGGTTTATGTCCGAAAGCCGAAATTAAAACCGCCGTTATAGGCGGAGTTTGAAAAAAAGTTTTATTTTTTTTGATTTTTTGCGTTTTTGTTATTGAAATATAAACTATTATTGCTTAAGTTAGCTTTTGTATTAGTTATTTAATAAATGAAACCCATATGGAGAAAAAAAATGAAAAAGCTTTTAGGTTTGTTCTGCGTGGTAGCTTTGTTGTCCGCTTGTTCGTCGACCGGTTCCAACGGTGGTCTGTTCGGCGGCAGTGAATGCGATTCGAGAGATGCCCGCAACTTTATGGCCAATGCCGAAGACAGAGTATTCTTCGCGTTTGACAGCTCTTCTCTGAGCGACAATGCCAAAGAAATTCTGGGTACTCAGGTTAACTGGCTGAAAAAACACGAAAATGTTAATGTCGTTGTTCAAGGTTACTGCGACGAAAGAGGTACCAGAGAATACAACCTGGCTTTGGGTGAACGTCGTGCCAGCGCCGTCAGAGACTATCTGATTTCTCAGGGTATTGCCGCCGACAGAATTTCCACCATTTCTTATGGTAAGGAAAGACCGGCCGTTCTCGGCAACAATGAAGCTGCCTGGGCTCAGAACCGTCGTGCCGTAACCGTTGTCAAGGCCGGCAATTAATCCGAAGTCTGTTTTATTCAAGTAAGCTTACAACTGTAAAAGGAGACGCTCTTAAAAAGGAGCGTCTCCTTTTCGTTAAAAAGACGGTTTCAGGCGGCCGACGGAAACGGGACTTTCGGATTTTGAGGGCGGAAAGAATCAAAAACGGTTTCGGGCGGTTGGCGGAAGCCGGTTTGTTTTGAGCTCCGGTGATGAAGAGAAGAATAAACGGCCGGCCCGGATGTCCGGCGGAAACGGGACTTTCGGGATACCTCCTTTTTTAACTTGTGATTTGACGCAAATTGCCCTATATCTTATAGAAAATCAACTTGGGAGAGGTTAGCAGATGAAAAAACAATATCGGATTTTGACGGCCGTTTTGGCGCTGACGCTTGTCAACGCGATGCCTGCGGCGGCACAGGACGTTACCGTGCTTATGCAGGAAATGAACGACATCAGGGAAGATTTGAAAATTTTACAGCGTCAGATGTATAATGACGGCGGGTCCGAATTGGTTGTTACCGTCGGGCGTTTGGACGAACTGGTTCGTTCGACCGCCGGCCGGCTGGACGAACTGGATTATAAAATCAAACAGCTGGATGAGAAAATCAATTTGATCAACAAGGATATTGACGTGCGGATGAAACTGCTGGAAGGTAAGAAAATCACCGGCAGCGGCGGCAGTGTTGCCGACAACTCGCCCAAGTTTTCCGCACCGGTGGCCAAAGAGGCGCCGCAGTCCATCGTCGGCGGCAGCATCAGCAACGACGAACTGAAACCGATCAGAAAGCCGACCGCGGCAGAAGTTTATCAGAAGGGACTGGAGGCTTTGAAGGCTTCCGACTTTGCCGCGGCGGAGGAAAACTTTAATACGGTTTTGAACAAATATCCCAAAGACAAACTGGCCGGCAATGCCCAATACTGGCTGGGCGAAACTTATTATGCGCGGAAAGATTACGGCCGGGCGGCGGTGGCTTTTGCCAAAGGCTATCAGGGATATAAAAACAATCCCAAGGGAGCCGACAGTCTGCTCAAACTGGGTATGTCAATGCAGGAACTGGGAAAGAAAGGCGAAGCCTGCGCCGCTTTTCTCAGCCTGAAAGAAGAGTTCCCGAAAGCAGAAAAAGGGCTTAAGGAAAAAGCCGCGGAAAGAGCCAAAAAACTGGATTGCGAATAGCATGGAGGCGACGGCCGAAAGTTTTGCCGCCAAAATGCGGGAACTGGCGGCAGGATACAATGCCGATTTCCGTTTGACCGCGGCTGCCGTTTCCGGCGGCGCGGACTCGCTGGCGCTGGCGTTTCTGCTGAAAGATTTTCAAAAACAAAACGGCGGCCGGGCGGCAGTGCTGACAGTTAATCATCACCTGCGGCCGGAAGCGGATGCGGAAGCGGCAATGGTGGCCGCGTTGATGAAGAAATGGGGCATTGAGCATCATGTTCTGAACTGGTTTCCCGAAGAAGGAAACGGCGGTATTGAAGAAAAAGCAAGAGAAGCCCGTTACCGACTGATGGAAGACTGGTGTGTCAAAAACGGTTTTTACTATCTCCTGACGGCACATCATCAGCAGGATCAGGCGGAAACTTTTTTAATGCGTTTGCAACGCGGCAGCGGGGTTGACGGATTGTCGGCGATGGCGGAAATGACGCCCCGCGGAAAAATCTGCGTCGTGCGGCCGCTGCTTGAAGCCGAACCTGCGGCGCTGCGGCGGCTTTTGCGGGAAAACGGCATTGCCTGGGCGGAAGACGCATCAAACGGCTGCGATGATTTCCTGCGGGTGAGAATCCGTAAATTCCTGCCCGAACTGGAAAAGAAAACCGGCATCAGCATCCGTCGGCTGGCGGAAACGGCCCGGGCTTTGCGCATGACCAGAGAATATCTGGAAGCGGAAACGGATGCTTTTGTCCGAGTCCGCGTCCGCCGTTTTGAAGGGCCGGCTTTCAGCATTTCTCCGTCGGCGTTTGCCCGGCTGCATCCCGAGATCGGCCGGCGGGTTCTGGCGCGGTTGATCAAGGAGGCCGGCGGCCGCGGCTATCCGCCGGAATACCGGGAGCTGCGGCGGCTTGCCGAACGGCTGCAAAATCCGTTGTTTGCCGGCTGCACGCTCGGCGGCTGCGAAATTCTGCCGTTTATGAAACGCTGGTGGGTTATTCCCGAAGCCGGTGCGAAGCGGGTGTCCGGCGGGAGAAAAGCCGATCTGCCGGCGTTGTCCGGCGGCCGGACGGCGGTTTTGCCGCATAAGCTGAAACGTCTGCTGACGACAGCGGAAGACGATTGTTGAAAGTCTATTGTGTTTTGCGAAGAAAAAAACTATATATAGACAAGATTGATTATTAAATTAAGGAAATGTGATGAAAATAGGGAAAAGTTTAATCTTCTGGCTGGCGGCGATCGTTTTGCTGACCGCGATTGCCAACATGACCGGACAGGGAACGCCGGCCAGGTCCGCCGGCAGCGAACTGCCGTTTTCCGAGTTTATGAATCAGGCGGAAAACAACAGGATTGCCGAAGTGACGGTTTCCGGCCCGGACGTATACGGAACTTATACCGACGGCGGCAAGTTTTACACTTATACGCCGTATGATCCGACCATGATCGAAACCCTGCGCAAAAACAACGTGGTGGTCAATGCCAAGCCGGAAGACACTTCCGCCAACACTTTCTGGGGAATCGTCATTTCCTGGTTCCCGATGATTTTGCTGATCGGGGTTTGGATCTTTTTTATGCGTCAGGCCAATGCCGGCAACAGCAAAGCGATGAGTTTCGGCAAGTCGCGTGCGCGGCTTTTGGAAAACAGCAAGAAGGTGACGTTTGCCGACGTGGCCGGCTGTGACGAATCCAAACAGGAGCTGGAAGAAGTGATCGACTTTTTGAAAGATCCCGGCAAATTTCAGCGTTTGGGCGGCAAGATACCGAAGGGCGTTTTGCTGGTCGGTCCTCCGGGAACCGGCAAGACGCTCTTGGCCAAAGCGGTGGCCGGCGAAGCCGACGTTCCGTTCTTTTCGATTTCCGGTTCGGATTTCGTCGAGATGTTTGTCGGCGTGGGCGCTTCGCGGGTGCGCGACATGTTTGCCCAGGCCAAAAAGAACTCGCCCTGTCTGCTGTTTATCGACGAAATCGATGCGGTCGGACGTCATCGCGGCGCGGGACTCGGCGGCGGCAACGACGAACGCGAGCAGACCTTAAACCAGCTGCTGGTGGAAATGGATGGTTTTGACGAGAACGAAAACGTTATTCTGATCGCCGCGACCAACCGGCCGGACGTTTTGGATCCGGCGCTTCTGCGGCCGGGACGTTTTGACCGGCAGGTGGTGGTGCCCAATCCCGACGTGAAAGGCCGCGAGGAAATTTTGAAGGTGCATGTGCGCAAAGTGCCGCTTGCCAAAGACGTCAATCTGGCCGTGGTGGCCCGCGGAACGCCCGGTTTTTCCGGCGCCGACCTGGCCAACCTGGTAAACGAGGCGGCGCTTCTGGCTGCACGCCGCAACAAGCGCAAAGTTACTTCCAAGGACTTTGACGATGCCAAAGATAAAGTGCTGATGGGCAACGAGCGCAAGTCGATGGCAATGGACGAACAGGAAAAGAAGCTGACCGCCTATCACGAGGCCGGGCATGCAATTTGTTCATTGAACGTTGAAGAAACCGATCCTATCCACAAGGCGACGATCGTGCCGCGGGGACGGGCTCTCGGCATGGTGCAGCAATTGCCGGAAAAAGACCAGTATTCCTATTCCCGGGCCAAAATGCTTTCGCGTCTGATTATCTGTATGGGCGGCCGCGCGGCGGAAGAATTGAAATTCGGCCGTGACAAAGTAACGAGCGGCGCTTCTTCCGACATTGCCGCGGCGACCAAGCTGGCGCGTTCGATGGTTACCGAATGGGGTATGAGCGATCTGCTCGGACCGGTGCTGTATGCCGAGAATTCGGAAGAGGTTTTCCTCGGCAAATCGGTAACCCAGAACAAGAACATGAGCGAGGAAACCGCGCGGGTGGTGGATGCCGAAATCAAGCGTCTGGTTTGCGAAGCGCATGAAGGGGCTCTGAATATTCTGAAAGAGAAAAAGGAAGACTGGGAGCGTCTTTCCGAAGCCCTGATTGAATATGAAACCCTGACCGGGGAGGAAATCAGGCAGGTGATCAACGGCGAAAAGATTAACAAGTCGGCGGAAACGCCGGTCGATCCCGCCAGACAGACCCATGCTTCCGTCCCCGAACTGTAGTATTTGCCGGGGATGGCAGAGGCCGGGGCGGGCAATAAAATGCTGATGCCGGGGCAGAAGCAGCAAAAAAGGCACCTGCGGGTGCCTTTTTTTGAGATTCGGAAATGACTTCTGTTTACTGTAGTATTTTTGCCGGGGATGGCAGAGGCCGGGGCGGGCAATAAAATGCTGACGCCGGGGCAGAAACAGCAAAAAAGGCACCTGCGGGTGCCTTTTTTTGAGATTCGGAAATGACTTCTGTTTACTGTAGTATTTTTGCCGGGGATGGCAGAGGCCGGGGCGGGCAATAAAATGCTGACGCCGGGGCAGAAACAGCAAAAAAGGCACCTGCGGGTGCCTTTTTTGTGAGATGCGGGAATGAGTTCCGCTTTTTGATCCGGAAGTATTTCCCCTTTTTAAATTCGGAAACAATTTCCTCATTTTTAATCCGCAAGCAGTCGAATTGTGCCGGCGGTTTTTCTTTATCGGCTGCAAGTCTGCCGCTGCCAGAAGGCAATTTCGTCGTTGATGTTTTTGCGGGCGTTTTCTTCGAAAAGCCGGCGGAACAACGGCAGCGCGAATATGTGTTCCCGCGCAAGCAGCTTTTGCAGGAACGCGATGCGCATGACGGCGATTTCTTCTAACGGGAAGGAAATGTATTCCTGTCTTAAATTGGCGACATATTGCCAGTAAAGGAAGGAATCGTCTCCCAGAATTGCCAGATCGAGGTCGCGGATCAGTTTTTCTTCCGTGCTTTGCGGCGTGTTTGGAGCATTTTCATGGTCAGTTGCGGCAACGATTTTTTTAACCGTTTTCAACCGGTTGAGTTGCCCGAAAAACTCGTCGACTTTTTGGGCTGAGCGGGCAACGTCGTCCGCGGTGCCTTCATTAACCAGATCATGGGCGAAAACGGCTAAAATCAGATGGTGTCTGTCAAAATCCGTCTTTTCCCGCTTTTCATACACTTCCAGCAGGTCCAACATATAAGCCAGATGAGCCATAGTGTGGTAACAGCGTCGCGGATCGTTGTATAATTGCGCCAGTTTGTAATACCGGCTGTTGCTTTGGTCGCTGTACCATACTTTTTCTCTCAGCCAGACGCTTTGCAGGTAGAAGGTCGCCAACGCGTCCATGACTGAAGGCATAACTCCGCGGGCGGCCAAAACAAACAAATTGTTGCGGCAAAGCCGTTTTACTTGCAAAGCGGACATGTAAAGAAATGTTTCTTCGCATATGTCTGCCGGAACGGTAAACAGTTGCGGGGAATGTCCACAGTATCTGCCGATCTGTTCGAGGAAATACGAATTTTCCGGAGACGGAGCGTAGTTTTCCGAAGGGTCCGCAATAAATACGTCAGCCCCTGCGGCAGCAGCCGCTTTGAAGGGATCACCGCTGAACGTGACGACTTCGATGCAGTCTGTCCAGTTTTCCGGCAACGGGCGTCGGTCTGCTTCGTTTCGGAAAAGGTCGCAATTCGGCATTTCCCGGAACAGTTGTCCGATGCGGACGAAATCGCTTAACGACGATTTTACCAGTTGCACTCTCCGCTCGGCGGAAAATGTCATTTCCTTTTCTGGCGCGGCGTCGACGGCAATGATAATACGCTTTAAAGACGCGGCGGCAGCCTTAACGATTGTCAGATGTCTGACGGTGAAAGGATCGAAAGATCCGGCGTAAAAACCTGTTTTTTCCATACGATATTGTTTTATAATTTGACATAAAAATTAATTTTATGCATGACAGATAACACGGTATCGGGAAAAAATCAAGCGGAAGAAAAGGCATCCCGGTCACGGGGGATCAGGCGCGGCGGCCGGCGGCAAGGGCGGAGAAGGGCAGACGATGAGGACAGGGAAGGGGAAGGCGGACGGCCGGATGAAGCGGGAAAGGGCGGCCGGCGGCAAGGGCGGAGAAAGTTAACGACAGGGGCGGACGTTATGTGTGCAGGCGCGGAAGGCAAAAGCCGGCAGCTTAACCGCGGATGGTGCGGCGGCCGGCGGCAGAAGCTTAGTCGCCGTATCCGCGGGCGGCGGGTCGGACGGCCGTATCCTGACCGGCCGTGGTTTGCAAAAGCTGCCGGCAGTATTTTTGCAGATTTTGTCTGGCCGGAGCCGGCGTATTTTGATCCGAAGAAGCGAACGAATCGGCAGTCAAACCGGAAAATTGCAGGTCATCCGGCAGACGGGAGATATCGGGATGCAGTTCTCGATAGATTAATTGCATGGTACGCATATCAGATAAAATATTGCGTTTTAAATTTGAGTTGCTTTGGCTGATTTGTTCCAACATATCGCCGATGGCTTCAAGTTTGCCGTCTTCAGGGTCGTTTTTGTCTGCACGTTCCAATTTGCGCTTATACAGTTTTTCTGCGCTTTCCAAAATTCCTTTAGTATTTGAATAGGGAGTGCCGATGATTTCTGCCGACAGGCGAAGATCCGGGTTGTCGGTCGTTATATAACCGATGTTGGCTTCCAAATTGCCTATATTTTCCAGCACCGCCTCTGTTCCTGTGCGAATCGTTCCGTTATCCTCTGTTTGCGGCAGACATCGGTTGATGTCAAACGGTTGCGGTTGATAGTCCGGAAAGTAGCGTTCGGCGACTTTTTCGGCAAATGTTAAGGCGTAGACGGTGCGGGTGATGCCGGATTGAAAAAGGGCTCGGTCGAAAGGCATGCCCTCTTTGGCGTCATTTTTCAGATTTTCCATGATGTTTCGGCAGGCATCGGTGCGGAATTTTAGTTCTTCGCGCATTTTTTCGTTCGGCGTTACTTTTATTCGGGCGGCACAGAACTTCTGCGCCCGCGAAAATTCTTCGGCAGCCAGCAGTTCGAGCGGCGTATCGTCGGTGATGTTGTCGCGGGAAACAGTGTCCAGCCCGAGCACGACTTTGGCGGCCAGCGGATTTTTTCTGATTTTTTCAATGTCGCGGAGTTCTGCCTCGATACATTTGATGATTTCTTTTTCGGCAATCAGGTAGGATACGTCTTTGCCGCCAACGATCGAATAACCGCTTCCTTGCAGCTGTTTGCAGCTTTCTTTGAATTTGTTTTCCGCTTCTTGCAGTTTTTCCCGTGAGCAGGGGGGCGGTGTGGCTGAGCGGTCATATAAGATGCCGTCAGCCATATTCCGGTAGTGATCCGACAGTATATGCATATGCCGGCAGGCTTTTGCCGCTTCGTCGAATTTGTGATAGCCGGGGCGTCCGGGCAGGCGCAGCCGCGCGCAGAGTTTGATGCGGTTGAGAACGGCGCTTTCCTGATTGAGCTGAGCGTTGCCATAGGCGGAGAACATTTTATATATTGCTCCCAGCAGTTTGTCTTTTTGGTCAAGAGAAGCGGAAACGCCGGCTTCGGCAACGCGGGCCAGACTCTCTTTTTCAAATTCTGATGCCGGATAATAACGGCGGGTTGCGTTAACGGCTCTGGTGCGGGGAATGCTGTGTTCGGGATGAGCGGCCATCAGAGAGGCGGAAAAAACGTATATGTCGGAACAGCAGAAGTTGTTGCTTTTGTCGGTGTCATGCGCCAGTTCGTGGAGAAGAAGAGACGTCATAAACATGGGCGCGGTCTGCGAGAGCAGGCAGATGTAGTCGTCGGAAGAATATGCGCTGTATTTGACGCCGGCAAGGGAATTCCCCGAAGCGGTGGGATCGATCCGGTTCTCAACGGAGAAAAAATGTCCGTTTTCGTTGAAGTTTTTGAAAGAAGCCGAAACGACCGGGTCGTTGTCGTGCAGATCCTGATAGGAACGGTCGAAGAAATACAGGAAATGAAAATAATGATCGTTAAACCACAGGTCGGGAAAATGCATTTGCCGGAAAGCTTCTTTGGCCAAATCGTATCGGCCGGGGCGGTAAGGGATTGCCGGCAGATCTTCGGTACGGCAGCAAAGCGGCTGATCGGGCTGTTGGTCTTCGGGGATTTTGGTTAAGCGAAACCGGGGATAAGTTTCCTGCCAGGAACGAAATTCGGCGGCGTTTTTTTCTTCCGGGCTGCCGACGTATCCTTTGATTTCTACTGCGCTGACGCCTTTCGGAGCGATGCCGAGACGGGCGGTCGGCATTTTTTCGTGGGGGTTTTTCAACGGCAGGCTGTTTTGATATTCGTCACGCAGCAGATAATAAAATTCTGCCCGTCTGCGGTCTTTTTTTGAGCGCAGGTCGGGAGGAAAAACGCCGCGTTTTAATTTTTGCTGCTGAAAGACGATTTCGTCGATGTCGGAGCATTCCATTTGTTCAAATTTTGCCTGCTTCTGTTCCCGGGGAGACAAAAAACGGATGAAATGGTGGAAGTCTTTGGGAGTGCCGTTGATACGATGGCTGAGGAGGAAACGGCGTTTCAGGGCGTTGTTTTCTTCCGTGTTTTCGGAAAAGTAAACCGAAAGTATTTTTTTCAGCATGCCGGTGTTGCCGTCGTCGGCCAGGTTGGCCATGACGTCGTAACCGAATTCGCGGCAGTTTTCGGTTTTGGCAACCAGCGTTTCGGCATCGGGAAAAATCTGTTGCAGCAGGTCGATCCTTCCGTTTTTGACAATATGGTAAACGCGCCTTTCTTCATTTCCCTTCGTCATTAAATATTCTTTGATGTTTATCATTGCTGCCGCTCCGTGTCCGGTACATTGTTTTTCTATCGTACTTTATTGGACAAAAAAAGTCAATTGCCTGGCTGCAAAATGGATTGTTGCCATTTGCGGCGAATGTTTATATATTGATGACAGTTTTAAACAGGAGATTTTGGAATCATGACTAAAAAATTGTTCGGCACCGACGGGGTGCGCGGGGTGGCCAATGTTTATCCGATGACCGCCGAATTTGCGGTAAAACTGGGAATGGCCTGCGGGCAGGAAATTTGCCGCAACAAGCGGCGGGCAGCGATCGGGCGAGATACCCGCATTTCCGGTGAAATGCTTGAAGCCGGGCTGACGGCCGGACTGACGGCGGCCGGGATCGATGTGGTTAAGCTCGGTGTACTGCCGACGCCGGCAGTGACTTCGGTAACCCCCGAACTTGGCGTGGACATGTCGTTTATGATTACGGCTTCGCACAATCCGTATCAGGACAACGGCATCAAACTGATCACCGCGGAAGGCGACAAATTTTCCGACGAGGTGACTTCGCGGCTGGAAGAACTGATTGCCGCAGACAGGTTTGAGTTGGACGGCTGCCGGCTGGGTACCGTCAGCGAAAACAAGGAAGCTGTCGTGCTTTATCTGGAAAAAGCCAAAAGCTTTATCGAATCGGATCGTCCGCTGAAAGGGCTGCGGGTGGTGCTTGACTGTGCCAACGGCGTATTTGCCGACATTATGCCGCAGGTGTTTAAAGACCTCGGCGCCGGCGTGATCGCGCTTGGCAATCGGCCGGACGGCTGCAACATCAACAAAGACTGCGGATCGCAGCACCCGGAAAAAATGTTTGAGACCGTGCGCGATGCCCATGCCCATTTGGGAATCGCGGTGGACGGTGACGGTGACCGCATTATTGTCTGCAATGAAAAAGGAGAGAAAGTTGCCAGCGAACAGCTGATTGCCTTTTTGGCGGAAACTCTGAAAGAGGAGGGCAAATATAACGGCAACGCGGTAGTTTCGACGGTGCTTTCCAATACCGCTCTGGAGCGTTACATTCGTTCACTCGGTATGGAATATTACAGCACCAAAGTCGGCGAACGGGCGGTGATTGCCAAAATGCAGGAAGTCGGCTGCAGCATCGGCGGCGAAGAATCCGGTCATGTGGTGGTTGCCGATTACGGCAAAACCGGCGACGGTATGGTGGCCGGGCTTTTGCTCAGTTTGGGGTTGTTGAAGAGCGGCAGGAAAATGAGCGAAATTTTTCCGCGTTTCGCCTTTGATCCGTTTGTTTTCGTCAACCCGCGGGTGGCCAGCCGCGAAGTGGTCCGGCAGGCGGTCGGAGATGAAAAGGTAAAAACGGCTGTAAAGGCGGCGGAAGAAAAAATCGCCGGCCGCGGGCGGGTGGTTTTGCATCCGTCGGGAACCGAACCGCTGATCCGGGTCTGGGTTTCCGGCAGCGACGAGGCGCTGGTGCGGGAACTGAGCGACTCTATTGTCAACGAGATCAAACGTTTTCAGTAGGGGAGGCGAAAAACATTGCTGAACGGATTGAAGGCCCTGTTTACCAGCGGCATCATTTTCCGGCCGATGGTGTTTTCGGGCATCATCGCCGGTTTCCTGCTGTCGGCGTTTCTGGACATGGAAGAAGCTTTTCCGTTGTTTTCGGATCTGAGCTTTTATTTGCTGTCGGCTGCCTGGTCTGGTCTTTACACTTTGTTTTTCAATCAAATATATAAAGAACACGGGCGCGGGCCGGATTATCCGGCAATGGGTGGAAGGTTCGTCGGCAACCTGCTGCAGCTGATGTTTTCGGGGCTGTTGGCCTTTATCTTTTTTGAAACGCTGATTTTTTAAGGAAGAGTAGATTTGATCGATATCAGGCGCGGACTGGAAATATTGAAGAAAAACATCCGCATCGCTCCCGAAAAGCCCGGTGTTTACCGGATGCTGGGCGAGGGCGGAAAGGTGCTTTACGTCGGCAAGGCGAAAAACATCAAAAAGCGGATTGTGGCCTATTCGCATATCGAAAAGCTGCCGGTCCGGCTGCAGCGGATGGTGTCGGAAATCGAACGGATGGAGTTTATCGTCGTCGAAAACGAGGCGCGGGCGCTGCTGCTGGAAAACGAGCTGATCAAAAAACTGGCGCCGCATTACAACATTCTGCTCAAGGATGACAAGAGCTTCCCCTATCTTTCGCTGGACGTGAAGGCCGAATATCCGGTGCTTTGTAAATACCGCGGCGAAAAAAAGGACGGTTACAAATATTTCGGCCCCTTTGCCAACGCTGGTGCGGTCAACAACGTGCTGGACCTTTTGCAGAAGGCGTTTTTGCTGCGTTCGTGTTCGGACAGCGTGTTTGCCCACCGCGACCGCCCCTGTCTGATGTATCAGATCAAACGCTGTTCGGCGCCGTGCGTCGGCAAAGTTTCCAAAGAGGAATACCGGCAGCTGGTCAATGAGGCCGTGGCCTTTATCGAAAACAAAAGCAGCCGGCTGCGCGACGAAATGACGGCGAAAATGCAGGAAGCAAGCGAACGGCAGGATTTTGAGGAAGCGATGACGTACCGCGACCGGATCCGCGCCTTAACCAGCGTGCAGCAGGGCACCAACGTCGAATACGGTTCGATCAGATCGGCGGATTTCGTTGCTTTGTATCGTCAGAGCGGCCGGGTTTCCATTCAGGTCTTTTTCATCCGTTCGGGGCAGAACTGCGGCAATCTGCCGTTTTTCCCCGCGCAGGCGGAAGAAGCCGAAGACGGCGAGATTATGGAGGCTTTCTTAAGCAGTTTTTACGCTTCGCACGTGCCGCCGGAAGAGATTGTGCTCGCCGATGAGATAGAGGGGCGGGAATTTTTAAGCGAAGCCATCGGCGCAAGGATCAATGTTTATCAACGCGGCGACAAAGCCAAAATTGCCGCCAATGTCAGGAACAATGCCAAAGAATCGCTGGAACGCAAAATGGCGCTGGAAAATTCCGTCCGCAGCAATCTGCTTGAAATGCAGCGGGCGTTCGGACTGCCGAAAATGCCGGAACGGATTGAGGTTTACGACAACTCGCACATCCAAGGCAGCTATGCGGTGGGGGCGATGATCGTGGCCACTCCGGAAGGTTTCGACAAGAAGTCTTACCGCACTTTCAACATCAAGGATCCGGCCATTACCAACGACGATTTTGCAATGATGAAAGAAGTGCTGACCCGTCGGTTTAAGCGGATGACGCCGGAAAACCGTCCGGACGTGATTTTGCTTGACGGCGGCCTCGGCCAGCTGCATGCGGTGCTTGAATGCCTGAAAGATTTCGATCTTTCGGGGATTGCGGTGATCGCCATTTCCAAAGGGCCGGAACGCAATGCCGGCAAGGAGTTCTACCATCAGGCGGGCAAAGAAAGCTTTGCCCTGCCGTTTGCTTCGCCGCTGGCCTTTTACATGCAGAACATCCGCGACGAGGCGCACCGCTTCGCCATCGGCACCCACCGCAAAAAACGCGGCAAATCGATAACCCGGTCGAAGCTTGACGCCATCGAGGGAATCGGCGCCGGCCGCAAGAAGGCGCTGCTCAATTATTTCGGTTCGGCCGAGGCGGTGGCGCAGGCAAGCCTCAAAGATATTGAAAACGTAACGGGAATCAGCAAAAAAACGGCGGAAAAAGTGTTTAAATACTTCCATAAATGAAATTTATGCAATATTATCTTGGCAAATGGATTTTTAATTTTGTTTTTTTGATAGGTGTTGCAGTGTTAAATCTTCCCAATGTTCTGACGATTTCCCGGATTGTCGTGATCCCGGTCATTTTCCTTTCGATTTATATTCATTCCGTCCTGTGGTCGATTTTGGCCGGCGCGTTGTTCGTAACGGCTTCGATTACCGATTATCTTGACGGTTATTTTGCCCGTTCCCGCAATCAGAATTCGGTGCTCGGACGGCTGCTTGATCCGATTGCCGACAAACTGCTGGTGGTGTCGGCGCTGGTGATCGTGGTTGCCAACCAGCTGGTGACGCCGCTGACCTACATTCCGGTCATCATCATCATGTGCCGGGAAGTTCTGGTTTCCGGTCTGCGCGAGTTTCTGGCCGAGTTCCACGTCGGCATGCCGGTGACCCGTCTGGCAAAATGGAAAACCGGTTTTCAGATGACGGCGATCGCCATGATTTTGCTGCAAAACCTGCCGCTGATCGGCAATCCCGTCGGTGTGCTCGGCGAATGGCTGCTGTGGGTGGCCGGCATTCTGACTTTCATTACCGGTTATCAGTATTTCGAAAAATGTCTGGATTATATTTATACGGTTGAAAACAACAAGAAGAATCCGGTCAAACAGGTGGAACAGGAAGTTAAGAAAATTGCCGTCAAGGTTAAGAACAGCGTGGAAAAGGCGGTGGTGAAGAAAGCGGCGGCGAAGCGCGGGCGCAAGGCCAAGACGGCCGATGCCGAAACCCCGGCGCCGAAAAAGACGGCTGCCAAAGCGGCGGTGAAAAACAGCCGCCGACGGAAAAAAGCGGCGGCCAAAACGGGGGTGAAGGAAATTAAGCCGGCGGCAACACAGACGACGGCGGAAGCGTCCCCGGCGGCAGCGGCGGATCGGCCGGCGGCACCTGAGAAAACGGAAAACTGACGTTGGCCGGGACCGCGATGGAAATGCACAAGGCGCATATTCTGGTGGTGGACGACGATACCCGTCTGCGGGCGCTGCTGCAGCGCTTTCTGCAGGAAAACGGTTTTCGCGTGTCGGCTGCCAAAGGCGCGGCGGAAGCCCGGATGATGCTGAAACAGTATAAGTTCGATCTTCTGATCGTCGACATTATGATGCCCGAGGAAAGCGGTCTGGAATTTCTTGCCGGTCTGAGAAAGGAAGACAACGTTCCGGTAATTCTGCTGACGGCGATGGGGGAAACCGGCGACCGTATCGCGGGGCTGGAGAGCGGTGCCGACGATTATCTGCCGAAGCCGTTTGAACCCAAGGAACTGGTTTTGAGGATTAAAAACATTCTCCGCCGCGCGCCGCAGGAAAACGAAAAACAGGAAACCCGGCTTAATCTGGGGCTTTGCCGGTATGATCTGGAAACCCGGGAATTGACCGGCGAAGACGGGGAGATTGTCCATATCACGCCGGTGGAACAGTCCATGCTTTCGCTTTTGGGACAGAAGCCGGGGCAGATTTTCAGCCGCGACCGGCTGGCGGAGCTGCTGGGAGCCGGACAGGGGCCGCGTTCGATTGACGTGCAGGTGACAAGGCTGCGCAAGAAGATTGAAAGGGATTCCAAAAATCCGCGCTATTTGCAGACGGTCCGCGGCAAAGGCTATATGCTGCTGACCGAATAACTTTTTTTGATAACTTGAAGGAGCGGAAAAATGCATTTGACATTTCCGAAAAAAGTGGAAGACACGATGCGCTATCTGAAGATCAAGATGCTGCCGCGCACGCTGTTCTTTCGTACGATGCTTCTGATCTTCATTCCGTTGATTGTGGTTCAGGTGGTGTCGATCGTCGCGTTTTTTGACGGCAGCTGGGGGCGGGTCGGCAAACGGCTCTCCACCAATCTGACGTCCAACATGGCCTTTGCCATGCAGCTGTCGGAAAAATCTCCGGCCAATCTGCCCGAAATTCAGGCGCTGACCAAAGAGATTTTTGACATGGAGTTTGAGTATTATCCCAACGACAAAAAACATGAGGTGATCCGCAAGGTCAGAAAACAGAACAAACTGGTGACCGGGTTTTTGGAAGACGCGCTGAGAGTGGAGTTTCCCGAAGCGATCACCAGCATTTACATCGGCAAGAGCAATCCCGACCTGGTGGTTTTCGTCGATACCGAAAAAGGTTTGTATCAGTTTGCGACTTCGTCAAAGAACATTTTCAGCACTTCCATTTTCGGGTTCGTTGCCTGGATGATCGGCACTTCGCTGCTGCTGTTTCTGGTGGCGGTTTTGTTCCTGCGCATTCAGGTTCGTTCTATCGCCGATCTGGCGGAAGCGGCCGAAGAGTTCGGCAAAGGGGTGGACAATAAAAAGTTCAAGCCTTACGGTTCTTCGGAAGTGCGCCGCGCCGGCATTGCCTTTATCAAGATGAAAGAGCGCATTCAGCGTCAGATCAGCGAAAGAACGCAGATGCTGGCCGGCGTTTCCCACGATCTGCGCACGCCGCTGACGCGGATGAAGCTGCAGTTGGCGATGCTGCCCGACAACGGCGATAAAAACGGTCTGGACAAGGAAGAGTTTCTGCAAGACGTTAACGAGATGGAAAAAATGCTTGAAGGCTATTTGTCGTTTGTCAGCGGCGAAGGCGGCGAGCCGTCGACTTTCGTTGACATGAACGAAATGATTTTAAGCATTTTGAACAAATTCCGCAACAGCAAGGCGTTGATCCGTTACAGCACCAACGATCAGGTGAGCGCCATTCAGGGACGCGAACAGTCGCTGAAAAGGGCGCTGACCAACGTTATCGGCAACGCGTTCAACTACGGCAGCACGGTTTCGGTTGCGCTTGAGAGCAACAACAACAAGCTGGAAGTGACGGTCGACGACGACGGGCCGGGAATTCCGCCCGACAAAAGGGAAGACGTGTTTAAGGCCTTTTACCGGATTGAAGGTTCCCGCAACAAGGAAACCGGCGGCGTCGGTCTCGGACTGTCGATTGCCAAGGATGTTATCGTTTCACACGGCGGCAAAATAGAGCTGACCGATTCACCGATAGGAGGCTTGAGGGTACTCATTTCTATTCCCTTATAACTCTCATATCAGGAAATATACTTTCCGATAAAAAAGGTTTTTCAGTTACGCCTGATCCGGGTACGGCTGAAAAACTTTTTTTATTTTCCGCCATTCTGCTTGCAGTCGGGGCTTTTTTTTGTTAAAAACAAATTAACTTATGTTGTGTAAGCTGTGTTCAGGTAAAAATTCTGCGATTCAAGGATCAAAACGATGGCTGGTAAAGAAAACGACGATTTTGAATTAAACCTTAAGGATGCGGACGGCGGTGTCGGCAGTATCGACGCTTTGCTTGCCGCCGACGGGAACGATGCGCCGGCGGCCGGCGGAAACGGCAACGCGGACGATGATGACGATTTTATCGATTTTAACGATTTCAGCATTGACGATCTGGATACGGCGCTGAGCAAATACGAAGCTTCAAGAGGCGGCGGAAAATCCAAACCGGCGCAGACGTCCGCGGCAGAACCTGCAATTCCGGTGAAGGAAGCGGCAGTTGACGATGCCGGGATTGAACCGGAAATGCCGAGGTTTGACGCGGCGGAGGAAACATTGTCCGATTTTGACGCGTTGACGGCAGCGATGCCGCAGTCCGGCATTGCCGAAGCCGAGCCGGAAATACCCGAGTTTGCGGAAAAACCGAGATTTGATGCTTCGGCGGCAAACCGTGCGGCGGCTTTCGGTTCTTTGTCGGAGCGGGGGACGGCGCCGGCGGCAACGGTTGCCGAGCTGATGGCTGCCGTCGGCGGGGAAAAACCGGAAAGTCCGGCGGCGGGGGGAAGCCTGCCGGCGGAAGAACTGGTGACGGAAAATCCGGCGACTGAAGAAAACCTGTCGGCGGAGAAACCGGTGACGGAAGTGCCGGGAACGGAAAATGCGGCGTTGTCGGCGGAGGAAAACAAACCGGAAGAGGCATGTTTCTTGTCCGAGGAAGACCGTCGGGCTCTCGGATGCCTGAGATGGTATGACGGCACGCTGGGAGAAAAGGTTTATGAGGTTTCTTTGAACAATATGCCGGAGTTTCTTGATTATGACAAAAGCATTAAAACCATTCATGTCAACATTGATTCGCCTTACGGCTGGAACGTTTTTTTTGAAAACGGCGTATTTATGAATCTGATGGATCTGAAGGAATATCAGGAAAGAAACGGCAGTCTGCCCGGAACCAACGGCAAGATCATTTACGGCAGCCGCATGAGTTCGTTTGAAAAAATCGAACGGATCGTGGTTTATGAAAAGCCGCGTTATTTTTCCTACGGTTTGAAAAAATAAAAAGCTCCCCGCATAAAACGCGGGGATTTTCATGCTCGGGCGTAACCCTCAAGGTATCGGCGAACGCTAAAAGATATATGACACTCTGACGCGGCAGGTTGGCCGCATGCCGGAACTATGACACTCTGACGCGGCAGGTTGATCGCATGCCCGGAACACGGTTTTTCTGATAAGAAGAGAAGTTTCTGCATATAATGCCGGCACTTGGCATACGCCCGGCAATATCTTTGTCTTTAAAGCTGCTGACGTTTCGATGGGGAAAGATTGCCCGGTTTGCCCTAAGCGGGGTAAAATCCACAAGCTGTTGACTTTGTGCCGCGTTTTTTTTGGGGGGGTGATTTCGGATATATTCTTCCGGCTGTTTTTTCTGTGGTATCAACGTGATGCTCTTTGTACTCAAATTTTCGGTTGTGAGGTCGAAACCGTTCTTATGTTAAAAGGCGGTTTTTGCCTTTGAGGTTGCCCGCCATTAATTTTACGGGATATTCAGGCGGTATCTCCGGCAACATATGAATATGGCGGAACAGTTCCGGCTTTCCGCTTCTTTTCGCGACATGAGGTTTCCGAATCCGCTCACTCCGTTTACTTTATTTTTCTTTCCTTTTTTATCTGTTTTTTTCTCGGAATCATGCCGTTTTCAACCCCGTTGAGTTTTATTTTCCTTTTCCTTTTTTGTCCTTCCTTTTCCGCAGGATTCCCGAATCCGCTTATCCCTTTCGCTTGCGGGAAACGGACGGAAAGTCTGTCAGGTTGCACTTTGCTCTTGTGCCTCTTTGTGTATTGCTTTTCTTTTGGCTGTTTGTTTTTTCGTAAGTTCTCCAAGCCTTTTCGTTTGCTTGCAGGATGGCGGATACGGCTGTGTTTGTTGCGGGATGACGGTCTTATCCGTCGTGCTTCCGGCAGGAGAATGACGGATAAGGCGTCTTTTTTTCTTTTTTCCCGCAAGATCCGATACCGGGTTCGGGGGAAATATAAGGGGATTCGGAGAGATAAAAAGTGGTGTGAAGCGGAATGCCGGCGGATCATATGAAGTAACGTATGGGGGGCTGACAGCGGGGCGTATAAAAAGGCATGCAGACTGTTCGGTGTGAAGTGATATAAGGGGATTCGGGGTAACAAAGGAGAGAGAGGACATATGAAAGGTGTCCGGTATGATATGCCGGCGTATCAGGGGCAAATGCCATCCGTGATGACGCATGGAAATTTAAGCATACAGGGCTGTTCCGACGGTCTTTGCTTCCGGTTTTTCGTAAAACGCGGCAGGTGTTCGGCAGAAAAAAACTGCCCGTTTGCGCGGGCAGTCGAAATGCGGGGCAAAATCCCGTCAGTTTTTATAATTGATCGGAAAGACCTGAACGCCGTCGGTACCGGAAGCGTTGTCGCTGCCGTTTGTCGGATCCTTTCCTTCCATGTAGGCTTCAGCCTGAGCCTGTCCCGGCGTCAGTTTGCCTTTTTCCGCAGGCGCTTTCGGCATCGGCAGCAGCGGGTAGCCGGTTTTAGGCATGCGCAGCATCATATAGCCGGTTCCGCCGCCGTAGGAGGGGCCGGACAGACCGATCGAGTAATAGCCGCCGATGAAACCATAGTCAAGATCGATAAAGTCGATCAGAAACATGGTTTTGACCGTGGTGGTGCCGATGGTGGTCATTTTGCAGCGGTAACCCTTATCTTCCAAAACGATATTATCGGCGTTTTTAACGTAAAGCAGGGTCTTGTCGGGAGAACATTCCGGCGTTTGTCCGTTGTAGGTAACGTTGTAGTTGAGCATCATGTTGATCGAACTTGAGCCCTTGTTCATGGTTACGTCGCTGATTTTGACGGAATCGATGTACATGTAGGCCGGGGTGATGCCGACGGTAATCGGCAGCGAAATGTAGTTCTGATAGCAGTTGCGGCTGCCGACGTCGGCCGAGCAGACCAAAGCCTTCTGATGGTTGTTGTTTTTCATCATCTGGGCCAGACTGTTGTATATGTATTCCTTGGACATTGACAGTTTGATCGGCGCGCACTGTTTACTGCGGCAGACGATGATCGAACGCGGGGTTGCCAGCGGCGCCATCTGCGTGTTGCGCACGGGGTAACTTTCCACCTCGTTTGCCTTGTCGAGCGGGTCGTTCATGACGTCTTGCATGCTGCGGTCCCAGAAACGGCAGCCGCCGACGGAAAGCAGGGCGACGGTTAACAGACTCAGAGCTTTTTTCCTAGACACGATTTTTCTTCCTTTTTTAAATCGATTTAAAAAACTGTCCTTATAATAAGACAAAATTATTAAAAGACAAAGATTTTTTTAGCTTATCGTGCAATAATTTAGTGTTTGCATAATAAATCGCTTGCCTTTATAATGAAAGAAAGCTTACGAAACCTGCGAGGGAAAGAAAATGAAACTGTTTGTTTGTCTGTTGGCCGGGTGCCTGTATGCCGCCGGCGCCTTTGCCGCCGAGAACGTTTACGTGGTGGACGGCGACAGTTTGGAAATGGGGGAAGTGCGTATCCGTCTGGAAGGAATCGACGCACCCGAATATTATCAGGACTGCCGTTATCCCAACAATAAAAAGTATGCCTGCGGACTTGAGGCCAGGCAATATTTGCAAAGTCTGGTCGATCAGGGCAAAGTCACCTGCATCGAACGCGATCTGGACCGTTACAACCGCAGTTTGTGCACCTGCTACGTTACCAACAAGATCGGGGAGAAAACCAACCTGAACGAGGCGATGGTGCGGGCCGGCTGGGCGGTGGTTTACAAAAACAAGCATTCCGATTACTCCGCCGCGGAAGCGGAAGCCGAGAGGGAGAAACGCGGAATCTGGCAGGGCAAGTTCATGAAACCGCAGCTGTACCGCATTCTCAACAAATAAGATTTTTTCCCTTTTGTTAAAATATTGTTGACAGCAAAAAAAACTTATGTATATTGCAAACAACGTTTTGTGTTTAAATAATCAAAATAAAAATTAGGTGAGAAAAATGTACGCAGTAATTAAAACAGGCGGAAAACAGTATAAAGTCGCTTCCGGAGACGTTATCAAAGTCGAGAAGCTGGCCGGTGACGAAGGCAGCGAAGTTATCTTCAACGAAGTTCTGGCTTTGGGCGACAATGTCGGTAAACCGCTGGTTGCCGGCGCTTCGGTAAAAGCAACCATTTTGAAACAGGCTAAGGCTGATAAGGTTATTGTTTTCAAGAAGAAAAGAAGACAGAACTATCGCCGCAAAAACGGCCACAGACAGAATATTACTATTGTCAAAATTGCGGAAATCGCGTAAGCAATAGGTTTTTTAGGAGATTTAGTTATGGCACATAAGAAATCAGGTGGCAGCACTTCCAACGGACGCGATACCGAAGGTCGTCGTCTGGGCTTGAAAAAGTCCGGCGGTCAGGCGGTTATTGCCGGAAACATCATCATCCGTCAGCGCGGAACCAAGTATCATCCGGGTGACAATGTCGGCCTCGGCAAGGATCACACCATTTTTGCCCTGACCGAAGGAAAAGTTTCCTTTAAGAAGTCGGGTGACAAAACGATTGTTTCCGTGGTTACCGAATAACTTGTAAAAAGTTAAAATGGCGGAGGGGGTGTTAAAGCCCCCTTCATTTTTTTGAAAGAGAGCGGTTATGAAATTTCTGGATCAGGCTAAGATTTTCGTGAAGTCGGGCGACGGCGGTGCCGGCTGCGTTTCTTTCCGCCGGGAAAAGTATATCGAGTTCGGCGGGCCGAACGGCGGTGACGGCGGCAAGGGCGGCAGCATTTATTTTGAAGCGGTTGCCAATCTGAATACCCTGATTGATTTCCGTTATACTCAGCATTTTAAGGCCAAAAAGGGGCAAAACGGCATGGGATCGGACAAAAACGGCAGCAAGGCGCCGGACATTGTCATCAAAGTGCCGGTCGGAACCGAAATCGTGGCCGAAGACGGGGAAACGGTGCTGGCCGACATGGTAAAACCCGGCCAGACCTATCTGGCAGCCAAAGGCGGTGACGGCGGGAGAGGCAACACCACTTTCAAGAGCTCGACCAATCAGGCGCCGCGTTATGCCGAACCCGGCTGGCCGGGAGAGGAAAAATGGCTGTGGCTGCGGCTTAAGATCATTGCCGACGTCGGTCTGATCGGAATGCCAAATGCCGGAAAGTCCACTTTCCTGACAGCAGTAACCAAAGCGCGGCCGAAAATCGCCGACTATCCGTTTACCACCCTTCACCCCAATCTGGGCGTGGCCTGGGTAGACGGCTACGAAATGGTGCTGGCCGACATTCCGGGGCTGATTGAAGGGGCGCATGAGGGAATCGGCCTCGGCGACCGTTTTCTGAAGCATATTGAACGCTGCGAAGTTTTTCTGCATCTGATCGACATTACCTCGGAGGACGTGGTCAAGGCCTATCGCGACATCAGAAAAGAGCTGGAACTTTATGACCGCGGGCTGGTGCAAAAACCGGAAGTGGTGGCTTTAAACAAATGCGATGCGCTGCCGGAAGAGGAAACGGCGGCGAAAGTGCGGGAACTGGAAACGGCAATCGGCAAGAAGGTTTATCCGATTTCGGCAATTGCCAAAAAAGGGGTGTTTGATTGTCTGCTTGACGTCAACCATTATATTAAAAGAGAACGGAGACAGGAAAGCGAAGAAGACGAGCAGGTGGCAATGCCGGAGAAGTCTTCGTGGTCTCCGTTGTAACCGAAATAAGGAGTGAGGAATTTTGTTGAACAAAGAAATGAAACAGGAAGAAAACCCGGTCTTGGATATTGTCACTTCCAGTCTGGAGGACGGCAAGGCCGAGGACGTAGTGGTTATTGATCTGCGCGGCAAAACTTCGATTGCCAATGAAATGGTGGTGGCTTCGGGCACTTCCGACCGGCATGTGATTTCGCTGGCCCAGCGCGTGCAGGAAAATCTGAAAGCCGCCGGCTACAAGTCTGTCAGTGAAGGAGAAGCCAAAGGCGACTGGGTGCTGATCGATGCTTATGACGTGATCGTCCACCTTTTCCGCCCCGAGGTAAGGGAATTTTACAATCTGGAAAAGATGTGGCAGTCTGCCGCCAATCTGCGTAAGGAGTAGGTTGTTCGGCAACGGTTTTTAAGGGCCGGCGTGTGAGCCGGCCTTTTTGTTGCATTGGGAAGCGGCGGGAAAAACTGCCGGAGAAAAACCGGGGTGCGTCCGTTTGATAATCGGCGGAGGGGGCGGAACCGGAAAACGGTCGGTGTTTTTTTGGGGAACGGATGCCGATGGAAAACGAAACGGGAGCGGGGCGGTGAAGTATAGGCCGGGACGATAAACTTTCCCGGTTAGTGCGAACGGCATTAACCGTTTTGGATCTTAACGTTCGGCTTCAAGCTTCGCAAGCCTTTGCGGCTGGGGGGATGCCGGCATTTGTCTGTTGGCGCAGACGTTTGAAGCATAACCTTCCGTCTGTTCGTACGGGGTGTATTTTTCATTCCGAACTGCGTTCTTCCGGCTTCAAACTTCACAAGCCTTTGCGGCTGGGGAGGTATGCCGGCATTTGTTTGCCGACGTAGACGTTTGAAGCATAAAAAAACGGCGACGGTTCGTTGGAACGAAACCGCTGCCGCTTTTGACAACTATAAGCCGAATCTGGTCAAAGGTTTGGGAAAAACGTAAACCTTTTTCTTTTTCAGCCGTTCCCCGAAATTTTCTTCATAGAGCAAGGCTCTGGTTTTTACCCATTGCCGTTTGGAATTGTACTCCAGCAGGAAAAATTTTCGCGGGCAGGCCAAACTGTCTTCCAGTTCCAGAAGTATGAATTTTGCCGGGCGAAAGCGGAAGCTTTCTTTGTCCTGGCAAAAACGCATGTCTTTGGTTCCGGGGAGGAAGAAAAAGAAACCTTTTTCGTCTTCGATCAGCCAGGCGGTGCAAATAAAATTTCCCTTTGCATCGAAAATGTTCTTCAACAACACGTCGGAAAGTTTTTTCGCCTTGCCGGAAAATTTGTTGTATTCTTCGAGCAGTTCTTTGTATCCGACTGTTTCGCAGCAGTTTTCCCGGCGGCTTGCAAGCGATGACCTGTCCAGCAGAAAAAGCAGACGGGTGCTTTCCGAGTATTTGGTAAAGAGGCATTCCAGATAGTTGATCATGTTTTTCATAATGAAATATAATTTAGGTTTAATAATTTTTTGTTGCCTTATTATACAAAAATTTGTCAATAAGTCAAGTTCCCGATCGGCGGAATGAGAGGCGGACGTGGCCGGTCAAACGAGGAGACGGGCGAAAAAAATGGGAAATATACGGGGCGGAAAGCGGCAAACCGGGAAAACGGTGCGCGGGAAAAACCGCCGGCGGGGCAGAGAAGGAACGGAAAAGCGGTAACAGGGCAACCGAAAGTGAAACAAAGAAAGTGACTGAGGGGAAAGTTCGGAGGGAAAAAACGGAAAAGAGGCCGTATGAAAGAAAAATGCGGTATGTGAAAAATGACCGGGAAAGAAAAACAAAGAAGCGGTAAGGGACGGGAGAGAATAAGAAACGGCAGGAAAAGTAAACAAGGGCGGGGCAGCGGGGAAAACCGGAGCAGATTAAAAAAGGTGTGAGAGATTGAAACAAAATATGGAATGCAGAAACAAGTTCGGCGTGGTTCGGTATAACAGATTTCCTTTTTGGGGCGGTTGTGATTTTGCAAAGAACGGCAGGTTGAGGAAGGAGCGGGCGTTATTTTTGTGTGTCGGCGGCGTGTACGGCGGTTTGATCGGTTTGTCATCCTTTTTTGGGCGGTTGTGATTTTGCAAGGGGCGGCAGGTTGAGGAAGGGGCCGGGCGTTATTTTTGTGTGTCGGCGGCGTGTACGGCGGTTTGATCGGTTTGTCATCCTTTTTTGGGCGGTTGTGATTTTGCAAGGGACGGCAGGTTGAGGAAGGGGCCGGGCGTTATTTTTGTGTGTCGGCGGTATGTACGGCGGTTCAATCGGTTTGTCATCCTTTTTTGGGCGGTTGTGATTTTGCAAAGAACGGCAGGTTGAGAAAGGGGCGGGCGTTATTTTTGTGTGTCGGCACAGTGGCGCCTTGTTCCGGCATCTTGTCGCTTCTCTGCCGTCAGGGTTGTGATTTTCAATGAGGATATAATGAAAAAAACGGCCGTCGTTGATGGCGGCCGTTGGGCTGTTGTATGGCAAAATCAGCGTGCGTGCAGGCAGATTTTGTCCCAGGAAGGCATGCGGCCGGAAGGAAAAGCGTGTATTTCCTTGCCGGCGGCGTCTTCGAGTTTGAGGGTAACAACGTCGGTTCCGTCAAAGTAGAGTACCACGCGATCGTTTACTTCGTTGACGGTAACGGTAAAAATGGCCCCGCAGTTGACGTTTTGAGCCAGGCAAAGCCTTTGATCGACGAACACCAATCGACTGCTTCCGCAAAGGACGGCCAGCCAGCCTCCGGAGCAGGCGAATCCCCAGCCGTAAACCGTTTCACGGATGTCGAATCTGCTGATGAATCTAAGCAGCAGGGGAGATGATTGCAGACCGGGAACAAGTTCGGCGGCAGAAAGCGCTTCGCGACGGTAAAGGATATTTTCCTCCAATTTCTTCATTGTCGGAAAGCCGGAAACCAGTTCGATCGAACGGGTGAGAGCCCTGCGGCATTGCGTCAGCCTTCTTCGGAAAAGAAAGAGACGCAGCCGTTCCAATAATTTTTTCATAGTTTTTAAGGTTTAGAATAATTTAACTCCGATTTCAGGTTGACATAAAAAGGAAATGTTGTCAATCGGCAGCAGATGTGTTTTGATGTTGGGGCGGAAATTTTTGAGTTGGCAACCAAAGATGAACATGCTATTTTTTGTTTAAAAACGGGGAAAATGATGAAAGCGACAATTATTGCCATCGGCAAATGCAGAAAAAATTCGCCGGAAAAACAGTTGATTGATGAATATATCAAACGTTCCGGCTGGGAAGTGACGATTAAAGAACACGACAACGCTTCTCAGGAAGAGGAGGCCAAGTTTCTGCTTTCTTCCATCCCGGCAGGGGCAAAAGCGGTGGTTCTGGATGAACGCGGCGAAAATATGAAGTCTTTGGAACTGGCCGCCAAAGCGGAAAAATGGATGCTGGACGGCTGTTCGGAAATATGCTTTCTGATTGGCGGCGCCGACGGGCATCTGCCTTCGACGCGGGAAAGGGCGGATCTGCTGCTTTCTTTCGGCCGGCTGACGCTGCCGCACATGCTGATGCGGGCGGTGCTGGCGGAACAGATTTACCGCATTCAGACGATTATCAACCATCATCCCTATCACCGGGAGTAATTTCGCTTTTTTCAAAGAATGCGGCCGGCGGCGTTTCGCCGGCTTTTTTTATATCCGTTTGGGCAGCTTGACATGCTGCGCGGGAAGCGGACCAAAACCGTTTCGGCGGTGGGGAAAAACGCGGCAGGCCTTTGTTGCCGGGCGTTAAAACATAATTGCCGCAAAAAAACGATCCTTTCTTTGCAACAAGATAAAAAGCCCGCCCCCGGAACAAATGTCTAAAAAATTGTTGTTAACAAGAATATTTTAGATGATTTTTCAACAAAAGGTGATATACAGATTTATCTGCCGCAAAGAAAGGATCGTTAATATGCAACAATTTATGACAAAAAGGTGAGCCGATGACCGGTGTAGTGCTGACTGTTATCATACCCGCGTATAATGCGGAAAAGTATCTGCCGCAATGTCTGGACAGCGTTATTGGCCAGACTTTGAAAGATATTGAGGTTATTTGCGTCGACGACGGCTCGACCGACGGAAGCGCTTCCGTTTTGCAGGCGTATGCGCAAAAAGATTCCCGGATTTCCGTTCTGACACAGGGCAATTCGGGGCAAAGCGCGGCCCGCAACCGCGCCCTGGAAAAGGCGAAAGGCGCGTACGTTCAGTTTTTGGACGCAGACGACTGGCTTGATCCGGACTGCTGCCGCGTTCTGAGCGGGCAGGCGGCCGCCGGGAAACTGGACATGCTGTCGATGGCGGCGGTTTCTTACGAGGAAGAAAGCGGCCGTTACGTGAGGGAACCGTTTTATAATTTTTATTATCTGACCGGCGGCGGGGAAACCGCGCTGCTGTCGCGCGACGAATGTCTGCAGCATTGGTGGGAGATGGCGCCGTCGGCGGCGCTGACGATTTACCGGACGGATTTTTTGCGTGCCAACAATCTTCGTTTTGAGGAAGGGCTCAAGTTTGAAGACTGCCTGTTTTTCAAACAGGCCTTGTTTGCCGCCGACAGAGTCGGCGTCAACCGGCAGGCTTTTTATTTTCGCCGCAAGCATGCGGAAAGCACCATCAACAACGGCGGCAGGCATTATCTCGACTGGTTTGACGTCAATGCCAAAATTCATGCTCTGGCGGAGGCGCAGGGCATTGACCGCCGGCAAAAAGACCGCTGGCTTTTTTCCACCGTCAATTATTCGCTTCGCTTGTACCGGGGCATCAGAAAAGAATACAAAAAAGAGTTTTTTTACAAGGCCAAGCGCTTTTTTGCCGAATTTTCCCCGGCCGGCGGCTGGACGGTGCCGAAACCGTGGCGCAATTTCGTTTATTGTCTGCTGCTGGCGCCGAACTACTTTTGCTTCCGCCTGCTTTGTCTGCTGCCGAAAAAAACATATGCGAAGAAAGTGGGCGTCAGGATTTTGGGATTGAAACTGAAATATAAAAACGGGAGGTGCAAATGCTCTTTATAGGCGAGCCGTACATTGCGCAAAACGGCGATCGCAGCCGGCTGGTCTGCGATATTGGAATTAACCGCCGGGAAACGAGGACGGTATGGTTTGAAGTTGACCGGGAATATGAAAAATATCTGTGCACGGAAAGAAGCGACGCCTATGTAATCGGACTGCTCAGCTGGGCAATGCGCGCGGGACACGACATAACCTGCACGGTGCCGGTTAGCGAAGAACTGTTGTATGCTTTGCGCGAATATCTTATTCCCTCACTGGTAAAATATGCGCCGTCCTTCCGCGCCGTTGAAATCAACGCGCCCGCCGCCGGGACGCCGCTGGCCAACGCCGGCGCTGTCGGCACCGGGCTTTCCTGCGGCATTGACTCTTTTCATGTCATTTCGCGGCAGCTGGCGTCCCCGTACAAAACCCTGAATCTGACGCATTTGTGCATCAACAATGTCGGCGCCTTTAACGGCTGTTACGGAGAATACGGCATTGAAAAGGCGCGGCGCGAGCGTTATCAGATTTCGCAACGGGTGGCAAAAGAGCTCGGCCTGCCGCTGATTGCCACGGATTCCAATTTTCAGACCGCGTTCAAACAGAACCATTCGCATACCCATACCTATTCATCCATGTTTGCGGTCTTTTGTCTGCAAAAACTGTGGGGAACCTATTTTTATGCCTCAAGCGGTTATGATTTCAACTTTTTCACTCTGGACAACCATGCCAATGAGGACAGTTCTCATTACGAACTGCTTTCGCTCGGGTGTTTCAGTACCCGCGGATTGAAAATATATTCCGAAGGCGGCGCCTATACCAGACTGGAAAAGACCGCCCATATCGCCGGTTTTGACTATGCCCGCCGCTATCTCCACGTCTGCACCCGCAAAAGCACCAACTGCGGCAGATGCCCGAAATGCATGCGGACGCTGCTGATGCTGGACGCCCTCGGGCGGCTGGACGATTTCAGGGAAGTTTTTGACGTGGATTATTACCGTGCTCACCGCAAAGACTATCTGCTGTGGCTTTACGAGATGCATAAAAAGAAAGACGTGATGAACGAGCCGACGTACCGGCTGCTGAAAAAAGAGATGACGCCGGCGGTCAAAGGGCGTTATCGGCTGAATGTCCTGCTTAGGCGGTTATGGCCTTTTCTGACAATTGACGAACGGTATGTAAAAATCCGTATTTTTTTCATCAAGATTTCTTTCAGACGCAAACACGGAGGAACTCATGACTGATTGCGTATACGATCCTCAAACCTGTACCGGCTGCGGAGCCTGCGCCGCCCGCTGTCCGCAGCGGGCAATCAGGATGGAAATCGGCGAGGAAGGATTTGTATGGCCCGTGGTCGACACCGATAAGTGCGTCGGCTGCGGTTTGTGCGCGCGGATTTGTCCGGCTGAACATCCGGTCTGCGAAAATGCGGAAAAGCCGGAATGTCTGGCCGCGGCGGCGGCTGACGAACTCAGGCGCGACAGCTCTTCCGGAGCCGTTTTTCCGCTGCTGGCCGAACGGGTTTTGCAGGAAGGCGGTACGGTTTTCGGCGCGGCCCGGGACGAAGACGGAACGGTCAGGCATATCGGCGTCGACGACTTGGACGGTTTGCGGAAGCTGAAAAGTTCCAAATACGTGCAAAGCGAAACCGGAAACTGTTACCGGCAGGCGGAAGAACTGCTGAAGGCGGGACGGGAGGTCTTGTTTTCCGGAACGCCCTGTCAGATTGCCGGTCTCAACGCCTTTCTCGGCAGAAAATATGACAATCTGCTGACGGTTGACGTGGTTTGTCACGGCGTGCCGTCGCCGCTGGCCTTCCGCCGCTATGCGGAAGAACTGACGGAAGAAGGGAAAGAAAAAGTGCTGGCGGTGAATTTTCGCGACAAGGTGCGGGGCTGGTATCCTTATTTTCTGACCGTCAAAACGGAAGAAAACGTTTATTCTTCCGATTGCCGGGAGAATGAGTTCATGCGGGCGTTTCTTGCCAACCTTTGCCTGCGGAAGTCCTGCGCGGCATGTCCGTTCGCGCGGTTCCCGCGGCAGGGAGACCTTACGCTCGGAGACTTTTGGGGAATCGGCAGACATGCGCCGGATTTGGACGACAACCTCGGCACTTCGCTGGTTCTGATCAATACGGAACGCGGCCGCCGGCGGATGGCGGAACTGACCCCGCGGCTGAAATTTCGTCGTTCGCTGCCGCTGGCCCGGGCGATTGAAGGCAATCCTTCGCTGGTACGGCCGCCGGTGCCGCATCCGCAGCGGGATTATTTTTTTGCCCGTCTTGAACAGCTGCCGTTTAAACAGAATGTGTCCCATTGTTTCAACAACCGATATGACTGCGGAATCCTCAATTTCTGGTTTGGCAGCAACTACGGGGCAATGTTGACCTGTTATGCCTTGCAGGAAAGCGTAAAAAGACTCGGGCTAAAGCCGAAAGTGATCAACTATGTGCCGGCCAACGTCAATTTTGCCGGCAGCCTGGCCGAAACGTTTGCCGGCAAATATCTTGACCTTACGGAGTTGTGCACGAATGCTGAGGAACTGCGGCGGCTTAACCGGGAAACAAAGGCGTTTATCGTCGGTTCCGATCAGGTTTGGCGGCATAAGTATTCCCGTTTGTTCGGCAGGGATTTGTTCTGGTTAAGCTTTGCCGCGCCGAATGCGAAAAAGATCGCCTATGCCGCCAGTTTCGGCCGGGATCGCTGGGAAGCTGACTTTGAAAGCACGCTGGCTGCCAAATATTATATTTCGCGTTTCGATCGCGTTTCCGTCCGGGAAGACGACGGCGTCGGCATCTGCCGGGACGTTTTCGGCGTTGAGGCTTCGCATGTGCTGGATCCGGTTTTTCTGGCTGATCCGGCAAGCTGGGACGCGTTGATCGGGAATTCCGGCCGCGATGAGGACGGGTGCATCGTTTCTTATGTTCTGGATTCTTCTCCCGATGCGGAAAAACTTGCGGAACGGGCGCGGCTGGAAACCGGCGCCGGCAAGGTCGTCAATCTGGTCAATGCGGCCAGGAACAGTACCGACGTCAGTCCCGAAGATTGGCTGTGTCATATTAAGAACTGCCGTTTTCTGGTGACGGATTCTTTCCACGGCGTTTGTTTTGCCATAATCTTTAACCGGCCGTTCGTCTGTCTGGCCAACACGGCGCGCGGTTACAGTCGTTTTCGTTCGCTGTTTAAGCTGTTCGGGCTGGAAAAGCGCTGCGTTACGGATTGTTCCCGGATCGGGAAAGAACTGTTTGAGGACATTGATTATGCCCGGGTCAACAGGGTTATTGCCGACGAGCGGGAACGTTCGCTCAAATGGCTGGAACAGGCGCTGCTGGCGCCGTCGCCGGCACGGCCGGAGGAACGGCAGCGGCTGCTGGAAACGGCGGAGATGCTGAACGAAAAACTTGAACGGTCGGAACGGGAAAGAAAACGGGATCAAAAACTGCTGTATGAAAGCGTTTATCTGCCGAAAATCAGGCGCAGATATTTCAGGTACAAGCTGAAATCCGTCTTTTCGTGGGGAAAGAAACGAAAAAAGTACAAAAGAATGAAAAAAGCGCTGAAAGAGGAAATCCGCACGATCGGAAAAATGCTCGACGGCGGCCTGGTTTGAGCGGCAAGGCCGCGGCGGTTGCGAAAAACGGCTGTTGATAACATTTTATCGCGTGTTTTTTGCCAAAGGACGTGTTAGGTTCCGTTATGTCAAATTGTTTGAAAACGGTAATCGGGGATAACGATGACTAAGGTATTTGTATCCGGCTGCTTTGATCTGATGCATTCCGGGCACGTCTTTTTCTTTGAGCGGGCTGCCGCTTACGGCGACCTTTATGTCGCGATCGGTTCGGACAAGACAATCAGGGAATTGAAAAAACGGGAACCCGTGTGTCATGAAGACGAGCGTTTGTATCTGGTTTCCTCCGTTCGTTTTGTGCACCGGGCTTTTATCGGTTCCGGTTCGGGGATGTTGGATTTTTTGCCGGAGCTGGACATTGTCCGTCCGGATGTTTTCGTGGTTAACGAAGACGGGGCGACGGAAGAAAAGCGCCGGCTGTGCGAAGAACGGAACATCCGCTATGTGGTGCTGCCGCGTGAGCCGAAGGAAAAGCTGCCGCGCCGTTCAACGACGGATCTGCGAAAACCGGCGGAAAAGCAATAATGCGGAAAGCGGGCGTCCGTCCGGATTTTGCCGGGCGGGCACATTGTCAGTCGTAAACCGCCAGATTGAAAACGTTTTCAAGAAAGAAAAGGGAAACAAAGCAAATAAGCGCTGCCATCACCGGAGTGGCGATCCAGCCGATGAAAATGCGCCCGATCAAATTCCAGTTGATGCCGTGTCCTCCTTTGAACAGGCCGATGCCGATGACGGCGCCGATAACCGCCTGCGAACTGGAAACGGGGACCAGCGGCAGAGCCGGGATGCCGTTTTGCTCCAGCCAATCGTGCAGGCCGTCGGAGGCAAACAGAAACAGTACCAGCGACTGGGCAACGACCACTACCCAGGCGGCCAGCGGACTCATCATGCAAATGTTGCGGCCGACGGTCTGCATGATGCGGCCGGAATAGGTGGCGATGCCGACGGCAATGGCGACGGCGCCCAACAAAAACAGCACCTGTTCGGAACTGAGCGTATATCCGCCGGGAAAGGTGAGCGGCTGCAGCCGGTTGGAAGGAATGAACACGCCCATGACGTTGGCAATGTTGTTGGCGCCCAGGGCATAGGCGCCGAAAGCACCGGCCAGAACAAGTCCTGCCCGGGTATAAAGATCCTGTCTCAAAAGCGACACTTTGGCTCTGACGATGATTGAACGCGCAAGCTGGTAAACCGCAACGGCCAGCAGGCCCGAGAGCACCGGACAAAGAACCCAGGTGCCGGCGATGGCCGAGAACAGACTGATATCTGTCGGTTTGCCGCTGTAGACGTTCCAGCCGACGATGGCGCCGACGATGGCCTGCGAGGTGGAAACGGAAATGCGGCTTTTGTTCATCCAGTAAACCGAAAGCGCCGCCGCCAGGCCGACCATAAAAGCGCCGGCGGGAGCGTTGACGCTGCCGAGTTCGTTTAGTGTTTCGGCTGCGCCGCCGCCGGCAAAAACTGCGCCGATAATGACAAATACGGAAGAAATGACCGCCGCGGTGCGAAATTTGACCATCCGGGTGCCGACGGCGGTGCCGAAGACGTTGGAACCGTCGTTGGCGCCCAAAGACCAGCCGAGGAAAAGGCCGCTGCTTAAAAAGATCCAGAATTCCGGCATCAGATGTCTCTCTTCAGGGTAAAGATCAGCAGTTCGTCGGCGCAGTCTTCGGCAATGTCGGCGATGTCGGCCACTTCGGTGATCAGGAGATCAAGCTGCAGTTTGTTGGCCAGTTCCATGTCGGAAGCGAAAATCGCCTTTTTGAGGTCGTTGTAGGTCGAATCGGACTCCTGTTCCATGATGTAAACTTTGTGCGAATAGTCGCGGACGGTGCTTAAGTCTTTGAAAAAGGCGCGGGAAGCGATGGCCATGTTTTCGGCGCAGTCGGCCACCTGGTAGCAAAGCTCGATCAGTTTGCGGTGAAAAGGGGCGGGAATTTGCGGCTGTTCGATGTAGAATTTGTAAATGACGTCGTCAAACTGGTTGTTGATCTTGTCCAGCCCTTCAATCAGCTGCAAAATGTCGGCCTGCAGGTTGGGCAGCAGGTTTTGCGAATAGAGGTCGTTTTCGATGTCGCGGCGCAGCTTGTCCGCTTCGTGTTCGATAGTTTTTATCTGCTTGTTGATGCTCTTGTATTCGTCCCGGCTGTTTTCGTTTAAAAAGGTTTTTATCGACCGGTGGAAAACGGCGGCCGCCTCAATCATCTTATCGTGAAAACAGTCGATTTTGTTTTCAAGCGCGCGGGTGCGGGAAATGACGGGGAATTTTATGTGCAGCATTTCTGTTTCCTCTTTCGGCTGTTGTTTTTTCCCGCAGTATAACCGGCAAAGGTTAAAAAAGACTGGATTTTTTTGTAATAAAAAAATTTTTTGTTCTTGTAAATCTAATCGTTATTGGTTAAATTATAGCTGATTTGTTATATAACAATTTTTAGAGGAAAATAAATTATGAAAAAATCACTCTTTATTTCGATCTTGGCGTTGCTCTTTTCGGTCGCCGCTCTGGTCAAGGTTTTCTACCCCTGCAAAAAGGCTGCCGAAGCCGAAGCGCCGGCCGCCGTTGCCGCGGTTAACGTAGAAGAAATCCTGAACGAAAAACCGGAAATCATTTTCAACGCCATGCAGAAATATCAGCAGAAAATGCAGGAAGAAGCCATGGCTGCCGCCAAACAGCTGATCAAGGACAATGTTGAAGAAATCAACAACGATCCGAATTCTCCGTTCGTCGGCAATAAAGATGCCGAAATCGTTCTGGTTGAATTTTATGACTATGCCTGCGGTTTCTGCCACAGACTGTTCCCGGAACTGAACGAAGTTATGGCCAACAACAAAGACATCAAAGTCGTCTTCAAGCCGCTGGCTTTCGTTTCCCAGTATTCCGACTATGCGGCGAGAGCTGCTCTGGCTGCCGCCGAACAGGGCAAATTCGTAGAAATGCACAATGCCCTGTTTACGGTTGAAGGTCCGCTTGACGAAGACAAGATCAACGAAGTCGCCGGCAAGATCGGTCTTGACGTTGAAAAACTGAAAGCCGATGCCAAAGGCGAAAAGATCGACGGTATCATGAATGCCAACAACACGCTGGCCGGCAACATTCAGGTTAACGGTGTTCCGACCCTGATCCTGAACGGCGAACTGCTGCAGACCATTGACGGCGGCGTTATTCAGGACAGCATCAACGAACTGAAGAAATAGTTTTTTTCAACAGATTGTTGCGATTAAAAAACGGGAGGCTGCGGCCTTCCGTTTTTTTGTGCCGTAAAGAAAAGTCCGGCAGGATTGTTTTTGCAGGGAAGGGCAGCGGGAGGCGCGGAAGAAAGGGCGGTGAATGTGAAAAAAGAGGGAAAAGGAAAGACGTGAGGAAGGCGAGTACAGGAGAAAGAGGGGAGAGAGAGGTGTGAGAGTGTGTGTATGAAAGGAAAGGGATAAACGAGAAAGGGGAACAGAAAAGGCGAGACGAATACAGGGACGAAAAGGAAAAAGAAAGTGTGGAAGGTGCGGAAAGAAGAAAAAACGATGTATGAGGATGAAAGAAAAGAGGATAAACGAGAGGATGGAAAAAGGGGAGAATATGCGTAGGGGGAAGAACGGAGAAGGGCGGAAAAGTGATGATGAAAGAGAAAGAAAAAAAGAGCGGAACGAGAGAATGGAAAAGGGAGGGAAAGGAGAGAGAATGCATGGGCAAAAAGAGTGTGAGCAGACAAGTCGAGAGAGGCGGGAAGATAAGAAGACAAGGCGGAGGGCAGGGAGAGAATAATGAGGACAGGCAAGTCGTGAGAGATAAGAGAACAAGGCGGCGGTTGAGGGGAAAATGATAGCGTAAGAGAGGGAACGACAAGAGAACATGGCAGAGGGCAGAGGAGAAAGAAAAGGTTTGCCGGGACGGGTATGGTAAGGGGAAGGTTGATATGTGAGCGGAATTCAAGGCAAGTTTTGACAAATTTATTGACAAATTCCGGCGGATAAGGTATAAAAGAAATACAAATAATTAGTATGTTAAATTTTTAAAATATAAAGAGTATGAAGAAAATTTTTTTATTTCTGGTAGCCATGGTAATGTGTGTTTCTTTCGCAGCTAACGCTCAGGAAACCAGCAGAACAGTGATTATTTCCAACTTCTCGTCGCGTGCGGTGAAAGTTGAAATGCCTCTGTTCTATCAAATGGCGGTAGGTGAAGCAAAAGGTTATTCTCTGGTGCAGTCTGACACGGCCGGCAGGATGACTGGTTTTATCACTGTCGTTTCTGCTTTTGATACGGAAGAAAATGCCCAGTGTATCAAAATCCGTATTGCCAACGGAAAAGACATGATCATCATGTCCTTTTTCAACGGTTGGGCAAGCGAAGTGAACAGCAAGTTCGTTTCTGCCGGCGGTTATACCATCGACGAATCGGACGAAACTGTGACTATTGCCAAGGGCAATGTAAAGCTCGTCTTAAACAAGGCGGACTTTGCAAAATCCGTCCTCACCGCTTTAGAGAGCGAAGGATGGGACGAGATAAAGTAAATTTTTTTCTTTGTCTTTAAGAGGAGAGGCGCCGTTTGGCGTCTCTCTTTTTTTATTAGTTGCCTTAGCATTCACCCCCCCCATTAAAATGGGGTTGAAAGGTGTCGTTAGACACCGCACCACGCCAACGAGCGTGGTCAAACCGTAAGGTTTGTAGCTGTTATAGAACCTCCGGTTTACCAGGGGATATCTATGATATGAGTGTTTTTGTGAGCAGACGGACGCGGGTATTCCGGTCCGGTCGTCCGGCTTGCGAAGTTTGGGCGGGTGTTTGAGGCTCGGAACCGTTAGCGCCGATTGTGTCAGCTTGTTAAAGTTTGTGACGGGAACATTCTGTCGGAAACAAGATTTTAACGATTAACGCTGCTTGGCGGCACGATGTGTAAGGATTTTTTGCTTGCGGAAATTTGTCCAAAGGACTATAATCAATTCTACAAAATACGATTTTGTTGTTTTTAGGTCAATTATTATACTTCTCTTTTCTGCGCCAAATGAAATGAATGTATGATGATGCCTGTGAAATTTCGTATTTTTTAAAGGCTGACCGTATGTTCGTTTCAATTTTCTGCGCCACAGAAGATTCGACATATGCGTCAGCTTTTTTGTTCTGAAAATAAAAAATTTGAGATATTAAGCTGACAATATGTATGTTTCAATTTTCTGCGCCACGGAAGATTCTGCATATGTGTCAGCTTTTTTGTTTTGAAAATAAAAAATAAAACATATATGGCGGAAACATTTTTGATGGCGTTGGGAGTGCTGGCGATTGTAATTTTGATCGTGATGGTGGCTCCGATTGTAATTTTCTTAAAAAGGGAAGATTACAAAAATCTGGCGATATATTTTATCGCAGTCTGCGTTTTTATCAACGCTGACGCTTTTATCATAACCCTGATTGCCGCAATCGTCATGCTGATGGTCGGCTGGAAGGCGTTATTTAAAGACCGGTAAAAGAGAAAAGGGAAAAATTAAAGAGGAAAATTGTCGAATCGGCAAATTTCCTCTTTTTTTTGTTTTAAATCGTCCGGTTTGGGGCAGACATTTTTTGCCGGCGCCGTTACACCTTGTAAGGCAGTTTGGAACAGATGAAACTGCTGACGCAGTTCGGCAGAACGGATAAAAGCCAGACGGCCAGCCGCATCGGCCAGGGAAAAGCGATCAGGCCGACGTTGTTTTCCAGGCCGCGGCCGATGATGCCCGCCGCTTTTTCCGCCGGCATGAAAAACGGCATCGGGCAGGTGTTTTTGTCGGTAATGCGCGATTTGACAAAACCCGGGCAGATGACGCTGACCTGAATGTCTTTCGGCGCCAGATAGACCCTGAGCGCTTCGCCGTAAGCTTTGACGCAGGCTTTGCTGGCGCTGTAGGACGGACAGCCGGCAAGACCGTGATAACCGGCGATTGAGCTCAGCATGGCAATCGCTTTTACGCCTTTGCCGCGGCGTTTGGAGAACAGGGCGACTGCCGGCAGAACCGTGTTTAATACGCCGAAAACGTTGGTATTGAAAGTATTGTAGACGTTTTCGTCGTTTTCTTTGGTGGTGGCGACGCCGGCGTTGGCCAACACCAGGTTAAGCGCCGCTTTTTTGTTGCTTTGGTTGATCCAGGCCCGCATTTTTTCGCGGTCGTTGACGTCGATCAGCGAGGCATATACCTTGGCGCCGAATTTTTCGCATTGATGTTTGACTTCGTTCAGGCGTTCTTTGTTGCGGCCGCAGATAAAGAGGTTTTCCGAACCGCTGGCGGCATAGTAGAGAGCCATGGCTTCGCCGATGCCGGAAGATGCGCCGGTAATGAGAACGTTCTTAAATTTTGTTTCCATTTTTTGCTTTCCGTTATATAAGTATTGTTAAGCTTTACGATATATAATAATCAAAAAATAAATTTTAGGGAGATTTTTTTTGCAAATATCCAGTATGACCGGTTTTGCCCGCCAGAGCGGCAGTTTGGAACGGGAAAATTTTTCGCTTTCCTGGGTATGGGAAATCAAAAGCGTCAACGGTAAAAACCTTGACTTGAAAGTCCGGCTGCCGTTGTGGCTGGACGAAGTCAGCCTTAATCTGAGGAATATTGCCGCTAAATATTTTGAACGCGGCAGCCTCGGCGTGACGCTGGATATTGCCTTGGAGAGAAACGAAGCGGAAGTGAAAGTCAACAGAGCGCTTTTGGACAAGGTGACCGAAGCCGCTTTGACACTTTATCGCACATATCCCGAAGAACTGGCGCGGCCGTCGGCGGCCGAACTGCTGAAAACGGAAGGCGTGCTGGAAGTTGTCAAAAACCGTTTTGACGAGGAAGAGCTGGCGGAAATTTGCCGGAATCTCCGCGCCGGTTTTGAAGAATGCTGTATCAGACTGCAGTCTGACCGCAGGCAGGAAGGACAGAAAATTAAGACGGTGCTGGAAGAAAGGGTTGACCGGATCGAAATTCTGGTGCAGGAAGTTGCCCGTCTGGCCGTGGCTCAGCCGGCGCTGCTGAAGCAGAAACTTTCCGCCCAGCTGGCGGAACTGCTCGAAGGGGCTCCGATCAGCGAAGAGCGCTTGGCGCAGGAAGCCGTGCTGCTGGTCAACCGGGCGGATATCAGAGAGGAAATCGACCGTCTGACGGCGCATGTGAAAACCGCGCGGGAACTGTTGGCCGCCAATCAGACGCTCGGCCGCCGTTTTGATTTCCTGTGTCAGGAATTTAACCGTGAAACCAATACCATCTGTTCAAAAGCTTCGGATATTGAAATCATCAACCGCGGCATGGAGCTGAAAGCGGTGATCGAACAGTTGCGCGAACAAGTACAAAATATGGAGTAAAAAATGGAAGACGTTATCAACTATCTGCGAAAAGTCCGCCGGGGAACCATGTTTATCATCGAGGGGCCGTCGGGTACCGGCAAAGGAACCGTAATCAAGGAGATTCTGGCGCGCGATCCGCACATCAAATTTTCCGTTTCCGTTACCACCCGGCCGCCGCGCAAAGGCGAGGTCAACGGCGTGGACTACTACTTTATCAGCGACGAGGAATATGACAGGCTGAAAACCGAGGACGCTTTTTACGAGTACGTGGATTCCCAGTACGGCAGCCGCTACGGTACGCTGCGTTCGGAAGTGGACAGTTTTATCAACGTCGGCGAAGACGTGTTGTTTGATCTGGACTGGATGGGTGCCCGGCAGATGAAGGAAAAGGCCGGCGCCGACGCGGTCACGATTTATCTGCTGCCGCCGTCGATCCGCGAAGTGCGCCGCCGGCTTGAGGGCAGAGGTACCGACAGCCGCGAAGTGATCGAAAAACGGATGGATCTGGTGCTGGAAAAAATCAGTCACTGGAACGAATTTGACTATGTGGTGGTCAATGAAGAACTGGAAGACACGGTGGAAAAAATCCGGCGCATCATTTCCGGCGAAAGAATGAAGCGTGTCCGTCAGTTAAACGGCCTCAAAACCGTGGTGGACGCGCTGGTCAAAGAAGCCGAAGAAATGAAGGCGGAATAAACTTTGCTTGCAAAATAAGCGGAATATGAGTATGCTGAGCCCGGTTTTTTAATTGTGGAAACGTAAAAGATGAAGCCGACTTCTATTTTGGGACGATATCTGATCAAACAGATTCTGATTAATTTCATTGCCGTGCTGCTGATGGTAACCGGCGTGATCCTGATGTTTGAGATCATCGAACTGCTGCGGCGTACCGCCGACCGGCCGGACGTGGATATGATTTTTGTTATGAAGATGGCTTTTTCCAAGATGCCGCGTACGTTTGAAATGGTGTTCCCTTTTATTATGATGATCGCGGCGATGGTCACTTTCTGGAAAGTCAGCCGCAGCAACGAGTTCGTGATTATCCGCGCTGCCGGCGTTTCAATCTGGGGATTTCTGACGCCTCTGCTGGCGGCGGTGTTTATGGTCGGCATCATCAACATTACCGTCATCAATCCGATTTCCGCCTATCTTTACGAGGTTTACGAAACGCTTGATTACCGCTTCAAAACCAAGAATCCGAAAGCGGTTCTGTTTTCCAACAAGGGTCTGTGGATCAGAGAAGCGGTGGACGACAACACTTTTCTGGTGCTGGAAGCCAAATCCGTCCGTCAGGAGGGAGACGTACTGCTGCTCAGAACCGTCAGCGTTTTGGAAATGGACCGGCAGTCACAGCTGATGAAACGGGTGGAAGCCTATGCCGCGGAACTGAAGGGCGACAAGTTTGAGCTGAAAGACGTCAGAATATACGAAGCCGGCCAGCCGGTGGAAAAAATCAACAACATTGATTATAAGACTACGCTGACGATTGACCGGATCAAGGAAAACTTTATTGATCCGGAAGCAATTTCGTTCTGGAATCTGCCCGATACCATTCATTTTTACGAAATGTCCGGGTTCTCGGCGCTGCGGCATCAGATGCGCTATATGTCGCTGTGGAATTCTCCCTTCCTGCTGTGCGCGATGCTGCTGGTGGCGGCGGTGTTTGCGCTGCGTCCCAATAACCGGCGGGGCGGGGTGATGTTTCTTATCGTCGGCGGCATTTCAACCGGTTTTCTGGTCTATTTCCTTTCTCAGGTAATTTATGCTTTCGGCATCAACGGTTATATTCCGCCGATACTGGCGGTGTGGACGCCGACACTGATCGTGATGATGGTGAGCGTTTCGGCGCTGCTGCATCTTGAAGACGGATAATTTGTTTCCCGGCGGAGGGTACCGTGTTTTATGATGATATTTTTAAAAACAAAGTGCCGCTTCGGGATAAGTTTCCGGCTTTCGGCTTTTGTTTGGAAAATGGTGTTTACGTATACAGCTGCGGTATTGTGGAAAATCAGTTTACGCTGACGGTTCGCGTCATGCCGGACGGCAAAGTTGAAAGCAAGGTCACGGATCCGGATACGGGGGACGAATACGTATTGCATCTGGCGGATGAGGCGGTCGGAAGTTTTGTCGGAAAAGTCCGCTCGGATTGCCGCCGGGTTTTGCAGGCGGTTGCCGACAGCTGTTTTGCCGCCCGGATTTTCAAGAGCGAATATGCCGCGCGGGTTATTGAATACGTCAGGGAAAAATATCGGAACGATTTTGAATATTTATGGCAGAAATTTCCCAACAATGCCGTTGTCCGCCGCTCGGACAATCGGAAATGGTATGCCGCACTTTTAACCGTCCGGAAGAGTAAAATCGGTTTGCCGGGTGATGACGAAATTGAAATTATAGACTTGCGGATGCGGCCGGAAGAAATTGAAAAGCGGGTTGACGGCAAAAAATATTTTGCAGGCTACCATATGAACAAGAAACACTGGATTACGCTTTGTTTGGACGGATCCGCGGAATTGTCCGAAATACTCGGGCGTATTGATGAAAGTTATGTCCTGGCCGATAAATAAATTGGCAGGGAAAAAGACTTGTCGGTCGGCAGGATATGTTGCAGCTGCAGGCGGACTTTACATAAGACGAAAAAATAATCGTCATATTGCCGATGAAGCAATATGACGAATGAAACCCGAAAAAATCAGTGAAATAATAGGTTCAATTTTTCCAGAATCACTTCAGGCTCTGTGTTATCGTAAAACTGAGCGTTTCCCACAGAAGGCTGATGAAAACAGTTGTAAAGCCAATTTCTGTATCTGTTGTTCTCACAGAATACGACACCTTTATTATTTTTGCTGACGGCTATCAGTATTATCTTTCCGTGGTCAATTCCCAGTTTGTCTGATATGTAGGGTCTGAGGCTGTAAACAACCTCTAAGGCAAATTGTTCTGCATTCCGGTAAACTTTGGGAACCCTTGCTATTGTATATTGCCTGCTAAAATCGAAGGCAATATTCATTTTTTCAATTTCTTTTTTGGATATCATAATCTTAAAAGTTTGAGTGATACAATAATTTGTTTTGCCTTATCTCTTTAGGATAAGAGGAGCGTCAAATTTTGCAAATCCGATCCTGTTTTCGAGAAAGATTTGTCCGTTTTGGAGTTTTGAGCATACGGGAAGACCTTCTTCAGAACTGCACCAGAACTGAAATTTGCCCAGCGGTTCGTCTCCGGCCTTCACACGTAAGGCAGAAACGTCCTGCCAGTTATCCAATAATGTTAAAACGTCATCGGGAGTCAGTAATTTTCCGCCCAGTCGCCGAATATACCCGTTGAGAACAGGGGGATTGACATTATATTGTACCCGGCTGTGAATGACTAAATCAGGACTGATGCGATAACCGATAATTCGGCCGTTTTCAGGTAAAAAATCGGTACTTTCAACCAGATTTTCATAAACATAGCGGGGTTGAACATAATCATCTGCTTTTGCAGGTAATTTGCCGTTCCAGCGAGGTTCACCCGCAGACCCTTTGTACACCCCGGGTTGCCCGGACAGTTCCTTTTTTGTCCTGTTGCCATAATATATTGCCATAATAACGGCAAAACAGAACAAAAAGGCAAAGATCCCAACTAAGATAAGAGCTGTAGTGCTTTCTTCCATAATTATACCGGAATATTTTAAGAGGCTTTTTTGACCGGATCCTCTGGATTAAACATAATTATAACTTATCATCGGCAGATTAAGACTCTGTTCGTAAAAAGTCAATAAGCTTTAAAAACGGTAAAATATTTAATAGGAAATCCTGATCGATACCGGCGGAAACAGGTTGTTTTTTATGTGGCAAAACATATAGGTTTTAAGATATTCTCTGGTTTGATTAATTGTTTCCAAAATTTGAGCCCTGTTTTTTTATCGGATTTGAGTTTTTTAGATTTTGCCGTTAGTTTCCGTGGGAGATAATGTTGATAAGGCTATTGATAAGGTATTGAATTTTAGTCAAAATTCTTTTGCAATTTTCAAAAGTTCGCAAATTGAAGAAAAACGGTGTATTTTAAATATCGTTTTTGCGAACTTTTTTATGGATGGAAAAAATCCTGAAATATCAATGAGAAAAAACTTCAAGCTCCTATCAAAAATAGGAGCTTGTGAAGATTGGTGCCCTGAAGAAGACTCGAACTTCCACGACCAAAACGGTCACAAGTACCTGAAACTTGCGCGTCTACCAATTCCGCCATCAGGGCAACGGATATTTTAATAGCCGGATTTTTTTTATTAGTCAATAGTTTTTGTAATTTTTTTTCAAAGATTATGCAAAAAAAATTATTTTTAACGTAGTTCTTTGAAATTTATTCGAAAATTGTGTGTACGGTACAAGCGAAAAGTTTTGTCCGGTGGTGTCGAAGGAAAATGACGAGGGGGAAAATAGCCCGGGCTTAGCGGCACGGAGAGAGAAGCATGGTGTACGGCTTGTTAAAGGGGAATAGCGGGAGAGTAGGTACGGTGTGTTAAGGGAATGGAAAGAAGGGGCGTGCATTAACGGGGGGAGAGAAAGAAGCTACGGTTAACGCGGAGGAAAAGTGCATATGCCGGGCAGCGGATAAAGGAGGCGGTGTGCGATGCGTGAAAGGAAAATGACGAGGGGGAAAATAGCCCGGGCTTAGCGGCACGGAGAGAAAAGCACGGTGTACGGTGTGTTAAGGGATAGCGGGAAAAAGTGGGCGGTGTGTTAAGCGGGATGGGCGAGGCGTGCGTTAGGGGGGAGGAGGAAGGTGGGGCGGTTAATGTAGAGGAGATGTGCGCATGGCGGCAGTGGATGAGAGAATGGTGTGTGAAAGGAGGATGATGAGGGGGAAAAATAAAACGGGGAAATGAGTGTAGGAATACGGAAAATGCCGGCGGATATTTGCTGCTGTTGCTGGCTTTCGCTTGCGAAAAAGCGGAGAAATAAAAAAAATACGGTGTTTTTGCCGCAATGTTTGTATCAGGGAAGTTCCGCAACGGGTATGTGGTTTTCCGGAAGATTTGTAATTTTTTTATTTCCTGTTCCTCCGCTTTTCTTCTTCTCCGCAATGTTTGT
>ERZ773150.31-NODE-31-length-156102-cov-17.798292_pt1 | contig 156102 bp, 143 predicted proteins | sample MGYA00580845_ERZ773150 | MGnify/ENA primary metagenome ERZ773150 (study PRJEB29015, sample SAMEA2737848) | human gut metagenome | biome: human gut; feature: human-associated habitat; material: faeces | place: China | collected 2012 ...
TCTCGGGGAACAGCTCGGTGGGCTGCAGACGCTCCTCGGGGCTCATGCCGGTGGCGCCGCCGGTGGAGGGGATCATGATGACGTCGGGCAGCTCCTTGCGGATGGCGTCCATGACGACCTTGAAACGCTCGCGGCCCTGGGTGGGGGTACCGTCATCCTCACGGACGTGGATGTGCAGGATCGCCGCACCGGCCTCGTAGGCGGACTTAGCCTCGCGGACCATCTCCTCGACGGTATAGGGAACAGCCCCGTTCTGGGCCTTAGTGACCTCAGCGCCGCAGATAGCAGCGGTAATGATAAGCTTCTCCATTGTTTCCGCTCCTTACTTCTCGATGGGCAGACGCTGGCAGTCCTTGGGGGTGACGCAGGTGCCGTGGGCACGGCATACCACCACGGGCTCAGCCAGAACGTCAGCGGCGGAAGCACTGATGTCGGGGCGGGAGACGATGACCTTGCGGGCCTCGAACTTCATGGTACGGGAGGTGTTGCCGATCTTCTCGATCTCGCCGTAGGCCTCGATGTAGTCGCCGGCGTAGACGGGCGCCAGGAACTCCACGTTGTCATACGCGCAGAACAGGCCCTCATCGCCGTCGCACTTGATCAGCAGCTCGGTAGCCACATCGCCGAACAGGTGCACCATGTGTGCGCCGTCCACCAGGTTGCCGCCGTAGTGGGCGTCCTTCGCGCTCATACGCAGACGAAGCAGAGATGTCATCTTTTCCATAAGTTTTTCCTCCTTCAAATTTTTGGACGTGCATTTCCAATACCAGAGCTGGCCTCGGCACTTCTTTTGGGTATGAAAAAAGCGCTATCGGTCAAGGTCGTTGACCAATAGCGCTCCATGTATCACTACATGACAGCAGCGCCGCTTACACCGCGCTGCCAGGAACCGTACGCACAGACCCGTCCGGCCCCTTCGGCGGAAGACCCCTTCCTGCAAATTTACCGGGTGCCTGTCCCCAAATATGCAGTACCCTGTCCTCCGCGCCTCTATTGACTGATATTATGAAATTTCTATCTATAAATTATACCTTTTTCAGCGGTCTTGTCAAGTGACATTGTGACAGAAAAGACAATAATTTTTTTGTGCGATACGAATAAATTTCAGCCTTGTATTTCGGCATTTCCCCGAGAAAGCACCCCTCCCTCCATGCCCGCACCCCGCACAGAAAAAAAGCGCCCCGCAGGGCGCTTTTTTAGTAGCTTTCCTCCACCATTTTCAGTATCTCCGGCTTCAGGGACAGCATCCGGCAGATATTCAGCGCGTCCCGCGGGCAGTCGGACTTTCCCTCCACCCGATACAGGCCGTAGTTCATGTGCCGCGCGATGACCGCCACGCCGTCCTCGCTGGTCACGGCCAGTTCCCGGCGGATAGCCTCCGGGTCGATATCCCGCAGGCCGATGATCTGATAGTGGGTCCGGGCGTACTCCGCCACCTTGTCATAGTGAGTGGTCAGCAGTGAGATGGCGTCCACACCGTTGAGATACCGCGTCACCGCCTGCACGATCACCGCACCCTCGTCCGGGTTGGTGCCCCGGGCAAACTCATCCAGCAGGAACAGCGAATAGCCCTGCTCCACCTCGGAGAGCGCCTTCTGGAACTGTACGATCTCCGAACCGAAGCCGGACAGGCCGGACTGGATGGACTGCAGATCGTCAAAGAGCATCTTCACGCTGTGGAACAGCGGCATACGGGCTTTTTTGGCGCACACCAGAAAGCCCGCCTGCAGCAGCAGCACGTTCAGCGCCACCGTCTTCATGGCCACGGACTTTCCGCCCATGTTGGCGCCGGTGATGACCGTAGCCCCGGGCGTCAGGGAGATGGACACCGGCACGAAGCGGCGGCCCTGCTGCTCCAGCAGGTCGCAGATCTCCGGATTGATCATATCCTCCAGCTCCAGGTCCTTCTCCGTCAGCTCCGGCTTCACACCGCCGTAGCGCACGGCAAACAGTGCCTTTTGGATAATAAAGTCCAGACGCCCCGCCGTCTCCGCATCGGAGAGCAGATCGTCCACCATAGGGGCCAGTGCCGCACCCATGGCCTTGCGGACGTGCATCTCCTCCGCGTCCTCCTCGCCGCACAGCCGGGTGCGCTTCAGGCGCAGATCGTCCTTTTCCGCGTCGGTCTGGGCGTGGAACAGCCGTTCCTCCACCTCTTTCTTGGCGCTGCGGATCTCCTTCAGTTTTGCCGTGGCGCTGTCCGGGATATAGAAGCCACGGCTCCCGGTACCATCCGGGTCCAGCACCGCCAATGCGTCCTTCACCTCGTGGAAGGTCATGCCCTTGAAGTGCGTCACCGCGTTGATCTGCTCAAACAGCGGGCGCATACCGTCCAGCCGCTGCAAATAGCCCTTGATCTCAAACAGCTCCACATGGTCCGGCGTCTCCCCCGCCGCGCAGCGGCGCAGGGAGTTGCGGATATCCTTCATCTGGCACAGGCCGGTCATCAGCTTGTTGTACACGTCCTTCAGCTCGCCGGCGGCATTGGCCGCCTGCTCCACGTTGTACAGCTCCTCCTCCAGTGCAGCGCGTTCCTCCGGCGCATAAAACCGCAGCCGCCGGATGCGTTCCTGCCCGAAGGGCGAGCAGCCGTGCAGTGTTTCCAGCGCGTATTGCAGACCGATTTTCTCTTTTTCCTCAAACTTGACCGCGATCATGCCAGTTCCTCCTTCACATTGATGACCGGTACGTCCACCGCCTCTTTCATGCGGAACAGGAATTCATCCTTGTCGAATTTCCATCCGTAGGCGGACACTGGGTTCACGGTGACGCACAGCGTCTTCGCCGCGTCCTCCGTCTCCAGCGCCACCTCACGCACCGCCAGCTTGTCCAGCGTATCGGCGCTGAGCAGCACCTTGCTGGGGTCCTTGACCACCAGGCGGCACTTCCGCAGCACGCCGCTTCGCAGCAGCGGCACCACCATCGTATCCGTCAGTGCGCCGGTCACCAGCGCTGCGCCGTACTCCCTGACGCAGGCCTCCAGCCCGTCGGGGCACTCCGGCGGCAGTGTCTCGGCCTTGGGCAGGTTCATCAGCCGGTAGATGTGCACCGTGTCGGCGATGACCTTCTCCATGCTGGCGTTGTAGCTGGCGCCGGTACACAGGATAACGCCCTCCGCCACCGCCCGGGCGCCCAGGCTCTTGCGCCCCAGCGCACCGTCGATGACGGACTTCTCCGCCCCCAGGGCAAAAAAGCTCTCAGACACCGACCGCAGCTGCGTGGTGATAGAGGGCCCCGCCAGCTGCACATAGCCGGCGCTGCGGGCGCGCATGATGACCACCTCGCCCAGCGGGGTAGGGATACCTGTGGTCATCAAAATCTCTTTTGTCACATCGCCCAGCCGCAGCATATCCTTGGCCGTAGCGATCAGTGTACCCTCACGGACAAAGATACCCGGTTTTTCCGTGCCGGTGACCACATCGGTGGACTCGCCGTCCCGCCCGATGGAGGTCAGCCCCAGCGTGCCCCGCAGATGGCCCGCCGTCAGCAGCCAGTTGAGCATGGTGGTCTTGCCCGCGTTCTTGCACATACCCACGATGGACATGGTCTTTGTTTCGTTGAGCCGCCGGATCAGCTCGTCGTGCATGGCGTACACGCCCTTTCCTTGGTATTCAGTCAATTTTTGAGTATAACATACCCTTTTGAAAAAAGAAAGGGGGGAAAATGCTTTCCCCCCCTTTCCTTGCCATTTGTCAGAATGTCAGGCGCATCTTGTGCCACACCGCACCGCCGTGGGTAGAACCAGAGATGCCCTCGTCCACGAAGCCCACCTTGCCGTAAAAGTGCAGCAGATGCTCCTTGCAGGTCAGCACAAGGCCCTTTCTTCCCTGCTGGCGGGCCTGCTCCACCACGTAGCGCAGCAGCTTTTCCGCGCAGCCGCGGCGCTGATAATCCGGGTGGGTCGCCACGCCGAATATCATCTGCCACCCGCCGTTCTCGCTGTGATAGGATGCATCATCGAACATCTCATCCGTCAGATCGTACACATCGGTGACAAGGCCGTTGACGAAGCTCACCAGCCGTCCCTCGTCCTCCAGAAGCCAGAAGTGGTTCGGGTATGCGGCCAACCGTGCGCGGAGGCTGTCCTCCTGCGCCGCCTCGGCCGGTGGGAAGCACACCGCCTCCAGCGCCGTTACAGCGGCCAGATCGTCCATTGCCGCCAAACGGATCTCCATAGCTGTTCCTCCTTTTCGTAAGTCCTGTGTATACCAGCGGTCATTCCACAGTGACGCTCTTTGCCAGATTACGCGGCTTATCAATGTCGCAGCCGCGCTCCAGCGCTGTGTAGTAGGACAGCAGCTGCAGCGGGATCACGCCCAGCTGCGGCAGGAGCATAGCCTCCGCCTCCGGCACGGTCAACACCGTATCCACCCGCTTGTGCAGGGCCTCGACCCCGGCCTCGGTGGTCAGAGCCAGCACCCGCGCGCCGCGGGCCTGTACCTCCACCACATTGCTGACCGCCTTATCCAGCAGCGGCAGATAGGCAGCCACAGCGATCACCGGCGTTCCCTGGCGGATCAGGGAGATGGTGCCGTGCTTCAGCTCACCGGAGGCATAGGCCTCCGAGTGGATGTAGCTGATCTCCTTCAGCTTCAGGCTCCCCTCCAGGGACAATGCGTAGTCCAGATTCCGGCCGATGAAGAACACGTCCTCCTCCTGCGCCAGCCATTTGGCGGCCGCGCGGATATCCTCCGTATGGGAGAGCACCTGCTCCATCTGTCCCGGCAGGGCCTCCAGCCCCCGTACCATAGCGCTGTATGTCTCATAATCCACGGTGCCCAGCACATCGCCGAAATACAGCCCCAGCAGGTGCAGCACCGCCATCTGGGTGCTGTATGCCTTTGTGGTGGCCACAGCGATCTCCGGTCCGGCCCAGGTGTAGAGCACGTCGTCGCTCTCCCGGGCGATGGACGAGCCCACCACGTTCACGATGGACAGCACCCGGGCGCCGCGCTTTTTGGCCTCGCGCAGGGCGGCCATGGAGTCCAGCGTCTCACCGGACTGGCTGATGACGATGACCAGATCTCCCTCGCCCACCAGGGGGTCGCTGTACCGGAACTCCGACGCCAGGCAGACCTCCACCGGGCGGCGCAGCAGCCGTTCCAGGGTGTATTTGCCCACCATGCCCACATGGTAGCTGGACCCGCAGGCCACGATGCAGATGCGGCCGATATCACGGATCTCTCTGTCCGTCATAGTCAGGTCGCTGAGCACCACACGGCCGTCCCGGATGCGTCCGGTGATGGCGCGGCGCACCGCCGCCGGCTGCTCATAGATCTCCTTGAGCATGAAGTGGTCGTAACCGCCCTTTTCCGCGGCGTCCACATCCCAGTCGATGTGACGGTGCTCCTTGTCGATGGGCCGGCGGCGCTCGTCGTAGATACGGATACCCTCCGCCGTGATGACAGCCAGCTCGCCGTCATCCATATACACCACGTCACGGGTGTGCCGCAGCAGCGCCGTCACATCCGAGGCCAGGAAGTTCTCCCCCCGGCCGCAGCCCAGCAGCAGCGGCGCGTCCTTTCGTGCGGCGATGATCCGGTCCGGCGTGTCGGCGCACAGGATACCCAGCGCATAGGCGCCCTCCACCCGGGAGAGCATCTGGTTCACCGCCTCGAACACATCGCCGCACTGGCTGTAATACCAGGCCAACAGCTGGGCCACCACCTCCGTATCCGTCTCGGACACGAACGTGCAGCCCTTCTGGATCAGCTCCTGCTTCAGCCGGGCGAAATTCTCGATGATCCCGTTGTGCACCACGGCGAACTTTCCGTCGCCGCTGACCTGCGGATGGGCGTTCACCTGATTGGGCTCGCCGTGAGTAGCCCACCGGGTGTGGCCGATGCCCACTGTCCCCGGCAGATCCGCCCCGCCGTGGGTCAGCGTCTCCAGCGCCGCAAGACGCCCCGGCGTCTTGCGTACCTGAAGGGTGTCTCCGCTGCAGACCGCGATACCGGCGGAGTCATAGCCCCGGTACTCCAGGCGGCACAATCCATCCAGCAGCAGCGGCGCAGCCTGCTGCTGTCCAACGTATCCTACGATACCACACATATAAATAAAATCCTCCGATCAATATAATAGGTCGGAAGCACAAACGCGCAGATCATTTGTCTTCACATCCGGTCACAGCCTCTCTGTTTTGCGGTCACCCGCATATTTGCTGACTGTGTACGCACCCGGACGGCACGGGAGAGCATCCGCCGAATACTTCGATCACTCTCCGCCTCGTCGTCTCATGTTCGCCGCCGCCTTCAAAAAGAGCAGCGACAAGCCGGCGGGAAACATCCGTCGGCTGTATGAGCGCTGGCGCTTATGTCGGCCTGTGCCGAGATCCTCCTTTCCGTTCTGCGAGCCATATACAAAGCGGCTTTGCCGCTGTATACCAACATAATTTGCCCCGCCGCGGGGCATACTGCTCCGGAATACAACTTCCGAAGGGGTGTACGATCATGGCGACTGCCTTTTTCCGCACGGTCATTCTCTATCTGCTGCTGATCGCGGGCCTGCGCCTCAGCGGCAAGCGGCAGATCGGCGAGCTGGAGCCCATCGAGCTGGTGCTGACGCTGCTGATCTCCGACCTGGCCTCCGTACCCATGCAGGACTTTGCCCTGCCGCTGTTCAACGGCGTCATTCCCATCATCACGCTGATCGCCCTGTCCACACTGTTCAGCGCCATCAGCCTGCGGAATGTACGCTTCCGGGACCTGGTCTGCGGCCAGCCGGCCCTGGTGATCGTGGACGGCAAGCTGCGGCAGGAGACCATGCGCCGCAACCGACTGACGCTGGACGAGCTGTTCGAGCAGCTGCGGGGCCAGGGGATCACCGACCTGAGCGACGTAAAGTACGCCGTGCTGGAGACGAACGGCCGGCTGTCTGTGCTGCCCCGCAGTCCCCTCCAGCCGGTCACGCCGGAGCATCTGGGGCTGGACGTACAGGACAACGTATTCCTGCCCATCATCCTCATCAACGACGGCCGGGTGCTGACGGATAACCTCCGGCAGGCGGGCCGTGATGACCGCTGGCTGGCGCAGGAGCTTCACCGGCAGGGCATCGCCCGCAGTCAGGACGTGTTTTTGCTGTCCGTGGACCAACATGGCACCGTGGTGTGTCTGCGGAAGGAGGCTGCGCGATGAGGGCCGTCCGCATCCCCCTGTTCGTACTGCTGGCCGTGCTGTTCTTCATCCTGTGGAACGCCGCCTGGGTCACGGACCGCTGCGGCGAGTGGACTGCCGCGGTGGACACAGTCACCGCCGACCTGGATGCCGGCGGCGACGGCGGGGCGGCGCTGGGCACCTTGGACGACCTGTGGCAGGACGTTCAAGGCTATATGCACATCATCGTCTCCCATGAGGACCTGGACGAGGCCGAGGCCCTGATGGCCCAGGCCAAGGCCCTATCTGCCCAGGGCAGCACCGAAGAGCTGTACCCCGTGCTGGCCCAGCTGCGCCACCAGTTCCGGCTCATCGCCGAAACGCAGCAGCTCAGCCCCAAAAATATCTTCTGACGGTCACTTCTCGCTCAGCAGCTTATTCAGCTCGGACATGAACGTGTTGATATCCTTGAACTGCCGATACACGGAGGCAAAGCGGACGTAGGCCACCTCATCGGCCTTTTTCAGCTTCTCCATGACCTTCTCGCCGATGACATCGGTGCTGACCTCGCGCTCCAGGGAGTTTTGCAGCTCCTGCTCGATCTCCAGCGCCATGCGCTCCATGTCCGCCACAGGCACCGGCCGCTTCTCGCAGGAGCGCTGGATGCCCCGCAGCACCTTGCTTCTGTCAAAGCTCTGGCGGGAACCGTCCTTCTTAATGACCACCATCGGCAGGCTCTCCACCGTCTCATAGGTAGTGAAGCGCTTTTCGCACTGCAAACACTCCCGGCGGCGGCGGATACTGCTGCCCTCGTCGGCGGGGCGGGAATCCACCACCTTGCTCTCTTTATAACCGCAATAGGGGCATCTCATCTCTCTTGCTCCTCCTTATCTCTACGGCAGATGCCGTATAGTCAGAGACAGTATAGCATATATCCACAACATATGGTAGTCTTTTTTCAAATTTTCGCCGTTATTTCGGCATAATGGGCCGGCCCTCGCCATCAAAGAGGTACGTCACCCGTCCCTGCCCCACGCTTGCAAAGCAGAACAGCTCCGGGATCGGGAAGGGTTCCCCCTCCCGCCACGGGACCAGCGCCCGCACACAGCGCCCCTGCCGCGCCGTCCGCGCCATCTCCGGCAGTCGGGAGAGAAACCCACGCCGTTCCGGCGCTTCGCCGCCGCACGGCCGCAGCACACCGCGGCGCAATTCCCCGGCGGGAGCAAGCAGTTCCCGGGAAAAGCAGCGCCGCAGCCCGCCGTCCTCGGTAACGCCCAGCAGCACCTCGCCCCTGTTGCCCTGCACGTACAGCCGGTACAGCCCCTTCTCCGTTCCCCGGCACACCGCCCGCAGCTCCGTCTCCTCTCCCCGCGGACACACGTACAGCGTCCCCACGCAGCTATCCGCCAGACAGACCGGATATTCCACGGCGCACCGCCCCCTTTCACAAAAAACAGGCCTGTGCCATACTATGCACAGGCCTGTTTTCTCATGTCATAGCCGCCGTTCACACCAGATGGCTCCCCGTCAGCCCGAAGCTGACGGCAATGGCGGCGTCCACCTTTTCCATCACCGCGCTGTCCACACGGCCCATGCGCTCCCGCAGGCGCTTTTTATCCAGCGTCCGTATCTGCTCCAGCAGGATGACGGAATCCCGCGGCAGTCCGCTGCCCTGGGCCGCCAGCGCGATATGGGTAGGCAGCTTTGCCTTCCCCAGCTGCGACGTGATGGCGGCGGCGATGACGGTGGGACTGTGCCGGTTGCCGGTATCGTTCTGCACGATCAGCACCGGGCGCACGCCCCCCTGCTCGCTGCCCACCACGGGGCTGAGGTCCGCATAGTAAATGTCGCCGCGTCTGACAGTCGTATCCACACAGTTCACACTCCGAGGCAAGAAGTACCGGAGGGAGATATGTCCCCAGGTCACTTCCATTGTCCCACGCAGCCGCCGGATTTATACGCCGCAGCGCCGTAAATTCCGTTTTGTCCCGCCCGGTCTATCCTATGCACACCGCGGCGGCAGTGTGAAGCCTCAGAACCGCAGCAGCAGCTCCTTTTCCACTTCCCGTCCGTCCTTATAATACACCCGTGGTACCCGCCGGCTGACGGCGCAGGTCAGCTCATAGGGGATGGTCCCGGCGGCAGCCGCCAGCACATCCACCCGCTGCCGCTTGCCGAACACCTCCACCTCGTCGCCCACCTGCACACCGGGCAGGTCCGTCAGATCGATCATGCTCATGTCCATGCAGATGCGTCCCCGCTGAGGCGCCATACCCTCCGCGGTCATAAAGCCGCACCGGTCCGACAGGCACCGATGGAAGCCGTCCGCGTAGCCGTAGGGCACCACGCCCATCCGCGTGACGCGCTCTGTGGTGAACCGCCGCCCGTAGCTGACGTCCGTGCCCGGCTCATAGGTCTTGATGGTGCTCACCGTGGTCCTGAGCGTCATCACCGGGTGCAGCCCCAGCTTCTCCGCCAGGTCGCCGCAGCCGTACAGCAAAATACCGGGACGCACCATGTCCATATATGTCTCCGGGTACGACGCCACGCCGCCGGAGTTGGCGCAGTGGCGTATGGCGAACCGCTGGCCGCGCTTTGCCTCCACCGCGTCGATGACCCGGCGGAACAGCGCCAGCTGCTTTTCCGTATAGGCGCGGCTGTCCGTATCCGGCTCGTCCGACACGGCGAAATGGGTGAAGATGCCCTCCGCCCGCAGGCCCGGCAGGGCGCAGGCCGCGCAGATATCCGCCGTGCCGGTGTCGAAATGCCTACCGGAAACCAGATATCCCAACCGCGACATACCTGTGTCTACCTTGATGTGCACCGTCAGCTCGCCGCCGCAGCGCACGGCCTCCTCGCTGTACTCCAGCGCCTTGGCCTGGCAGGACACCGCCTGGGTAATGTGCAGATCGATGAGCCGTCCCACCTGCTCACGGGGCGTGTGGCCCAGGATCAGGATGGGCATGGTGATGCCGTTGCATCGCAGCTCCGCCGCCTCGTCTATACTGGACACCGCCAGGTAATCCGCGCCCAGCGCCTGCAGGATACGGCTCACCTGCACGGCCCCGTGGCCGTAGGCATCCGCCTTCACCACACCCAGAAACTTCACCTCCGGGCCCACCCGGTCACGCAGCGTCCGATAGTTGTGCGCCAGCGCGTCCAGGTCGATCTCCGCCCATGTTCTCCTCAGTGTCGATTCCATTGTTACGCCTCCGTATCTCCCGTGGTGCAGGCAAAGGATATCATTCGCACCGTCAGCACCACATTTCCGTTCTGTGAAAACTCCGCATACCGCGGGATCAGGCTGCTCTCGTCCAGCCACACGCTGCATAGCACCGCCGCGCCGCTTTGCCCGGTGGTCTCCAGCGTCAGGCGCAGGCATGGCGTGTCCTCCAACGGCTCCGTGCCCTGCTCCTTCAGATAGCCCTCCGCCAGTGTTCGCAGCAGCTCTGGCAGACAGTTGGCCGGGCAGATATCCGTGGCATCCCCTGCCGGCAGCAGCTGGTCACGGCTCTTCAGCGACAGCTGTCCGTCCGCCAGCACGGCGGTCAGGCCCTTCAGCGCCTCCGGCGCCGTTACCGTGGTGACAGACTGCCCCGCCCGGTCATACCGGCACGTCAGGGTGAAGGTGCGGTCGTCGCTGGCCGTACGGCTGACCACCTCCGCCTCCATGTCCGCCGATACCACCGTCCGGTACTGGTCCTGCACCGTCAGACTCTTCTCACCGCCGCAGCCGCACAGCAGCACCGCACACAGCAACAGCGGCAGCACACATTTTCGCATGGTCCGTCCCTCCTTTTTTCAGAAGGGCTTTCCGGTCATTCCACCTCTTTCAGCGCATAGGGCAGCTTCTCTATCATATCCGCCGGGGTCATGCCCCGCCGTCCCTTTTCCTCCGCCGCCATATCCCCGGCACGGCCGTGGATCCACACCGCCGCGCAGCAGGCGTCAAATGGTTCCATGCCCTGGGCCAGCAGTCCGGTCAAAAGGCCCGTCAGCACATCGCCGCTGCCGCCCTTGGCCATACCGTCGTTCCCGGTGGTGTTCACCGCCAGACGGCCGTCCGGCGCGGCTGCCACAGTCCGATGGCCCTTGCGGATCAGGTACACGCCGTGATCGGCGGCAAAGGCGGCGGCCGCCGCCTCACGGGGCGCGGTCATGTCGCCGCCGATGCGGGCCAGTTCCCCGTCGTGGGGCGTCAACACCGTCACACAGCCCCGGCGGCAGGACAATGTATCTATATGCCCCGCCAGCGCGTTTATGCCGTCGGCGTCCAGCACCAGCGGCTTTTCCAGCGTCAGCAGCGCGTTCACCAATGCATCGCTGCCCTCGCTCCGCCCCAGGCCGCAGCCCACGGCCACGGCATCGCAGACGGCGGCACGGTGGCGTATCTCCGTCTCCGCGGCCGCGGAAAGCCTTCCGTCCTGCTCCGCCAGCGGATGAGGCATAGCGCACAGGCATCTGGCCGCCGCGATGGGCCACACCGTCTCCGGCACGCCCAGGAACACCAGCCCGCAGCCGCTGTGTACCGCCCCGCCGGCACACAGCACCGGCGCGCCGGTGTACCCCACGCTGCCGCCCAGCAGATAGACCTTGCCGAAGGTCCCTTTGTGTCCGCCCGGGTCCCGGGCGGGCATAAGGCCCCGCACAAACGCCCTGTCGATGACCTGCATAGCGCACCTCCCCGTGCCTTTTTGTACAGTATAGCACATATGTCAATTACAAAACCTGCTTTTTTCGTATCGCGCCGCGAAAAAAGTGCTTGCAAGTTTCCTTTTGTTGTGGTATAAGTTATCCATCAAGCAAAAAAGCTGTGAACGGGAAGATCTGCGCCCACGCATCCGGCAGAGAGAGTCGGCCACCGGCTGCAAGCCGACTTGGGATGTACCGCAGTGTTCGCCCGGGAGCTGCCGCGAGGAAATGCGCGGCCGGGCCCCGCCGTTACCGGGCAATGAGTGCGCGGACAGGGTCCGCGAAGCTGGGTGGTACCACGGAAGTTCGCCTTTCGTCCCAAGACATGGGATGAAAGGTGTTTTTTATTGCGCTTTACCCCATTAAACAACTCTGAAGAGGAGGAAGCAAATACATGAAAGAAAAACTGGAACAGCTGCTGGCCGAGGGCAAGCAGCGCATCGCCTCCGTCGCCACCGAGACGGAGCTTCAGGACATCAAGGCCGCGCTGCTGGGCAAGCAGGGCAGCCTGACGGAGCTGATGAAGGAGCTGCCCAAGCTGGACGTATCCCTGCGACCCGAGATGGGCAAGGCCGTCAACCAGGTGAAAGGACAGCTGTCCGCCCTGCTGGACGAGCGCCGTGACGAGCTGAAGATGAAGGCCTCCGAGGTGGACCCGGACTTTGACATCTCCGTCCCCGGCACCATGCCCCTCAGCGGTGGTCTGCACCCCATCACCCAGATGTGCTACGACCTGAATGACGCCTTCCGTTCCATGGGCTTTGAGATCTTTGAGGAGGATGACATCACCAGCGAGCTCTACGGCTTCGACAACCTGAACTTCCCCCCCAACCATCCCGCCCGCGAGAGCATGGACACCTATTGGCTGGCGGGCCATGACAAGGGCGAATGCTGGGACAAGCTGTGCCTGCGACCCCACCTGACCGGCGGCTCCGTGCGGTATTTACAGACCCACAAGGCCCCCTACCGCTTCGTGTATCCCGGCAAGGTCTACCGCAACGAGACCACCGACGCCCGGCACGAGCGTGCCTTCTTCCAGTATGAGGCGCTGATCGTGGACAAGGACTTCACCTTTGCCTCCGGCAAGGTGATGATCAAGAGCATCCTCAGCAAGGTCTTCGGCCGCGACGTTCCGGTCCGTATGCGCGCCGGCTTCTTCCCGTTCGTCGAGCCCGGCTTTGAGATCGACATGGGCTGCCTGGTCTGCGGCGGCAAGGGCTGCAGTGTGTGCAAGCACGTGGGCTGGATCGAGGTCATGCCCGGCGGCACACCTCACCCCAACGTGCTGAAGGCCGCCGGCCTGGACCCCAATGAATACACCGGTTTCTACGTCAACATCGGTCTGGACCGCCTGGTAATGATGCGCTACGGCGTGGATGACGTCCGTCTGTTCCACAGCGCCGATCTGCGCTTCCTGGAACAGTTCCGCTGATAAGGGAGGGTACACGACATGAAAGTATCTTTGAATTGGATCCGCGATTACGTCCAGCTGCCGGCTGACGCCGACCTGAAAAAGCTGGCCTACGACCTGACCATGTCCACCGTGGAGGTGGAGGACGCCACCGATCTGGGCGCGTCCTTCCACGACATGGTGGTGGGCGTTATCAACACCATCGAGCAGCACCCCAACGCCGACAAGCTGAAGGTGTGCAAGACCGATATCGGCGGCCGTGTGGAGGACATTGTCTGCGGCGGCAGCAATCTCCGCGAGGGCATGAAAGTAGCTGTGGCCCTGCCCGGCGCCATGTGCAAGTGGCACGGCGAGGGCGACCTGGTGGAGATCAAGAAAAGCAAGCTCCGCGGCGTGGACAGCTACGGCATGATCTGCGGCGCGGTGGAGATCGGCCTGGCCGACCTGTTCCCCACCAAGGAGGAAGCCCACATTCTGGACCTCAGTGACTTTGACGCCCCCGCCGGCACCCCTTTGGCCGACGCTCTGGACCTGAACGATATCATTCTGGAGATCGACAACAAGTCCATGACCAACCGTCCCGACCTGTGGGGACACTACGGCATCGCCCGCGAGATCGCGGCGCTGTACGACCTGCCCATGACGCAGTTCCCCCACTTCGACCGGAACGTGGAGAACACCGCCGGGTTCCACGTCACCGTGGAGGACGCTGAGCGCTGCCCCCGCTACCTCTCTGCCCAGATCGAGGGTCTGAACGTCAAGCCCGCCCCCTATCAGATGCAGAACCGCATCTGGAAGGTGGGCATGCGTCCCATCAACGCGCTGGTGGACATCACCAACTACGTTATGCTGGCCACTGGCCAACCCACCCATGCATTTGACTCCGACCACATCGCTGGCCACGTGATCGTCCGCCGCGCCGGCGAGGGCGAAAAGCTCCTGCTGCTGAACGGCAAGGAGCTGGCCCTGTCCTCCGACGATCTGGTCATCGCAGACGACGCCGGCGTGGTGGGTCTGGCGGGCGTTATGGGCGGCGCCAAGGACTCCATCCTGCCGGATACCTCTAAGGTCATCCTGGAGGTCGCCAACTTCGACGCCAAGGGCATCCGCCGCACCGCCCTGCGGTATGACAACCGCACCGAGGCCTCCGCCCGTTATGAAAAGGCCATTGACCCGGAGCGCTGCGACCAGGCCTTCGACCTGTCCATGCAGCTGTTCTCCCAGCTGTACCCGGAGATGAAGGTCACCGGCCTGGTGGACCAGTACCCCGAGCACCTGAAGCCGGCGGAGATCGACGTGGCCCTCAGCTGGCTGGAACGCCGGCTGGGCAAGCACCTGTCCCCGGATGAGATCAAGCACAAAATGGAGCTGCTGGGCTACAGCATCACCTTCAACGGCGACAATATGCATGTGGTGGTCCCCACCTGGCGTTCCACCGGCGATGTATCCATCCAGGCGGACATCATGGAGGAGGTCGCCCGGATGTACGGCTACGAGAACTTCGAGGCCGAGCCCATCACCACCACCTTCGACGGTGCCATCAACCAGCTGGACAAGGATCTGGAACGGCGCATCAAGGAGTATCTGGCCATCCGCTGCGGCATGCAGGAGATCTTCACCTATCCGTGGATGGAGGAATCCTACGTCAACGCGGTGCTGCAGAGCACAGAGGGCATTCTGTCCCTGTCCACGCCGCCGTCTCCCGCCGAGCGGTTCGTGCGCTCCTCCCTGCTGCCCAACCTGTGCAAGGCCGTGGTGAAGAACGAGCGCTACTTCAACGAGTTCTCCATTTTCGAGACGGCGCAGGTGTTCCGCGACGAGAACTACACCTCCCCCTACGATCCCCGCGAGAAGCTGCCCTCCCAGCGCAAGAACGTGGCGGGCGCCTTCGCCACCACCGACAAGGACATCACCGCCCTGTTCCGCAAGGCCAGGGGCGTGGTGGAGATGATGGCGCGGTACGTCCACATGGAGACGCTGACCTTCCGCCAGACGGAGAAGCCCGTGTGGGCCGACAACGTGGTGTGGCTGAACATCTACCGCGGTGACGAGAAGGTAGGCGACCTGGCCCTGCTGGCCAAGAAGGTCTCCATGGCCTGCGGCATCAAGAACATGAACGTAATGCTCTTCCAGCTGGATCAGGACTCTTTGGTCCCCCTGAAGTCCCGCACCAACACCTTCACCCACCTGGCCGAGTATCCCATGACCGACTACGACATCTCCCTGCTGGTGGATGGTTCCGTCCAGTGGAAGGACGTGGCCCAGACCGTCCGCGGCATCAAGAGTGAGCTGCTCCACGGCGCGGCCTTCGTAGATGAGTACCGCGGCAAGCAGGTCCCGGCAGGCAAGAAGTCCCTGACGCTGCGCCTGGCCATCGGCTCCAAGGATAAGACCCTGACCTCCGCCGAGATCGAGGAGGTCGCCTCCGGCGTGCTCAACAAGATCTCCAAGCGCTTCGGTGCGGAGCTGCGCCGCTGATCCCGCGCAGATTTCCCCCTGTACCGCGCACTTTTTCCCCTTTACAGTTCCGGGAAAAGAGCGTATACTAAAAGCGATATTGAGAAAATGAGAAAGGCGGTGCCCACATGGACGAATTTACCCGTAAGTTCAACGCGGCAGAGGATAAGGAGCAGCAGGTACACCACATCCTCACCTCCGTCTACGAATCACTCAAGGAGAAGGGCTATGATCCCATCAATCAGATCGTGGGCTACATTCTCTCCGAGGATCCTACCTACATCACCAACCACAACTCCGCCCGGTCCCTGATCTGCAAGATCGACCGGGACGAGCTGCTGCAGGTCCTGGTGAAGAGCTATCTGGAGCTGTAAGCGTACCGCTGTAAGGGGCTGCCGTGCAGAAGCGCGGCAGCCCCTTTTTCCTTTGCGGCACAAAGTCCCATATTTTTCCTGCCGCGCCTGCGTTGACAGCCCCGTTCAAATGTGTTACAATTTGGTTACAAAAATTTTCGGAGGTATCATCATGGCTGAAAACAAAAAGCCCGAAGGGCTTGTCTATAAGAACCACCCCCTGCGCCGCGTAGACAATTTCATCTACTACGGCAGCATGGCAGACAAGTACATCGTCCTCCTGCAGATTCTCGACACCGTCAAGGAGCAGGACATGGACGTGGCCAAGCGTGTATCCGTCCAGCTTCAGCTGACCGACCCGGACCTCAAGTCCCGGGACCGCGTGGTCAAGAAATCTGAGAAGGACAGCCTCTATGCCGCCATGGATGTGGGCTGCATCTGGCTGGAGCGTGCCCTCGCCGGCAAGCTGTAAGCCATGAAGCGTATTTTTTCCGCACTGGCAGTGGCTCTGGCCACGCTGTTGGTCATCGGCGGTGACGCGGTGGTCAACTTCGGCGGTGCCGCCGCCAGCATGACCGACGCCGCCCCCGCCGTGCCCCTGACCGTTGCCTCCGTCTCCGCCCTGCCCACCGACACCACTGAGCCCTCTCCCGAGACAGCACTGTTCTCCGGCCTGCTAGGCGCAGCGGCGCTGACGGCCCATCCCGGCGGCGAGACCGCCGAGGATGCCCTGCTCAACAACGAGGACGCCGCCAAGGCTGCTGCCGCACAGGCCGCCGAGGAAGAACCGCCCCAGGAGACGCCCGAGGCCGACGAGGCGCCCGTCTCCACCGCCGTTCAGGCACTGGGCGTGATCTCCGGCACCGGCGTCCGTATGCGCAGCGGCGCAGGCACCGGCTATGACATCCTCAAGACCCTGGACAAGGGCACCGTTATCGAGCTCACCGCCCAGGAGGGTGACTGGTACCGTATCTCCTTCGACGGCAAGCGCGGCTATGTGGCTGCCCAGTATGTCACCCGCTACGACACCGCCTCCGGCCTTAACGGCGCCGGACGTGTCACCGCGGACGTGCTGAACATCCGTACCGCCGCCAAAAGCGGCAGCACCTCTCTGGGCACCGTATCTCAGGGCACGGTCATTGCCGTCACCGGCATTGAGTCCGGCGGCTGGTTCGCCGTTACCTACAACGGCATCAGCGGCTATGTGGCCTCGCAGTACGTGCTGATCTGCCCCACCTCCGCCCTGACCGGCACGGCGGACAAGCCCGCCGAGAATACAACGACCGAGGGGTCTCCCGCCGAAGCACCTGCCGAGACCCCGGCAACGCCGGCCGCCTCCGCCTCCGGCAGCAGCATCGTCTCCATCGCCCAGCAGTATCTGGGCGTGCCCTACGTCTACGGCGGTTCCTCTGCCAGCGGCTTCGACTGCTCCGGCTTCACCATGTATGTCTTCGCCCAGGTGGGCATCAAGCTGCCCCACGGCGCCACCAGCCAGCTCAGCTACGGCACCGAGGTCTCCCGCAGCGATCTGCAGCCCGGCGATCTGGTATTCTTCCAGGACTACGGCTATACCGCCTCTCATGTGGGCATCTATATCGGCGGCGACCAGTTCATCCACGCCTCGTCCTCCTACTACAACGGGCACTGCGTGGTGATCACCTCCCTGTCCGAGACGTACTACAACAACCACTACCTCACCGCGCGGCGGCACTGATACAGACAAAACACCCACGGCTTCAGCCGTGGGTGTTCTTTTTTTACAGTGCCGCCCGTTCCGAAAGCGGGCTGCATATGGTGTTCTGTAATGGACCTGTACACCGCGCCGAAGCCGCATCGCGTCACTCCGCGCTGCCGTCCGCGCTTTCGCCCTCTGCCGCCTTCTGCGCCGCGGCGATATTCACATACAGCTCCTCCGGCTTGTGGGGATGCAGCTTAATGTTGTACAGCAGCATAAACGCCGACACCAGCACCATCACCAGGCTCAGCGCCTGGCTGACGCGGATAGGCTCGCCGCCGATGGTCCAGTTGAACAGGTACAGGCTGTCGGTCCGCAGCCCCTCGACCCAGAACCGTCCGATACCGTACCACAGGAAGTAGAACCATGTGTTCTCACCGTCAAAGCGGCGTCCCTTCGCCACGATAAAGACGATCAGCAGCAGCCCCACTACGTTCCACAGGCTCTCGTACAGGAACGTAGGATGCACCTCCACCAGCGTCCCCGCGGTGGTGGTCAGCTGCATCCGCCACGGCAGCGTCGTCTCCGCGCCGAAGGCCTCCCGGTTCATGAAGTTGCCCCAGCGCCCGATGGCCTGCCCGATCAGCAGCCCCATCACGATCAGGTCAGTCAGCGCCCCCAGCTTGAAGCCCCGCTTTTTGCTGAGCACGAAGCACACCAGCACCGCCGCGATCACGCCGCCGTAGATGGCCAGCCCGCCGTCCCATATAGCCACGGACTCCGCCCAGTCAAAGGAACCATCCGCTTTTTTGAACCGGTCCAGATAAAACAGCACATAGTACAGCCGCGCCCCCACGATAGCCAGGGGAATGCCCCACAGCACGCCGTCCATCAAGTTATCCTCGGTGATTCCGTACTTCTCCTTCTGCTTCATGCAGAACCACAGCGCCAGCAGCACGCCCAGCGCGATGATGATTCCGTACCAATAAATGGCCTTTCCTCCGATATGGAAGGCTACGGACGAGCCGGTAAAGGCCCAGTCCCCGAAAAGCCCCGGGAACCGGATGGGGCTGTCCGCCATGATCCTCACATTCATGTTATCCCTCCTTGGGCGCGATCACCGACAGCGCCATGTGCGCCCGCGTGAAGTTCTCCCGCAGGAACGCGCGCACATCCTCCGCGGTGATGTCATCGTATATCTCCGGGAAGCGGTACGGGTCATACCCCTGGAACCGCCCCTCCGCCATGGACACGGCGATGGACTCAAAGGCGTTCAGCTCCCGCAGCGCCGCGCCGAAGTTGGCGTTGACAATCCGCTTGTAATAGTCGCCGTCCACACCCTCCGCCGCCAGCCGCTGCGCCTCGTCCAGAATGGCCTCCGCCACGGCCTTCGGGTCCTTGCTGTCGCCGCCGGCATAGGCATAGGCCGCGCCGGGCAGCAGGTCGAACGCCGCGCCGAAGGAGCCGTTGATCAGTCCCTGGCTGTACAGCCGCGCATACAGCGGGCTGGACTCGCCCATGAGCACATCACAAGCCAGCTCGCCGATGGCGGCAAACCGGTGCTGCGCCTCCCCTCCGTGCTGGGGCGGGCACTTGAAGCCTACCAGGAACGTGGGCATGGCCACCTCCATCTGTGCCTCGGCATAGCCGCAGGCAGCGTCGGTACTCTCCTCCGCGCCATAGTCGCGCCGGATGATCGCCCCACTCTCCGCCGGCAGCACCCGCTTTGCCGTGGCCAGCACCGTCTCGGGGTCCACATCGCCTACCACCACCAGGCACATATTTGCCGGAGTGTAGAACGCCTTGTGGCAGTCATACAGCGTCTGCGCCGTGATATGGCTGATGCTCTCCACGCTGCCGGCCACCGGCGTCCGCGCGGGACTACTGCGGTACAGCGCCTGCATCATCTGCTTGTACACCTGCCACTCGGGGTTGTCCTCGATCATGCCGATCTCCTGGCCGATGATGCCCTGTTCCTTCTCCACGCTCTCATCGGTGAAATAGGGCACAGACACGAAGGACAGCAGTATCTCCAGATTTTCGTAAAACTTCTCCGTAGAGTCAAAATAGTAGCACGTAATGGCGTTGGAGGTGAAGGCGTTGGGCTCCGCGCCGTTTTTCGCCAGCTCCTGCAGGGCGTTGCCGTCCTTCGTGTCGAACATCTTGTGCTCCAGATAGTGGGCGATGCCTGCCGGAGTGTCCAGCCACTGTCCGTTCAGCTCAAAGCGCATATCCATGCCGCCGTAACGGGTGGCAAACAGCGCGTACTTTCGGGAAAAGCCCTGCTTCGGCACGATGCACACCGGCAGTCCGTTGTCCAGCGTCTCCCATATCACTTCCTCGCCGATGCGGGGATACAGCTTCTTGTCCATCTTACGCCTCCTCCTTTCCCCGCAGGAAGTACACCGTATCCGGCTTCACCGTCTGTGCCGCCGCCACGATGCGCTCCTTTGTCACCTGCTCCAGCGCCGCAGCCAGCTCCTCCGGTGTCTCCTCGACCCCAGCCGCGATCTGGCCCAGATAGAAATTCTCCAGCGCACCCTGAGAGTCCGACAGTGACAGCAGCGACGCACGGATGGCCTGCAGAGCACCCTCCTGCTCCCAGTCCTCCCAATCGCCCTGCTGCACCGCCTGCAGCTGGCGGCCGATCTCCGCCTCCGCCCGTTCAAAGTCTGCGGTCTCCACGCCGCTGGATACGGTCAGAATGTTCTTGCTGCGGGCATAGCTGCTGGAGGCGTAGTAGCACAGGCTCAGCCTCTCCCGCACGTTCAAAAACAGCTTGGAGTTGCTGGTGCCGCCGAAAATCAGATTTGCCAGCACCATGGCCGGATAGTCGTCGCTGCTGCAGCGGTAGCCCATGGCCAGCTTGCCCTGGGTCACGTCCATCGTCTCCACGATCCGCCGGGGCGTATCCGGTGCCTGTATGCGCTGCACCTCCGGCAATGCCGTCTGGGCGCCGCGGGGCAGCGCCGCCAGCGCCGTGAGCACTGCGTCCTCCACACGCTGCGCCTCCGCGCTGCCGCAGTAGATGACCTCCACCCGGCTGGACGCCATCAGCGCCTGCCCATGGACATACAGTGACTGGTTGGTGATACGCCCGGCCGTCTCCTCGTCTCCCAGGCGCAGCACGCTGTACGGCTCGCCGGCGCACATCTCCTGCATGAGCCGGATATCCGCCCAGTCACGCTTGTCGTTCTTCAGGCCCCGAATGGCGTCGATCAGGTTGGCCTTTTCGCTCTCCACATAGCTGCTCAGAAAACGTCCCCCGTGGGTCACAGGGTCCAGCAGCAGCTCGCCAAGCATCGCCGACACAGGCTCCAGCAGCTTCTCGCCGTGGGGCGTGAAGGCATCGTCGATAAAGCCGGCAGCAAAACCCACACACTGGCGCTCACCCTTTTTGCGGACGGTATAGTCGATATTGGCGCCGTACAGCGTATCCAGCGCGGCGGACAGGCTCTCCATATCCGGGCAGCGGACGGTACCCCGCCGCAGCACGGCGGGCAGCAGCGCGTTGGCCGCCGCTGTCTCTCTCTGCAAAGGTGCGATCAGCTGCACGGTCATGCGGCTGGTTTTGAAACGTTGTGCGGGCAGATACGTCAGAAATACATCCTGCATGATCTCCCGTCGATTATCAAACATAGTTAGTACCTCCGGTGCAAATACTCATTCAGTATATAGTATACACCAAACTTTTCCAAAAGAAAAGAGGGCGTTTTTCAAAAGACGCAAAAGACACAAGTATCCCCCGGCGAAGCCGGGGGATACTCACATATTCTTCCTGATGCTGCTCAGTGCTGTCTTTTCCAGTCGTGACACCTGCGCCTGTGAGATACCGATCTCGCTGCTGACCTCCATCTGCGTCTTCCCCTGGCAGAACCGCAGCGCCAGTATGCTCCGCTGCCGCGGGTCCAACCGGGCTATGGCGTCCTTCAGCGCGATGCGGTCCAGCCAGCTCTCGTCGGTGTTCTTCTCGTCCCGCACCTGGTCCATGACGCACACCGTGTCCCCGCTGTCGGCATACAGCGGCTCGTACAAACTCACCGGATCGCTGAACGCGTCCATGGCAAACACCACGTCCTCCCGCGGAATGTCCAGATACCGCGCCAGCTGCTCCACCGTGGGCTCCCGCTGCGTCTCCACCAGCAGCGCCTCACGGGCCCGCAGGATCTTGTAGGCCGTGTCCCGCATACTGCGGCTGATCCGCAGGGCGCTGTTGTCCCGCAGATAGCGGCGTATCTCCCCCACGATCATCGGCACGCCGTAAGTCGAGAACCGCACCGGCTGCTCCACATCAAAGTTGTCGATGGCCTTCATCAAACCGATGCACCCCACCTGGAACAGGTCGTCGGCGCTCTCGCCCCGCCCCGCGAACCGCTGCAGCACCGACAGCACCAGCCGCAGATTGCCGCAGATCAGCTGCTCCCGCGCCGCTGTATCACCTGCGTGGGCGCGGCGCAGCAGCGCCGTCATCTCATCGTTTTTCAGCACAGGCAGCTTCGCTGTGTTGATGCCGCTGATCTCCACTCTGCCCCGCATGACGCCACCTGCCTCTTTCGTGATAGTGGCAGTATTTCCCGCCGGTGCGGCGGTTATTCTCCCCGGCGAAAAGCCCTAAGATCCGACGGTATGGGACAGCCTCCGCCGCGCATATCCTGACGGCAGGAGGTGACACCGATGCTGTGCAAATTTTCGCTGCTGCGGCGCAAAGAGGTCATCAATCTGTGCGACGGCTGCCGCCTTGGCTGTGTGGGCGACGTGGAGGTCACGGTGCCGGAGGGCTCCGTCAAGGCGCTGATCGTCTTCGGTCCCTGCCGGTTCTTCGGGCTGTTCGGCCGGGGCGAGGATTACTACATCCCCTGGGAGTGCGTCCAGAAGTTCGGCGATGACATCATTCTGGTGGATAAACCCTTCCGCCGGGACCCGCCGCCACCGCCCCGCCGTAAAAAGGGTTGGCTTTTCTGAGCCATGCTTGTTAACCGCTTCTTATCACACGATCGGATTTGTTGCAGGTTCTTCTGAAATTTGTCATATGAGCGCATGATTTTCACGAATCAACCCTCCATTTTTGCCGATTTTATGTGGAAAAATGTCGAAAAAGGAATTGACTTTACGGCGAAAATGCAGTATAGTAATTCTCACTACATACAGTAGGGTATTGTAGGGGTTGAAAACACTACCGCGAGGCGCAGATTGCGTCCCGCGTTTTTGCCCCTACTTATTTTTTGTGTTTTTTACCGTTTGGAGGTGTATTCCGTGGCATATATGCGGCTGGGCGATCTTTTGGTCTCCTCCGGTATCATCACCGGCGAGCAGTTGGAGCAGGCCCTGGCCCTGCCCCGCGAGGACGGCCAGCGTCTGGGCGATGTTCTCATCCGGCAGGGGGTTATCTCCGAAGCGCAGCTCATTGACGCGCTGCGTGTGCAGCTGGGCGTGGACTTCGTGGACCTGACCGCCGTGTCCATTCCCGTGGAGCTGGCCAAATACGTCCCCCGGAACCTGGCCAAAAAGTTTCTCGTGGTCCCGGTAAAGCTGGTGCAGGACCGCCTGTACCTGGCCATGCACGACCCCCTGGACTTTGTGGCCCAGGACGAGGTCAAGACCGCCTCCCGCAAACGCATCATCCCCATGATCGCCACCCGCAAGGCGGTGGAGCAGGCCATCGAGCGCCTGTACGGCAGCGAGGGCACCGCCCGCGTCATCGAGGAGATGAAGCGCGAGGCCGGTGCCGGCGAGGACATCATCCCCGCCCAGATGGCCCGGGACACCGCCGACCCGGAGGCCTCGGCCCCCACCATCCGCTTTGTCAACTCCCTGATCGAGCGCGCCTTCACCGAGCGCGCCAGCGACATCCATCTGGAGCCCCAGGAGGGTGAAATGCTGGTGCGTATGCGTATTGACGGCTTGCTGCAGCGTGTGCTCACTGTGCCCGCCGACCTGCAGAACACCGTCATCTCCCGCCTGAAGATCATGGGCGGCATGAATATTGCCGAGCACAAGGTGCCTCAGGACGGCCACGCCATGTTCTCCGTCCGGGGCCACAGCCTGGATCTGCGTATCTCCTCCATGCCCACCGTCTACGGTGAGAAGATCGTCCTTCGCCTGCTGGACAAGTCCGCCCAGGTGCTGGACAAGTCCGTCCTCGGGCTGGAGGGCCGCGACCTGGACAACTACAACGCCCTTCTGAAAAACACCAGCGGCGTGGTACTGCTGGTGGGCCCCACCGGCTCCGGCAAGTCCACCACCATGTCCAATATGCTCCGCGACCTGTCCAGCGACGCGCTGAACATCGTCACGCTGGAGGATCCGGTGGAGTACCACCTTCCCGGCGTGAACCAGTGTCAGATCAACGAAAAGACCGGTATGACCTTTGCCAGCGGCCTGCGCGCGATCCTGCGTCAGGACCCGGACATCATCGCCGTGGGCGAGATACGCGACGGTGAGACGGCCTCCATCGCCATGCGGGCAGCCATCACCGGCCACCTGGTCTTCTCTACCCTGCACACCAACGACGCCGTCTCCGCCGTCCACCGTCTGGAGGACATCGGCGTGGAGCCCTGGTTGGTGTCCAGCGCCCTGCGGGGCGTGGTCAGCCAGCGTCTGGTCCGCAAGCTCTGTCCCCACTGCAAAACGGCTTACCGTCCCTCTGCCGAGGAGCTGCTTCTTCTCGGCCTGCCCGAGGACAGCGACGTCACCTTCTACAAGGGCGCCGGCTGCCCCGAGTGCCGCCATTCCGGCTACATCGGCCGCCGCGCCGTGTTCGAGATACTGCTGCTCAACAGCCGCCTCCGCCGGCGCATCAGCCACGGCGCCGACGGCGACGAGCTGCTCTCCGCCGCCCGGCAGGACGGCTTCACCACCCTGCGGGAAAGCTGCCGCGAGCTGGTGCTTGCCGGCGTCACCTCCGCGGCGGAGGCCGCCCGCGTCATCAACACCGCCGCCGAGACCTGATTTCACAGAAAGGAGCGCCCCGCGCCCATGACCACATTCCGCTATAAAGGCCAGACCGCCGGCGGCGCGAAAGTCTCCGGCGTGCTCCGCGCCTACGATGAATTTGAGGCGGCGGACAAGCTCCGCGAGAGCGTTGCCATCATCACGAAGCTGGAGGCCGTTCCCGAGAAGAAGGAGAGCGTGCTCTCCCGCCCCGTGGCCTTCCGGGTCAAGGAGAAGGAGCTGGCGCTCCTGTGCTCCCAGTTCGCCATCATTCTGGCCTCCGGGCTGTCGGTGGAGCGCTGCGTGTCCATGGTAGCCGCCCAGACGAAGAACAAATACCTCCGCCGGATGCTGGATAAGGTCTCCGAGGAGGTGGGCGCGGGCTACTCCCTTGCCCAGAGCTTCGAGAACAACGCCCCCTACCTGCCCAAAACCTTTACCGAGACGCTGCGCGCCGGCGAGCAATCCGGCACGCTGGAGAGCTGCTTCCAGCGTCTGCATGCCTACTACGACCGTTCCGCCAAGACCAGGGCCAAGATCGTCAGCACCCTGACGTACCCCGTGATGGTCATCATCGTGGCCATCGTCGTCTTTGTCATCATCATCGCCGTGGCGGTCCCCGCGTTCACGGACGCCTTCACGGACCTGGGCTCCGGCAGCCTTCCCGGCGTCACCAGAGCCCTGATGGCCGTCAGCGCCTTCTTCACCAGGTGGTGGTGGCTGGTGCTGGGCGTTCTGGCCCTGCTGGTCATCGCCTACCTGACCTTCCGCCGCACGGAGCGCGGCCGCGCCGCGCTGGCCGCCTGGAGCCTGACGCGCGCCCCGCTGCGCCGCATACACTCCATGAACGCCGCCGCCCAGTTCGCCCACAGCATGGCCACCCTGCTGGCGGCAGGTCTGCCGCTGCCCCGGGCGCTGGAGGTCACCGCCAACGTCGTGAGCAACTACACCTTCTCGCTGGCGGTCCGTCAGGTCCGGCAGGATGTGGAGCGCGGCCGTCCCATGGCCGAGAGCATGGCCGGCATCGAGTGCTTCCCCGCCATGCTCACCGAGATGGTGGGCGTAGGCGAGCGCTCCGGCGCACTGGAGGAGACGCTGGACGTGATCGGCGGCTACTACGACAACGAGGTGTCCGTCACCACCGCCCGGCTGCTGGCCGTGCTGGAGCCGGCCATCACCATTGCCCTGGCCGTGCTGGTGGTCCTGCTGCTGCTGGCGGTCTACCTGCCCATGTTCACCCTGTACGGCGGCATATAACCAAGGTATCACTTCCGCGCGCAACGCCGCGGGACGATATAGAACTACAAACAGAAAAGGAGAAACTACCCATGCTGAAAAAACTCAACAACAAAAAAGGCTTCACCCTGATGGAGATGCTGATCGTTGTCGCCATCATCGCTGTTCTGGTGGCCATCGCCATTCCCGTATTCAACGGCGCTCTGACCAAGTCCAAGGAGGCCGCTGACGTCGCCAATGTCCGCGCTCTGTACGCCGAGTGGCAGGTCGGTATCCTGACCGAGAACAAGGCCATCCCCACCGACAAGGATGCGTTCCTTAAAGGTCCTGACGGCAACGGCACAACTGAATTCACCTTCAATTACGCTGATGAAAAGCTCACGTACACTAATGGCAAAATTGAGTACGCAGCTACCAAGCTGGCTGATGCGAACGGTAACAAGACCTACACTTGGACTCTGGGTCAAGAAAACAGCTAAATGATCCCCCGCCCCGGCACAGCCGGGGCGGGGACACCCGCAACGACACAAAGGAGCCTGTTCCCATGCTGTACGCCGCCCCCGCCATCACCGTATACAGCTGCTTCATCGCCGCCCTGCTGGGCGCCTGCATGGGCAGCTTTCTCAACTGCGCCGCCTGGCGCATCGTCCATGGCGAGAGCGTCCTCCGGGGCCGTTCCCACTGCGACGTGTGCGGCCATCTGCTGGCGCCCCGCGACCTGGTGCCGGTGTTCAGCTATGTGTTCAGCCATGGCCGCTGCCGTTACTGCGGCGCGAAGCTCTCCCCCCGCCACGCGGTGGGTGAAGCGGTGGCCGCGCTGGTGTTCGTGTCGCTGCTGCTGCGCTATGATATCTCCCTCCGGACCCTCGAAGCCTGGGCCGTGGCCTGCCTGCTGCTGGCCTGCGCCTTCGCGGACCTGGAGGGGTACATCATCCCCGACCGCTTTATCGCGGTCGGCGTTGTGCTTTTTATCGTCACCCTGTTTTTTGTCCCGGACCCAGGCAAACGGGCGCTGGACGGCCTCATCGGCGGCGTCGCCGTGGGCGGCGGCGTCCTGCTGCTGGCGCTGCTGATGGAGAAGCTGCTCCGCCGCGACGCCATGGGCGGCGGCGATATCAAGCTGCTGTTTCTCACAGGGCTGTTTCTGGGCTGGCAGAAAAATCTGCTGTGCCTGCTGCTGGCCTGCGTCGTCGGCATCCTATGGGGCCTTGTCCGCGCCAAGCGCGGACAGCAGGGCCTTCCCTGGGGCCCCGGCATCGCGCTGGCCGCCTGGTGCGCCGCCCTGTTCGGCCAGAACCTTATCGACTGGTACCTGTCATTGCTGTGAGCCCCCATCTCCAAGAAAGCGAGGTATTCTGTTTTGAAGAAGATCGTTGGCATTGATATCGGCGGCAGCAGCGTCAAGCTGGCCTACTTCGCCGGCAGTACGCTGAAAAAGGCCGCCATGGCCCCCCTGCCGGACAACATGGTGGCTGACGGCAGGATCTTGTCCATGGACGCCATGGCGGACTTCCTCCGCCAGACCGCCCGGGACAACGGCATTCCCCTGACCAACGCCGCCGTGGTCCTGCCCTCCACCGAGGTCTTTACCCGCGAGCTGACCATGCCCGCCATGACGGAGCAGCAGCTGCGCTACAACCTGCCCTATGAGTTCCGCGACTTCCTTACGGACGAGAAAAGCAAGTACTACTTTGACTACTCCATGCGCGACATTCTCCGCGACCAGGACGGCTATCCCACCGAAATGACGCTGCTGGCCTGCGCCATGCTCAAGGAGACGGCGGAGCGCTACCGCGCCATGATGCGCCGCGCCGGCTTCAAGCTGCAGGTCCTCACCCCCAGTGAGTGTGCCTACGCCGGCGTGCTGGCGGCCTACTACCGCCGCACCGGCCTGCCCCAGCGGGATATGTGCATCGTCAACCTGGGCTACACCGCCGCCTATCTCTACATCTACCGCGGCGCCTTCTTCGAAAGCCGCCGGGAGATCGACCTGGGCCTGAACCGTCTGGAGCAGCTGGTAGCGGAGCACTGCGGCGTGGATATCCATGTGGCCCACAGCTATGTGCTGCAAAACTACAACGACGTGCTCTCCTCCGACTATGCCCAATCGTTTTACGCCCGCATCGCCGTGGAGGTGATGAAGGCCGTCAACTTCTTCAACTACAACAACCGGCAGCAGGAGCTCGCCGACCTGTGCCTGTGCAGCGGCGGCTGCAATATTGGCCCCCTGCGTCAGGCGCTGGCCGAGACCACGCACCTGCACCTGCACACCGCCCAGGAGCTGCTGGGCGACGATGTGGCCCTGGATGAGCCGTGGATGTATCTCCGCGCCATCGGCGGCGTGGACGAGGGACTGAGAGGAGGTCTGCAATGATCGCGGAAAAGAACGGCATCACCGTGGATACGCGCACTGCCGCGCCCGCGCGGAAAATGATAAAGTGCCCCCAGAAGACCGGCATCAACCTGAACCTGCAGGAGGACCGCCAGCGTGACCGCCGGACCCTGCTCATCGGTATTCTGGCCATTGCGGCGCTGGTAACCGTTGTGGTCAACTTCGGCGTGCTCCAGCAGTACCGCCGTCTGGACAAGGCCCAGGCCGCCTATGACCGCGTCCACACCCAGTATGTGAGCGCCCAGGAGGCTCTGGCCGACTATGACCGCGTCCTGCTGGAATACCGCACCTACTCCATGGACTGGATGACCGCCGCCGGCAGCGAGGACATCCCCGCCGCCGTGGACCGTCAGGCAGCCCTGGACCTGCTGGAGCAGGAGATGCTCAGCCATGGCTCCCTCACGGCGCTCCAGATCACCCAAAACACCATGAACGTGGATATGTCCGGCATGACCCTGGACCAGATCTCCGCCATGTTCGCCCGCCTGCGCCTCTCCCCCATCGTGGACAGCGTCTCCCTCAGCGTCGCCTCCACGGAGGAGGGCAAGGCCGCCACCATCATGGATTTCACCGTCCGCATCGAACTGCGCCAGCCGGAGGAGGTGTCTCAATGAACCGCGAGCTTACCAAGCGAGAAAAGACCCTGCTGCTGGTCCTGGTGGTGCTGGTGCTGGTCCTGGGCTACTGCAAGCTGTTTCTGGAGCCCATCGACCGCCAGATAACCTCCTTCCGCACCAACACCGACATCGAGCAGGCCGAGCTGGACACCGACCGTGTCCGTCTGGCCCAGCTGGAGCAGATGCAGCAGGCCATTGCCGCCATCAAGGCCTCCGGCCAGGAGCGTGCCCTGCCCCAGTACGACAACGACCAGGCCCTGATGACCGAGCTGGACAAGCTCATGGCCGCCACCCTGCAATACGAGGTGGACTGCACCGAGGGCACCACCCAGGAGGGCTATCTCGTGCTGCGCCCCGTGACGCTGACCTACCAGACCGCTTCCTACGGCCAGTCCCGCCAGATCATCGACGCGCTGAGCGCCAGCGCCAATGTCAACTTCCTCTCCAACGTGGACGTACAGTATGATGCCAATAAAGCACAGTACAAAACCGTGCTTCACCTCATCTTTTTCGAGCTGATGCCCTGACTGCGTCCCCACCATTTTTCCGCCCGCGTCCCTTTGCGGGGCAGCGTATCGATTGTGTTATGCAAAAAAAGCTCTCAAAACAGAATAATTCCGGCTTTACGCTGTCCGAAGTCCTCATCGCGGTCGCCATCCTGATCGTGCTGATGGGCCTGGCCATGATCCCCATCACCCGCCATCAGCGCGACCTGCGCCAGACGGAGCTGGACGCCAGGGCGGAGATCGTCTACCACGCCGCCCAGAACAAATTGTCCGAGCTGCTGGCCAATGGCCGTATTTCCGACTGCTATGCGGAGGATCTGCAGCCCCTGAACAACACACCGCTGGACGCCGCCGAGAGAAAAACCTCCCTGTACTATGTGACCTCCGCCGCCAAGACCGGCGAAGGCTCCGCCGCCGCGGCCATCCTGCCGAAGGATCAGGTGGACCGCCAGCTGTGGGACAACCATTGGGTGATCGAGCTCGACCCCGCCAGCGGCAGCGTCTACGCCGTGTTTTACAGTGAAAAACCCCTGACCTACGACTTTGACAGCTTCAATCCCCTGCGGTTCCGTGATGGCCGGCTGAGCGCCGGCGCCGCCGTGGGCTATTACGGCGGCGACAGTGTGCAGTCCGAGATCACCGGCAAGCTGACGCCCCATATGGAGATCATCAACAAAGAGCAGCTTCTTCTGCGCGTCACCTGCGACACGCCTATGGAGCCGCTGCACTTCTATGTGACCGTCTCCGACGGCGTCCACAGCACCTCCCGCATCGAGCTGACCGGCAGCGAGGTCAAGACCGACTATCTCACCTACACCGCCACCATGGTCCTGGACTCTCTCACGGACGGTATGCGCTTCGGCCAGCAGGCCCGCTTCAAAAACAAAAATCTGACCCCCGGCGCGGACCTGACCATCACCGTGGAGGTGACGTGTGAGAACCGTCTGGTGGACTCCGCCTCCGGCACGCTGACCGCCAACAGTCTGTTTGCCGAGGTTCGCGGCGGCGACACCGCCGTTGTTACCTACGCCCGCCACCTGCAAAATCTGGACACGGCCTCCCGCTTGCCCGACAGCATCACCCGCGCCGTACAGGAGCAGGATATCCAATTTGTCAACGAAAACACCGACGACGGCTGGGACCGCCTGTACGGCTCCCGCACGTTCACGCCCATCACCAACAGCCGCCTGACCTACTGCGAGAGCAAGGCCACCGTGAACGGCCAGGTCTACCACCCGGTCATTTACGGTCTGACCGTGAACACCACCGGCGACGGCGGTCTTTTTGCCGCCTTCTCCGGCTCGCTGAAAAACCTGCGCCTTTGCGGCGCCGACATCACCGCCTCCGGCAATGCCGGCGGCCTGGCCGGCCGTCTCAGCGGCAAGACCGAGATCCTCGACTGTCAGGTGTATCTCAGTCCCACCCGCGACAAACTCAGCACCAAGACCGAACAGGACATCTGGCTCCGCGGCAGCACGGCGGGCGGTCTGGCAGGCCGCTGTGACGGCACGCTGACCATCCGCCGCAGCTTCGCGGCTACCGTGATTCAGGGCGTCCGCTATGCCGGCGGCCTGGTGGGCAATACGGACAGTGCTGCTCTGACTGTGGACCATTCCTACGCGGACTGCTACCTGTACGCCGCCGCCAATAACGGCGTCGCCGGCGGCCTGATAGGCGCCTGCAACGGCCCCGCCAATATCGCCCTGTCCAACTGCTACGCCGCCGGCTTCCAGAGCGCCGGCACCACCGCCGGTCTCTCCGGCGGTGAGCTCTCCGGCGGCGACCGCCTCAAGGCCTGTTACAGTGCCTGCGTCCGCCTGGGCACCGACATGAAGCTGACCTACTCCACCGTCAAGCCCCCCGCTGCCGGCACGGCTCCCGCCGACATAGACGCTGTCTATTACCTGTTCCCCAGCCGGAACGATCTGTCCGGCACCAGCTTCGTCAATTACGCTAAATGGAGCGGCCAGAACCGTACCGAGGGTGTCAAGGCCCTGGGTACCGCCTTTACCGCGGAGACAAGCGACACCGTGGCCTACAATCTCATGGACAACATGGGCCTGAGCACCTACTCCTACCCCCGGCTCACCGGTCTGCCCCACTACGGCGACTGGCAGGCGGATTTCGAGTCCGGCGCACTGGCCTACTATGAAAAATACAGCGACGGCACCTACGGCTTCCTGGGTGCCAACCGCTCCACCCTCCGTTCCGGCGGCACTGTCGTGGACGACGGCTACGGCATGGTCTACCGCACCCAGCCTACGGACGCCATCACCGTCGCCTATACCCTGGGCGGTATAGAAAATACTGACACGCTTTGGCCCGCCGAGGATATCGGCGGCGGCTACTGGCTGGTACGCCTGCCCGATGCGCTGGTCTATACCAGTGAGGTGTCCCCCGCCTTCTACCGTCAGGTGACGGTGGATGACATCTCCTACTTCTTCAATCCCCACTTCGCCTGCCGCGTGATCCAGAGCGCCGCCCTGCCCAGCGCCCCGGCGGAGGTTGGCATCCGCACGGCCCGTCATCTGCACGACCTGAGCCTGTATTACGACACCTACCGTACCCTGCTGGACAAGACAGCCGTCTTCCGGCAGGAGCGCCCCATCGACTACAACAGCTATGCCCGTCTCACGGTGCACACGCAGCCGCCTATCGGTGCCGCGGACGGCAAGCCTTTCATCCACACCTACGACGGCGGCGGCTATACCATCGCAGCGCCCTCCTTTACCGGCACGGTCAACACCAACGGCGCCAGCTATGCCGGTATGTTCGGTCTGAACCGGGGCACCCTGCGCAATATCATACTGCTCACCGCCAATAAGGATCGTACCGTTTCTCTGGAAGGTCAGCTCTCTCTGCAAACCGCCTGCATCGGCGCCCTGACCGGCTGCAACGAGGGCACGGTCTACAACTGCGCCGCCGCGGGCTTCTCCGTGAACGGCGACGCCCGTCACGGCAGTATCCTGTATCTGGGCGGCCTGGTGGGACGCAACAGCGGTACGGTCCGCGCCTCCGGCGTCAGCGCACCGCGCCTTTTCGCCAATAGTCTGTACGCCACGCTCTGCGTCGGCGGCTTCGCGGGCGGCAACAGCGGCGTCGTCCAGCAGTGCTACGCCATGGCCGACATTGAGATCGGCACGATCAACGGCGGCGGCGTGACGCTGGGCGGCTTTGCCGGCAGCAACACCGGCTCCCTCCGCGCCAGCTACTGCGCCACAGCCATGACTTCACCCAATGCGGATATTCACGGCTTTGCCCCCACTGCCGGCGGCGTATCCGGCTGCTGCTACCTCAACGGCGGCACATACCGCTTTGTAGACAGCGTTCACCTATACCAGTACACGGACAGATCCGGCGCAGCTCCGGTGAACGAGCCGGCCCTGCGCGGCATGGCCACCCGGCTGGGCGGCTTTGGCGCCGTCTCCGCCGCCAATACCTTCCAGCACGATAAGACCCTGGACTCCGCCGGCAAGGCCTACCCCTATCCCGGCATCGTCGCCGGCCACAACGGCAGCCGCGTCCATTACGGCGACTGGGTGACACCTGCCGATATGGGCGTTCTGGGCCTGCTGTACTGGGAATATGAGTCCAAGCCCACCGGCAGCGGCTACTATTTCTCCTCGATCGGTGTCGAGGACGGCGAATACAAGGCCAACAGCAGCCTCTGTGTCTCCCATGACGACGGCGGCACCGTCACCGCTTACGGCTACGGTTACTATTGGTCCGCCGGCAGCACCACCGAGCCTAAGCTCTCCACCGGCATCACCGTGACCGGCACTCGCTATACCGAGGCGGCCGATGACCTGCACCGGCAGATGCCGGAATTCAATTTCGTCACCTACAAGACCTCCGATAACGGTCTGCACCTGACCAGCGGCACCCAGGCCAACGATGCCTGGACGCTGACCCACGAGAACGCCGCGCTGACCTACACCGTCAGCCCCTTCTTTGCCGACGCCTTCACCCTGTCCTCCAACAATGCGCCGGGAACGGCCTCCAAGCCCTACCAGGTACGCTCCATAGAGCAGCTGCAATACATTAACTGGAGCTATATCGACAGTCAGGGCAGCACGACGCGCGATGTCACAGGCAGTAATAGTGACTACAAGTATTATCCCTATCTGCAATACACCAACCGCCGCGGCAATGCGCTGCAGACAAAGGCGATGGCGCTGGCCGGCGACAGCACCGGCGGCCCCCGTCCTATCCTCACCTGGCAGCAGACCCACGACCTCAACGGCGCAGGACACGGCACCGCCGCCGACGGCACGGCCGCAAACTACGACTTCCACCCCATTGCCGGCGCGGTGAACAACGGCCAGTTGAACAGGGGCAATGAAACCTATGATCTGACGCTGTACAACTGGTTCGGCGGTATCTACGACGGCGGCAACTACTACATCAAGAATGTGAACATCACCTCCCATTGCTACAACGTGGGTCTGTTCGGCACCACCGCCGGCGCGGAGATCAAAAACATCGTTCTCTACAGCGACAACGACGCCGTTATCCAGCGCAAGACCGACGCCACCCCTGCCTCCGGTGCCACCGGGCCGGAGAATTACGCCACCTCCTACGCCCTGGGCGGTCTGGTAGGCATTGCCTACGACTATGATGAAAACCTGAAGGACAAGACGAAGGTCAGCACCATCAGCAACTGCGCTATCGCCGGCTACACCGTGACCGACAACAGCAAAAACCGGCAGTTCGTGGGCGAAGCCGCCATCGGCGGGCTGGTGGGCGTATCCAGTGCCAATCTGAACAGGTGCTCCGCCGTGGTCAAGCTGAATATCAACTGTACCCACCGCTACGCCAGTGAAACAAACAACGGCGCCATGAACAAGGCCCAGTGGGGCAACTATGTCCGCGTGGGCGGTCTGGTGGGCGGCGTCCGCTATGATGTGTCGGACTGCTACACCGGCGGCAGCATCACCGTCGCCAGCGATCTGCTGAACGAGCGCATCCTTACCGGCGACAGCACCAACACCTCCTTCGTGAATCGCTATGAAACGACGCCTAAATCCGTCAAAATGACCCAGGGCGGCGCAGAGGCCGGCCCGGACACCTACGTGTACATCGGCGGCATCGGCGGCAGCGGCTTCTCCGCCACCTTCTCCAACTTCTCCGGCAGCAAGGACGGCCAGCCCACCTACAACAACTGCTACACCTACATGACCTTCCCTGCCATGGAGGGCACCATCACCGGCATCTCCCTCATCGGCAGCATCGCCGACCGTGCCGGCGTGAACGGCGGCACCGCACAGCTGACCATCAACAACTGCTACTACCTGGACAGCAGCGCCGCGATCTACTTCGGCAACCTCCCCACCTTCTACGGCAAGTCTACCCAGTCCAATGGACAGTACACTTACTACTCCCTGTCCACCCTGCTGAACACCGATGCCGCGCGGATGGATATGCTCCGTGGCAAACTGAGCTATCTGTCCAAGTACACCTGGAACACCGGCAGCAGCCCCTACACCATCAACGGCCTGACAGCCCTGAGCTACGAGCAGATGTCCGGCCGTGCGGACATCGACGGAAAGCGCTTCACCGCGCTGCTGAACGGCGGCAGCGACGATGGCAGCTTCCACTGGGTCACCACAGAGGAAAACGGCCAGTCGGCCCACGGCAAATACAGCTTCCCCGGCAGTGCGGCAGCCCTCCGCGGACAGGACTACCCCTTCCCCACCGTATTGACCCAGGGCACCGCCTGCCTGCACTACGGCGAATGGCCCTCCCGCGGCCTGTACTGGAGCAGCGGCGTCCTTTCGCTGGACCGTATCACCACCCCCAGCGTCACACTGTCGCTGCACTTCACCCAGGACACCGACGCTGACGCCGTCCCCGTCATCACCTGCTCCCGCGAGGGCATCGTGGACGTCTCCGTACCGCAGGCACAGACGCCCCCGGCAGACGTCAGGCACAGCTACGCTGTGACCCTCACCGGCCTGTCGGTCGGCTCTACCGAGGTCTTCGCCACGCTGGGCGGCTATACCGCCCGACTGCTGGTGAGCGTCACCTCCACGCTGGACATCTCCGTGGACGGCCTGCCCGGCGATGACTTCTTTGTCGGTGACACCTGTAATTTAACGCTCACCGCCCGCGACAGCCGCGGCAGCGCACTGGATGTCGAATGGACAGTCACGCCCCAGCACGGTGACAGGGTCCTCACGGCCTCTGCCCCCGCCGTTGATGCCGGCGGCACGGTCTCTGTCACCCTCACCGCCACTGGTGAGGGCGAGGACCGCACCATGGTCACCGCCACTTACACTGCCCCCGGCGGCGAGACCTTCACCAGCCAGTTGCCCCTTGTGATCCCCGTCCGCATGCAGGGCGTGCTGGGCATCGCCAACACCTCCGGCGAACCCTCAGTCTACTGGCAGGGCGTCATGGATCGGGACGGCACGGCCTTCACGGACGACGTGCCCTCCGGCGCCCCCTACACCGACACCCCCGCCTACACCGGCGCGCCGCTGTACCTGTACGGCCAGGGCAGCGCCGCGGACCTGACGGCCGCCAACGAGGACGGAAGCTACCGCTTCACCCTCTCCGCCGCTGCTGTCACTGTGGGCGCCGGCACCGACGCCGTGACTTACGACGCCCTCTCCGGCACGGCGGATTACCGCATCATAGAGGGCGCGCCCCAGAGCCTGACGGACACCCTGTTCACCGTCCGGCCCCTGACCGTCAAGGGCAAGCAGGCGGGCCCCGTGACGCTCACTGTCACCCTCATGGACACCGAAGGCCACGCCTTCACCCTGTCCATTCCCTACACCCTGACGGAGGAGGACACCCGGGTGACCGCCACCCTCCGGGTGGATGAGCAGGCACTCACCCTGTCTGTCCCCTACGGCACAGCGCCGGCGGCAGAAGCCCTGTCCCAGCTGCTGACGGACAACGGCATCTCTCCGGACACCATCGACAGCTGGACCCCGGACATCACCCAGCCGCTGTATGCCGACACGGCCTTCACCGCCGTGCGCAAAACGACGGACAGCGGCGGCGCCCCCACCGTCCCGGACGCCGATACCCCCGCTTCCGGCAGCAAGGACCCGGAGGACACGCCCTCCGATGATCCATCCGCCCCGGACAGCAGCAGTTCCGGCACCGATCCCACGCCCGAGCCGTCACCGGACACCCTTCCATGACCCACCGCAGAAAGGAGGCCCTCCCGTGCACAAACTGAAAAACCAACAGGGCGCCACGCTGATGATGGCCCTCCTTCTGCTGCTGGCCGCCAGTATGGTCAGCGCGGTGATCCTCACCGCCGCCACCTCCTCGGCCCGCCGTCTGGAGAATGACCGGGCTGCCCGGCAGGCGTATCTGACGGTCAGCTCCGCGGCCCGTCTGCTGCGTGATGATATCCTGAACGCCTCCTTTGTCCAGGAGACGGTGAAAACCACCTATACCGATGACACCTCCACCGAAACGAGCCGCGAAACGACCTCGCCCACCGGGTTTACGGCCGCATGGCTCAAGGCCGGCAAGGCCGCCGTGGACAGGGACAGCGGCAAAAGCTTTACCGACACCATCACCCTATCCGTGGACGGGCTGGATGATGTCTCCGCCGTCTTTACCATGGCGCCCAATTACGACATCACCATCGTCCTGCACCTGGCCGACGGCGGCGACAGTGACTGCCGCCTGGTGCTGACGCTCCGCGAAAACAAGGCCGATCCCACTGTCAGCACCGTCAGCGGCGGCGGTCTCTGGGTCCGCGATGTCACCACGACCACAACAACGATCTCCTGGTCGCCGGACAACGCCACCATCGAAAAGGAGGCGGTCGTATCAAAAAGCTGAACAGCACCCACGGCGAAACGCTGGTAGAGACGCTGGTCTCCATCCTGATCATCGTACTGACCTTCGTGTTTCTGACCACCGCCGCCGTTTCCGCCGCCAAGATCAACGCTAAGGTCCGTTCCGCCGACATCTCCTTCCACTATAGCAACGCGGTGTCGAACGGCACCGCCGCCCTGACTGCCTCCGGCGGCGGCACCCGCAGCGGCCGCACCACCGTGCAGGTCTATGAGGACAACGGCTGCCTCTATTACGAGGAGGTCATGCCATGAACAAGCTTCGTGACCGCCGCGGCTTCACCCTGACGGAGCTGCTGTGCGCCGTTCTCATCGTCCTGCTCGTCAGCGCCCTGCTGACCGTGGGCGTCCGCTTCGCCGGCCGCACCTACAACAGCTCCATGCAGCTGTCCGAGGCCCAGGAGCTGTGCTCCACCCTTACCAGCGTTATCAGCGACAAGCTGCGCTTCTGCGGCACCGTGACCCCCGGCGCGGACGGCAGTCTGGACCACATCTTCATTCAGGACCTGGGCAGCGTGGAGGGCGAGGGCGCCGCCTTTCAGGTGGATGCCGACGGCCAGCTCACCCTGGGCAGCACCAGACTGCTCAGCAGCGCCGCCTATCCCCGGGGGCTCCGGGTCCGCGATGTCAGTCTGCGCTACGACAGTGCTTCGGGCATCTTTACCGTGACCCTTCAGGTGGGCACTGTCGACAGCACCCTGGCCGAGACAGACTTCGAGGTCCGGCGCTTAAATCACACATGAAAAAAAGCACCCCCTGCGGGGTGCTTTTTCTCACTTCTTAAAGCTGTCCTTCAGCGACACACTGCGGTTGAACACCATGTGCGCCGCGGAGCTGTCACGGTTGTCCAGGCAGAAATAGCCCACACGCATGAACTGGAACGTAGGCGCGTTGACGCCGGTGCGGTCGGCCTGCTTGTCGAACGCCTCCGCCACCTTCCGCATCTCCGGCTCCACCTTGCAGCCGGTGAGCACCGTAAGGCTCTCCGGGTTCAGGCAGTCCAGGAAGTCCTTGTCCGGGCCGTCGGGCTGCTCGTCGGAAAACAGGTTGTCGTACAGCCGGACCTCCGCGTCCATGCAGTTCTCCGCGTCCACCCAGTGGAGCGTGGCACCCTTGACCTTGCGGCCGTCGGCGGGATCACCGCCGCTGGACTCCGGATCATAGGTGCACAGCACCTCGGTGACGTTGCCGTCCGCGTCCTTCACACAGCCGGTACACTGCACCAGATACGCGCCCTTCAGGCGGCACTCCGGACCGTTGGGGGTCAGTCGCTTGTACTTGGGCACCGGGACCTCCATAAAGTCCTCCGCCTCGATCCACAGATGGCGCGAGAAGGTGATCTCATGGGTGCCCTGCGCCGGGTCGGTGGGGTTGTTCTCCACCGTGAATACCTCGCTCTTGCCCTCGGGATAGTTGGTCACCGTCAGCTTCACCGGGTGCAGCACCGCCATGGTGCGCTCCGCGTGGGCGTTCAGGTCCTCCCGCAGGCAGTGCTCCAGGAAGCCGTACTCAATGGTGTTGGGGGACTTGGCCACGCCGATGCGCTCGCAGAAGCTGCGGATGGCAGCGGCGGTATAGCCCCGGCGGCGCAGGCCACACAGGGTGGGCATCCGGGGATCGTCCCAGCCGGAAACATAGTTCTCCTCCACCAGCTTACGCAGCTTCCGCTTGGACATCACCGTGTGGTCGATGCCCAGCCGGGCAAACTCGATCTGCCGGGGATGGGCAGGCAGCTCACAGTGCTCGATGACCCAGTTGTACAGGGGCCGGTGCGCCTCAAACTCCAGCGAGCACAGGCTGTGGGTGATGCCCTCCAGCGCATCCTGAATAGGATGCGCGAAGTCGTACATGGGATAAATGCACCACTTGTTTCCCTGCCGGTGGTGGCTCATGTGGTTGATACGGTAGATAACCGGGTCGCGCATATTGAAGTTACCGCTGGCCAGGTCGATCTTGGCCCGCAGCGTCATGGCGCCGTTGGGGAACTCCCCGGCCCGCATACGGGCGAACAGGTCCAGGCTCTCCTCGATGGGCCGATCCCGGTAGGGCGATACGGCGGGGATGCCGATGTCGCCGCGGTTGGCCTTGAACTCCTCCGGTGTCAGCTGGCACACATAGGCCAGCCCCTTTTTGATCAGCAGCACCGCCTGGCGGTAGTCCTCCTCAAAGTAGTCGCTGCCGTAAAAGAAGCGGTCGCCCCAGTCGAAGCCCAGCCAGTGGATGTCCTGCTTGATGGCCTCCACGAATTCCTCGTCCTCCTTGGTGGGGTTCGTGTCGTCCATACGCAGGTTGCACAGGCCGTTATACCGCTCGGCGGTGCCGAAGTCGATGGTCAGCGCCTTGCAGTGGCCGATATGCAGATAGCCGTTAGGCTCCGGCGGGAAACGGGTGTGGACGGTCATTCCCTGGAACTGACCACCCTCTGCGATGTCCTCGTCGATGAAATTGATAATGAAGTTTTTGCCGGACTCCTCCGTTTCGGGGGTCTTGATTTCCTCGGCCATGATCTTTCTCACACTCCTTGTATGTCGTAATATTGTGCAAAAGCAATTTTTAATTATAACCGCCCATGAGGGGAATTGCAAGAGGTTTGCCCTCCCTCCTGCAAAAAACTCACAGGGCGTCAAATTCCTCCCGGGTCAGCAGGAGATCCAACGCCTCCAGAAGCCCGTTGGCGGTCAGCCGTGCGGGCAGACCCAGCTCCCTTTGCAGCGTTGCCCGCCTTTCGGCGGAGCCGGGGCCGATCAGTCCCTTGTCCAGAAGATCCGCCTTCGTAATACCGGCGGAGCGGCGGGGTGCGTCCTCCCCCTCGAAGGTGGCACCGGCGCGGCGAAGAGCGTCCGTCAGCACCTGCGGCGTCATACCTTCCACGCCCAGCTTGCCCTCCTTCCCCGGCTTTCTCTTGCGCTTCTCCTTGCCGTACACGTCGGGGACATACGCCTGCTTTACTCTGTCCGGGGGCAGCAGCCCCTTCAGGTGGCTGCGGAGCACGAAGCCCGCGCCGTCCGGGTCGGTCAGCAGGATCACGCCCCGCGCCTCCGCCAGACGGCGGAGATACGCCGCCTTCTCCCGGTCGTTGAACAGGGCGAAGCCGCCCACCTCCACTACAGCGGCATCCACTGCCTGTAGGAGCGTATTTCTGTCGTACCGCCCCTCTACTACGATGACTTCCCTGACCCGCGGCTTCACTTCACACCTGCCAGTTCCATGAGGAACAGCTTCAGTTCGCCCTCACTGTCCATGTTTCGCTCACTCTTCATACGGTGGTCCAGTGTCTGACAGCGCTTCACCGCCTCACGGCACCAGCTGCGCCGCACGCCCCGAGCCGACTGCATCAGTTTTTTAGCTGGGTAATCGGACTTCATACGCCACAAATCCTTCAGCCACAGCACGTCCTTGCCGCCGTCGATCGCCAGCCGGGCTGTGTACAGCTGCCGCAGCGTCTTTCCCAATGCCGCCAGAATGCGGATAGGCTCCTCCTGCATCCGCAGCAGCTCTGCAAGGCATTCCGCCGCCTTGTCATAGTCACGAGCCGCCACTGCGTCCGTCATGTCGAACACCCGCGCGTCCAGCACAGGGTCCGCCACAGCGTCGATATCCGCCGCTGTGATTTTCGCTCCCCTGGCATAGGCGGCGATTTTGGCGATCTCCGGCACCAGACCGGTCATCAGGCTGCCGCAGGTGAACAGCAGATGGTCTACCGTGCCTGCATCGATATCCTTCCCGGCAGCGGCAAAACGGCGGCGCACCCACTTTTGCAGCTTCTGCTGTCCCTGCTGGGCAAACTCGATCACCTGGGCGCGCTCCGCCAGGGCGGCGGTGAGCTTTTTTAGCTTGGCATCTGTCTTATACGGTATCTGTCGGTACAAAAACACCAGCGTGCAGTACTCCGGGAAGTCCCCCAGCAACGCCACCAGCGCTCCCCGCTGGGCCTCGTCCAACTTGAACAAGTCCATATCCTCCACCGTGACCAGGGTGCGCTCCGCCATCATAGGCATGGCCTCCGCCGCCTCGACGACCTCCTGCATAGTCAGGCCCTTGCCTGCAAGCCTGTGATAGTTGAACTCCTCAAAGCCCGCCGGCACAAGCCGTGCTTGCAGCTCCGCCACCGCCTGCTGCATCAGGTACGTCTCCTCGCCGTGGAATATATAGACATTCCCCACGGCGCCGCTTTGCAGCGCGTCGTGGAATTCCTCATAACCGGGGGTCTTTTCTTTTTTCTCCTTTGCCATGTTATCCTCCGTTCACGGTGATGCGGATGGTACCCTGCTGGTCTGTGCGCCAGTTATCCGCCCCAACTGCCAGCAGCCGCTGGAGCGTCTCCTCCGACGGGTGGCCATAGTTGTTATCGCCCACACTGATGACTGCCGCCTCCGGCGTCACCGACTTCAAAAAGCGTATATTTGAGCTATACCGGGAGCCGTGGTGGCTGACCACCAGCACCTCTATATCCGGCAAGGCATAGGTTTCCACCAGCTTTTTCTCGGTGCTGCCGGACATATCGCCGGTAATGAGCAGATCAAAGTCTCCGGCACTGGCCAGCGCTGTCAGGCCCAGCTCGTTCAGATCGCCGCCGGACTGCACCGGCGGATAGATGGTCAAAACGGTATCGCCCAGCGTATCGGCCGTCTCCTTCGTCACATAGGTCACCTGCGCGCCCTTCTCCTCCGCCAGCGACACCAGACGCTCCCGAACGCCATACTCATCCTCGATGTCCGGCAGGTAGATCGTCTGCACCGGGATACGGCGCAGCACCTCGTACAAACCGTTGGTGTGATCGGCGTGGTAGTGGGTCACCACCACAGCGCTCAGTTCCCGGACGCCCATGCTGTGCAGCGTGTCGGCAGCCAGACCGCCGGGGTCTTTATAGCTGTTGCTGCTGCCGCAGTCCACCAGTGCCGTCTCACCGCCGGAGGTCAGAATGACGCTCTCGCCCTGTCCCACATCCAGCGTCAGGGCGGTCAGTACGCCGTACTGATAGTCCTGACGGTTGACCCAGATGGCCGCCGTCAGCGTCAGCACCGACAATGCCGATGCCAGCAGGTATTTCCGCTTGCCGTCCGGCGTGGCGGCACAGCCGATAAAGGCCGCGTACAAAAACAGCAGCCAGTAGATGAGATAGGGATTGGTGAAATACACCGCGTGATAGCGCCAGGACATCATGCTGTTGGCGATCCACAGGATGTACCGCACCAGCGCCCAGGAGATCCAACCCAGCAGGCTGGCCAGCGGCAGCCACACAAAGCCCAGCAGCTCCGTCACAAAGGCAGCCATGAAGCTCCATCCCGCCGCAGGCACCGCCAATAAGCTGGACAGCGGCGCTACCAGCACGAAAATACGGAAATACCAGGCTGTCAGCGGGGCAGTGAACACCACGGCGCTGAGGGTGGCGGACAGGTTCGCCGCGACGAAGCACAACGCGGTCCGCAGCGGCCGACATTTCCCCTTATACCACCCGGTCAGCAGCTTGTACAGCCGGGGCGACAGCAGTACCATTCCCAGCGTGGCGGAAAAGCTCAGCTGCAAGCTGACGCTGGCGGCGGCAAAGGGATTGCACAGCAGGATCACCAGCAGTGCGGCAGCCAAGCTGGTCAGAGGGTCACTGCCCCGCCGGAACAGCGGCGCGATCAGCAGGAATATCTGCATGATGCAGGCGCGGACCACCGAGGGGCTCATGCCCACCATCACCATGTAAAACAGAAGCAACGGAATGGTCACGGCGCACAGCAGTCTCTGCCGCCGGGAGATCAGCAACGCCAGCAGCGTCACCAGAAAAGCGCAGTGCAGGCCGGACACCGCGAACAGATGCGCCAGGCCCGTCTCCTGCATGGCCAGATAGTCTCCGTCGTCCATAGCGGACTTATCACCGGTAAGCTCCGCTGTCAAAAATCCGCTGACACGCGGGTCATCCCAGATAGCGGCCACCTTCTCGCGGAAAGCTTTGCCCGCCCGCTGGGGCAGCCAGCGCAGGGCATCCCCATCACCCGCCGACAGACGCACATCCTCACGGCCATACAGCAGCGCATACACGCCCCGGGCATTAAAATGGGTCACATCATCACTGTTGAAATGGACGGCGGACTGCCACTGGGCCGTGCCCGTGACCGTGTCGCCCGGTCGGGCCGCCAGCAGCTCCGCTTCGCCATACAGCACGGCCCTGGCCCGATGATAGCCCTCCAGCTCCACCGTGACCCTGGCGCCGCGCTCCGTGGCCTGCGGCCAATCACAAACGGTGGCGGCAAAGTCCGACGCCGCACCGCAGCGGTCCTCTATCGGCTGGCGCACCAGGTGGTCATACCCGGCAAAATAGGCCAGCGATACCGCCAGCGGCAGCAGGATCAGCAGCCCCCGGCGAAAATATTTTTGCTTGCGTGCAGCAAACAGCCACGCAAGTGCCAGCAGCAAAACGCCCCCGGCGGCATACAGCTGCCAGCCGTTCCAGGGCAGCAGTGCCGCCAGGAAGACACCGGCAGAGAAGGAAAACCCGATGGTGGCCAAAACGCGCATCGTTCTCTCCCCTCCCCCGGTCATAGTATCGTTTTATTATACCAAATATAGCTGCCTGTGACAAGAAAAAAGCCGCCCCTACGGGCGGCTTTTTGTGGTTTATACGCGTGCCAGCTTGTCGCTGCACTTTTGCAGGAAGCGGGCGTTGTCGATAATGGCCCGGGTGTGGGTCCCCTCGCCGATCAAACCATCGGCGTCGTGGGCCGTGACCTTGAAGGTGATCATCTTGCCGTTGGCGGAGATACCCGTCACCTCGGCAGTGGCGGTGACCTTCATGCCCACCGGCGTGGGCGCCAGGTGACTGGAACTGATCTCCACGCCCACGGTGCCCTTGCTCTCCGGCAGCTCCGGCTGCACACACTGCATAGCGGCGTACTCCATCAGGCCCATCATAAAGGGGGTGCCGAACACCTCTAGCCCGCCGGAACCGATGGCCTTGGCGGTCATATCTGGGGTGACGGTCTTTTCAGCGGTATAGGTCATACCTACTTCGATCATAGCAATTCCTCCAATTAAGCGCTTTTCTTTAAATACATTTCTTGTCTATACGCAGGGCGGAAAAAACCGCGAATGTCAGACGCCCAACTGGGTCCACAGCTTATCGTAGAACTTCAGCGTCTCCTGTGGCAGGTTGACATAGATCTCACAGCGCTCGCGCTCCTCATCGGGAATGGCCATGATGTTGTAGATCTCCTCGTCCAGCGGCTCACCATACGTCTCCTCGTAGTAAGCGGGATACTCCGCCAACGCTTCGGCATTGGGAGAAGCATACCAGATGTAGTCCATATTGGCCAGGTTACTGTCGGTAGAGGCGATAAAGTTGATCCACTCATAGGCCTCGGCCTTGTGCTGGCTGGACTTGAGCACACACATGGCGTCCACGAACCAGTTGCTGCCCTCCTCGGGAATGACGAAGGCCAGGTCCTCGTTATTCTCCAGCATGGTCAGATAGTCGCCGGCGTAGTACATGGTGATGGCCGCATTGCCGCCCTCCATCTTGCCGAAGACCTCGTCCATGACGAAGGCCTGATACACACCCTTGTCTTTGGCATTCTTCACCAGCTCAAAGGCCTCTGTCAGCTGTGCCTCGTCTGTGGTGTTGATGTCGTAGCCCAGATAGCAAAGGGCGGCCATCAGCGCGTCGCGGGAGTTGTTGATCATCAGCACCTGCCCTGCGTACTTCTCGTCGAACATAGCGCCCCAGCTGGTGATGGGCTCGTCCACCATAGTCGTGTTGTAGATGATGCCCACGCTGCCCCAGGTGTAGGGTACGGTGTACTTATTCTCCGGGTCGAAGCTCAGGTGGGTAAACTGGGGGTCCATCAGCTGAAAATTGGGAATGGCGGCGTAGTCCAGCTCCGCCAGCATATCCTCCTGGATCAGCCGGGCGATCATATAGTCGGAGGGTACGATCACATCAAAGTCCGCGCCGCCCATCTTGATAAGGGAGTACAACGCCTCATTGCTCTCGGCGGTCTGGTAGTTCACACGGATGCCGGTCTTCTCCTCGAATTCGGTGATCAGGGACTCATCGATATACTCGCCCCAGGAGCACACATTGACCACGCGCTCGCTGCGGGCCGCGGCACCGGTGACGATCAGTACCGCCAACAGCACACAGGCCATAGCGCCCGCGGCCAGCTTCTTGCCCAGGCCGGGATGCTTTTTCGGCGCCGGCGCAGGAGCGGCGGCCTCCGCATGGCGGCGGCTGTGGCTCTGCTGGTGGTTTTCCCGCAGGTTGATGATGGCCAGCAGGATGATGACCGTGACGAACAGCAGCGTGGATACGGCGTTGATCTCCGGGCTGACGCGCTTTTTGGTCATGCCGTAGATGGTCATGGCTAACGTGGAGGAGGACGTACCCGCCGTGAAGTAGCTGATGATGAAATCATCGATGGACATAGTGAAAGCCGTCAGCGCACCGGAGACGATACCGGGCTTGATCTCCGGAATGATGACCTTCCAGAAGGCCTGCATCCAGGTGCAGCCCAAGTCCTGGGCCGCATCGACCAAATTGCGGTCCATCTGCCGCAGCTTGGGCCCTACGGACAAAATGACGTAGGGGATGTTGAAGCAGATGTGGGCGATCAACAGTGTGCCAAAGCCCAGGGTCAGTCGCTCAGGCAGCACCACCAGTGACTGCCAGCCGTTGACCCACACGGCAAAGCTATGCCATCCGTTGAAGAATACCACGAACAGCAGACACAGGCTGACGCCGGTGACGATGTCCGCGTTCATCATGGGAATGTTGTTCACGGCCATCAGCCCGGTGCGCGCCCGGCGTCGCATACCGTAAAAGCCGATAGCGGCAAAGGTGCCCGCCACGGTGGCGATGACGGTAGCCAGCAAGGATACCAGCAGCGTGGTATACACGCTGTGCATAATGAGCCGGTCGTTCAGCAGCTCGGCGTACCAGTGGAGGGAAAAGCCCTTCCACACACTGGAGCTGTTGCCGGCGTTGAAGGAAAAGACGATCAGGATGATGATGGGTGCGTACAGGAACAGGCCCACCAGGATCATCAACAGGCGATCGCCGACGGAGTTGCCCTTTCTCTGTCTCATAGCATCACCGCCTGTTCCTCGCCCTCGCCAAAGCGGTTCATCACCAGCATACAGACAACGACGATCAGCATCATCACCAGGGAAATAGCCGCGCCCAGCTGCGGGTTATACGCCCCGCCCAGGAACTGCCGTTCGATCAGGTCGCCCAGCAACAGCTCCGTGCCGCCGCCCAGCATACGGCTGATGGCGAACGTAGACACAGAGGGCACGAACACCATGGTGATGCCGGACAGCACGCCCGGCAGGCTCAGGGGCAGGATGACCTTGCGGAACACCGTGACGGTGTTGGCCCCCAGGTCGCGGGCTGCCTCCAGCAGGGAGTAATCCAGCTTGCAAATCACAGAGTAGATAGGCAGGATCATAAAGGGTAGGTAGTTATAGACCATACCCAGCACCACAGCGCCCTGGGTGTCGATCATGGTAAAATACTCCAGGCTGCTGCCTGTCAGATGGTTGTACAGGGCAATGATACCCAGTTTCTGGAACAGCTGGTTCAGCAGGCCGTTGTTCTCCAGGATGGTCATCCAGGAGTAGGTCCGCAGCAGGAAGTTCATCCACATGGGCAGCATGATCAGTACCATGGCCGTGCGGCGGAAGCGCTCGCCCTCCCGGCTGAGAAGGTACGCCACAGGATAGCCCAACAGCAGGCAGATAGCCGTGGCAATCAGCGCCAGCTTGAAGGAACGGCCGAACACGGCAGCGTAACCGCCCATCTGGACAAAGTTGTCCAGCGTGAAGCCGCCCTCGCTGCCGGCAAAGGCATACACCACCATAATGACAATGGGGGCTACTACAAAAATAGCCATCCACACCACATAGGGCACGGCGAAACGGGAGAGCTTACTCTTCATCCTCGCTCTCCTCCTCTTCCGGCTCAGCACCGGCGTCCGCCAGTTCCTCGTATTCCTCGGAGTAAGAGGAATAGTCGCCGAACATACCGGAATACTCGCTCTTCTTCATAATGTGGAAACCCTCGGGATCGATCTTCACGCCGATACGGGCACCCACCGGAGAGTGATCGGTGGTCTGGATCAACCACTTGAAGCCGCGGAAATCCACGATGATATCATATTGCATCCCCTTGAACGTCACGTTGGTGACAGTGCCTACCAACTGGCCCTGCTCCACCGGCACGATGTCGATATCCTCCGGGCGAATGACCACGTCCACCGGTTCATTTTCGGCGAAGCCGCCGTCCACGCAGGGGAATTCCTTGCCGTACATTTTCACGACCCTGTCGCGGACCATCGTGCCGTTGAGGATATTGCTCTCGCCGATGAAGTCCGCCACAAAGGCATTCTTCGGTTCGTTGTAGATATCCTCCGGTGTGCCGATCTGCTGGATGCGGCCCTTGTCCATGACCACCACGGTGTCGGACATGGTCAGGGCTTCCTCCTGATCGTGGGTGACATATATAAACGTGATGCCCATCTGCTGCTGGATACGTTTCAGTTCGTTCTGCATATCCTTACGCAGACGCAGATCCAGCGCGCCCAGCGGCTCGTCCAGCAGCAGCACCTTCGGCCGGTTCACCAGGGCGCGGGCGATCGCCACACGCTGCTGCTGACCACCGGAGAGTTGGTCGACACGCCGGCGGTCAAAGCCCTTCAGGCTGACGACCTCCAGCATTTCACCGACACGCTGTCGTATCTCGTCCTCCGGCACTTTTGCGATACGCAGGCCAAAGGCGATGTTTTCAAACACGTCCAGATGCGGAAACAGCGCATATTTCTGGAACACCGTGTTGATCTGCCGCTTATGGGGCGGGACATCGTTGATCCTCTCGCCGTCGAAGGTCACGTCGCCGCTTGTGGGCGTGGTGAAACCTCCGATGATCCGCAGTGTGGTAGTCTTGCCGCACCCACTGGGGCCAAGCAGCGTGAGGAATTCGGAATCGTTGATGTAAAGATTGATGTGATCGAGAACCAGCTCGTCGTCAAACGCCATGCAGAGATCCCGCAGGCGAATCAACTCTTTGGACATTTATCCTCCTCCATTCATCAGTAAAATAGCCCCCCTTCGACGCGGCGGCAGCGCGTCTGTTCACGCGCTCGTTTCTGTCGAAAGATGGCGAGTACACTATATATAAAAGCGCTGGGAAAGTCAATGGATTTTTCCGTTTTTCCCCGAAAAAAATACAGCGGATGGCAAAAGCCATCCGCTGCACGGCACTCAGCCGAAATATTTGTCCCGGAAGGGCACATTTTCCACTGTAAAGCTCTGCCCGCGCAGATAGTTCAGGTGCCCCGCGTCCGTGGGCAGGTCAAAGGTCAGCTTGTAGGCATACAGGGCCTGCCGCGTCTCGCCGTAGCGGCGGTTTACGTCCCCACGGCCGTATTTGCCGTCCCCCAGCAGCGGGCAGCCCAGGTCCGCCATCGTGGCGCGGATCTGGTGGGTCCGGCCCGTCTCCAGCCCGATCTCCACCAAGCTCAGCTCTCCCCGCGTCTCCAGCACCTTGTAATCGGTAATGGCGGTCTTTCCGCCGGGGATCGGCTTATGGTACACGGACACCTGCTTTTTCTTCTCATCTTTCAGCAAAAAGCACTCCACCCGGCCTTCCGGCTTTTTCGGCCGGCCCGCGGTAATGCAGAGGTAGCGCTTGTCCATTTCCCGGTCCCGTATCTTCTCGTTGATGACCCTCAGCGTCTCGGCGTCCTTGGCCGCGATGACGATGCCGCCGGTATTGCGGTCGATGCGGTTGCACAGTGCCGGCGTAAAGGCATTTTCCCACTTGGGGTTCCACTCCCGTTTCTGGTACAGATATGCCTGGATGTGGTTGATGAGGGTATTCACCTTTTCCGTCTCGTCGGCGTGGACCACCATTCCCTGCGGCTTGTCCGCCAGCAGCAGGTGCTCATCCTCGTACACCACCGTCAGGTGCGGCTTGAACAGCGTCAGAAACAGATTTTCCTCTGAGGGCTTGTCGAAAAACTCGTCGTTGATGTATAATTGCAGCACATCGCCCGCACTGAGCCGCTGGTCCCGCTGGGCACGTCCGCCGTTTACCTTCACCCGCTTGATGCGGATGTACTTCTGCGCCAGAGCAGGCGGCAGCAGGGGCAGCGCCTTGGACAGAAATCTATCCAGCCGTTGTCCGGCGTCATTTTTCCCGATGGTCAACTCCCGCATAACGGCGTCCTCCCCTGTGTTTCTCTGCTTATTGTACCGTGTTTTTGAAAAAAGTCAAAATATTTGTAAGAAAATGTTTGACAAGGCATTTTGTGTCGGCTATAATACTACACGTGCCATTGTGAGGTGTACTATGCGTTTGAACGTCAACAAGCTGCTGCATACCCCCGATGCCCGGCAGGACATCCGTTTTGAAATGGATCTGTCCGACTTGGAATTCGGCGGTTCCTATCCTGTTTCCGATCCGGTTGTTGTGGACTGCCGGCTGGAGAATAAGGCTGGGCTGCTGCTGTGCGGAATGACGTTGACCACCACGCTGCATTGTATCTGTGACCGGTGCGGGGAAGCGTACGACGCGGACAAGACGACACGCTACGACTGCGTATTGGCAGAGGCGCGCGAGTCTGACGAAAGCGACGACATCATCCTGCTGGATAACGACGAGGTAGATGTGGAAGAGTTGGCGCGCGACGCCTTTATCCTCGATATGGACACGAAGTTTCTCTGCTCAGAGGACTGCAGGGGGCTGTGCCCCGGCTGCGGTGTGAACCTGAACCGGGAGAGCTGCCGATGCAAAAAGGCAGTGGATCCCCGTCTGGCGAAGCTGGCGCAGTTGCTGCAGAAGGATGAGTGAATTACTTTTTATTACATTGCTGCTCAGGCAATTAAGACCAAGGAGGTGTCAACATGGCAGTCCCTAAGGGAAAAGTATCCAAGCAAAGACGCAATAAGAGACGTTCTTCCGTATGGAAGCTGGCAGCTCCCACGCTGGTGGCGTGCGCCAAGTGCGGCGCGCTGCATCTCCCCCACAGAATGTGCCCGGAGTGCGGCAGCTACAACGGCCGCGAGGTCAAGGTCGTCAAGTCTGTGGCCGCGAAATAAGTTCTGTTGTGCCTTTGCAAGAGGGAAGCGCCGCTTCCCTCTTGTTTTTTACTGCTCCCACACTTTTCGTCATGGGAAGTATCAAAATCCATCGTTTTACTTTATGCTCGTGGGCGGCTATACTATATTGTGCTTGCGTCTCACGTCAAAAAACGGTATAATGAGTTGATTATTATGTGGTATTATGTCCTATTGTGGATAAGGCCGCATTTTGCATGAGTGAGGACGTATTATGAGTACCATCATCACCGCCATCGACCGGCACAGCCCCGCGGAGCGCGCCGGCGTTCAGGTGGGCGAACAGCTTCTATCCATCAACGGCCACCCCATCGTGGATGTGCTGGACTATCGTTTTTACGGCTATGATCCCCTGTCACACCTTGAGCTGAAAACGGCGGCAGGCAACGTGCGGCACGTCACCTGCCGCAAGGCCGAAGGCCAGGACCTGGGGCTGAACTTCGACACATATCTGATGGACGAAATGCGCTCCTGTGCCAATCACTGCTTGTTCTGCTTTGTAGACCAGATGCCGCCGGGTATGCGCTCCACGCTGTACTTCAAGGATGACGACGCACGGCTGAGCTTTCTGCTGGGCAACTACATCACCCTCACCAACCTGACGGAGCGGGAGGCACAGCGGATCATTGACCTGCACATAAGCCCCATCAACGTCTCCGTCCACGCCACCGACCCACAGCTGCACTGCACCATGCTTGGCAACAAGAACGCCGCCCGGTCGCTGGACTATATCCAGGCCTTCTGCAAGGCCGGTATCGTCATGAACGGGCAGATCGTGGTTTGCCCCGGCTGGAACGACGGTGACCAACTGCGCCGCACCCTGCGGGACTTGACCGAGTGGCAGTTCTCCAGCTGCTCTCTTGTGCCGGTGGGTATCACCAAGTACCGCCAGGGTCTGGCCAAGCTAAGGCCCGTGGACAGGGACTGTGCCCGGGACATCATTGCCATCGCCGAGGAATTCGGGCTGGAAAATCTGCGCCGCTTCGGCACCCGTAGGTTCTTCTGTGCTGACGAACTGTTCCTGCGGGCCGGACTGGAGCTGCCCCAAGAGGACTACTACGAGGGCTATCGGCAGCTGGAAAACGGCGTGGGTATGCTGCGCTCACTGGAACAGGACTTTCTCAGCGCCATGCGGCTGGAGGACCACGACGAGGCCCCTGCACCCTTTACCGTCGCCACCGGCACGGCGGCAGCGCCGTTCATGACATACCTGCTGGAGCAGGCCAAGGCGTACTTCCCCGCCCTGCGGGGACAGGTGATCGCCGTGGAGAACGACTTTTTCGGCCACACCATCGACGTAGCCGGTCTGCTGACGGGGCAGGACCTGTCGGCGCAGCTGCAAAAGATCCCGGATCTGGGCCGGGTGCTGCTGCCGCTGCATATGCTGCGGCACGGCGAAAACGTATTTTTGGACGACTACACCGTGGAACGTCTCAGCGCTGAGCTGGGCTGCCCGGTGCAGATCGTGGGGATAGACGGCGGCGACCTGCTGGACGCCATGCTGGAAAGAGAGGGATAAACTATGGCATTACCTTTGATAGCGATCGTGGGGCGGCCCAATGTAGGCAAATCCATGCTGTTCAATAAGATCATCGGCCGGCGGCTGTCCATCGTAGAGGACACCCCCGGCGTCACCCGTGACCGTATCTACGGTGAGAGCGAGTGGGTGGGCCGCAGGTTCCGCCTGGTGGACACCGGCGGCATCGAGCCCAATACAGACAGCCAGATTCTGTCCTTCATGCGGGAGCAGGCCCAGATCGCCATCGACAACGCCGACGTCATTATCTTCGTCACGGATATCAAGACCGGCCTGACTGCCTCCGACCAGGAGGTGGCCAGTATGCTCCAGCGCAGCCGTAAGCCCATCGTGCTGGCGGTGAACAAGATGGACTCTGTGGGCGCGGTCGACCCGGATTTCTACGAGTTCTACAACCTGGGTCTGGGCGACCCCGTGGCTGTCTCCGCCGTTCACGGCCACGGCACCGGCGATCTGCTGGACGAATGCATCAAGTATTTTCCGCCGGAAACGGATGAGGCGGATGACTCCGACGTGGTACAGGTGGCCATCATCGGCAAGCCCAATGTGGGCAAATCCAGTTTGACAAACCGCATTCTGGGCGAGGAACGCGTTATCGTCAGCAATGTAGCCGGCACCACCCGCGACGCCATCGACAGTTACTTCGAGAACCAGTATGGCAAATATAATTTCATCGACACCGCCGGTATGCGGAAAAAGTCCAAGGTAGATGACAACATCGAAAAATACAGCGTTCTGCGGGCCACCATGGCTATTGAGCGCAGCGACGTCTGCCTCATTCTCATCGACGCTCAGGAGGGTGTCACCGAGCAGGACACCAAGGTCGCCGGTCTGGCGCATGACGCGGGCAAGGCATGCATTATCGTGGTGAACAAATGGGACCTGATCGAAAAGGACGGCAAGACCATGGACCGTATGCGTGAGGACATCCGCCGGGACCTGAGCTATATGCCCTATGCCCCTATTCTGTTCATCTCCGCCCTGACCGGCCAGCGGGTGGGCCGTCTCTTTGAGCTTATCAACTACGTCAACGATCAGGCGGCCATGCGAATCACCACCGGCACGCTGAACAGCGTGCTGGCCGACGCCCAGACCCGCGTCCAGCCTCCCACGGACAAGGGACGCCGCCTGAAGATCTACTACATGACGCAGGTGGGCGTCAAGCCGCCCCACTTCGTCATCTTCTGCAACGACAAAAAGCTCTTCCACTTCTCCTACCAGCGGTATCTGGAAAACCAGCTCCGCAGCGTGTTCGGCCTGGAGGGCACCCCCATCGTGCTGACTATCCGCCAGAAGGGAGAGGACGACGGTTGAACCATCTCATCGGTGCTACACTGCTGGCCTCACTGGTCATATTGCTGCTGGGCTATTTCTTAGGTTGTCTCAACGGCTCGGTAATGGTCAGCCACTTCATCATCAAGGACGATGTGCGGCAGCACGGCAGCGGCAATGCGGGCCTGACCAACTTCTACCGCACCTACGGTGCCAAATACGCACTGGGCGTCATCCTCTTCGACATGGGTAAAACAGTGATCGCCTGCCTGATTGGCGGTGCAGCCTTCGACTATCTGGCCGGCGACTGGATGTTGGGCGTCCTGCTGGGCGGCCTCGGCTGTGAGTTGGGTCATATGTTCCCGGTGTTCTTCGGCTTCAAAGGCGGCAAGGGCATCCTGTCCGGCGGTACGCTGGTGTGGCTGCTGGATTGGCGCGTAGGACTCATCGCTTGGGGGCTGTTCGCCGCACTGTGGCTGCTGACGAGATATGTCTCTCTCGGCTCCGTCTGCGCCGCCGCCTCCATGCCCGTCACCACATTTTTCTTCTGCGGCCGCAGCCTCCTCTACACGGCGCTGGCCGTGCTGATCGCCGTCCTGGTGGTCTGGTGTCACCGCGATAATATCACGCGCCTGCTGCATCATCAGGAGCGCAAATTCCAATGGCACACCGGCACACCGAAAGAGAAAGAGTAAACAGAGAAAGGACATCACTGACATGAAACACAATCAGATGCGGCAGGTGGTTTTCCCCATTCTGGCCGCCTTTATCTGGGGCACCGCCTTCGTCGCGCAGGATCTTTGCGCCGACGCCATCGGCGCGTTCGCCTTCAATGCCAGCCGCTACTTTATCGCGGTGCTGGCGCTGCTGGTGGTCATCGCCATCAGCAGCATGCAGCATAAGGACAAGCCCGCCCTCTCCCCTGCTGAGAAAAAGGCTGCCAACAAGCAGCTGTGGATCGGTGGCCTGTGCTGCGGTGCGGCGCTGGCCATGGCTTCCAACTTCCAGCAAGCGGGTATGGTGGCCGGCACTGACTCCGGCAAGGCCGGCTTCATCACCGCCCTATATGTGGTGCTGGTGCCCGTGTTCGGTCTGTTCTTCAAGCGGAAGGTCAGCCTTCCCGTATGGATCGCCGTGGCCTTGTCTGTACTGGCGCTGTATCTGCTATGCATCAAGGGCAGCTTCTCCCTTTCCCCCGGCGATCTGCTAATCTTGATCTGCGCCGTGTGCTTCGCGGTACATATTCTGGTCATCGACCATTTCACCGCCTACTGTGACGGCGTAAAGCTCAGCTGTCTGCAATTCCTGTTTGCCGGCGTTATCTCCACCGTGTGTATGTTCCTCTTCGAGGAGGTGGACTTCGCCGCCATCTGGAGCTGCATCCTTCCTCTGCTGTACGTGGGCATCTTCTCCTGCGGCGTGGGCTACACCCTGCAAATTCTGGCGCAGAAGGGTTCCAACCCCACGGTGGTCACCATCCTGCTGAGTCTGGAGAGTGTGTTCGCCGTCATCGCCGGTGCCATCATTCTCAAGCAGCAGATGTCCGTCCGCGAGTATATCGGCTGCGCCGTGATGTTCGCCGCCGTTCTTCTGGCCCAGATCGACTTCCCCGTGAAACAGAAAGCCGAATAAAGTGCAAAAAAGAAGCACCCGAGCGGGTGCTTCTTTTTTGCGCTTTTGGCTGTCTCAGAACAGCGTCACCTGACTGGTATCCGCCATACCGGCAAAGGCGCCCAGCGCCTTCAGCTGCTCGATATGGGTCTTACTAAGCTTGTTGCAGATGGTGGCGAACTCCTCTACAGAGATGAAGGTTTTTCCCTTTCGCTTCTCCACCGTGTCCAGCGCCGCCGTCTCACCCAGACCGCGCACCGTTACAAAAGGAGGCAGCAGGCCGTTTTCCGTGATCTTGAAGTGTGTGGCATCGGAGTCGTAAATACTAATGGTGTCAAAATGGAAGCCCCGCAGATAGAACTCGTAGCACACCTCCAGCGTCACCAGCAGGTTCTGTTCCACGTCGGTGGCGTCCTTATTGTTCTCGATCTCCCTGATTTTCTGCTTCACCGCATCCATGCCAGCGCAGCAGTACTCCGCGTCGAAGGCCTTGGCCCGGATGGAGAAGAACGTAGCGTAGAAGGCCAGCGGCTCATGCACCTTGAACCACGCAATACGGAACGCCATCATCACATAGGCCACAGCGTGGGCCTTAGGGAACAGATAGCCGATCTTGGCCAGAGAGCCAATATACCAATCCGGCACCTGATGCTCCCGCATAGCCTCCTCCCAGCCGTCCTCGAAGCCCTTTTTCTTTACTTTGCCCTTACGCACCGCCTCCATGATCTTAAAGCTCATCTTCGGCTCCAGCCCCATGGAGATCAGGTACAACATGATATCATCGCGGCAGCCCACCGTCTCCAAAACGCTGGCCGTGCCGCCCACGATCAAGTCCCGGGCATTGCCCAGCCACACGTCGGTACCGTGGGAGAAGCCGGACAACCGTACCAGGGTATTGAAATCCTGGGGCATGGTATCCATCAGCATACCGCGGGTGAACCGGGTGTTGAACTCCGGGATAGCCACGGCGCCGGTGGGCCCTAGTATCTCGTCATTTTCAAAGCCCAGCACCTTGGACGAGGTGAAAATACTCATGGTATCCGGGTCATCCAAGGGGATGGCCCGCGCGTTCACGCCGGTCAGGTCCTCCAGCATTTTGATCATGGTGGGGTCATCGTGTCCCAGCATATCCAGCTTCAGGAGGTTGTCCTCCATGCAGTGATACTCGAAATGAGTGGTCACGGTGTCGCTGTTGGCATCGTCTGCCGGGTGCTGCACCGCGGTAAAATCCTCCACATCCATATCATCCGGCACCACCACCAGCCCACCGGGGTGCTGCCCCGTAGTACGCCGCACGCCCACGCAGCCCAGCGTCAGGCGATCCAGCTCCGCGTTGGAGGCCGTCTCGCCCCGTTCCTCCAGGTATTTCTTCACCATGCCGAAGGCGGTCTTTTCCGCTAGGGTACCGATGGTCCCCGCGCGGAACACCTGGGTCTTGCCGAACATCTCGATGGCGTGCTGGTGTGCCCGGGCCTGGTACTCACCGGAGAAATTCAGGTCGATATCCGGCACCTTACCGCCGCCGTAGCCCAAAAACGTCTCAAAGGGGATGTCAAATCCGTCCTTAGCGTACTTTGCCCCGCACATCGGGCAATTCTTATCGGGCATATCCGCGCCGCAGCCGTAGCTGCCATCGGTGATGAACTCAGTATGGCGGCATTTGGGGCAGCGATAATGGGGCGGCAGGGAGTTCACCTCCGTAATGCCGGACATATACGCCACCAGTGAGGACCCCACACTGCCCCGGCTGCCCACCAGATAACCGTTTTCCAGGCTGCGCTGCACCAGCTTCTGGGCGGACATATACACCACGTCGTACTTGCCCAGAATGCTTTTCAGTTCCACGTTCAGCCGGTCCACGATCAGCTGAGGCGGCTCGTCGCCATACAGCTCGTGACACTTGTCCCACACTCTGTCATGAAGTTCCTGCTCCGAATTCTCCAGCCGCGGCGGAAACAGCCGCCCCGGCGGCAGCAGCTCGATATTTTCGATACGGTCGGCGATGCCGCGCGGGTCGTCGATGACCACCCGATGCGCTTCCTCTTCGCCCAGATAGGCAAACTCCGCCAGCATCTCCTCCGTGGTCTTGAAGTAAATGGGCAGGGGTGCGTCGGCGTCGGCAAACTTCTTGCTGGCCAGCAGGATATGGCGGTATACCTCATCCTCCGGCTCCTGGAAGTGCACATCGCCGGTGGCGCACACGGGCTTGCCCAGCTCCCGGCCCAACCGGACGATAGTACGGTTGAACTCCCGCAGCTCATCCTCTGACTGCACCGCGCCGTTGCGAAGCATGAACATATTATTGCAGATGGGCTGTATCTCCAGGTAATCGTAGAACGATGCGATGCGCTTCAGCTCCGCCCAGTCCTTGCGGTCCGCCACCGCCCGGAACAGCTCGCCTGCTTCGCAGGCTGAGCCGATAATGAGGCCTTCCCGATGGGCGATCAGCTCCGTCTTGGGGATAATGGGCACACGCTTGAAATACTTGAGATTGGAAGCCGAGATCAACTGATACAGGTGCTTCAGGCCCAGCTTGTTCTTCGCCAGGATGATAATATGCTTGGGGTGCCGGCTGCCGCCGCCCCGGGGCCGCAGCTTCTCCATCTGCCCGTTGATCTCCTGCAGACGGGAAATTCCCATCTCCCGCCGCATTCTCTCAAAAAAGGGTATCAGCATATACCCCACCATCCCCGCGTCGTCCGACGCCCGGTGGTGGTTGAAGGCGGGCAGATCCAAATGCTCCGCCACGATGTCCAGCTTATGTTTGTGCAGCTCCGGCAGCAGGTTCTGCGCCAGGATCAGGCTGTCGATGTACGTGGGGTCGAATTCCAGCCCCGCCCTGCGGCATCCGGCCCGGATAAACCCGATGTCGAACTCCGCATTGTGGGCCGCCAGCGGTCGCCCGTCCACGAATTTCAAAAACGCCGCCAGTGCTTCCTCCGGCGGCGGCGCGTCCGCCAGCATGGCATCCGTAATGCCCGTCAGGCCGATGATCTCCGGCGTCAGCCGACGGCCGGGGTTCACGAAGGTCTGAAACGTATCCGTGATCTTCCCGTTTTTCAGCACCACTGCGCCGATCTCCGTGATGGCCTCCCGCTGTACCTTCAATCCGGTAGTTTCGATGTCGAAGCACACGATCTCGTCGTCAAAGTCCTGATCCTGCGCACCGTGTACGGCAATGCGGTCGTCCAGGTTATTGACATAGTACCCCTCCACGCCGTACAGGATCTTGATCTTTCCCTTGCCCGCGTCCCGCGCCTTTGGGAATGCCTGCACCGTGCCGTGGTCGGTAATGGCAATAGCCGGGTGGCCCCAGGCTGCCGCCTGCTTTACCACCTTGCTCACATCCGTCAGAGCATCCATGCTGCTCATCTGCGTATGCAGGTGCAGCTCCACCCGCTTCTCCGGTGCATTGTCCTGCCGGGCCGTATGGCTGATCTTCATAATATTCACCGGACGCAGCAGGATATCCTTCCCGTCGTAGGTCAGTTCCACCTTGCCCTGCAGGCGCAGCCACATCCCGTCGTTGATCGCACCGCCCAGCACCTTGGCCTCTTTTTCATCCATGGCCTTCCGCACGGCCACGGAGCCATGCTCATCGGTGATGTTGAAGTTCAGCGTCCACATTCCCTTGCGCCGCGTCTCATAGCACTCCGTCTTGAACACCCGGCCCTCCACAATGGCGCTGCCCTGTTTGATATTCAGTTCGCCGATAGGCGTCAGCTTTCCGGTGATCGTCTTGCCCCAGATCACCCCGCTGTCGCCCTTCTGCTCGCCGGCGCCGCGGAAATGCAGCAGCACCTGCCGCAGATCATACTGCTGCGCCAGCATCTGCTGCAGGGCGTCCTGTGCCGCCTGGGGCAGCGTCTCGCTGCTTTCCACCTGCACCTCCAGCGTCCGGCCCGCCATATCCAGTGCACCGCTGACGATACAGGCATCGTGCAGCAGCAGGCGCAGCTGCCGCGGCGCCCGAAAGCTCTCAAACAGCGTAAAAAACGGTACTCTCTCCGCCATGTCTCTCCCCTATCGTATCTCTTGTCACAGCTTGTCGATCTCCTCGAACAGCGCGTCCACCAGCTGGTCCTCCGGCACCTTCCGCAGGACCTTTCCCTTAGTGAACAGCAATCCCTCGCCCTTGCCTCCGGCGATACCCACATCCGCGGCCGAGGCCTCCCCCGGTCCGTTGACAACACACCCCATCACCGCCACGGTGATGGGCTTGTCACAGTTCTTCAGCCGCCGTTCCACCTCCCGGGCGATGGGCAGCATATCATACTTCGTCCGCCCGCAGGTGGGGCAGGCGATCAGGTCCGGCCCCGTCTGCCGCAGACCGCAGGCCTGCAAAATACGCTTGGCGGCCACTACCTCTTCCACCGGGTCGGCAGTCAGGCTCACCCGCAGCGTATCGCCGATACCCCGACACAGCAGTCCGCCGATGCCGATGGCCGACTTCAGCACCCCCATCTCCGGTGTGCCGGCCTCGGTGACGCCCAGATGCAGCGGATAGTCCACCTTTTCGTGCAGCAGCTCGTAGGCCGCCATATTTACCGGCACCCGGGAGCACTTCACGGAGATGCAGATATCCCCGAAGCCGCACTCCTCCAACAGGCGCACATGGCCCAGTGCACTCTCGGCCAACGCCTCGGCGGTCACACCGCCGTATTTTTGCACCAGGTCCTTCTCCAGCGACCCGCCGTTGACGCCCACACGGATCGGAATGCCCCGCTCCCGGCAGGCGTCGGCCACGGCCCGCACGCGGTCCTTCGACCCGATGTTGCCGGGGTTGATGCGTATTTTATCCACACCGCCGTCCACACACAGCAACGCCAGCCGGTAATCAAAGTGGATATCCGCCACCAGCGGGATGTGTATAGCCGCCTTGATGCTCGGAATGGCCCGTGCGGCCTCCTCCGTGGGCACCGCCACACGCACGATCTCGCAGCCCGCCTGCTCCAGGCGCTGTATCTGCCGCACCGTGGCGTTCACGTCCTCCGTGGGCGTATTGCACATGGACTGTATGCTTACGGCCGCGCCGCCGCCCACCGGTACCGCGCCCACCTGTATGCGTCTTGTCACCGTCCCCGCCTCCTCAGTGGATCAGCTTTCCCACGTCGCTGAACACCAGCACCACCATCAGCGCCAGCAGCAGAATAAGTCCCGCGAAGTGGATATAGTTCTCATATTTTGCCGGTATCTGCTTCCGGAACAGCAGCATGGCTGCCGCGTTGATGATCAGGAAGAATATCCGCCCGCCGTCTAATGCCGGCAGGGGCAGCAGGTTCATCACCGCCAGATTCACTGCGATCAGCGCCGCGATGTAGGCGATGTTCTCCACCGCCGCCTGGGTCGTCTCCGCCTGCTCACCTACCTGTACCATGGTGGACACGATCCCCACCGGGCCACTCAGGTCCCGCAGGCCCGCCTGCCCGGTAAAGAGCATTTGCAGGCTCAGCCGCACCAGACGCACGAAATCCACAGCATTGTTCCAGGTGTAGGCCAGTTTGTCGCCGAAGGTGGCCGCCGCCGCACCGAAGTATATTCCGTAGCCGCTGTACGCATTTCCGCTTTGATCGGTATACGTCTGTCTCGTCATGGCAAAGTCGTCCAGGCGCACCTTCTCCCCGCCGCGGTCCACCACCAGGTCGAATGTGCCGGTCTTATTCAGGCCAAGCAGCAGGCTCACGTCGCTGTAAATGTACACGCGCTCCCCATCGATGGACACCAGCCGGTCCCCGGTCTGCAAGCCGTCGGCGCTCTCCAACGGACAACCCTCGGCAAAGCCGGAGATCACCGGCTGATAGAACCCCTGCGTCGGCGCATACAGGCAGAAGATGATAATAAGCCCCGCCAGAAAATTCATGGCCGCGCCGGCGGCAAAAATGATCAGCTTTTTCCAAAAGCCCTGGCGGTTCAGCGCCGCCGGATCGTCAGAGTCCTCCTCTTCCCCCTCCATGGCACAGAAACCGCCCACCGGAAAAGCCCGCAGAGAATACTGGGTATCCCCCCGCTGCTTTTTCCACAGCACCGGTCCCATGCCGATGGCGAACTCGTTGACCCGCACGCCGCAGGCCTTGGCCGCCAGAAAATGCCCCAGCTCATGGACGGCGATCAAAATACCGAACACCAGCAGGGCCGCTATGATATATACGATCATGTATGCAAGCTCCTTCTCCGGATGTCACAGGGCGGCGTGCCGCGCCGCCTTGTCTGCTTCCAGTATATCCGCAAGGCTTGGCTGATATTGCACCGGCACCCGCTCCAACGCGCGCTCCACCCGCCGGGAGATATCGTTAAAGCCGATCTCGCCCCGCAGAAACATTCTCACGGCCGCCTCGTTGGCGCCGTTGAGTATGGCGCAGGCGGTGCCGCCCACCGCTGCGGCATACCGTGCCAGACGCAGACAGGGGAACGCCCTCTCGTCCGGCTCGGCAAAGGTCAGCGCGCCGCAGGTCAGCAGATCAAGCGGCTTATCCGGGCTCTCGGCCCGGTAGGGATACGTCATGGCATAGCGGATGGGCAGCTTCATATCCGGCGTGCCCAGCTGCGCCAGCAGCGCCCCGTCCCGGAACTCCACCAGCGAATGCACGATGCTCTGGCGGTGTATCACCGCCTGCACCTGCTCCACCGGCAGGCGATAGAGCCGCATGGCCTCGATGATCTCCAGTCCCTTGTTCATCAGTGTGGCGGAGTCCACCGTGATCTTCGGTCCCATGTGCCAGTTGGGATGGCGCAGGGCATCCGCCGCCGTCATGTGCTCCAGCTCATCGAAGGTCCTTCCGTAGAACGGCCCGCCGGAGCAGGTCAGCAGGATACGCCGCACCTCACCCCGGTCCCGGCAGCCCTGCAAGCACTGAAACACCGCACTGTGCTCACTGTCCACCGGCACGATCTCCGCACCGTATTTCTCCGCCGCGTCCATCACCAGCTCACCGGCGCACACCAGCGTTTCCTTATTGGCCAGCGCGATGCGCTTGCCTTTTTGGATGGCCGCCAGTGTGGGACGCAGCCCCACGCTGCCCATCACGGCAGTCACCACCGTGTCCGCCTCGGTCATAGCGGCGGCAGCCAACAGGCCCTCCTCCCCTGCCATGACCTCAATGCTGGTCCCCCGCAGCCGTTTTTTCAGCGCCAGCGCCGCATTTTCGTCATACAGCACCGCAAGGCGCGGCATATACTGCCGCGCCTGCTGCTCCAACAGGTCTACCTGTGTATTGGCGGTCAGCGCCGCCACGCGGAGGCCCAGCTCCCCGGCCACCTCCAGCGTCTGCCGCCCGATGGAGCCGGTAGCCCCCAACAGGGCGATGGTTTTCGTCATAGGTCCTTCCTCAATACAGCGTCACAGCGTTGATAAGCATCCACGTCACCGGTGCAGCGAAGATCACACTGTCGAACCGGTCCAGCACGCCGCCGTGGCCCGGCAGCAGCCGTCCGTAGTCCTTGATGCCGCACTGCCGCTTCACGCAGGAGAAGCTCAGGTCGCCCAGCTGCCCCAGCACCGCGCCCACGAAGCCCAACAGCACACACCAGCCGATGTGCAGCTGCACCTCCGTACATAGGAAGAAGAATATCCGGAACAGGATCATTCCCACCATGCCGCCCACCAGACCGCTGACCGCACCCTCCCGTGTCTTCTTCGGGCTGACTCTGGGCGCCAGCTTTGTTTTCCCGAACAGCATACCGCCGAACAGCGCCAGAGAGTCGCTCATAAACGCCGACACCAGCGGGATCAGCACCAGTCCGGCGCCGTATTCCAGCATCCGCAGCCGCACCAGGCAGCCCAGCGCCAGCGGGATCACCAATCCGGACACCGCCATAGCGCTGATATCCGGAAAATCCAGCTCGTCGTCTTTGCCGAAGGCCTGCACCGCCGCGATGAACATCACCACGATCAGCGCCGCCAGCAGCCATACCATGATCGTATGTATGGCGGTACCCGTGAAGTCACCGCCGCTGAAATACACCGTGAACACGGTGAACACCGCCAGCGTGGCCGCCAGCCCCCACCAGCGCGCCGCTTTCTCCGGCGCGGCGGCCGCCATGAACTCATGGCAGCCGATGACGCACAGCGCCGCCACCAGCACCGCCGTGGCCCAATCCGGTGCGAAGCACAGCACGCCGATCAATGCCGGCACGCCGATGATCGCCACCAGTATTCTCTGTTTCATGGTCGTCACCTCACTTTACGCCGCCGAACCGGCGATCCCGCCGCTGATAGTCGATGATCGCTCTGTCCATATCCTGCCGGGTAAAATCCGGCCACAGCGTGTCGCAGAAATAGAATTCGCTGTAGGCACACTGCCACAGCATGAAATTGCTCAGCCGTATCTCGCCGCTGGGGCGGATGATCAGCTCCGGGTCGGGGATACCGGCAGAGTACATATTGGCGGAGATGTTCTCCTCCGTCCAGTCCACCCCCTGCTCCGCGCACAGCCGCGCCGCCCGCAGTATCTCCGCCCTGCCGCCGTAATTCAGACACACATTGGCCTGGAACCCCGCATAGCGGCCGGAGATGTCATCCGTCTCATGCGCCAGCGCCTGCAGCTCTGGGGACAGTGCGCTGAGGTCGCCGAAGAACCGCAGGCGGATGTGCTCCTTTTCCATGGTGTCGATAGCTTCCCGCAGATACTGCTCCAACAGGCCCATGATGGTATTCACCTCATCGGCGGGCCGCTTCCAGTTCTCTGTGGAAAAGGCGTATACCGTCAGGTATTCCACTCCCAGCTCCTTGCAGTAGGTGGCGATGTCGCGGAACACCTCTGCCCCCGCCTTGTGCCCCACCGTGCGGGGCAGGCCGCGTTTTTTCGCCCAGCGGCCGTTGCCGTCCATAATAACAGCGATATGGCGGGGAAGGCGGCTCCTGTCCACCTCCCCCGCCGTATGGGGCGTTTTCTTCGTAAACAGTCCCATTAAACAGACATCAATTCCTTTTCCTTGTTGTCCAGGATCTTGTCGATCTCCTTGCAGCTGTCATCGGTCAGCTTCTGCAGGTCCTTTTCGGCGATCTTCAGCTCGTCCTCGGTGATCTCGGACGCCTTCTGCTGCTTCTTGAAGTTATCCATCGCATCCCGGCGGATATTCCGCACAGCCACCTTGCCGTTCTCGGCGTACTTGTGGATCTGCTTGACCAGTTCCTTACGGCGCTCCTCGGTCAGCTGGGGGAAAGCCAGACGAATGCACTTACCGTCGTTCTGGGGGTTGATGCCCAAGTCGGACTCCTGAATGGCCTTTTCAATACCCTTCAGAATGCTGGCATCCCAAGGGGTAATGACCAGCGTCCGCGGGTCAGGCGAGCCGATAGAGCCGATCTGCTGGATGGGCGTGGGGGTCCCGTAGTAGTCCACACTGATGCGGTTGAGCACGGAAGCGTTGGCGCGGCCGGCACGCACGGTGTCGAAGTCGCTCATCACGGATTCAATGCTCTTCTTCATTTTTTCCTCGTAAACCTTGTACTCGTCCTTCAACATGGGGTCAGTCCTCCTTCACGATCGTTCCGATTTTTTCGCCGCGCAGGGCGCGGATGATATTCTCCGGGTCTTTCAGGGCAAATACCAGCACCGGGATATGGTTATCCATGGACAGGCTGGTGGCGGTAGAGTCCATCACAGCCAGGTGCCGCTTGAGCACCTCGTCGTAGGTGATGCTGTCAAACTTCACCGCGTCGGCGTTCTTGGCCGGGTCGCTGTCGTACACGCCGTCGATGTTCTTGGCCAGCAGGATGACGTCCGCATCGATCTCCGCCGCACGCAGTACCGCCGCGGTATCCGTGGAGAAGAACGGGCAGCCGATGCCGCAGCCAAAGATGACCACTCTCCCCTTTTCCAGGTGCCGAATGGCCCTGGCGCGGATATACGGCTCCGCCACGGCCCGGATCTCCAGCGCCGTCTGCACACGCACGTCCACACCCTTCTGCTCCAGCACGTCCGCCATGGCCATGCAGTTCATGGCCGTGGCCAGCATACCCATGTGGTCGGCCCGGGTGCGCTCGATGTGTCCCTCGCCGTCCTTCACGCCGCGCCAGAAGTTGCCGCCGCCGATGACGATGCCCACCTGCACGCCCATGTCCACACACTGCTTGATAACGTCCGCTACCCGGCCCATGACCTGAAAGTCCAGACCGAAGTGCTTATCGCCGGCCAGCGCTTCGCCGCTGATCTTCAGCAGCACCCGCTTGAATACTGGTTGCTCCATCGCCGTTCCTCCCTAATTTTCTATCAGGTATTTTACCTTATTTCTCCCGTTTTGCATAGGGGGAAAATCGAAAATTTTTCTGAATTCTTTTTTGCGGATCCCGCGTGCCCTGCGCCTGCGGCGCATGATGCAAAACGAAAGGCTTTGTTTTTTTCCACCGGCGGTGTATAATGGAAAAAACACTTTTCCGGAGGCTGATATCCATGGAACTTCTGCACGTTCTGGGCAACACCTGGGCGGCCGTCGCCGCCACCGCCCTGCTGCCCGTTTATAAGCTCACTGACCGGGATGTGGTGCTCATCGACACCGGCTACGCCAAGCTGGACAGAGCCGGCCTGACCGCGCTCATCGACGGCAGCGGCTGGCGTCTGCGCGCCATTCTCTGCTCCCACGCCCACTTCGACCACACCGGCAACGTCCGGTATTTGCAGGAGCGATACGGCGCGAAAGCCGCCATCTCCCTGATCGAAGCCGGTATCTCTGTGAACCCGGACAGCTACCGCGCTAACTACGTGGCCCTGACCTACGGCAAAAGCCGTGAGCTGTTTCTGGAGGAGTGCTTCACCGCAGATCGAGTCATCTTCCCCCAGGAGGACCACATCGACGTAGACGGCGCCCGGTTCGGCGTACTGCCTCTCCCCGGCCATTCGGCAGGCCACTTGGGCTTTGTCACGCCGGACGGCGTGGCCTATCTGGGCGACTGCCTCATCGATCAGGCCCTGATCGACAACGCCAAGCTGCCCACCAGTATGTTCGTCGCCAGGGACCTGGAGAGCAAGGAGTCCCTCCGCACCGCGGACTATCCCGCCTATATCGTCGCCCACAAGCAGATCATCACCGACCGCGCGGAGCTGTCTGCCCTCATCGACAGCAACATCGCCTTCATCCACCGCAAGGAGCGGGAGCTGCTGGACGACCTCACCGACGGCATGACGTTCTCCGACTGGATATACGCCTTCTGCCAGCGGGAGAACATCCGCACCCGGCAGGAGCTGAAATTCAGCATCGTGGAGCGGAACTTCACCAACTTCACCGACTGGCTCACCGACACCGGCAAGGTACGCGTAGAGCGCGACTTCTGCGCCAAGAGGTATTACCGCGTCTGACCCGCGCCCATCGAAAAAGCCACCCCTCAGGGTGGCTTTTTTCTTGTTCACTGCACCGTAAACGTGTCCGCCATGGCGTTGAGTGCATATCCCAGATGCTCCGTCTGCGCCACGGGATAGGTCTTGATGACCGCGAACCGCTCTGTGTCCGAGCCGCGGAAAGCCGCCGTCCAGTCCTGGTTCCCGGCGCTGTCCGTGCCGGACATATCCCCCTGCTTGCTCTCGATGAGGGCAAAGCTGCTCCCCGCCGCGCCGATGGCCCAGTCCTGCGCCTCCTTCAGCGTCATAGCGCCCAGATGCGCCACATAAAGCCGCGCGAAGATGTCCTCGGTGCTCTCCCAGACCTCGACAGGCTTGCCGTTGAGGACAGGTGAGCCATCCACCGTCGCGTCGTTCCAGCCGTCCATGGGAGTAAGCCGGTGCCACCCATCGGCGAGGATGCAGATGCTGTAGCCGCTTCCGCTGTACCACGCAGCGGGATAAGAAACTAACCCCGCGCCGTTGTCGTTGAAGCTAAGTGTGTCCTGACGCGCCGCCTCCGTCCGGTCGATATACCGGAACTGTACGTTATACAGGCCGTCCATGCCGATACCGGTATACGCCTGCGCAAGGTCGATGACCTCGCCGTCATGCAGCAGCCTGTTTTCACTTGTGTAGCGTCCGTAGAGGGTGAAGCCCTCACCCTTTATCACGGACAGCTGCGCGCCGCTGCCCACCTCATACACCGGGATGTCCTCGCTGTAATTCTCGTCGTACTTCACCGTGCGGTACACCACGGAATAGACCTCCGTCACGGCAATGCTCAGCTGATCCTTCTCGTAGCTGACGGTCACCGGCAGCCCGCCGGTCAGTTGGGACGTTATGTACCGGGAAATATCCCGCAGCAGCGCCTCCGCCGCGTCGCCGTTCCCACGGGGGTCGGCCTGCCCGGACAGAGTCCTGATATACCTCCGCACCTGCTGCGGCAGCTGGCTATACCGCTGCGCCAGCACGTCCATGGCACCCTCGGCATACGCGCCGTCACCGTTGAGGTAGTACGCGCACAGATAGCTCAGGGGAACGGTCTCCCAGTCCGGCAGCTGCGCCGCGTCGTACACGATGCCGTAGTCCTCCGCCCGGACGCTGCACGGGTCGTTATCCCCGGTAACGCTCCACGGCATGGTTTCCTCAAAGCTCGGCTGCGCGTCCCCCTCATAGTAGACGATAGAACCATCCTCCAGACACGCCTGCAGGGTATCCATCAGTGCCTGCAGGCCCGCGGCACTCCCCCGCACGGCGTTGTAGTCCGCCGCCACATAGTCCCCGGCGTACACCGTGCCGGACACAGGAGTCTCCCCTTCCGCACCGATGTCCTCCCACCGCAGCCATTCCGCGTTGTCGATGAGTGCCAGCGCGATATAGCCCCGCTGCGCCATCTGCCGGTTCCACTCCGCGCTGCGCTGCGGCAGCGCGCCTGCGAAGGCGTAGCGCACCACCACGCCGTAGGGCTCGCTGGCCGTTTCGACCTCAAAGGAGTAGGTATACGCCTGACCATCGCCGGCAGCGCCGGCCGCCCGGAAGCCCAGCGCGTCCAGTATGCCGCTGACGGCGGAATTGTCGCCGATATACTCCGTCCGCAGGGCGTACAGCGTCTCCGCGTCCGGCACTCCGGCGTCGTTTTCGGCGGGCTTCGTCAGCAGGCACACGCCGATGATGGCCGCCGCGACGACCAGCAGGATGACAGCCCAGAGGGCGGGCTTCTTATAGTTGAGCACGTTCTTCACCCTTTCTTTCACAGCCACTTCGCCAAAAGCCAGCGGGCACACCGCCGCCATTTTCGGCTGGGCGGCACAGGCCACCAGCGCCCGGGAATAGGCGGCCCGCTGGATGGGCGTGGCGTTTTTCAACACCATTTCATCACAGGCGCGCTCCATGTCGCGGCCCAGCAGGACATACGCCGCCCAGAGGACCGGGTTGAACCAGTTGACCGCCAGCAGCAGAAATGCCAACGGTTTCCACACATGGTCCCAGCGGCGGATATGGCACCTTTCGTGGGCGAGCACCTGGGGAAAGTCCTGCTCCGACACGGTTTCCGGCACATAAATGCGGGGCGCGAGCACACCCAGCACGAAGGGCGTGGACCAGTCGGTACAGCGATAGACATTGTTCTGTATGCGGGGGGCGGCGCGGAGCCGCCAGCGCATACGCAGCAGGCTGAGGGCCATGTACAGCGCCATGCAGCCCACGCCCGTCAGCCAGATGGCGGGCAGCTGATCCAGCAGCGCAAAGCCTTGTGCCGCAGCGGGTCCTGCCATTTCCAGGCGCTGCTCCGGCGGGGCGGAAACATAGACCTTTTCCTGCTGGCGAAGCTCCTGATAGGCCTGGATGGGCGGGCTTTCGGGCTGCTGGAGACTGACGGGGCTCTCTACTGTCAATCGGGCTGGAAGCAACAGCCGCAGGGCCACCAGCAGCCACAGCATACACACGGCGCGGCGGGGCGCACGGCGCAGCAGCGGCCGCACCGCCATCACCGCCAGCGCGATGAGGCCCGCCTGCCAGGAAATTTCCAGCACGGAGGTAAACAGACTATCCATTTTTTCTTCTCCTTTATGGCGCAGGGCATGACATCGTATGCCGCAGCGCGGTTCAGTTACGTCCGGAATTCTCCTGCTCGAAGCGGTCGATCATGGCATGGAGCACATCGGCATCCTCTTTGGAAAGTTTTGAATTTCCCATAAAAGCCGTCAGAAATGCCGGCAAGCTGCCGTGAAAGTTGTGGGCCACGAAGGCACGGCTCTCGGCGCGCTGCACGTCCTCCCGCTGTACCAGCGCGGTGACGACGGCGTTCTCCGTGTGCACCACGCCGCGCTCGGCGAGACGCTTGATCACGGTGTAGGTGGTGGATTTTTTCCAGCCCAGCTCCTCGGCGCACAAGCGGACCAGCTCGCTGCTCTTTACCGGTTCGTGGGACCAGAGTATCTCGCAGAAGCGCAGTTCGCTGTCAAAAATTTTCGGTGTTTCCACAGGGTTTTCCTCCTTGGTCGAATGTAGTAGACCTGTTTTTAGTCTAACGCATTAGACCTGTCTTGTCAAGTATTTTTTCTTGCTTTTTGTGTTACTTTTACTTTACTTTTCTTGCACGCTTATGATACCTTAGTGCAGAGGATGTTATAGGGACATGTAAGCTATATGTCAGGCACGGCAAAAACAGGTACGAAAGGGGCGCATCATGGATATCGTGTATGAGGATAAGCGGATCGTGGTGGCGGTAAAGCCCGCGGGCGTGATCTCCACTGACGTGCGGAACGGTATGCCGGAGCTGCTGCGGCAGACGCTGCACACCGCGTGCATACGGACGGTACACCGGCTGGACGCGCCGGTAGCAGGGCTGATGGTGTTCGCACGGAGCGCCTACGCCGCCGGGGAGCTGTCACGGCAGATACGGGAGGGGGAATTCGGGAAAACGTATCTGGCGGTGGTGCGGGGAATGCCGGAGGCGGACGAGGGAGAGCTGACGGACCTGCTGGGCCGGGACAAGGCGCGGCGGATGACCTATGTGGCCGAGGGGCCGGGAAAGGACGTGCGGGAGGCGCGGCTGCGGTATCGGGTGCTGGACCGGCGGGCGGGATGCGCGCTGGTGCGGATCCGGCTGCTGACGGGGCGAACACACCAGATCCGGGTACAGTTCGCGTCACGGGGGATGCCGCTGGTGGGCGACCGGCGGTACGGAGACGCGGCGGAGGCGGACACGCCTATCGCGCTGTGGTCGGCAGGCGTGGCGTTCCGGCACCCGGAGACGGGAGAGGCCATGGCGTTTGAGCTGGCACCGCCGCAGGAGCCGCCGTGGCGCTGGTTTCAGGCATAAAAAAATGAGCACCCCTCCGGGTGCTCATTTTTTATGTGCTCAGAATTTCTTTCTGCCGGTGCAGGTCAGGCCCGTCAGGGACAGGAGCGACAGGGCGGCGTAGAGGGCTATGCCGGGGTCGGCGGTCTTGGGAGAATCCTTGGCATCATCGGCCTTAGTATCGGTGGTGGGGTAGTAGTAATAGCCGCCGGAGGAGGCCGGGGTCCGCACGGCATACAGCGTTATCGACTCGTCTATTTCGGTATCAAAATTCCACGCTTCGGAGGTTCCCTTTGCCGCCCAGTACATAAAGGCCTGGCCATTCACTGTGGTAGGATCATCCGGTTTTCTGGCCTTTTTATCCCCGTTAGCAAAAATAAGCTGGAAGGTCCTTGTCTTGGCGACCTCGTCAATGAAATTGACGGTGTTGTAGTCCACAGCGGTGCCAGGAGTATCGTCCATCTTCACCCGGATATGTCCGTCAAGTACGCCGTTCCCTTTCACAACGGATTCAGCCACGCTTTTCAAGGCTTTCACGTTATAGTCATCGTCCCTGCTTTCACCATCCGGTTTCATGTTCGAAGTCTCGAAGAAAATATACACCTTCCCTTCGATGATACCGCCGGTAACGGACAGGCCTGTCACTTTCCGAACCGGCTTGTGTACGTAAATATCCGCTGTCTTTGGGTATTGATTTGTGTCATTTCCTCCGATATACGCCGTATCGGACATGGTCATATTCCCATTGTACACATATACGCCCCGGTCACTGCACCCTGTGATGCGGCCGCCGGTCATTGTGAAGGTCCCCACATTATTATGTACGCCGAAATTTTCTCCGGTGATCGTGCCGCCGGTCATTACGAAGGTCGCACCCGTCCTGATAAAGACACTGCTGTCGCTGCTGCTCCCGGTAAGCGTGCCGCCCTCCAGCTTCAGTGTCATACCGTTCTCCAGAAATACGGCTCCCCCAAGAGTATAAGAAGTCCAACTCTCCCTCGTCCCCGTTCCGCCGGTGATGACACCGCCGGCAGGCAAACCCGCATAAGATCCTGTATGCGGATTTTGGGGACGGCTGTCCGTGATGGTCAGGGTCACGGTGTCCGGACCGTCCTTTTTCACATAGAGCACACTGCCGCTGCCGGTCATCTTGAGCACATGGCCATTCAGGTCGAGGGTCACATCTCTCGTTACTACCAATGTCTCGCTGATCTCGATATTCTCTGTCAGCTGGACAGTTCCGCCGTTGGATATGGCAGATTTCAGCCTGGCTGCGGCGTTGTCAGGCGGCGACGTCGCGGCGGCGGTGCACACCAGGGGATTTGTTACATCCCCCGATGTAACAAAAGCTGCCCATATGGGCAGCGCGCATACCAATACCAGGGTCATCAGAATGGGGAGCAGTCGTCTCTTCATGGCGGTTCCTCCTTCTATGGCTCACATATTTCTCTCCCGGGCCTGTGTGCCGCAAAATTTCTTGTTGGGAAAGTTTTTTGGCGCGCAGGCCTTGTTGTACGACCATCTTACCAGAAAGTGTCGCGAAAGGCAACGGTAATATCCAGATATTGGCATAACAAATCGGTGTGGGAGGCATTAGAGGAAGTTATGGTGGGTATTTTTTTGCTTGTCCGGACATAGGCTTGTCTGAAAGGCGGTGGGGCTTGTGAAATGGCGGCGGGGCGCGGCGGCGGTGTGCGGGGCGTTCGTGCTGTGGCTGGCGGCGGTGTGCGCGGGGAGCCAGGACCTGCGGGCGGCGGCACAGGCGGTGCGGGACAGCTCGCTGGCGCAGCGGCTGGTACAGTGGGAGCTGGGGGACCTGTGGGCGGCGGACTCGCTGCCGCTGCCGGTGCTGACGGTGCTGCGGCAGTCGCCGATGCTGCTGGCGGCGGAGACGCAGGTGACGCAGGCAGAGACGCCCCGGAACGCGGAGGAGACGCCCTCCCCCGCCCCGGTGGAAACACCGGAGTGCCCAACAACGGAACAGACGGAGAACACCGGCGGGCAGGGGGAGTCGAGGCCGCTGTCGGTGGTGGCGGCGGATGAGAACGGGTACACCCGGGTGGGGGACGTGTTCATCAAGAACAGTTCGCGGCAGACGGTGGAGGGCATCGTGTTTGACGGGACGTTCGCGGCGGCGCTGGGCGAGGACGCGCCGCAGGTGCTGATCGTCCACACCCACGGCAGCGAGGCGTACACCATGCCGCCGGGGGAGGAATACGAGGACACAGGGAGCTTTCGGACGGCGGATGCCAGCGTGAGCGTGATACGGGTGGGCGACGAGCTGGCGAAGGTGCTGTCGGGCTACGGGATATCGGTGCTGCACGACCGGGCGCTGTATGACGACCCGGAGTACAACGGCGCCTACTACCGGGCGGAGGACGCCATCGAGGCGTATATGGAGAAATACCCCAGCATCGGGTTCATTCTGGATGTGCACCGGGACGCGCTGGAGGACAAGGCCGGGCACCAGTACAAGGTGGTAACGCGGGAGGACCCGGACTGCGCGCAGGTGAGCCTGGTGATGGGCAGCAGCTGGGAGGGCTGGCAGGAGAACCTGAAATTCGCCGTGGCGGTGCAGCAGCACCTGACGGAGCGCTATCCCACGCTGATGCGGCCGCTGACGCTGCGGAATTCGGACTACAATGAGTACTTCACGCCCGGGAGCCTGCTGGTGGAGATCGGCGCGGCGGGGAACTCGCTGGACGAGGCGCTGAAGGCCGTGCGGGTGTTCGGAGAGGGATTTGCGGAGGTAGTCACCGGGGCGAAATAGGCTTGCAAAACACGGCGCGGCAGTGTATAATACGGGAACACGAAACACACGACGCGATACGGAGGATAGAGATACCATGAAACGGAACCGCGGCTTTACATTGATGGAAATGCTGATCGTGGTGGCGATCATCGCTGTGCTGGCGGCTGTTGCCATCCCTGTGTTCAACGGCAGCCTGCACAAGGCCAAGGTGGCCGCCGACATGGCCAACGTGCGGGCGTATTACGCGGAATTGCAGGCACAGTACATCACCACCGGAGAATACATAGACATCGGGGGTGACCTGCATGAGAACGCGCAACGGTTCATTACGTTTTTGGACGGCACCAAAGTGCAGATGCAGGCTGGCACGGTAAGTGCGATACTGGAGAGGGAGCGCACAGACCCGACCAGCGGGCAGAAGGGCGCGCCCATTGGCTATCAGGTCTACTATTTCTGCGACAAGGGCGACCACACACTGCTGCTGGAATAATGATGAAAAAAGAGACGGCGTGAGCCGTCTCTTTTCTTATCGGTTTTTCTTGGCCAGCTCCATGAGTTCCGGGTACTTGGACTTGATGTAGCTGTAGCTGCCGCGGCCATGGGGCAGCAGGCAGTTGGAGCAGTCCTTGACGCCGTTTTCCAGGTACCTGAAGTTGCCACCGCACTTGCTGCCCAGCGTATACAGCGGGCAGTAGCAGAACAGGCAGTTGAAGTCCTCCGGGTGGCTGGTCTTGTGGCAGGGGAAGAACTCGCAGGCGGTGTGCTGGGTGAAGGAGTAGGCGCACTCCTCGGGCTTTTTGGTGTAGATATCGTCCATGTCAGTCCTCCACGGTGACCAGGCCGTCGTCACCCACGGTGACGGTCATGCCGGTCTGCACATACTGCAAAAATTCGTCGCCCAGGGAGTCCACCACGGGCATTTTGCTGTCGGTCCAGACATCGCCCAGAATGGCGCCGGAGGCGGCCAGGGAGTCGATGGGCAGGGAGAAGAGCATACAGGCGGGCTGCTTGCCGTGGGAGCAGACGGTAAAGAGCACCATGCCGCCGGTGGTGGAGCCGATGGTCTGGGGCAGGCAGAGGGCCTTGCCGATCATGGGCTTCCTGTAGATGTCGGGGTTATTCTGGTCGCCGCACTTGACCTGCTTGTCGCCGAACATCATGGCCATCTGGTAGCTGGCCAGGGTGTTGAAGCCGCCATGGCTGACCAGCGCTTCGGCGGTGCAGGTGCCGGGGACCACCACGCGGCCCTTGAACTGCTGCATATCAGCGTCCCTCCTTTCCGGTGAGGATGTCCAGTATCTCCGCGTCGGTATAATACCGGGCGCTGGTGTAGGTGCGGAGCTTATTGGAGTTGGTGATGACCGCCTTCTTCTTGCAGAGGGGGTTGTTCATGTACATCAGCGGGCAGATGTAGCTGAGGATCACGCCCATGCTTTGCAGCTTGTAGCCCTCCACGGTGTCCTTGAAGGCGTCCAGCACCGCCGGGGCGGCGGTGAACACGGTGGGAACGGCCACCTGCAGGCGGTTCTGCGCCCGCAGGGCATCGGTGAGCTTCGCCGTCCAGTCCTTCAGCTGCTCCAGCGTCAGGTGAGGGCAGCCCACGAAGCACAGCTGCGGCGCGGCGGCAGGGTCCTTCCAGATGACGGGATAGCTGCGCTTCACGCGCTCCAGCTCGGCGTCGTCGATGACATAGGTCCGATAGCCCTCCCGCAGCAGGGCCTCACCCTGCTGTTTTGCCTCGGGGGTCAGGCGCTCCACATGGTACAGGCCCACGGCGCCGTTGGAGGCGGTGGCCGCGCCGAAGTCCTTGAGGTAGGCGCGGTTCTCGTCGTTCAGTTCCGTGCCCAGCCACTCGTCCAGTCCCCGGACGTAGGGCACGTCCTCCATGACCTTCATGCCGATGGCGGAGCCGAGAAGCTGGGCCTCGGGCCGGCGGGTGCATTTGACCTCCACCAGCCAATGGGCCTTGCGGCCCTCGTCGGTGAGCAGGCCGAACTCCGGCACGAAGCCGGCGATGCTGCCCATGAGCTCCAGCATACCGCTGTTGCGGTTGCAGCGGGCGCCCAGGACGGAGTTGGCGTAGACCACGGCGGAGGACTCCGCCCAGCTGAGGATATCACCCTGTTTGGGGGTGTTGCCCACCTGATCCAGATAGCAGGTACAGGTATAGGCGTTATCGGCGGTGATGCCCAGCTTTTTCAGCTGCTGCTCATACCGGTCCTGCTGGGTGTACATGATCTTGCGGAAGACGATGTCCTCCAACAGACTGGTGGGGACGTGCTTATCCAGGGGCAGGGGGTCAGCAGTGAATTTCTGACCGCTGGTAAGGCCGGACTCGATAAGACGGTCGTACAGGTCGTAGACCGGCTTCATCACCGCCAGGCCGAAGGAGATGACGGTGTGGCCGTACTCACTGGTAACGGGGACCATACGCTGGGCGCCGAAGGTATCGCCGTACATGACCAGCGTCTTGACCACCTTGGCCATGGTCTCGCCCTGGGCGCCGTCCAGCAGAGCCTGCTGCTGGGGTGTCAACTGCATAAAACCACTTCCTTTGTTTCAGAATGGTGCTGCGCTGGCTCTATTGTACCAGTCCGCCGCGGGAAAGTCAACTTGACGAAGGGGACACGGTGGGGTATACTGCAGGAGAAAGGACGGTGGCAATATGCGGAGCGTGCTGCTGTGGAAGGATATGGATCAGGTGGCGGAGCAGATGGACGCCGCCGTATTTCAATATGTGGGTGAATTGCAGACGGAGAGCTTTGAGGCCTTTGCCGACTTCGACCTGCTGGCCTTTGACTGGTACGATGTGCGGAAGGCGGGGAAAAGCGGCAAGGTGCTGGTATACATCGACCGGGAGGACCTGTTTTTCTTCTGCCGGAACGAGGCGGCACAGCAGTATGTGCAGGGTGCGGTGGACACGCTGACCGCAGGCGGACCGCTGAATGACCAGCAGCTGCTGTACCGGTTTTTTGCGGGGCTGTTCAAGGGCGACATGGCGTATCTGGAAAAGCTGGAGGCCCAGATCAACGGCGGCGAGAGCACCATACTGGAGGGCAAGGCCAAGGACGACGCGCCCCGGCGCATCGCCGCGTGGCGGCGGGAGCTGCTGCACCTGAAGCGGTACTATGAGCAGCTGGATGCCATCTTCGATGAGATGTGCGACAACGATAACGGGCTGATCGAAGCCAACATTCTGGCGCGGCTGGAGGTGCTGGGGCGGCGGACGAGCCGGTATCTGCAAAAGGTATGCGCGCTGCAGGAGCTGGTGGCCCAGCTGCGGGAGGCCTATCAGAGCCAGCTGGCCATCCAGCAGAACGACCTGATGCGGGTATTCACCATTGTGACGGTGCTGTTCCTACCGCTGACGCTGATCACCGGCTGGTTCGGTATGAACTTCGTAAATATGCCGGAGCTGCAGTCGGAGTGGGGCTATCCCGTGATCATCGCCGCCAGCATACTGCTGGTGGCAGGACTGCTGTGGTTCTTCAGGCACAAGAAATGGCTGTAAAAAAAGCACCCCTCAGGCCGCCTGGCCCAAGGGGTGCTTTTCATCTGTATACCACCGCTGCGGCGGAGAGGGCGGCCAGCAGCGGCAGCAGAGTCTGTCCCCGGCGCCGCAGACGGCGGCGCAGAAGATGCAAAGCGTTCAAGATGCCAGGGTCTTGCCCATGGCGCGCAGGGCATCCAGGGCGGTGTCATCCGGGGCCTCGCAGCAGATCACGCTGTCGCAGACCAGGTTCACACCGGCATCGGCGCAATCCTTTTCCCAGGAGCGCATCCACTCGCCGTCGCCCCAGCCGTAGGAGCCGAACAGGGCCACGGCCTTACCGCCCAGGCAGTTCTTGCAGGCGTCAAACATGGGCTGGAACTCCATCTCCTCCAGCACCTCGCTGCCCATGGCCGGGCAGCCGAAGGCAATGGCGGCATAGCCGTTCAGCTCGGCGGTGTTCACCTGGTCCACCGTCAGCAGCTTGGCATCCGCGCCGGCGGCGGTCATGCCCTCCAGCACGGCATTGGCCATGGCCTCGGTGTTACCGGTGCCGCTCCAATAGATCACAGCAGTCTTTTTCATTGTCGTTTCTCCTTTCGATCGTTACCCCGCCACAGCCAGCTGATCGATCGTCGCGCCGGCCTGCCAGAGCTTGCAGTATGTGTCCGTGCAGCGCTTGAACCGGGTGAAGAGCCGCCGGGCCCGGGCCTCGTCGCTGTACACCTTCCACAGCCCCGCGCACTTGTAGCTGCGAGCACGGTTGTCCACGAAGCCCCGCACGTCCTCCGGCGGATAGCTCAGGAACAGCCCCACCTCGTGAGGGAACTCACCGCTCTGCCGGAACCGGCGGATCAGCGTGGCCACACAGCGGCCGCAGCTGCCGCCGTCATAGCCGGCCTCCGCCAGCAGGCGGCGGGCCAGATCGTCGCTGAGATCGCGGCGGAGAGTGGCGGGGCGGTAGAGGTACAGCAGGGCGCTGCCCTCGGTAAAGCGGAGGGGCAGCAGGCACAGGCCCTTGGGCGAGAGGCGGCGGTTCAGCTGCCGCACCTCGTCCAGCAGCGCATCCCGGTCCGTGCAGGGACAGGGAAAGAGACTGCCGGTCTTGATACCGGCCAGGGTGGGGGCGCACTGGCGCACGACCATTTCTTCGGACATAGGGGTTCCTCCTTAACCGACGTGTTTTTCCAGAATGCTCCGCAGGGCGGACAGAGAGCTGGTATGGCAGCGCTCGATACGGGTCGGCGTGCCCTTCAGCTCGCTGAGGGCGCTCTGCACCAGCTTATGGGACATGGTGGAGGTGAAGAAGATCATCAGGTCCGGGCTGCCCAGCTTGTTTTTCAGGCCGCCGGAGGGTTTGGTGAACACCTTGGCGGAGCATTTGTAGGACTGACACAGGTCCTTGTAACGACGCTCCATGCACTCGTTGCCGCCTAAGATCACGACGCTCATATCGCACTTCCTTTCTGTTCCGTGCCGCCGAATATTGCTCGACGGTATTTTTGCTCGTTTCTTCCGGATGATACGCGGTTAGCTTCTTCTAACTTTGGTTAGAGTGATTTAACTATCGGTTTTCAAAAAAGCGCCGGGGGAGGGCGCTTCTTTGACGGGTCACTTTCTATGGAAGGAGAAAAGGCCCTTTTTCTCGTAGGGATGGGCGTCCATCGCTGTGACCGTGTAGCCGGTGGCGGCGATGGCGTCACGCAGCGCCTGCTGGTCCAGGGGCTGCTCCGAGAGGATCACCGTCTCACCCTTGGTGTGGGAGGACGTGACCTTCTGGACGGAGAACTTGTTTCGGACGGTGTCGTTGATGTGGCTTTCGCACATACCGCAGGCCATGCCGTCCACCTTCAGGATGGTTTCTGTCATGGTGACATCTCCTTTTAGACGCGGGGGGAGGCACTGACGATGCCTCCCCCCTGCTCTATTCAGTGCTTGCAGCTCTGGCTGTGGCACTGGCCGTGCATGGCGCAGTGGGCGCAGCCGGCACCGCAGGAGGACTTTCCCGCCTTCTTCTGGCGCAGCAGGTAGCGGATGATGAGGATCACAACGACAAGTAAGGCGGCACTGATGAGGATGGTGCCCAGGTTTGCTGACAGCCATTGCAGCATGGAAGTTCACTCCTTTCTATGGGGTAAGAGGGTAATTACGGGGACAGTTTACTTAACGGACAGCTTGGTGGCTTCCTTGTAGGGCTTGCACAGCATATAGATGATGCCGGCCAGCAGGAGCACCGCCACGATGACGCCCAGGATGTTGGCGTTGCCGGTGAACAGAGCGCCGAACTGGTTGATCATCAGCGCGATCACATAGGCGAACACGCACTGATAGCCGATGGCGAACCAGGTCCACTTGCGGCTGTTCATCTCGCGCTTGATGGCGCCAATGGCAGCGAAGCAGGGGGCGCACAGCAGGTTGAACACCAGGAAGCTGTAAGCGGTGATACCGGTGAAAGCCGCGGCCATAGCGTCGTAGACGCTGCCGTCGCCGCCGCCGTACAGGACGCCCAGGGTACCCACGATGTTCTCCTTGGCCACCAGGCCGGTAATGGAGGCGACGACCGCCTGCCAGTTGCCCCAGCCAAGGGGTGCAAAGATCCAGTCGATGGCGCCGCCGATGGCAGCCAGGATGGAGCAGTCGATCTGATCGTCAGACAGCATCTGGAACTGACCGTCCACCCAGCCGAAGTAGCTGGTGAACCACACGAAGATGGTGGACAGCAGGATGATGGTGCCGGCCTTCTTGATGAAGGACCAGCCGCGCTCCCACATGGAGCGGAGGACGTTGCCCAGGGTGGGCCAGTGGTAAGCGGGCAGCTCCATGACGAAGGGAGCGGGGTCACCGGCGAACATCTTGGTCTTCTTCAGCATGATGCCGGAGATCACGATGGCGGCCATGCCGATGAAGTAAGCGGAGGTGGACACCCATGCGCTGCCGCCGAAGATGGCGCCGGCGATCATAGCGATGAAGGGCACCTTGGCGCCGCAGGGGATGAACGTGGTGGTCATGATGGTCATGCGCCGGTCACGCTCATTCTCGATGGTACGAGAGGCCATAACACCGGGGATACCGCAGCCGGTACCGATCAGCATGGGGATGAAGGACTTACCGGACAGGCCGAACTTACGGAAGATACGGTCCAGCACGAAGGCGATACGGGCCATGTAGCCGCAGGCCTCCAGGAACGCCAGCAGCAGGAACAGCACCAGCATCTGGGGCACGAAGCCCAGCACCGCGCCGACACCGGCGACGATACCGTCAAGGATCAGGCCGGACAGCCAGTCGGCAGCACCGGCGGACTCCAACGCGTTGCCCACCAGCACAGGAACACCGGGCACCCACACGCCGTAGTCGGCGGGGTCAGGCTCGTCGCCGATCTCGTCCAGCGTGGCCTTGGCTTTCTCATAGTCGGCCAGCGTCGCCGTCTCGGTGGTAACGGCCAGCGTCTCCTCGTCCTCCACGTCATAGGCGAAGGTGCCGTCGGCGGCCAGGGCGCCGTTCTCCTCAATGTAGGCCTCGTAGCCGTCCACGATCAGGGAGGCATCGCCATACGCCTCGGCCACCTCGTTGTACTCACCGGAGCCAATGCCCAGCAGGTGCCAGCCGTCACCGAACAGGCCGTCGTTGGCCCAGTCCGTGGCCGCGGAGCCCACGGTGACCATGGAGATATAGTACACAAGGAACATGACCAGCGCGAAGATCGGCAGACCCAGCCAGCGGTTGGTAACAATGCGGTCGATCTTGTCGGAGGCGGACAGCTGACCGGCGTTTTTCTTCTTATAGCACGCCTTGATGATCTCGGCGATGTACACATAGCGCTCGTTGGTGATGATGCTCTCGGCGTCGTCGTCCAACTCCTTCTCGGCGGCCTTGATGTCCTCCTCGATGTGGGCCATGACGGTCGGGTCGATCTTCAGCTGATCCAGCACCTTATCATCGCGCTCGAAGATCTTGATGGCGTACCAGCGCTGCTGCTCCTCGGGCAGGTTATGTACGGCGGCCTCCTCGATGTGGGCGATGGCGTGCTCCACGGGGCCGGAGAAGGTGTGCATGGGAACGGTCTTGGTGGACTTGGCGGCCTGCACAGCGGCCTCGGCGGCCTCCATAATGCCCTCGCCCTTCAGGGCGGAGATCTCCACGATCTTGCAGCCCAGCTCGCGGCTCAGCTCATCCACGTTGATCTTGTCGCCGTTCTTGCGGACCACGTCCATCATGTTGATGGCGATGACAACGGGGATGCCCAGCTCGGTCAGCTGGGTGGTCAGGTACAGGTTACGCTCCAGGTTCGTACCGTCGATGATGTTCAGGATGGCGTCGGGGCGCTCGGTGATCAGGTAGTTACGGGCCACGACCTCCTCCAGGGTGTAGGGGGACAGGGAGTAGATGCCGGGCAGGTCCATGATGGCCACGTCATCGTGCTTCTTCAGCTTGCCCTCTTTCTTCTCCACCGTAACGCCGGGCCAGTTGCCCACGAACTGGTTGGAGCCGGTCAGCGCGTTGAACAGGGTAGTCTTGCCAGAGTTGGGGTTACCTGCCAACGCGATCTTTATCTGTTTTTCCATAGTGTCTCTCCTTCCGGTTAATCTTGTTGAACCTATATACAGATGAATTTAAATAATGGACGTATTTCCGGCACTGGAACACGGCGCCGCAGGTCATCACTCGACCTCGATCATTTCGGTGTCGGCCTTACGCAGGCTCAGCTCGTAGCCGCGGACAGTGACCTCCATGGGATCGCCCAGAGGGGCAACCTTGCGGACATAGACCTCCACGCCCTTGGTGATGCCCATATCCATGATACGGCGCTTGACGGGGCCCTCGCCGTGGAGCTTGACGACCTTGACGGTCTCGCCGATCTTGACTTCACGCAATGTTTTCATGCTTCTGCTCTCCTTCTATGTGATATTTCTGTTTCTCAAATGCAATAACCGCTTGGCGCGGCTATCAGACCATGATCTTGCGGGCCATTTCCTCGCTGATGGCCACGCGGGACTCCTTGACCTTCACGATGACATTGCCGCCCATGGCGGACACCAGCGTGACGGTGCTGCCCGGGGTGAAGCCCAGGTCCTCCAGGTGCTTTTTTACCTCCGGACTGCCGCCCACCTTATGGATGAGCTGCTCCGTTCCGGCGTCTGCCAGCATCAAAGGCATCATGTGTATCCCTCCGTTTCACGGTTAGCTTGCGCTAACCCCGTGTCTGAAAAAAGCGGTTCTGAAAGGACTTTCCCGGTCCATGGCGGACCGCGACGGTTAGCCCTCCTTAACCTATGGCACAGTTTAATACCTCAAACCCTCTTTGTCAATAGGGAGAACGAAATTTTTTTACCGCACTTGTAAGTTTGTGAAAATTGTGGTATGCTGTTAAAAGTGTATTGGGGAAAGTTGGTGACACTTTTTATGCAGATACTGCGCGCTTCCGAGGACTATTTAGAGACGATGCTGATGATGCAGCAGCAGCACGGCTACATCCGTTCCATCGACGTAGCCGAGCATCTGGGCGTGACAAAACCCAGCGTGACCTACGCCACCAAACGGCTGCGGGAAAACGGCTATATCACGATGGACAAGGACGGACTCATCACCCTGACGGCCAGCGGTATGGCCATCGCCGAGCGTATGCTGGACCGGCACCACACGCTGACGAAATTCCTGATGGCGTTGGGCATCGACGCCGCCACGGCGGAGACAGACGCCTGTAAGATCGAGCACGACATCAGTCAGAAGACCTTTGACGCCATCTGCGCCCACGCAAAGGCGCATTTGTGACAAAAAAGGCCACCCTATCGGGTGGTCTTTTTGTATGCCCGCCCGCAGAGGCGGGCATTTTCGCGTTTACGCTTCCAACGGCAGGCGGAGGGTAAAGGTGGTGCCCTCCCCCTCACGGCTGTCCAGCGTGACGGTGCCGTGGTGATAAGCCACGGCGTGCTTGACGATGGACAAGCCCAATCCGGTACCGCCGGAGGCCTTGGAGTGGCTCTTGTCCACGCGGTAGAAGCGCTCGAAGACGCGGCCCTGGTGCTCCGGCGGGATACCGATACCGGTATCGGCTACCGTGACCACGGCGTCGGGGCCGTCACGGCCCACGGTGACGGTGACGCTGCCGCCGTCCTTATTGTACTTGATGGCGTTGTCGCAGAGGTTGAAGACCGTCTCGGTCAGCAGACGGCGGACGCCAGGGACCGTAACGGCCTCGCCGGTGACGGTCATGGTGATCTGGCGCTGCTGCGCGGCGCTCTCCAGCGACTTGACCGTGTCGGTGCAGAGGGAGAGCAGCTCCACCGGCTCGGTGGGCAGGCTGCCGCCCTCGTCCAGCTCAGACAGGCGGAGGATGTCGTTGATCAGCGTCACCAGGCGCTGGGCCTCGCCGCGGATATGGCCCACGAAGCGGGGCACATCGTCAGGCCGGACCATGCCGTTCTCCAGCAGCTCGGCGCTGCCGATGATGCCCTGAAGCGGGGTCTTCAGCTCATGGGAGACGTTGGCGGTGAACTCGCGGCGGTTGCGTTCGGCGTAGGCCTGCTCGGTGACATCGAAGGTCAGCAGCACCGCGCCCACCACCTCGCCGTCGGCCTGGATACGGGTCATGTCGAACTGGTACTCGCGGCCGTCGCGCTCCATACGGGTCTCGCCGTGGCCGGTGTCCATGGCATCGTGGAGGGCGTGGCTGACGGCGCTGCCGCGCTCCACGGTCAGCAGAGGCTGGCCCACGCAGGCCGCATCGGTGTGGAACACGGCGCAGGCGGCAGGGTTCATGCTGAGGATGGTGCCGCCGTTATCCACCAGTACCAGGCCCTCGGTCATGCTGGCGGTGATCTGTTCAAACTCCTCGGACCGGCGGCGCAGAGAACGCAGCTGATCGTCGATCTGACGCCGCTGGTGCTCCAGTCGGCGCAGCAGGGGTGAAAGCTCCTCGTAGGCGTCGTTTTCCAGGGGGTGCTCCAGGTCCAGGGTGTTCAGGGGGCGGGTGATGCGGCGGGACACGCGGCCGGCCAGAATGCCGGAGAGGATCAGGGCCACGGCGATGACCGCCAGGATGGCGGGGAACATACTCAGAAGCAGCACGCCCATGGTGACGCGGCTGGCGGACAGGCGCAGGACCGTGCCGTCCGGCAGACGGCGGGCGTAGTAGAGGGTCTTTTCCAGCAGGGTGGCGCTGTAACGGCTGGACTCGCCGGCACCGTTGGCCAGGGCCTGACGGACCTCCTCGCGCTGGGCATGGTTCTCCATGGCCGCAGCGTCAGCCTTCGTATCATAGAGCACCGTGCCGTCGGCGCGAAGCCAGGTGATGCGGTAATTGTCGGAGTGCAGCTTGGACAGATAGGCCTCGCCGTCGCCGGACTCCATGGCCGCAGCGGCGATGGACAGCTCATCCCGGAGCTGCTGCTCCTGGACATGGCCGAAATAGGTGTACAGTGCGCCCATGATAATGACCAGACTGGCCAGCAGCACCGCAAGCCCCACCGCCACGGTGGAGCGAAATATCTTTTTTGTCATATGGTCTCCTCCCAACGGTAGCCCACGCCGCGGACCGTGGTGATGTGTGCGCCGGCCTTGCCCAGCTTCTGGCGCAGGGTACGGATGTGCATATCCACGGTACGGCTCTCGCCGCAGTAATCCATGCCCCAGACCAGCTCCATCAGCCGGTCGCGGGTGTAGGCCGTGCCGGGGTGGCTGAGGAACAGGCGCAGCAGCTCATACTCTTTATAGGTCAGGTCGACGCGTTCGCCGCCGGACAGGACGGTGTGGGCACGGGTATCCAGCGACACCTCGCCGCTGCGGAGGATGGAGCTGTCCCCCTCCGGCTGGCAGCGGCGCAGCACCGCCTTGACCCGGGAGACCAGCTCGATGACGCTGAAGGGCTTGGTCAGATAGTCGTCCGCGCCGCCGTCCAGCGCCCGGACGCGGTCATACTCCGCGCCCTTGGCGGTGGCCATAATGACCGGGATGCGGCGCAGGGACGTGGAGGCGCGCATACGGCCCAGCAGCTCCGTGCCGTCGATGCCGGGGAGCATCACGTCCAGCACCACCAGGTCGGGCTTTTCGCTTTGCAGGGCCTGCCAGAAGGCGGCGCCGTCGGTAAAGCCCTCGGCCTCCAGCCCGGCGGAGCGCAGGGCGTACAGCTCGATATCGCGGATGCTGGCATCATCCTCTACACACCAGATCATGTGGGGTCCCTCCTTTTGGCTCAAGTGGCCTCGGTCTTGTGCACGCCGGTGACGGAAAACATCACCCACTCGGCGATGTTGGTGGCGTGGTCGCCGATACGTTCATAATACTTGGCGATCATCAGCAAGTCAAGTGTGGCTTCACCGTCATCCACGTCCTTGGCGATACGGTCGATGAGGTGGGCCTTGATCCGGTCAAAATAGCCGTCCACCTCATCGTCGGCGGCGATGACCTGCTGGGCCAGGTTCACATCCTGCCGGACATAGGCGTCCACGCTCTCGCTGACCATGCGGATGGTGGCCCGGGCCATATCCCGCAGGGTGTCGCCAGCGCTGAGAGGCCGGCCGGCGCGGCAGAGCAGGATCTCGGCAATATCGTCGGCCTGGTCGCCGATACGCTCCATGTCCGTGATCATCTTCAGGGCAGCGGAGATCTGCCGCAGATCGCCAGCCACCGGCTGCTGCTGAAGCAGGAGCCGCAGGCAGAGGTTCTCGATGTCGCGCTTCTTGCGGTCGATCTCTTGGTCCAGGGGCGCGACCTTCTCCGCCAGGGCGGTATCGCGGTTGGTGAGGGCCTGAGAGGACAGAGCGATGACCTGCTCGCACAGGGCGCCCATCTCGATAAGCTCGCGGTGGAGCTGGGCCAGCTGTTTATCGAATTGACTACGCATTATCCAAACCTCCCGGTGATGTAATCCTCGGTGCGCTTTTCGCTGGGCGTGGAGAACATGGTCTCCGTGTCGCCGTACTCCACCAGTTCTCCCAGCAGGAAGAAGGCGGTACGGTCCGAGATACGCAGTGCCTGCTGCATATTGTGGGTGACGATGACGATGGTGTAATGCTGCTTCAGCTCAACCGCCAGCTCCTCGATACGGGAGGTGGAGATGGGGTCCAGGGCCGAGGTGGGCTCATCCATCAGCAGCACGGTGGGCTCCACCGCCAGGGCACGGGCGATACACAGACGCTGCTGCTGGCCGCCGGAGAGGCCCAGGGCATTCTTTTTCAGGCGGTCCTTCACCTCGTCCCAGATGGCGGCACGCCGCAGGGACTGCTCCACCAACTCGTCCAGCTTGGCTTTGTTGCGGATGCCGTGGGTACGGGGGCCGTAGGCCACGTTGTCGTAGATGCTCATGGGGAAGGGATTTGGCTTTTGGAACACCATGCCCACCTCACGGCGCAGCTGGCTGACGTCCACGCCGGGGGCGTAAATATCCTGTCCCTTGTAGAGCACCTGGCCCTCCACCTTTACGCCGGGGATCAGGTCGTTCATACGGTCCAGCGTTTTAAGAAATGTGGACTTGCCGCAGCCGGAGGGGCCGATGAGGGCAGTAATGCTGTGCTCCGGCACGGATATGGTGACGTGGTGCAGCGCCTGGGTGGGACCGTACCACAGGTTCAGATCGTTTACGGTGATGATATCGCTCATAGGCTCCTCCGTTTCTTGAAGTAACGCCCGGTCAGCATAGCCGCCAGGTTGATGAGCAGGGCCAGCGCCATGAGGATGGCGGCGATGGCGAAGGCCACGTCGAACTCGCCCTGCTCCTTGGCATAGACATACAGGGCCACGGACAGTGTGGCACCGGAGCCCTCCAGCGTGGCACGCAGGCTGTTGTACAGCGTGTGGGCAAAGCCCGCGGTGTACAGCAGGGCCGCCGTCTCGCCCAGGATACGGCCCACGGCCAGAATGCAGCCGGTGAGCACGCCGTCCACACAGCCGGGCAGCACCACCGTGCGGATGGTGCGCCACTTGCCGGCGCCCAGACCGAAGGCGCCCTCGCGGTAGGACTGGGGCACGGTCTTCAGGCTCTCCTGTGTAGTACGCATGATGGTGGGCAGGTTCATGATGACCAGGGTCATGGCGCCGGCGAGAAGGGATTTCTTCATGCCCAGGAACTGGCAGAAGAACATCTGGCCCACCAGGCCGTAGATAATGGAGGGGATACCGGACAGCGTCTCGGCGGCGTACTCGATAACGGCCACTACCCTCTTGTTGGCGGCATACTCCGTCAGGTACACGGCGGCGCAGACGCCCAGGGGCAGCACCACCAGCAGCGTGGTCAGCACCGTGCAGACGGTGGTGATGATATCCGGCAGGATGCCGATGGAACCGTCCAGATAGCTGGGCTTGGTGCTCAGCAGCTGCCAGCTCAGGTTGGGCACGCCCTTGACAAGCACATAGACGATGAGAAACACCGCCAGCGCGCAGGTAACGGCGGCGCAGAGGAGCATCAGGCCCCGCATGGTCCCGCCCCAGATACGGCGGCGGGCAGAGAATTGATGTTTGTCCATGGTCACTTCTCCTTACTGCGCTTGAGGAAGAAATTGAGCGCGGCGTTGATGAGCATGATGAACAGGAACAGCACCAGCGCGATGGAGAACAGCGCCTGACGCTGCAGACCTGCCGCCGCGTAGCCCATCTCGCTGGCCACGGCGGTGGTCAGGAACCGCACGCTCTGGAACAGGGAGGGCATATTGGGCACGTTGCCGGAGACCATCATCACGGCCATGGCCTCGCCGATGGCGCGGCCTACGCCCAGCACCACCGCGGCGGCGATGCCGCTGCGGGCGGCGGGGACAGACACCTTGAACCATGTTTCCGTCTCCGTGGCACCCAGCGCCAAAGAGGCGTCCTCGTACTCACGGGGCACCGCCTCCAGGGCCGTCATGGCCACGTTGATAATGGAGGGCAGGATCATGATCGCCAGCACGATGATGGCCGCCAGCAGGCCGGAGCCGTCGGGAATATGGAAGACCTGACGGATGCCCGGCACCAGCACCAGCATACCCACCAGACCGTAGACCACGGAGGGGACGCCCGCCAGCAGGCTCACCGCGGCGGAGACGGCGGTCTTCAGCTTCGGCGGGGCCATTTTGGCCAGGAACACGGCGGTCATATAGCCCACGGGCACGCCCAGCAGGATCGCGCCCGCAGTACCGTAAATACTGGTAAGGATAAAGGGCAGGATGCCGAACTGAGGCTCCGCCGCGTTGGAATTCCACACGGGGCCAAAGAGGAACTTCACAAGGCCGATCTCACGGATAGCGGGGATGCCGGAGACGACAAGGTAGACGGAGATCAGCAGCACGCAGCCCACCGTCACCAGACCCATCAGCAGAAAGAAGCCATGGATGGCGTTCTCCATAAATCGTTTTGCTTTCATATATGCACCTCAGCAGATACGGGGCAAGGCGGCACCCCGCGCGGGGATGTCGCCTGTGTCCGTGCCTTACTTGTTAACCTGCGACTGCCACAGCGCCGGCCTTGGCGATGATGGAAGCTGCGTCGGAGGAAGTGGCGTAGTCAAAGAACGCCTGGGCCGCGGAAGAGAGGGCCTTGCCGTCCACAGTCACCAGCACGAAGGGACGCTGGACCTTATAGCTGCCGTCCTTGACGGTGGCTTCGCCGGGGGTGACGCCATCCACGTTCAGGGCCTTGACGGTGTCCTTGATGGAGGCCAGAGAGGCGTAGCCGATGGCATCGGGGTTCTGACTGACGGCGGTGATCACATCACCGGTGGAGGTCAGCTCCTGACGATACTGGCACTTGTCCTTGGTGCCGGTGATGGACTCGAAGCCATCGCGAGTGCCGCTGGCGGCCTCGCGGCCGATGAGGACCACCTCGGCGTCATTGCCGCCCACGTCCTTCCAGTTGGTGATCTCGCCGGTGTACAGCTTGGCGATCTGCTCAACGGACAGGTCGCTGACGGGGTTGTCGGGGTGAACGATGATGGCGATGCCGTCATAAGCCAGCACAGTCTCCTTCAGGCCGGCGGACTTCTCCTCATCCTTCAGCGCACGGGAGGACAGGCCGATGTCGCAGGTGCCCTCCTGCACAGCAGTGATGCCGGAGCCGGAACCGGTGGGGTTATAGTTAACGGTGACGCCCTCGTTGGTGGCCATGAAGGACTCACTCAAGGCGCCGATGACCTTCTCCATGGAGGTGGAGCCGTCGGTGGAGACGGTGCCGGTCAGCTCGGCGGCGGTCTTGTCCTCGGTCTTGTCGGCGTCGTCGGTCTTGGTCTCGCTGCCGCAGGCCACCAGGCTCAGGGCCAGCAGGGCGGTCAGCACCAGTGCAATGATCTTCTTCATATGTATTACCTCGTTTCTTTCGTCGTTTTGGATAACTCCCTTGTACGGTTTTTATTGTAAGTGCCCAATGTAAAGGGAAAAATCCCGCTGGTGTAAAATCCATGTAAAATAAAAACCGGGAAAAGCTTGCGTTCAGCCGTGGAATACGGTACAATGGCCATACAGCAGGCGCAGAAAATGTGCAAAAACGCTGAAAGGGAGGAATAAGGAGTATGAAGAAAAAGCTGCTGTCTTTGCTGCTGGCCCTGGCCATGGTTTTTACCCTGGCGGCCTGCGGCGAAAAGAAACCCGACCCCGGCAAGGACGCCACCGCCACGGAGCCGGTGGTCATCCTGCACACCAACGACGTGCACGGCGCTGTTTCCAACTACGCCAAGGTAGCGGCGCTGGCCAGCCAGTATGAGTCTGAGGGCGCGTATGTGCTGATCCTGGACGCCGGCGACTTCAGTCAGGGCGACACCGCTGTGAGTGTGTCTGAGGGCGCAACGGCTGTGGAGCTGATGAACATGGTGGGCTACGACGCTGTGGCGCTGGGCAACCACGAGTTCGACTACGGCTTCGAGGCGCTGAAGAAGAACATGGAGAACGCCCAGTTCCCCGTGCTGGCCGCCAATGTGAAGTACAACGGCGAGCTGGCCTTTGACGATGCGGCCGTGTTCACCACCCCCGGCGGCACCAAGATCGGCGTGTTCGGTCTGGACACCCCGGAGACCGCCACAAAGGCCCACCCCGGCAAGATCCAGGGCGTGACCTTCGCCGGCGGTGAGGAGCTGTACCAGATCGCGCAGGATATGGCGAATATGCTGCGCGAGGACGAGGGCTGCAACTACGTTATCTGCCTGGGCCACCTGGGCATCGACGATGAGACCGCTGCCACCGGCAACCGTTCCATCGACCTGCTGAACAAGGTCACCGGCATCGACGTGTTCATCGACGGTCACTCTCATTCCACTGAGGAGGAGATCGTTGAGAAGACCAACACGGACCGCAAGGTAGGCGACACTATCCTGACCTCTACCGGCACGAAGCTGGAGAACATCGGCGTTGTGACCATCAAGGACAGCACCATCACCACCACGTGCTTGTCCACCGAGGACATGGGAGCGGCCGACGACGCCATCGCCGCCCGCGCCGCCGCCATCATCGCCGAGATCGAGGCCGACTACGGCACGGTGTTCGCCAAGACCGAGGTGACGCTGAACGGCGAGAAGGACCCCGGCAACCGCACGCAGGAGACCAATCTGGGCGACCTGATCACCGATGCGCTGGTGTGGGGCGCCGAGCAGCAGGGCGAGACTGTTGACGCGGCCATCACCAACGGCGGCGGCATCCGCGCCACCATCGAGGCCGGCGACATCACCAAGAAGGACGTCAACACCGTGCTGCCCTTCGGCAACACCCTGAGCATCATCAAGATCACCGGTACGGAGCTGCTGGAAGTGCTGGAGGCCTCCACCTTCTGCACACCGGAGGCCATCGGCGGCTTCCCCCAGGTGTCCGGCATCGAGTTCACCGTGGACACCACCAAGGGCTATGACCAGGGCGACGAGTATCCCGGCACCACCTACTTCGCCCCCAAGACCATCAACCGTGTGACCATCAAGACCGTGGGCGGCAAGGACTTTGACCCGGCGGCCACGTACACCATCGCCACCAACGACTTTATGGCCAGCGGCGGCGACACCTACTACCGCTTTGTCAACGCCACCGCCAACTACGACCTGGGCATCCCCATGGATGAGGTGGTCATGGACTACATCACCACCGTGCTGAACGGCACCGTTGCCGCCGACAAGTACGGCGAGCCCGCGGGGCGCATCCACGTGCTCGTTTCCTGACATATCCGCACATAAAAAGGGCCGCCTCACGGCGGTCCTTTTTATGTGCGAAAAAACACCCCTCGGCGTGAGCCGAAGGGTGTTTTGTGCATCTGCAATTACTTGCCCATGTTCATCTGCGCAGCGACCTCAGCGGCGAAGTCCTCCTGCTTCTTCTCGATGCCCTCGCCGGTCTGGAAGCGAACGGCATCCACGAACTTGACGCTGCCGCCCAGCTTCTTGGCGGCGTCGGCGATATACTTCTCCACGCTGCCCTGGAAGATGTCGCCGCGGACGAACTCCATCTGCAGCAGGCAGTTCTCCTCGTAGAACTTGTTCATCTTGCCCATGACGATCTTCTCCTTGACGGCCTCGGGCTTGGAGGCCATCTTGGGATCGGTGTCCATCAGGGCCAGCGCGATCTTCTTCTCCTCGGCCAGCACCTCATCGGTGACCTGGGACTTGTCCCAGAAGCGGGGGTTCAGGGCCGCGATCTGCATGGCGACGTTCTTGCCGATCTCGGTGGCGTCGATGCCGCCGTCCACAGCCAGGTTCACCAGCACGCCGATCTTGCCGCCGGCATGGACGTAGCCCACGCTGGTGTTCTCGGAGAAGCGGACGAAGCGGCGGATCTGCAGGTTCTCACCGATGGACATGACCTTCTCGGGCATGGTCTCGGAAACGGTCAGGTCGGAGCCGACATACTTGCAGTTCATCAGGGCGTCCACATCGGCGGGATCCTGCTCGGCGATGACCTTGGCGATGTCCTTGACGAAGGCCACGAACAGGTCGCTCTTAGCGCAGAAGTCGGTCTCGCAGTTGACCTCGACCACGACGCCCACGCCGTTCTCGGTCAGGGCATAGGACATACCCTCGGCGGCGATGCGGCCGGCCTTCTTGGCGGCCTTGGCCAGGCCCTTCTCGCGCAGCCACTCGACAGCCTTGTCCATATCGCCGTCGCACTCGACAAGCGCCTTCTTGCAGTCCATCATACCCACGCTGGTCATCTCGCGCAGGGTCTTCACATCAGCAGCAGTAAAAGCCATTTGTATTTCCTCCTGTAAAAGTTGAATTAAAAGGGGCAGGGACACTTCCCTGCCCCGTGCGTTACGCGGTATCTATCGAGTTGGCTTACTCGGCGTCCTTGGCCTCGGCGGCCTCCTCCACCTGCTCGCCCTGACGGCCCTCGATCATGGCGTTGGCCATAACGGAGGCGATCAGCTTGATGGCGCGGATGGCGTCGTCGTTGCCGGGGATGGGGTAATCGATCTCATCGGGATCGCAGTTGGTATCGGCGATAGCCACAACAGGAATGCCCAGACGGTGCGCCTCGGCGATGGCGTTGCGCTCCTTGCGGGTGTCCACGATGAACAGGGCGCCGGGCAGCTTCTTCATTTCCTTCACGCCGCCCAGGTACTTCTCCAGCTTCTCGATCTCGCCTAGGTGCTTGATGACTTCTTTCTTGGGCAGCATATCGAAGGTACCGTCAGCCTGCATGGTCTTCAGCTGGTTCAGACGGTCAATACGGGTACGCATGGTCTTGAAGTTGGTCATCATGCCGCCCAGCCAGCGGGCGTTGACATAGTACTGGCCGCAGCGGGCAGCCTCGTCCTTGATGGCCTCCTGGGCCTGCTTTTTGGTACCCACGAACAGCAGGGTCTGGCCGTTCTCGGACAGCTGACGCACGAAGGCATAGGCCTCCTCCAGCTTCTTCACGGTCTTCTGCAGGTCGATGATATAGATGCCGTTGCGCTCCGTGTAGATATAGGGAGCCATCTTGGGGTTCCAGCGGCGGGTCTGGTGACCGAAGTGGACACCTGCCTCCAGCAGGGACTTCATGGATACGACGTTCTGATTTGCCATGTTGTTTTGTTTCTCCTTTTGATTTTAGTTTGTACCTCCAGCCTCTTCCGCCCTCCGGCCAACCTTGCGGCACCGACCGAAAGTCTGAAGCTGTGCGGATTTACCGCAATATAATACCACGCGGCACGGCATAATGCAAGAAGTTTTTGCCCGTTTTCCGCAGTTTTTTACTGCTTTTCCCCGGAAATATCCGCAATCAGGGCGGCGGCCAGGCCCTCGATGGCCGCCAGCTGGGGCGCGTGGGCGGCGGAACGGACGGTCACGCTCTCCCCCACCTGCCGCCAGCCCTTCAGGGGCTCCAGCAGGGCGGCCATCTGCCGGGCGGTGACCGGTGCCCAGGTGCCGTTTTCCAGCAGGGCAAAGCCGCGGTTCTGCAGGCCGTGGGAGGCGATGTCCCGCAGGACCTCGTCCATGGTGATAAACACGCCGCCGTTATAGGTGGGTGCGGCAAACACCAGGTGACTGTACTTGAAGGCGTCGGACACCACATAGGAGCTGGGCGTTACGGACACATCGTACATCTTCACCTTTACCCCCTGCTCCGCCAGACGGCAGGCCAGGATATTGGCGGCGTTCTCCGTGTTGCCGTACACGGAGGCGTAGGCGATCATCACGCCGCGGACCTCCGGCTCCCAATGGCTCCACAGGTCGTATTTGCCCAGGATATAGCCCAGGTCCTGCCGCCAGACATGGCCGTGGAGCGGCAGCAGCATACGGATATCCAGTCCGGCGGCCTTTTGCAGCACCGCCTGGACCTGTGCGCCGTACTTGCCCACGATGTTGGTATAATACCGCCGTGCCTCGTCCAGCACCTCCCGGTCGAAGTCCACCTCATCGGCGAACAGGGTACCGTTCAGCGCGCCGAAGCTGCCGAAGGCATCGGCGGACAGCAGCAGTTTGTCCGTCTCGTCATAGGTCATCAGCACCTCCGGCCAGTGGACCATGGGCGCGGCGATAAAGCGCAGGGTATGGCGGCCGGTGCAGAGGGTGTCACCCTCCTTCACCACGGTGACGCGGCCGGCCAGCTCCGCGTCGAAGAACTGGGCGATCATGTTCTTGGCGGCGGCACTGCACAGGATGCCCATGTCCGGGTACTGACGGGCCAGGTCGGCCATCTCGGCAGCGTGATCCGGCTCCATGTGGTGGACCACCAGGTAGTCCGGGGCTTTGCCGTTCAGGACGTGGGCCACATTTTCACGGAAGGTGGTACGCACGGCGCTGTCCACCGTGTCGAACAGGACAGTCTTGTCGTCCATCAGGAGATAGCTGTTGAAGCTGACGCCGTCGGGCACGCCGAACACGCCCTCGAACAGGGCCAGACGGCGGCAATCCGCGCCCACCCAGGTGTAGTCGTCGTTGACTTTTCTGATGCAATACATGGTCATTCATCCTTTCCATGATCTTTTCAGGGGTATTATAGCAGTAATGTCAAGCTTTTACCAGCGGCAAAATGCAAAAAACAGCGCCCGGTCTCTCGACAGGGCGCTGTTTGTGCAGAAAGTTACGCCTTCTTGGCGATCTCGCACAGGGCGGTAAACGCCACGGGATCGCTGATGGCCATCTCGGACAGCATCTTGCGGTTGATCTGGATGCCGGCGACCTTCAGACCGTGCATGAAGGTGGAGTAGTTCAGACCGTTGGGCTTCACAGCGGCGGAGATACGGGTGATCCACAGCTGACGGAAGTCACGCTTCTTCAGACGGCGGCCCACATAGGCGTAGGTCAGAGACTTCATGACCTGCTCGTTGGCCATCTTGAAATGCTTGGACTTGGCGCCCCAGTAGCCCTTAGCCAGCTTCAGCGTCTTGTTTCTTCTTTTACGCGCCATCATTGCGCCTTTAACACGTGCCATATTCTAATTGCCTCCTATTCTAACGAAAACGTATCTTATTTGTAGGGGATCATCTTGCGGATGGTCGCCTCGGTGGTGCAGTCAGCATAGGTGGTGCTGCGCAGACGACGGCCACGCTTGGTGTCCTTCTTGGTCAGGATGTGGCTCTTGAACGCGTGAGCTCTCTTGACCTTGCCGGTCTTCGTCAGATTGAAGCGCTTTTTTGCGCCGCTATGGGTCTTCAGTTTAGGCATAGTTGTTTTCTCCTTCCAATATGATCCTTTGCGAATGAAATGCTTATTTGCCGACCTTGGGGGACAGGAAAATAGACATATTCCGGCCCTCCAGCTTGGCGGCTTTGTCCAGGGTGGACACCTCGGTACACAGCTCGGCGAACTTGTTGAGCAGATCGCGTCCGATCTCGGTGTGCGCCATCTCGCGGCCGCGGAAGCGGACGGAGACTTTGACGCGGTTGCCGTCGGACAGGAACTTCTGCGCGTTCTTCAGCTTGGTGTTGAAGTCGCCCACGTCGATGCCCGGAGACATACGGATCTCCTTGATCTCGACAACGTGCTGGTTCTTTCTGGCTTCCTTCTCGCGCTTGCTCTGCTCGAACTTGTACTTGCCGTAGTTCATCAGCTTGCACACCGGAGGCGTTGCCTGCGGAGAGATCTTTACCAGATCCAGGCCCTGCTCCTCTGCGGTACGCAGCGCCTCCTCGCCGGACACAATGCCCAGCTGCTCGCCATTCTCGCCGATCAGTCGGATCTCCTTGTCGGTGATCTCCTCGTTCAGTTGATGCTGTACCTTGCTAATACCGAAGCACCTCCAATCCAAAATAAAAACGCGGACGCTCCGGGCATCCGCGAAACAACACAAACAGCCCTTTCGGGCGCTTGTATGACGCTGTTGACCTCTTTGCCGTTGCTGGAGGTGAGGCGGATGCACCGACCTTCTTTGTTTTCTCGGATATTTTATACTATCCCGGCGTGTTTGTCAACGGCTTTTTCCAGAATTTTTTTACATATTTTCTGCGGCGGCGGTGAAACTATGGTTGTACCTGAGGTACAAAGGGTACAGAAAATGGAGGTATATCTCATGGATAACACGAAGAACACCAAAAACACCAAGAACACCAACACCACCGACAACACGGAAAACACCAATACCAAGAACGCCAAGAACGCGAAAAACTGCAAATAACTTCTTCATGTCTTCGTATAAAGGGAGGGGCCGTCCGGCCCCTCCCTTTATATCCATCAATGCTCCGTCTTGCCCAGATACTCCTCCAGTGTGATATCCCGGTTGAAGATCTCCTGTGCCGCGTCCTTGCCCACATAGCGGTAGTGCCACGGCTCGTAGATGATACCGGTGATATCGGTCTTTCCGTTGGGGTAGCGGTGGATGAAGCCGTACCGCCAGGAATTGGCCATGAGCCACTTCTGGGTCTCCGTGCTCTCCTGAGCAGAGGTCAGGTCCTGCATATTGGCGTCCACCAGGTCCACCGCCAGGCCCAGTTGATGCTCGCTGGTGCCGGGGATGGCCACGGCCTTGGCCGCCTCGGTTTTGGCCTCCTCTTCACTCATGCCGCTGCTGATGAGCCGCTGCACCTTGTTGTCGTACAGGCTCTGCTGCGTCTCCTGCGTGCGGTAACTGGAGCAGTTGACCGGGCTGTAGCCCGCCGCCTTGCAAGCGTTGATCATCTCCATATACGCCTCATAGCAGCGGCTGTCCACCCGGTGGCCGTCATCCAGTGTCACCAGGTCCACCGTCCAGTCATCGGGCAGGGGGTTCCAGGGGTTCACCAGTGTCAGCAGCTCGTCGTCCACGATGACGTTATCCGGTGTCGTAGTGTCGCCTACATTGTCCACGGGCTGATTCGTGTTCTGGGCGTCGTCCGCCGGAGCATCGTCCTTTTTGCAGCCCTTGATGATGAATATCGCACCCACGATGATGCCGGCCAGCAACACGGCGGCGATGATGCGGTTCCGCATGGCCTCCCGGTAGCGCTTCTGCCGGCGGCGTTCTCTTTCGTAATCCATTCTGTTACCTCAATTCCTCGGGGTATGCCCCCGTCTCGTGCAGTTTGCTGAGCGCCTGCGCCACACGGGCGCGGTCCTCATGATACGTCATGCCGAACCAGCGGTCCGCCGACTTCAGCACGCTGACGCGCAGCTCTCCCGCTGCCAGCAGGTCGCCCACCATGGTGGGCAGCAGGCACTCGGCCTTCACCGACTGCCCCGCCTCGCTGCGGAGGAAGTCGTGGAAATACGTCTCCAACGCGTCGAAGACGGAGGGGGCAAAGCCCCAGAAGTTCATGGACACCACCGTGTCGCCGTCCAGCACCGCTCCGGTATCCTCGTCCCGGATGACGCCGTCCTGCAGCAGGGCGATCTTCAGCGTCTCGCGGATGTCGCTGAGATACCCGTCCTTCACATGGCACACACCCCGGGACACGGTACCATGGGCAGTGACGGTGTTCTTCAGCAGATAGCCCACCATGGTGGCCGCGCCCGTCTCCGGCAGACGCTGCAGCTCCGCATATATGGTGCGGTAAGCGTCCGCGCCGTAGAAATCGTCGGCGTTGATGACGCAGAAGGGCTCGTGTACGATATCGCGGGTACACAGCACCGCGTGGGCCGTGCCGAAGGGCTTTGTCCGCCCCGCCGGCTTTGTATACCACGCCGGCAGTGTCGTGTCGTCCTGATAGGCGTAACGGACCTCCACAGGCCGCCCGTCCGCCGTGTGCAGCCGGGACGCCATATTGCCGCACAGGCGCTCCATCAGCTCCCGCATATCCGGCTTAATGATGAACACGACCTTGTCAAAGCCCGCCCGCACCGCGTCGTACACACCGTACTCCATCAGTATCTCTCCGTGGGGCCCCACGCCGTCGGTCTGCTTGCTGCCGCCGTAGCGGGAACCGATCCCCGCCGCCATGATGACCAGCGCTGCGTGCATAGTCTTTCCTCCTTGATTTTTCATAGCTACCATCATACCACGGATGGCAAAAAAAACAAGCGCATTTCAAGCGTCTTAATAGAAAGTTAAGGCATTTGGAAGAAAATACCCGGGAACTACTGGATTTTTCCTTTTCCGCCGTGTATAATGATTTTTTGCGGCCAGCTGCCGCGTGAGATGAGAGAAATAGAGTCATAAGGAGAGAACCGCCATGTCCGCCACGCAAAAAGTCATGGGCCATGTGTACGCCATTTTCACCATTCTGGTGTGGGGCAGCTGCTTCGTGCTGACCAAGCAGATGCTCACCGCCTATACCGCTATCCAGATCATCCCCCTGCGGATGGGCCTGGCCTATATCACGCTGTGGGCACTGCGGCCCAAGACTCTGAAGCTCCCCTGGAAGGACGAGCTGATGTTCATCCTCATCGGCGTTACCGGCGGCAGCTTCTACTTCTTCCTGCAGAATACAGCGCTGACCTACACCTTCGCCGCCAATGTCAGCATCATCATCGCCCTGTCCCCCATCCTGACGGTCATTTTGGCCCAGCTGTTCTCCCGCAATGGCGAGCGCCTGGGTAAATTCGTATACATCGGCGCGATCATCGCCATCGCCGGCGTGGTGCTGGTGGTGCTCAACGGCCAGCTGACCTTCCACCTGAACCCTCTGGGCGACCTGATCGCCCTGGCCGCCGCCCTCATGTGGGCCGTGTACTCCATCCTTATCAAGAAATACACCGAGCAGTACGACAACTTCCTGGTCACCCGCCGGGTCATGCTGTGGGCCTTCATCACCGCCGTACCGCTGATGCTGCTGACGGACGGTATGCCCGACCTGCACCCCCTGTTCACCCAGACCAACGTCCTGCTGAGCTGGCTGTTCCTGGGCGTGTTCGGCAACGCCGTATGCTTCGCCATCTGGAACATCGCCTTCCAGCGGCTGGGCGTGGTCATCACCAACAACTATCTGTACGCCTCCCCCTTCGTGACGCTGGTGGTGGGCTACCTGCTGCTGGACGAGCAGATCACGGTGATGAGTGTCATCGGTGCGGTGCTGATCACCGTGGGCGTCATCGTGGCGCTGAAAAAGCCCAAGGAGAGCACTTGACCTCTATATGAAAAAGTTGTGTGCCGCACAGCGTCACACAACTTTTTTCTTGCTATTTTTTCCCGTTTTTAGTATACTTACAGTAGGTACAACACCGTAAAGGAGGGCTCCCCATGCGACAGATATGTACATCCCGCAAGGTCTGGCTTCCCATTCTGCTGCTGTTCACCGCCGTATTCATTTTCGCCTGCTGGGACAGGGGCGTGTCCATCGACTTCGACGGCAACGGCTATCTCTGCACCGTCCCCAACGACGGCACGGCAGAGGAGGTTCCCGTGTCCTTCCACGGCACGTTCCGCCGCAGTACATACACCGGCAGCTGCGACATCCCCGGCATTCTGCAATGCGCCGCCCTACGCGCCCAGTTTGACGGCAACACCGCCAGCTCCCTCTTTGTCATAGACGACTCCGGCTGCTGGGTGACCGCCCCCCTCCACAGCATCTCCGCGGCGTCCGACCGCTCCTGCACGGTCATCCGACTTTGGACGGAGCACACCGTCACCAACAACCATATCTCCGGTCGCTGGGATGCAGATGACTTCTCCTACATTGCCATCGGCGACATAAACGCCGCCCGCGCACTGGCCATCATGCAGTAAAGCACCGCCCCCGCTCCAAGACCATCGGAGCAGGGGCGGTTTTGTATTTTCTTACCTTCTCCCCAAGCGACTGAACCACCAGAAGGTCAGCGGCCAGACACACCCGGCGAACAGCACCACCAGCAGGTAGCGGATGCCCCCGGCGATGGCGGCGCTGCCGCCCAGCAGGGCGATCAGCGGGGCCTTCAGCCCAGAGCGTATGGCCAGCAGACAGCCAAAGCCCACCACCAGCTTGATGAGCTGCGCCCACCACACCGCCTGTGTCTCGAACCGTATGTGCTTCCGGTCGACGATGTTGGACACCAGCATGCCCACCGTGGCGCCCAGCAGCTTCCAGCCGTTCTCCAAAGCACTGAGGTAATTGGCGGTGTCCTCGGCAGTGGCACCGGTGTCCCCCCGCAGGTACAGATACCCCACGAAGGCCCCGCTGCACACCACCATAGCCAGTATGGTGTACGTCAGCACCACCGGCCGCCGGTCGGCCTCCTCCATCAGCGGATAGACCACCAGCACCAGCACCGCCGCGATCAGGAACGACACGCCCACATCCAGCGGCGTGTGGACACCCAGATACATCCGGCTGAACGCGATGAGCACCGTCAGCACGACCAGCACCACCCGCAGCCAGCCGCGGCGGGTATACCGGGCGATGCCGCCATAGGTGGCCACGGCGTTCTGTGTGTGACCGCTGGGGAAGGAATACCCCGTGGCCTCCGCCCGGGCAGACTCCACAATGGTGAAATCCGGGTCCTTTATCCACGGCCGGGGCACGCAGCAGAGTATTTTCAGGAATTGATTGATGACCGTGCCAAAGAAGCCCACGATCATCAGGTAATAGCCCTCGCGCTTGCTGACGCACCAGAACACTGTCACGGCGATGACCATGAAGAACAGCTCGCCGCCCAGCAGCGTGATGACCGACATGATCTTATCCAGCGCAGGCGTGCGGATGCTCTCCAGCGCGTACAAAACTCCCATAAAGTCTCCCTCCTTTATGTTCTTCCGCTATTCTACTACACTTTTCTCCGCCGTGCAAGTGCAAGCGTTGACTGCCCCGCGGCAGCGTGCTATACTGTGGAAAAATGCAAGGAGGCCCCGCCATGAAGCCTGAAGAGCTGCTCTCCGTCCTGCACACCGCCAACCGTCTGAAGGACACCACCCGCCACTGCTGGACGCCTGGGAACCGTCACGAGAGCGTGGCCGACCACAGCTGGCGGCTGGCGCTGACAGCCTTCTTTCTTCGGGACGAGTTCCCGGAGACGGATATGGACAAGGTCATTAAAATGTGCCTGATCCACGACCTGGGCGAGTGCTTTACCGGCGACATCCCCAGCTTTCTGAAAACCGACGCCGACACAGCGAAGGAGGACGCCCTCCTGATTCAATGGGTGGAGACGCTGCCCCAGCCTTACCGCACGGAGATGGCCGCCCTGTACGCGGAGATGGACGCGCTGGAGACGCCGGAGGCCAAGCTTTATAAGGCGCTGGACAAGCTGGAGGCCGTCATCGCCCACAACGAGTCCCCTATCTCCTCCTGGCTGCCCCGGGAGTACGACCTGAACCTGACCTACGCCGACGAGAACGTGGCGTTCTCCCCATACCTCACGGCGCTTCGCGCCGCCATCCGGCGGGAGACGGAGGCAAAGATAGAAAAAGGCGAATAAAAAGCTTCCCGGCATTTGCCGGGAAGCTTTTTATTCACCCGCTGCCGCCAGCAGCGCATCGGACAGCCTCGCGTACTCCTCCAGGCCCAGGGCCTCGCCCCGCACGGTGGGGGACAGGCCGCAGCCGGCGACGATGGCCGCCAGCTGCTCCTTAGGCAGCTGCCAGCCGGTCTGCAGGCTGTTCACCAGCGTCTTGCGCCGCAGGGCAAAGCCCGCGCGCACCGTCCGCCAGAAGGCCTCTTCGCTCCGCACCTGTACCGGCGGGGTCTTTCTTGTAACGCAGCGCACCACGGCGGATGTCACCTTGGGCGGCGGCATGAAGCAGCTGTTGGGCACCTCGAACAGCAGTTCCGGCACGGTGTAGTACTGCATCAGCAGGGAAAACGCGCCGTAATCCGCCGTGCCCGGCTTCGCGCAGATCCGCAGGGCTACCTCTTTTTGAATGAGCACCGTTAGCTGCCGGAAACACCCGGCCCGGACACAGGCCGTGAGAAACGGTGTGGTGATGTTGTAGGGCAGGTTGGCGCACAGCACCGCCGGCAAGCCCGGAAACTTCTCCGCCGTCACCGCCGCCAGGTCCAGCGCCATCACGTCGCCCTCGATCAGGGTGAAGTTGTCATAGTCCGCCATGGTCTCCGCCAGCACCGGCGGCAGGCGCTTGTCCAACTCCACCGACACCACCTTTTCCGCCCGCCGGGCCAGCTGCACCGTCAGTGCGCCGATGCCGGGGCCTACCTCCAGCACGCCGCAGCCGGGAACGCAGCCCGCCGCGGCGATATCCTCCGCCACGTCACCCCGGATGAGAAAGTTCTGTCCCAGCGCCTTGGCAAAGTGAAAGCCGTGCCGCGCCAGCAGTGCCTGTATATCGTTCCGATCGCACAGATCCATCGTGTTTCTCCTTCACTGCATATTGCCGCCATTGTACCACCTTTTCCCCACCCGCGCAACGAAAAGCCGGAAAAAGTTTGTCTTTCTCCGTGCCGCATCCCCTAAAACTTGACAAAATTGGAAGATAGTGCTATACTCCACGGGTATTGCTAATCGGTAACAAAAGTTACAAATTGTTTCAATTTTTATTGTCCGCCCTGTTTGAACACCTCCCGGGGCGGCTATACTGCGAGGTACTATGGAACAAACAGTCGTCACACAACCGAAGCGCTTGCAGCCGAAAAAGCCGCGGCGCCGCATCACGCCGGTCACGGTGTGCCAGGCCATCCACGATGTGCCCTACATCGTGGCTCGGGCCCTGATCCGCGCCGTGCGCGCAGTGGGCCACTGCTTTGCCTGGACCTGGGACGCCATCGCTTCCGACGTCAGGGCCAACTGGCGCGCCTTCTGCCGCGGACGGCTGGTGACCGGCTGCCGTGACGCCCTGCGTTCCCCGGCCCTGCGGGAGGTGCACCACATCATGCGCGATCATCCCTCTATCCGCGCCATCACCATGATCGCCGTCACGGCGGTGATCTTCGCCGCCGCCGTTATGGCGGAGCCGGTACGCACCATGGACGCCATCTGCATCGTGGTGGACGGCGACGGTCCCCATGTACTGGACGAGCGCAGCGAGGAGCGCACCTATGACGATCTGCTGCTGCGCCGCAGCTTGGGCGACAAGTCCATGCAGCTGCTGCTGGAGCCGGGCCGCACCGTCACCATCACCCACGGCGACGACACACACACCCTCACCACCGAGGCCGAGCGCCTGTCCTCCCTGCTGCGGCGCAGCGGCATCCGTCTGGGTGAGGACGAGATGGTGGAACTGAATGTCGCCGGCGAGGACCCCGCCATCCGCATCAGCGATACGCTGACCTACCAGCACTATGTCACTGTGGAGACGGACTACAAGATCCTTCGCTCACCGGATCCCCTGATGGACAAGGGCACCGAGGAGATCATCCGCAAGGGTATCCCCGGCCAGATCGTGGAGACGTATGAGGACACTGTGGTCAGCGGTGAGGTAGTATCTACCAAGTATATCGGTGCCAGCCACGACACCTCACACGCGGAGCTGGTGCGCTACGGCACCCGCGTCTACGAGGTGGAGGAGGGCGACACCATCGAAAAAGACTTCCCCAACGAGGTGGGTGAGGGCGGCTACCTGCTGTTCGCCTCCGGCGACACCATGACCTATAACAAGGTGATGCTCTGCTCCTCCACCGCCTACTACAGCGGCGGCGACGGCGGCGCGGCCTGGACCACGGCGGTGGGTGCCGCGGTGGGCGTGGGCACCGTGGCCGTAGACCCCAAGGTGATCCCCTACTACACCAAAATGTTCATCCAGACCACCAACGGCCGCCGTGTCTACGGCATGGGCACCGCCCTGGACTGCGGCGGCGCCATCAAGGGCAACATCGTGGACCTGTGGTTCCCCACCAAGGCGGACTGCTACTCCTGGGGCCGCCGAAACGTCACCGTGTATATTCTGGACAAAAAGGCAAGCTAAGAGCATGGCCCCGGCGGGGCCATGCTCTTTCTTTACCCGCAGCCCCCGGTGTGAGCCGGGGGGGCTGCTTTTTTATTCTCCGTAGTGCACGTGCAGCAGCGCGTGACACTTTTCCTCGCCGTACTCCCTGAGTAAAGACGTGACGATGGGGTTTTTCTCCGCCCGCTTGAACATAGCGGAGGCATCGGCGGCATACAGTCCCTCGCCCCGCTTCTTCTTCACGTTGCTCAGTCCATAGGGCTGTCCCGCGCCGCCCACGCAGCCGCCCTGACAGGTCATGACCTCTATCAGGTGGTAGAAGCACTTGCCCGCTTCGATATCCGCGATCAGCTCCTTGGCGTGGATCAGCCCGTTGACCACGGCGATACGCAGCTCCTGCCCGTCCACGTTCAGTTCCACATGGCGGATGGATCCGTCTCCCCGCAGATCGGTGACACGGACGGCCCGCAGCGCATTCTTGCTCTTGTCCGGCAGGCAGTGACGCACCACCGCCTCGGCCACACCGCCGGTGACGCCGTAAATCACCGCCGCGCCGCTGCCCAAACCGAAGGGCAGGTCCGGAGACTCCAGCTCCAGCTCGTCCAGCTGCACGCCCGTCTCACGCATCATGTCCACCAGCTCCCGGGTAGTCAGCACCAGATCCACATCCGGCCGACCGTTATGGACGAACTCCGGCCGCGCCGCCTCCATCTTCTTGGCAGTGCAGGGCATAATGGCGATGTTGTAGGTAGTCCGCCCGTCGGCGGCATCTTTTTCGGCGTATTTGTCACGGATGACCGCCGCGAACATCTCCATGGGCGATTTGCAGGTGGAGATATGCTTCAGATACTTAGGGTCGTTGAACTCCAGATACCGCACCCAGGCGGGACAGCAGCTGGTGAACATGGGGAACGGCCCGCCGTTTTTCAGCCGCTGCAAAAACTCCTCCGCCTCCAGTATGGTGGTCATATCCGCGCCGAAGTTGGTGTCGTACACCTCGTCCACACCCATGAGCTTCAGCGCCGTGGTCATCTTGTCAATGACGTTCACGCCTGCCGGGATGCCAAAGGCCTCACCCAGCGCCACACGGACGGCCGGCGCGATCTGCACCACCACACGCTTCTTCGGGTCATGGATGGCCGCCCACGCGGTGCCGATCTGATCGTTAACGGTGATAGCGCCGGTGGTGCACACGGCGGCGCACTGGCCGCAGCCCACGCACTTCGTCTCGCCCAGCTTTTTGTCAAAGGCCGGCATCACCTGCAGCTCGCTGCCCCGGAAGGCAAAGTTCAGAATGCCCTGTCCCTGCAGCTCCTCGCACACCCGCACGCAGTCGCCGCACAGGATGCACTTGTTGGGGTCCCGGAACACCGCGTAGCTGGTGTAATCCTTCTCGTACCGGGGCTTATTGTTGGGGAAACGGATATGCCGCACGCCAAAGCGCTGGGCCAGCTCCTGCAATCGGCAGTTGCCGCTTTTGGCACAGGTAGTGCAGGAGCAGTCATGGGCCGCCAGCAGCAGCTCCAGTATCATCCGCCGGTGCCTCAGCAGCCGGGCGGTGTTGGTCCTGATCTCCATGCCGTCCCGGGGCTCCATGGAGCAGGAGGCGTCGATCTTCCCGGTCTTTACGTCCTCCACGATGCACATACGGCACGCGCCGTGAACGGACAGGTCGGAGTAATAGCAGAACGTGGGGATGTCGATACCCGCCTTGCGGATGACCGCCAGCACGTTGCGCTCGCCGTCAAAGGGCACCCGCTGCCCGTCGATGACCATAATTCCCTTTGCCATGGCTCACTCCTCCTCAATGGCGTCGATCGCGCCGAAGGGGCACGCGCCCCAGCAAGCGCCGCAGTGGATGCACTTCTCGTTGTCAATGACGTAGGGCATACGGGGCTGCCCGGAGATGGCCTCCATGGGACAGTTCCGCGCGCACTTGCCGCAGCCCTTGCACAGCTCCGGTTTGATCTCCAACCGGCGTTTGCGCCCGTTGCAGATGGGACAGTGGTGATCCACCACATGGCGCAGATAATCCTGCCGGAAGTTCCGCAGGGTGGACATCACCGGCTTGCAGGCCGTCTGCCCCAGGCCGCACAGGGCCGTGTCCGTGATGGTATCGCTAAGAGACTCCAGCAGATCCAGATCGGCCAGACTCCCCTCGTTATTGATGATGCGCTCCAGCGTCTCCAGCATACGCTTTGTGCCCTCCCGGCAGGGGGTGCACTTACCGCAGCTCTCGTTCTGGGTAAAGTGCATAAAGAACCGTGCCACCTCCACCATACAGGTGTCCTCGTCCATGACCACCAGGCCGCCGGAGCCGATAATGGCCCCCAGCTTCTTCAGCGAGTCGAAGTCCATAGGGTAGTCCAGATGCTCCTCGGTCAGACATCCGCCGGAGGGCCCGCCGATCTGCACGGCCTTGAATTTTTTCCCATTGGGAATGCCTCCGCCGATATCGAAGATGATCTCCCGCAGCGTTGTGCCCATGGGCACCTCCACCAACCCCGTGTTCACCACGTTGCCCGTCAAAGCAAATGTCTTGGTGCCGGCGCTGCCATCGGTGCCGATGCTCCGGTACCACGCCGCACCCTTGTTGATGATGCCCGGCACGTTGGCGAACGTCTCCACATTGTTCAGCACCGTGGGCTTTCCCCACAGTCCCTGGTCTACCGTCCGGGGCGGCTTTACCCGGGGCATACCCCGCTTGCCCTCGATGGAGGCGGTCAGGGCGCTGCCCTCACCGCAGACGAAAGCACCGGCGCCGCGGTTGATGTGGATATGGAAGCTGAACCCGCTGCCCATGATGTCGTCGCCCAGCAGTCCGGCCGCCGCAGCCTTGTCGATGGCCACCTGCAAACGCTTCACCGCCAGCGGATATTCGGCGCGGACGTAAATGTAGCCCTCCGTGGCGCCGGTGGCCACACCGGCGATCATCATACCCTCCAGCACGGAATGGGGGTTGCCCTCCATCACGCCCTGATCCATGAACGCGCCGGGGTCGCCCTCGTCGCCGTTGCACACGATGTACTTCACCGGCTCCTCCGTGTGGCGCCGCACGCTCTCCCACTTGCGCCCCGCCGGGAAGCCGCCGCCGCCGCGCCCACGCAGTCCGGAATTGGCGATCTCCCTGCATATCTCCTCACCGGTCATGGTGAACAGTGCCTTTTCAAAGGCGGTATAGCCGCCCAGCGCCAGATACTCCGTCATATCCTCCGCGTCGGACTTGCCGCTGTTCTTCAGCACCACCCGATGCTGGTTTTTGTAAAAGGGAATGTCATCCCGGCGCTGATAGGACACACCGTTCTGGGTATACAGCAGCCGCTCAATGACCTCGCCGCCCAGGATCGTCTTTTCGATGATCTCGTCGCAGTCCTCCACCTTCACATGGGCATAGAGAATGTCCAGCGGCTCGATGCACACCAGCGGGCCGATCTCGCAGAAGCCATGGCAGCCGGACTTTTTCAGGTGGATTCCCTCCTTACCGGCCTCGTCCTTCAGACATACCGCCACCGGAATGCCGCGGGACTGGCATGTGGTTCGCAGGTAATCGTATACCTTCATGGCGCCGCTGGCGATACAGCCCGTACCGGCGCACACCAGCACATTCAGCCTGCCCCGGCTCTGCTCCATCAGCTCTGCCGCCTGTGTATGCAGCGCATGGAACCCGCTTCGCGTCAGCTTGCTCATACCGCCGCCTCCCTTCCTCTGATGGCCTCCAGCTCGCCAATGGCCGCCTCCGGCGTCATCTTGGCGAACACCTCACCGTCAATGGTCATCGTGGGTGCCAGACCGCAGGCGCCCAGGCAGGCCACCGTCTCCAATGTAAACATGGCGTCGGCGCTGGTCTTGCGCTTACCCTCCAGCCCCAGATACTCATACAGCGCATCATAGATGGGGCCGGACTTCCGCACATGACAGGCCGTGCCGTCACACACCTTGATAATATGCTTGCCCTTAGGCTCCAGCGAGAAATTCTCATAGAACGTAGCCACGCTGTACACCTTGGACACGCCAATGTGGAGCATATCCGCCACCAGCTCCATATTCTCCTGGCTCAGGTAGTTCTCCGACGCCTGTATCTCCTGCAAAATGGCGATGAGTCTCGCGCTGTCGCAGCCGTGGGCCCGGACGATGGCCACCGTTTTCTCCTGTTCCGATCTCATGCTCTCTCCTCCTAAAACGTGTTGAACGCCGTGTCGCTTAGCCTGTTAATTTTCTAACACTCCACCCGTACTGTACCATAGGCCCGCCCGCCTTGCAACAGCAAAAGAGGGGAAATTCTCGCCGTGCGAACTTTTCTCTATCCTGCACAAAAAGGCCCCCGCTTTTTTGCCTGAAACAGCAAAATGTAAGGTGGCACAACTTTTTTTCATGGCTTTGGCGGCATAAGAGCCCCCCGCAGGTCATGGACCTGCGGGGGGCTCTCTGTTTACATGATTCCGGACTTTTCCTTACTGGCAGCGATAGCCGCGTTCAGTCTTCGGGCCGGGTAATATACCAGCAGGCCGAACACCGTGAACAGCGCGCACATGCCCAGCAGCACCAGCGCGCAGCGCAGGTATGTGTCGCCGTACATACCGCCCACCGTCTCCCGGATCATATCCATGCCGTAGTGGAAGGGCATGAAGGGATACAGTGTCTGGAACAGCTGCGGCAGCACATGTACCGGGTATGAGCCGCCGGACCCGGCCACCTGAATGACCATGATAACGACTGACAACGCCATACCCACGTTGTCCAGGGCGTACACCAGCGCGTAGTTCATGCTGGCGAAGTTCAGCGAGCACAGGCAGCAGGCCAGCACGAACAGCGCCGGCTCCGCCGTCTCCATCCCCACGAAGTACAGGCACCCGAAGGCCGTCACCAGCGCCTGGGCCATGGCCATCAGGAAGAAGGTGGCGAACCGCCCGAAATACCGCTCCACGGCCCGGCACCCGGCAAACTCCGGCTGGGTCACCGGCACCTTCAGCATCACGGCGGTCAGCAGGCTGCCCACAAACAGCGCCAGCATGACGTAGTAGGGCGACATGGCCGCGCCGTAGTCCTTGATCTCATAGATGATCTCCGTGTTCAGCTGCACCGGCGAGCTGAGGTAGTCGGCCATGCTTTCGGCATCGCTGCTCTCCATCAGCTCCGTAAAGCGCTTGAAGGCTTCGCTCTCCGTCACCCGGCGCACATCGTCCTCGATATCCGCCAGATACGTCTCCACCGTGTTGGCCAGGGTGATGCCCGCGTCCAGCGTAGGCTGTACGGTGGTCATGGCATCGGCGTAGCTGTCCAGCGTGCCGGACACCTCGCCCAGGCTGCCGCCCACGGCCCCCAGCAGCTGCTGGACGGACCGCAGCGTGGTCTGGGCCTGTGCCCCGGTGGTGTGCAGGTATTCGTTGACCTCCTTATTGGTCTGCACCGCCGCCGCCAGCAGCTCCTGCCGCACCTGATGCAGCATATCCAGCACCGGTCCCTGCAGGGCCGACGGCTCCAGCGTATCCACCAGCGCGTCCAGCGCCTTCAGATCGGCGATGGCCGTCTCCAGCTGCGCCTTCACGGCCTCGTCCTCGGCGGCCGCCAGCTGGTCCTCCAGCGCGTCGATGGCCGCCTGTATCTTCCGGTGCAGGTCCGCCTTCAGTGCTTCGTCGGCGGCAGAGGTATCCATACTCCGCAGGGCATCCTCGATGTCGCCCAGTACCTTATCCGTGTTGTTCAGCACCGTCAGCAGGTCGCTGTACGCCGTGTCCGCCGCGCTCAGGCCCGTGCTGATAAGCTGCACCGTGCTGCCCGCCGCCGCATCAGCGTCCTCCACCGTTCCCCGTGCGTCCGCGATGGTCACGGACGCCGCGGTCAGCAGGCCGTCCGCCCCGTTCATCACGTCCTTCAGCGACAGCAGCACCTTCTGCAGCTGCGCCATCTCCTGCCGCGCACCGGTCAGCTTATCCATAATGCCGTCCGCCAGCGCCTCCGAGTCCAGCCCCATGGCCTTGAACACGGAGCCCGCCGTGGTCAGCGCCTCGGCGGCCTTGCCGATGACCGTGGTGTTGATCTGCTCCTGCACGGCGGTCTTGGCCTTGCTGGTGATCTTGGGCGCGATGGCGTTCTTCTTCTCGTTCTCGTAATACTGTATCTGCGGGTGACGCAGATCGCCGGACAGGATGCTCACAAAGTCCTCGGTAAATTCCTCCGGCACGATCAGCGCCGCGTAGTAGTCGCCGGACTCCACCCCGTCCAGGGCCTCCGCCCGGCTGTCCACGAACACCCAGCCCATCTGGTCGTTGCTCTCCAGTCCCTGCAGCACCAGCGCGCCGATGTTCACCTCCAGGCCCAGCACCTCGCAGCCCGCGTCCTCGCTGGCCACCGCCACGCTGATGCGGCTGGTGGACGCCGTGCCGTAGGGGTCCCAGTTGGACAGGATGTTGAACCAGGCATACAGACACGGCACCAGGCACAACCCCAGCAGCACCACCACCGCCACCACACTGGCCGTCAGCCGCCGCCAGTCGGCGCGAAAGATATTCCAGATGTTCTTCATCGGTCCACCTGCCCTTCCCGGCTCTCCGCCGCACCGCGCCGCAGGTCATCGGACAGCCCCTGTATCGCCCGGGTCAGCGCGTCCAGATCGGACGCCAGCTTCTCCGGGTCGTCCAGCAGCCGTTCCAGCACCCGCGCGCCGCTGTATACCGGCGCGGCAGGCGTCGGCGCGCTGTCTGCCTGCGGCGCTCCGCCGTGCACCTCCCGCAGTATCTCGTCCACGGAATATGCCTCCGGCTCCGGCGCTGCCGGTGTCTTTGTGACCGGCGTCTCCTCCGCAGGTGCCGGGGATATCTCCTCTGCCGCCGGCGTCTCCTCCGGCGCAGGTGCCGCTTCCGCCGCCGTTGCCTCCGTCTCCGGCGTCTCCTGTTCCTCCCGGGTGCCGTGGCGCAGCAGCAGACCCACCCGGGGCACCTTGGGCAGCTCCGGCAGCTCCAGCAGTGTGCCCAGGCTCTCCTGCTCCATCTGGGTGATGCTCTCCAGCTTCTTTTGCAGCTCATAGTCCGCGTACTCCACGGCGATCAGATATGCCGCCACTGCGAACATGGACAGTATCCACAGCATCAGGGTGAACACCTTGTTCCCCTCCGCCAGAAACATCAGCAGCATCAGACCCAGCGTCACCGCCAGCAGCATCCGCATACCGACGCGTATGCGCCGCCGGTTGTTCCGGTGCAGGGTGCTGACCTCCTTCAGCAGGCGGTCATACAGCTCCTGATAGTCCCGTTCTCTTGTCATCGGTCAACACCTCCTTTCACAGCAGCTCCGTCTCCTCCAGCTTCTCCTCCATAAAGCGGTTCAGTCCCATGAAGGGCCGCCGCACCAGCAGGCCGATCACCAGCGCCGCCGCGGCAAACAGCAGCAGGAAGCCGATCTGCTGCCAGTAGTAATTCCCGTACATCCCGCAGATGCACTCGCGCATGGCGTCGATGGCATAGGGGAAGGGGAAGAAGCGATAGATCTTCTGGTAGATGGCCGGCAGCAGCTCGATGGGGAACGTGCCGGAGGAGCCTGCGATCTGCATGACCATGATGACCACCACGATGGCCTTGCCCACATCGCCGAAGGACAGCGCCAGCGAATAGATCAGCAGGCTGAAGGTAAAGGCCGTCAGCGCGCCCGTGAGATACAGCATCCCCGGGTGCAGGCACTGGACCTTCAGTATGTACAGGTCGCCGGTAACGATGACCGCCGCCTGTATCTGGCTCAGCACGAAAAAGAACAGGTACCGCCCGAAGTACAGCTCCGCCGGCTTCGGGTCGATCAGCCCCTCCGTCCGGGCGTGTATCTTGATAAGGGATGACAGGATCACGCCGCCCACCCAGATGGCCAGCACCGTGTAGAACGGCGTCATAGCCGAGCCGTAGTTGGCGATGGGATACACCGCATTCACGCTGGTCTGCACCATTTCCGGAAAATACTGGCCGTACACCGCCGGGTCGCCGCCCAGGATATTCACCAGCGTATCCATGTATTCGTCTGTGGTCAGCCCCTCCAGGTCGTCTATGGTGCTCTCCAGCGAGGTCAGCAGCTTCTCCGTAGCCGGCCGCAGCAGCGTCATGGTGTCGCCCACGGCGTCAGTAGTCTCCGCCAGTGCGGTCTTCATGGCCTTGGCGTCCCCGGCCAGCGCGGCCATGCCCTCCATGGTGTCCGCCACCTGACCGGCCACGGTGTCCAGTTCCTTTTGCAGCGCCTTTGAAGTCACGGGGATCTTATCCGCCATCGTCCGCAGGGACTTCACCAGCGCGTCGCAGTCCGCCAGCAGGTCGGCAGAATCCGGACTCTCCGCCAATGCCCGCAGCTGCTTTGCCGTTTTGCGGCACTCCGCCGCCGTCTGCCGCGCCGCCTCCGCCTGGGTCTTACCCGCCTCTGTGCCGGAGGCCTCCAGTCCCGCCGCCCACGTTTCCAGCGCGTCGGCGGTCTTGTCCATGGTATCCGCCGCATCCAGCAGCTTCTGCTGCGTCTCCTTCTGATCCGGTGCATTCTCAATGGCACTGTTCATCCGGTCCAGCACCCGTTCCACCCGGGCCAGGGCCGTGTTCAGCTGCATCTGTATCTCCGCCGCCGTCTGCTGCAGCTGTGCGCCGTCCGGCAGGTTCTTGTTGATATTGGCCACGGCTGCCTCCAGTGCCGCCGCGCTGCTCTCCGACACGCCGCTGCCGCCCGCCGTCTCAAAGGCGTCCATCATCCGTCCGCAGGCGTGCAGCAGGTCCTGGGCCTGGTACAGCACGCCCTTCACGGCGGCCTCCGGGTCGTCGGCGGTCAGGTCCGCCGCCAGCAGATTGCTCTGCTCCATGATGCCGCCGATGACCACCTCCAGATAGTTTTCACTGATGGAGCGCTTCAGCGTCTCCACCGCCGTGTCGGTGATCTTGGTGGCCACGGCGTTCTTCTTGGCGTTTTCGTAGTAGGTGATGGCCGGCTTACCGGTCCAGTCCGTCAGCATCCGGTACATATTCCGGCTGAACTGCTTGTCGATGACCACCGCCGCGTAGTAGTCCCCGGACTCCACGCCGCCCTTGGCCTCCTCCTCGGTGTCCACGATGACCCAGTTGATGGACGTAGCCTCCCGCAGGTCGGCCACCACGTCGTCGCCCTTGTTCTCGTAGGTGCCGTCCTCATTGGTATAGCCCTCGTCCAGCGACGCCACCGCGATGGATATCCCCCCGGTGTTGCCGTAGGGGTCCCAGTTGGAGTAGATATTCAGCCAGGCGTACAGGCTGGGCAGCAGGGCGATGGCGACCACCACCACGCAGGCGAAAAAGCACTTGCTCAGCGTCCGTATATCGGTTTTGAACACCGTCCAGATATTACGCATACTGCCTCCTTACGCGCGGCACGCCGCGCTGTATATAAAGCTGTCGTTAACAATAGTGTATCAGTATGTATTATACAGAAAGCCGCCATGATTTGTCCACACAAAACCCGTTTTTTGCCCAAAAAACAGAAAAGAGACGGCTTCCGCCGTCTCTTTCGTTCTACTCTTTTTCTGTATCCTCCGCCACGATGCGGTAGTAGGTATTCCCCGTCAGCTTGTACACGATGGCATACAGCACCGCGAACACCGCAAAGCTCACCGCCGTTGTGCCGATCAGCAGCCCCCGGTTGTCCAGATTGAACAGGATCAGCAGCTTGTGGATGAACGGGAACGCGAAGCACAGGTGCACGCCCGCCAGCACCAGCGGCAGATAGAACACCGTCAGCAGCTGGCTGTTGATGCTGCGGCGGATGTCCACCTTGGTCATGCCCACCTTCTGCATGATGTCAAAGCGGGACTGATCCTCATAGCCCTCGGAGAGCTGCTTATAGTAAAGGATAGCCACCGCCGCGAAGATGAACACGATGCTCAGCATGATGCCCAGGAAGAACAATCCGCCGTACATGCCGTAGAAGTCTGCCCGGTTGGCGGCCTTGGACTCCACGCTGACGCCCACGCCCCAGTCACTGCTGACGCCCGCCAGATAGCCGTTCAGCGCGTCCTCCAGATTGGGCGTTGTTCCGTCGATGTTACCCTGCTGGTTTTCCGGCAGATCAGTGTCGAAGGCGTAGTGCCACGTGGCCGTGAGATACCACCCGTACTTCTCGCTCAGTCCGTCCTCCAGCTCCTGCACGAACTGCGTGAAGTGCGGTATGACCACCATAAGGGTCGGGGTAATATCCGCCGTGAAGGGGCCGCTCAGCAGCGGAATGTCCCGATCCATGACCCGGAACGTCCATTCCCCGTCGACGGTCAGGGTGTCGTAAGGGAAATCCGTCCGCAGAGCCGCCACATACACCTGCCCGTCGTTCAGCGTCAGGCTCTGCCCCGTGGCGGCGTTGTAATCCTCCAGCGGCAGGAAATGCAGCTGCGTCACACGGGTGCTGTCCGCTGCGGACGCACCGGCGTTGCCCAACCGCAGATCCCCGCCGTCCGGCAGACCGCTGACGCTGATCTCACGGTATGTCGCCACATTACTGGTCTGCCCGCCGAAGTTGAAAACGGTGCTCTCCACACCCTGACGCAGCTGCTCCGCCTCCGCCTCGTCCAGCGGATGATCGCTTCTGCCGTATACCGCCACGTCCATGTCGCGGGGATACCGGGCATTCACCGCGTCCTCCTGCCCCACATACAGGCAGGTGGTGGATGAGATCATCACCAGCACCATGGTGGCCAGAATGCACACCGAAGCCAGCCCCGCGCCGTTGCGCTTCATGCGGTAGGCCATGGAGGACACGGACACGAAGTGCTGGGGACGGTAGTAGTATTTTTTGTTCCTTTGCAAGCCGCGGCACAGCGTCACCGACCCGCTGATAAACAGCAGATAGGTGGCCGCGATCACCATGAGCACCGCCGCAAAGAACCACGTCAGCGCCGCCAGTGGCTCCCTGATGGACACCGCCAGCCAGTAGGCCCCGGCCAGCAGCAGCACCCCCGCCGCCGTCAGCACCCACTGCGCCTTGGGCGGCTTCTCGCCCACGCTCTCGCTGCGCAGCAGCCCCACCGCGCTGACGCCGTGCAGCTGCCGCAGGCTGTTCAGCAGGATCAGCGTGTGGATGACCGCAAACAACGCCGCCGCAGCCAGCAGAGACGATACGGACACCGTCAGGGTATAGGTCACGGGCACCTGCAAAAGCCGCACCATACCCAGCTCCGCCAGCTTATACAGTACCACGCCCAGAAGCAGTCCCGTCCCCGTGGTCAGGCCATAGGTGATGACCGTCTCCCACAGCAGAATGCGGGCGATGTTGCCCTTGCCCATACCCAGCACATTGTACAGGCCAAACTCCCTCTCCCGACGGCGAATGAGGAACGAGTGGGTATAGAACAGAAATATCAGCGCAAACACGGCGATGACCACCGTGCCCAGCCGCAGTATGATGGCGCTGCTGCCGCCGCCGGACATGTGCTCCAGCACCGGCGAGCCGGACAGCCCCATCAGAATGTAGAACATCAGCACCATCCCGGCGCAGCTCAGCAGATACGGCAGGTACAGCCGCCTGTTTTTTCTCATGCCCGTCCAGGCCAGCCGGGCGTATAATGTCTTTTCCCTCATGCCGGTTCACCGCCCGACTGCAGCATGGTCAGCGTGTCGGAGATGCGCTGATAGAACCTGGTGTCGTCGTCCTCGCCCCGGTACAGCTGGTGGAACACCTGGCCGTCCTTGATGAACAGCACCCGGCCCGCCCGGCTGGCGGCCTTCACGGAGTGGGTCACCATCAATATGGTCTGTCCTGCCCGGTTGATGGCGGCGAACAGCCGCAGCAGCTCGTCGGTGGAGCCGCTGTCCAGTGCGCCGGTAGGCTCATCCGCCAGCAGCAGCTTTGGCTCGGTGATGATGGCCCGGGCCACCGCCGCCCGCTGCTTCTGCCCGCCGGAGACCTCATAGGGATACTTCTTCAAAAGCTCCGTCAGTCCCAGCTCCCGGGCGACAGGCAGCAGCCGCGCCCGCATATCCTCGTAGGTCCTCCCCATCAGCACCAGCGGCAGATAGATATTGTCCTCCAGCGTAAATGTGTCCAGCAGATTGAACTCCTGGAACACAAAACCCAGGTTGTCCCGGCGGAAGGCCGCCGCGTCCTTCTCCCGTATCTTGCCCAGCTCATGGCCGTCCAGCCGCACCGTACCCGCCGTGGGCTCGTCCAGCGCCGCCAGAATGTTCAGCAGCGTGGTCTTGCCGCTGCCGGACTCGCCCATAATGGCCACATACTCGCCCTGCTCCACAGTGAAGCTCACGCTGCGCAGCGCCTCTACGCGGCTGCCGCCCAGCCGCGAGGTGTATACCTTCCGCAGCCCACTGACTTCCAAAATACTCATAGCATGACCTCCTTTTCCTTCGGGAGCCTCCGGCCCATCGCCCCGTCTCCCAACACGGTCAGTATACCGCGTCCCCCGCCCCCCTTCCATCGCTTTCCCTTACCCTTCCCGAACACCATTGTCACATTTCCCCGCGCCCCTGTCATTGCGAGGAGGGCGCAGCCCGACGTACCCCAAGGGCACTTGTTCCGCTGCGCTCCACTGCGTGGCGATCCGCCCCCCTCCGTAGGGGCCGATGTCCACGCCGCGCAGCAAGTACCTTTAGGTACATCCGCCCGCCTTTTGCCTTCCCCTTGAGGGGTTCGCACCCCCCACTGCCGCACGCACCCAAAAGCCTTCCCCTTGAGGGGAAGGTGGCGCGCAGCGCCGGATGAGGTGTGCGCCCGCAGGGCGCCCCCCTCACTCCGCCACGAACGCCGGGCGGCCCAGCGTCAGCCTCACCGTGGTGCCCACGCCGGGCACGGACTCGATCCGTATCTCATGCCGCAGATTGCGGCATATCCGCCGGCACAGGTACAGCCCGATGCCGCTGGACCGCCGGTCCAGCCGCCCGTTCTGCCCGGTATAGCCCATGTCAAATACCCGGGGCAGATCCTCCGGCGCGATGCCCATGCCGCTGTCCCGGATGCACAGATCGTCTCCCTCCCGGTAGATCCGGACGGTCCCGTCCTGCCCGGTGTACTTCAGGGCATTGCTCAGCAGCTGCTCCACCACAAAGGTCAGCCACTTGCCGTCCGTCACCGTCTCCCATTCCACCGGCGTGTAGTCCAGCGCGATGCGCCGGTCAATGAACTCCCCGGCGAACCGCCGCACAGCGGCGCGCACCACATCATCCACGGCGCACGTTCGTATCACGTAGTCGCTGCCGCCCTCCTCCAACCGCAGATAGGTCAGCGCCATGTCCACGTACTGCTCCACCCGGCCCAGCTCTGTCATCAGCCGCCGGGCGGCCGGGGTGTCCTCACCCTGCAGGGTCAGGCGCATGGCGGCGATGGGCGTCTTGATCTGGTGCACCCATGCGGTGTAATAGGCCGTCATATCCTCCCACCGGGCGGCGCGCGCCGTCTCCTGCCGGCACAGCTCCCGCCGCAGCGTTTCCACCACAGCGGCGCAGTCCGCCCCCTCCACGGTGGTCATGGCCGGCAGGTCCAGCAGCACCGCCTCGCCCGCCTCACGCAGACGCTTCAGTGCCTTGTGCCGCCGTGCCGCGCGGCCGTAATCCCACGCCGCAAGGCACGCCCCCAGCAGAACGCACAGCCCTGCCGGATAGCCCACCGCCGCCAGCGGCAGGCCGTACAGGGCAAAGGACACAGCAAACACCCCGACAAACAGCAGAAATGCCGCCAGCGTCAGCCGGCGCTCCTTCAGATATGCTTTGAGCAGCTCCATATCTCTCACTCCACGATGTACCCCACCCCGTGCCGGGTGGCGATAAAGTCCACAAGCCCCACGCCCGCCAGCTTCCGCCGCAGGCGGTTCACATTCACCGTCAGTGTGTTCTCGTCCACAAAGCTGTCCGTCTCCCACAGCCGCTGCATCAGCTTCTCCCGGCTGACCACCTTCCCGGCGCTCTCCATCAGGCAGGACAAAATACGGTACTCATTCTTGGTCAGCTCCACCGTCTGCCCCTGATAGGTCAGCTTCTGGTCATCGGCGGACAGCTGCGCGCCCCGCCTCTCCCGCAGCACCGCCGGCGCCGCCATGTCATAGCTGCGCCGCAGCATGGCCTGTACCTTGGCCATCAGAACACCGCCGTCAAAGGGCTTGGCGATAAAATCGTCCGCGCCGAAGTTCATGGCCATGATGACGTTCATATTATCACCGGCCGAGGACAAAAACAGGATGGGCGCACTGGTCTGCTTCCGCAGCTCCCGGCACCAGTGATAGCCGTCAAAACACGGCAGGGCGATATCCAGTATGATGAGGTGCGGCTGAAATTCCGCCGCCTCCGCCGTCACCGCCCGAAAGTCCCGTGCGCACCGGACCTCCAGTCCCCAGCTCTCCGCCAGATGCGCCACCGCCTGGGCGATGGTCCTGTCGTCCTCCACAATAAATATACGGTACATACGCTCACATCCTTTACGCTCTTCATTATACCCTCCCTCGCCTCTGTCCCGCAAGCCCTCTTACTCTTTCAATATTGTCACATTCGCTTACCGGATTTTTTTCAAAAACAGGGTTGACAAATCCGTGCCGCCGTGTTATAACTGTACCAACCTACCGAGTTGGTAGTTGTATTTCAGAAATGAGGCGATCACATGACCCGCACTCTTGTTCTCCTGACCGGACGATGTTGACTCCTTTTCCCTTCATTCCACACAACAACATCTGACTATAAACGATAAAGGAGATAAACACTATGTCTAACATTTACACTTCCGCTGACCAGCTGATCGGCAAGACTCCCCTGCTGGAGCTGACCCATATCGAAAAGGCCCATGACCTCAAGGCGAAGATCGTCGCCAAGCTGGAGTACTTCAACCCCGCCGGCAGCGTCAAGGACCGTATTGCCAAGGCCATGATCGACGACGCCGAGGCCAAGGGCCTGCTGAAGGCCGGCAGCGTCATCATTGAGCCCACCTCCGGCAACACCGGTATCGGCCTGGCTTCCGTGGCCGCCGCCCGGGGCTACCGCATCATCATCGTCATGCCCGAGACCATGTCCGTGGAGCGCCGCCAGCTGATGAAGGCTTACGGCGCGGAGTTGGTACTCACCGAGGGCGCCAAGGGCATGAAGGGTGCCATTGCCAAGGCCGACGAGCTGGCCAAGGAGATCCCTAACAGCTTCGTGGCAGGGCAGTTTGTGAACCCCGCCAACCCCAAGGCGCACTACGAGACCACCGGCCCCGAGATCTGGGCCGACACCGACGGCAAGGTGGACTTCTTCGTGGCCGGCGTGGGCACCGGCGGTACCATCACCGGCACCGGTAAGTTCCTGAAGGAAAAGAACCCCGCCGTCAAGGTAGTCGCCGTGGAGCCCAAGACCTCCGCCGTGCTGTCCACCGGTATCGCCGGCTCCCACAAGATCCAGGGCATCGGCGCGGGCTTCGTCCCTGACGTGCTGGACACTAAGATCTACGACGAGATCATCCCTGTGGACAATGACGACGCCTTTGCCGTAGGCAAGGAAATGGGTCACCGCGAGGGCGTGCTGGTGGGTATCTCCTCCGGCGCGGCACTGTGGGCCGCCATCGAGTTGGCCAAGCGTCCGGAGAACGCCGGCAAGACCATCGTGGTCCTGCTGCCCGACACCGGCGACCGCTATCTCTCCACCCCGCTGTTTGCGGACTGATACTGCGTTTTTCTTCCTTCCATTTTCTCCTCACAAACATGACGAACGGATCTTTTTTGAGGTCCGTTCGTCTTTTCTTCTGTTTCTTTCCACTTTCTTTCTATTCTCCTTCTATTTTCTTTCTACATTTTTTCTGCTTTTTTGAAACATTTTTCGTTCCGCAGGTGTATGATAGATGAAAGGCCTTTCACCTCAACAAAAGGAGAACCCCTATGACGGACGAACAGTTCACCCCGCTGGCGGAGCGGTATATGGACACGGTGTTCCGGGTGGCGTACAGCTATCTGCGCTGCCGGGACGACGCCGACGATGTGACCCAGGACGTGCTGATACAGCTGTACAAAGAGGACAAGGCGTTCGAAAGCGACGCCCATGTGAAGAATTGGCTCATTCGCGTCACGGTCAACCGCTGCAAGAACGTGCTCCGCGCCCCGTGGCACAAGGCGGAGGACATCGCCGACTATGAGAACAGCCTCACCTTCGAGGCCCCGGAGTGCCGGGAGCTGTTCGATGCGGTGATGTCGCTGGACAGGCGCTACCGCCTGCCGGTGCTGCTGTACTACTACGAGGGCTATCGCCAGAGGGAGATCGCCGGACTGCTGGGCATACCGGAGGAAACGGTGCGCACCCGGCTCGCCCGCGCCAGAGACAAGCTGAAACACATTTTATCGGAGGTGCCGCAGTATGCATGACAGAGAATTATTTGAAAAGACGTTTTCCGCGCTGCACGCCTCCCCGGACACACTGACGGAGGTAAGAAAAACCATGCAGAACGAGAAAAAGACCCGCCGCGCACTGGGCAAGGGCGCTGTGATCGCCATTGCCGCCGCGCTGACGCTGACCGTGGCTGTGGCCGCCGGTGTCGTGACCTTGATCAAGGCCAATGTCACCCCCGCCGACCATGTGGACGACGCCACCCACCACGCCTTCACTGATGACATCGACGCTGCCACCCCTGTGGTGGACGACGGCAAGGGCGGCCTTGTCCCCGTCCCGGATATGGAGCGCATCCCCGGCGACGTCCAGACCACCCAGCGTCTGGTGGGCCAGTACCTCAGCAAGCTGGACGCGGAGATGACCGTGGACGGCAATACCATCAAGCTGGGTACCTTCCTGATCGACGAGAACGGCCTGGGCCTGCTGACCTACTCCGTGGAGAATCCCTCCGGCGTCGGCTACACAGACGTGGGCTACGGCGAGGGTATCGACCTGCCCCTCCAGCCCACCCTGCACTTCCGCAGCCCCGACGAGGACAATGCCCTGTTCGCCAAGTGCTACGTGGACAAGGGGACCAGCACCGACACCTGCCTGAACGTGGTGCTGTACTTCGCCGCCGGCACGTCCTTCCGGCAGGGCGACCTGCTGTACGTCACTATGCAGGACGAGCTGGGGCAGCCCTACTCCATCGCCATCCAGCCCCAGACCTACGTGCCCGTCAAGACCATGACCGCCAAAAACGGCGAGATCGTGACGCTCTCTGCCCTGGGCATGACCATCGTAAATCCTGACCCCAGCCGCGAAATACACACTGACGAGGTGCTGGTCAACGCCAAGGACGGCAGCAGCTTCGCCGTGGAAAGCAGCAGCAAAAACCTGATGAACTGGGTCATCGGCTCCATTACAGGCGACGGTCAAGCTGCCTTTGAAAACTACACCTATGTGTTCAATCGGCTGGTAGATGTGAACGAGGTCGGGTCTGTGACGCTGACAGGCTATTACTACAACCTGGACGGCTCCGATAACGACACCGTATCCCTCACCTATCAGCCCTGAACAGGCAAAAAAGAACCGCCGTCCCGGCGGTTCTTTTTCGCTTATATCACATAATTGTCCCCGGCTGGGGCGTTCATCAGGTCGGCCAGCGTGATGTGGGTGAAGTAGTCCCGCGTCAGCTTGTAAAAACCCTGCCACACGCCCAGCGTCCGGCACTCCCCCGCCCGCTGGCACACCGGGGCGTCCGGCTGGAGACAGGTGACGGGCGCAAGGTCGCCCTCCGCCAGCTCCAGTATCTCCCAGAGGGTGTAGTCCTCCGGCTCTCGCGTCAGACGGTAGCCACCACCGATGCCGTGGACGCTCTCCACCAGGCCGGCGGCTTTCAGGGCGGGCATGAGCCGCTCGATGTATTTCAGGGAGATGTCCTGCCGGGCGGCCACCTCCTTCATGGGTATAAAGTCCCCGCTGCGGTGCTCCGCCAGATCCAGCAGAACGCGGATGGAATAGCGACCTTTCGTGGAGATCATAGGTCTTCCTCCTGTCAGAAAATACACGGGCCATAAGATGACCCGTGTATAGTATACCACCAATCCCGTAGGTTAGGCAAGTTTAATTTTTCTTTGCGTGCCGATATGCCTGCATGCCCCACACCAGCCAGGCCGCTACCACCGCCGCCAGGACGATCCAACGCACCGTCTCCAAGGGCCAGGCCACCGCGGACAGGTCTGCATAGCGGCTGATCATAACGCTTTCCGCCGTACTGACCGTGGCCGCATAGACAGCGGCCGGCTTCCAGCACACCAGGATCCGCACGATCTCCACGGCAAAGAGCAGTCCGCAGCCGCCATACAGTGCAAAACGGAAGCCCCTATCCCGCACCAGCGGCTCTTTCAGCGCCGCGCCGCCGACTACCAGCGCCGCCGCCAGCAGCAGCGGCAGCAGCAGCCATACCGCCTCCTGCCGTACAGTCAGCGCTGCCCAGGAAAACTGCCGCACCACACCGCCGTGCAGCGCATAGGCGGACACCAGTAGGCGCCACACCCCCAGCAGCTGTATGGCCGCGAACAGCCACAGTGCGCACAGCGGTATCAGCAGCAGGATTCGGCGACGCAGCGTCTCTCGGCTGCGGCACACGCCCCAGCCCAGCCACAGGCACAGGGGCGACGCCAGCAGGCACAGCCACGACCAGTTGTTATAAGGGAATGCCACCCACACTGCCAACGCCATTACTGCCAGACTGTACCCGATGCGGAAGCGCAGGCTTCCCCGGCGCTCCAGATAGGCCTCCACCTCCGCCGGTGTATCGGCACAGGCTCGGGGGCGCGTCTCACCGGCCAGGATGTCGTCCGCCGTCACACCGTACAGCGCCGCCAGCGCCGGCAGGGCGGCAATGTCCGGCAGCCCCGCGCCGGATTCCCACTTGCTGACGGTCTTGTTGGACACCCCTAATATATCCGCCACCTGTTGCTGTGTCATGTCCCGCCCCCTGCGGAGTGATGCCAGATAGGTGCCTGTCTTTTCCATATCCATTGTCGCGGCCTCCTTTTTTCTTGTTGTTCCCAGTATAGCATACGGCGGATTTTTGTCCATCCCCCGCCCGCTGACTTTGTCTACGGAGCGTAGACAAGGCTGTTTCCACGGAAAAGTGCCCCGTTCTCCGATTTTTTTCTTGACACGGACGGTGGCCTATGGTAATATGTACAAGCTGACGATTTGAGTGGAGGGCGCACGCGGGTGTAGCACAATGGCCAGGGCACCAGCCTTCCAAGCTGGGGATGCGGGTTCGATTCCCGTCACCCGCTCCAACTTGACAGATACGCGCCAGTAGCTCAGTTGGATAGAGCAACTGCCTTCTAAGCAGTAGGCCAGGGGTTCGAGTCCCTTCTGGCGTGCCATTTCCCCTTGCGGGCGTCAGCGCTTCCCGTGCGGATGTATATGGTGGGTGTAGCTCAGTTGGTTAGAGCACCGGATTGTGGTTCCGGGTGTCGAGGGTTCGAGTCCCTTTACCCACCCCACAAAAAGAAATGAGGGATCGGGAGTGTCCCGGTCCCTCATCCCTTTCCACACAGGGGTGTCGCCAAGTGGTAAGGCAAGGGACTTTGACTCCCTCATCCGCTGGTTCGAGTCCAGCCATCCCTGCCAGCTCTTTCCGGACGACACCGTCCTTACGATAACTGCATACGCTTCGTTAGCTCAGTAGGTAGAGCACCTGCCTTTTAAGCAGGGTGTCCGGGGTTCGAATCCCCGACGAGGCACCAAAAGAGGAAGATACCTTTTGGTATCTTCCTCTTTTGCTGTCTTGCCTCCGGGGAGTCGAAGTTTATACCCCCTTCCCGCAGAAAGCGCCGCGGGGCTATTTTCTCTCCGCCGCCAGCTTCAGCAGGGTCTCTTTATCGTTAGGCGTTCCATCCAGCACGGCGTTCAGCAGATACTGCAGCGCATCACCGACCTCTCGCCCCCGCAGCCCCAGCGCCATCAGGTCGCCGCCCTTCACCGTCAGGTCCTTCAGTGAAAAGCACTGCCGCTTCGCCAGCAGCGTGTTCAGAAGATCCTCCGCCTGCTGTATATCCGCCAGACGGCAGCGATCCTCCGGGCTTTGGGCGGCGTTGTCGGCCCGCTTCACCTCCAGCAGCTGCCGAAACGTCTCCTCTCCCAGCTGCGACACGGCGCGGGCAATAGCCTTCTCCGTCCGGGCAATATCCCGGTCGTGCCAGCGCACCAGTGTCACGATGCGTTCGGCCGTGCGGTTGTCCATCCGCAGACGGCGGCAGATATCCGCCGCCAGGTCCGCCGAGATGGCCGGGTGACCATAAAAATGCCCCACGCCCTGTTCATCCCGGGTAAAGCACGCCGGCTTGCCGATATCATGGAGCAGCATAGTCCAGCGCAGGACCACCTCCGCCGGGACGGCGGCCACTGCGTGGGCAGTGTGACCCCACACGTCGTAGATATGATGGCGATTGTGCTGCTCGAAGCCCACGCAGGGCGCGATCTCCGGCAGGATCATCGCCAGCACGTCCGGCCAGTTCAACAGCACCTGCAGCACGTGACTGCCGCACAGCAGTTTATCCATCTCTGTCAGGATACGCTCCGGCGCGATACAGCGCAGCAGCGGCGCCTTCACCCGCAGCGCCGCATCGGTCCGCGGCTCGACCGAAAATCCCAGTACGGCGGCAAAGCGCAGCGTCCGCAAGATGCGCAGCGCATCCTCCTCAAAGCGTCGTTCCGGCTCTCCCACACACCGCAGGATACCCGCCTCCAGATCCTCCCGTCCGCCATACAGATCGGTGATATGGCCACGCAGGTCCATCGCCATGGCGTTCACCGTCAGGTCACGGCGGCAAAGATCCTCCTCCAGCCTGTCGGAGAAAAACACCTGATCCGGCCGGCGGTGGTCCGTATAGGTCCCATCCTCCCGGAAGGTGGTCACTTCAATGTGCATCTCCCCCGCCCGGACCGTGACCGTCCCGTGCTTCAGCCCGGTTGGGATGGCATAGCCGTCAAACAGTGCAAGCACCTGCTCCGGCCGCGCGGCGGTGGTCACGTCCCAATCTCCCGGTGTGCGGCCCAGCAGCGTGTCCCGCACGCAGCCGCCCACGGCATAGGCGGCGAAGCCCGCATCCTCCAGCCGTTCCAGCACATATTGCACCGCCTGCGGCAGCATGGCTTCGCCTCCCCTCACGTTTTTTCATCCTCTGCCGCCAAATACCGGCAAAAAAGCCGGTTGCATGGGCGGAGTCGTTGTATTATAATAGTACAGTAATTTTTCTGTTCCTGTCAAGGAGGCAGCAAATATGTTTCATCCTACTGAGGACTTTCACAAGTATATCCACCCCGGTAAGCGCGTACACCTTGCCGGCATCGGCGGCGTCAGTATGTGCGCGCTGGCGGAGGTATTGCAGGGCATGGGCGTGACGGTGCAGGGCTCAGACATGAGCGACAGCGACACCGTGAAGCACCTGCGCTCTGTGGGGATCCCCGTGGCCATCGGCCACTCGGCGGAGAACCTGAAAAACTGCGACGCGGTCATCCGCACCGCCGCCATTCACGACAGCAATCCCGAGATCGCCGGCGCCGTGGCCCGGGGCATCCCGGTCTATGAGCGTGCCCAGGCCTGGGGCGCCATCATGCAGGGCTACCGCAACGCCCTGTGCGTCTCCGGCACCCACGGGAAGACCACCACCACCTCCATGGCCACCCACATCTTCATGGCGGCCCAGGCAGACCCCACGGTGATGATCGGCGGCACGCTGCCGCTGCTGCACTCCGGCTATCGGGTGGGCAGGGGCGACACCATCATTCTGGAGAGCTGTGAGTACTGCAATTCCTTCCTGAACTTCTTTCCCACCGTGGCGGTGATCCTTAACGTCCACGCCGATCATCTGGACTTCTTCAAGGACCTGGCCGATATCGAGCACTCCTTCCACGACTTTGCCGCCCTGGTGCCGGAGCGCGGCTTTATCATCGCCAACGCCGATGACGAGGGCGCCCGCGAGGCCGTCAAGGGCCTGACACATCCGGTGTTCACCTTCAGTGTCAGGGATCGCAGCGCCGACTGCTATGCCGACAACGTCTCCTTCTTTGACGGCTACGGCGACTTCGACGTGGTCATCAACGGCCTGACCTACGCCCATGTGTCCCTGCACGTCCCCGGCGCCCACAATATTTCCAACGCCCTGGCGGCGGCCAGTGCCGCCTATGTTCTCGGCCTTCCCGGCGAGGCGGTAACGGAGGGCCTGGCGTCCTTCACCGGCGCAGGACGGCGCTTCGAGCACAAGGGCACCTTCCGCGGCGCGGAGGTCTATGACGACTATGCCCATCATCCCGACGAGGTGCGGGCGCTGCTGAGTGCCGCGCAGGCGCTGCCCCACGAACGGCTCATCCTGGCCTTCCAGCCCCACACCTACACCCGTACCGCCGCGCTGTTCGACGACTTTGTGGAGGTACTGCGCCTGCCGGACCGCGTAGTGCTGGCGGAGATCTACGCCGCCCGGGAAAAGAACGACATCGGCATCTCCTCCCGGGACCTGGCCGCCCGCATCCCCGGCGCCGTCTACTGCGCCACGCTGGAGCAGACGGCGGACGAGCTGGAAAAGCTGGCCCAGCCCGGCGATATGATCATCACCGTGGGCGCAGGCGACATCTACCGCGCCGGAGAGCTGCTGCTGAAACGAGGTGACGCACAGTGACCATCTCCCCCGTATCCCATAACGCCCGTCCGGAGAGCCAGCTGCTGTCACAGGAGGCCGCAGCCTTCGACCTGCTGGACAAGCTGGGCATCGAATACGACCGCGTCAGCCATGACGCCGCCTTCAACATGGAGCTGTGCGCCGAGGTCAGCCGCGTACTGGACGTGTCCGTGTGCAAAAATCTGTTCCTGTGCAACCGGCAGAAAACCGCGTTCTATCTGCTGTGCATGCCGCCGGACAAGCCCTTCCACACTAAGGACCTCAGCGCGCAGATCGGCTCCTCCCGCCTGAGCTTCGCCCCGGAGGAGAGCCTGTGGGAGCTGCTGCGCTGCCACCCGGGCTCCGCCACCATTCTGGGGCTGGCCAACGATACGGAGCACCGGGTCCAACTGCTCATCGACCGTGAGGTCTGTGACGCGCCCTTTTTCTCCTGCCACCCGTGCATCTGCACCAGTACACTGAAGCTGAAGACCGCCGACGTGCTGGAAAAGCTGCTGCCCCACACCGGCCACACGCCTGTTATCGTTGATTTGTGAGAAATACTGCCTGCCCTCCCCGGCAGGCAGTATTTTTTCATATATATCACAAAAAGCACTTGCGCTTGGAAACGTTTTCGGTTATACTTACCGTATTCCCACCGTCCGGCGGCACTCCACTTCATGCCGCCGGACGGCAAAAGATAAGGAGGAATACCCGCTGTGGCTGGCGGTGCGGCAGTGTGGAGACCTGTCGTAAGGCACTGAGGGCAATGCCCGTGCGAGGCCGTCTTTTGCGGAGGCAGGACGGTTACAGCCAAGACGTATGGCAAAGGTCATTCTGAAGGACCTGAAGAAGGTCTACCCCAACACCGAGAAGAAAAAGAAGGTCAAGAAGGGCGAGGAGCCCCAGGAGAAGAAGAGCAATCTTCAGATCACCGACGAGGGCGTTGTGGCTGTCCAGCAGTTCAGTCTGGAGATCGCCGACAAGGAGTTCATCGTGCTGGTGGGCCCCTCCGGCTGCGGCAAGTCCACCACCCTGCGTATGATCGCCGGTTTGGAGGACATCACCTCCGGCGAGCTGTGGATCGGCGACAAGCTGATGAACGACGTGGAACCCAAGGACCGGGACATCGCCATGGTGTTCCAGAACTACGCCCTGTACCCCCACATGACCGTGTATGAGAACATGGCCTTCTCCCTGAAGCTGAAGAAGGTCCCCAAGGACGAGATCGACCGCAAGGTACGGCAGGCGGCGGAAATTCTGGACATCACCCAGTACCTCGACCGCAAGCCCAAGGCTCTGTCCGGCGGCCAGCGCCAGCGTGTGGCCATCGGCCGCGCCATCGTCCGCGACCCCGCCGTGTTCCTGATGGACGAGCCCCTGTCCAACCTGGACGCCAAGCTCCGCAACCAGATGCGCGCCGAGATCATCAAGCTGCGCCAGCGGATCAACACCACGTTTATCTACGTCACCCATGACCAGACCGAGGCCATGACCCTGGGCGACCGCATCGTCATCATGAAGGATGGCTTCATCCAGCAGATCGGCACGCCCCAGGAGGTCTTTGACCACCCGGCCAATCTGTTCGTGGCCGGCTTTATCGGCACGCCCCAGATGAACTTCTTTGACGCGAAGCTGGTGAAGAACAGCGACGGCAAATACGCCGTGGCTATCGACGGCATCAACGTGGAACTGGCCGAGGATAAGCAGGCCCGGCTCAGCGCTAAAAATGTACCGGAACAGGACGTGACGCTGGGCGTTCGCCCCGATCACATCATGCTCTGCGCCGACGGCGTCAAGGGTACCGTGGATGTCAGTGAGCTGATGGGCTCCTCTGTGCATCTGCATATCTCCACCCACGGCCATGACGTGGTGGTCATCGTCCCCACCAACGGCAACGCCGCCCACTTCCCCATGGGCAGCGAGGTCAACATGATCTTCGGCGGCAACGTGGCCCACGTGTTCAGCAAGGAGACGGAAAAGAATCTGGAGTGGTAACCCCCTCATATAGATAGAAGGACAGCGCCCCGCATGGGGCGCTGTCCTTTTGTTTGTTTGTAAGGAATACGCCGTCCCCTCACGCATTACAGCAGCTCATCTATCTCCTTCTCGCCGTACACTTTTATGCCGTTTTCCTTCAGCAGCGCCGCCGTGACGCCGTCGCCGTCCGTCAGCGTTCCGGTGAACGTTCCGTCATAGATGCGCCCGCAGCCGCAGGAGGGGCTTCGCTCCTTCAGCACGGCGGCGGTACAGCCGTACAGCCGCGCCAGGCGCAGCGTCTCCTCCGCACCCTGGCGGTACTCCGCCGTCACGTCCCGTCCATCGTTCATCACCACCCGGTCCCCCCGCCGCTCGGAGGGGTTTCGGGGCGTAGGCAGCCCGCCCAGCTGCTCCGGGCACACCGGCGCCGCCAAGCCGCGCTTCGCCAGCTCCTGCGCCAGTGGGTGGGGCTTGCTCTGCCCGTCGTAGCGACAGGCACAGCCCAGCAGGCACGCGCTCACCAGGATCATACCGCCAGCTCCTTTCCGTTCAGAGCAGCATACACCAGCGTATCGCCCGTGTATTGCAGCTTCATGGAGAAAAACGGCGTGTCCGGCTCGTGGATCAGCGCCAGAAACAGCTTGTCCCCCTCCCATTGGGGCAGCGCCGCCAGCGCATCCTTGTGCAGCCATTCCAGCACGCCCTCGCTGCACTCCCGCAGCGCACCTGTCCAGCCGGTGGCGGTAAACAGGTGCATATATTCCCCCTCCCAGATATCCGACACAAAGGTGATGACGCCCCGGTACCGATAGTCGGTCAGCGTCAGCCCCGTCTCCTCCAGCGTCTCCCGGCAGACGCACTCCTCCGGGCTCTCGCCCTCCTCGCACTTGCCGCCCACGCCGATCCACTTGTCGTGGTTCAGGTCGTTCTGCTTCTTCACCCGATGCAGCATCAGGTATTCGCCCCGTTCGTTTTCGATATAGCACAGCGTGGTGTTTTTCATCTTTGCACCTCCGATTTACAAATCACTGCCAATAGTATATACTATTCGTATCGTCAACACAACTGTTACCTGTCAGGAGAGTATATAGTATGCCAACGATAAAACCAGGCCGCTACCGCCACTTTAAGGGTAATGAATATGAGGTCATCGGCACCGCCCGCCACTCTGAAACACTGGAGGAACTGGTGGTCTACCGTGCCCTGTATGATAATGGCGGTCTGTGGGTGCGCCCCGCCGCCATGTGGTCCGAGATCGTGGACCGCGACGGTTACCACGGCCCGCGTTTCATCCCGGAGGACGGCCAATGATCGACTATACTGTGATACGCTCCCGCCGGCGCACCCTGGCGCTGGAGGTCACGCGACAAGGAGCAGCCCTGGTCCGCGCCCCCCTGCGGGCCTCCGATGCGGACATCGCCCGCTTTGTAGACAACCACCGCAGCTGGCTGGAAAAGCACCTTGCCGCAAGGCAGGCCTTTCTGGCTGCCCACCAGGAGCCGTCTGCGGCACAAGCGGACGCATGGCGGCAGCAGGCAAAAGAGACACTGCCGCCACTGGTGGCCCACTGGGCCCAGCGCATGGGCGTGCAGCCCGCCGGCATCACTGTCACCGCCGCCCGCACCCGCTTCGGCAGCTGCTCCGGCAAAAACCGTCTCAGCTTCTCCCTCTACCTGATGGCCTATCCCGAGACCGCCATTGAATACGTGGTGGTCCATGAGCTGGCGCACATTCGCCATCACGACCACTCCCCCGCCTTCTACCGGGAGGTGGAGACCTGCCTCCCCGACTGGAAGGCGCGCCGTGCCCTCCTTCGCCGGTAATTCCGTCATTTTTGCGTTGTACATCCGATACTTCGCCGCCATCCGGCGGATCAAGCGGCGGTTTTCTTGTGATTTTCACAAGAAAACCACCGTCTTTTCTGTGCGTTTCGGCAAAAATGCGCCCAAACGATTGACATTCTCCCCCAATGCTGATACCATATTCTCAGCAACGGAAACGTTACCGGAAATGTTACCGACAAATTCCGGGCGGTTGCGTCCGTTCCATTTGGTATAGTAGGAGGCACACCGGGACATGACGATCAAGGATATAGCCAAACAGTGCAGCGTCAGCGTCAGTACCGTCTCCCGTGTGCTGAATGACCGGCCGGATGTCAGTGAGGATGTCCGGCGTAAGGTGCTTTCCGCTATCAAGAACAGCAACTACATCCCCAACAACAGTGCCCGCGATCTGGTACGCACCAAGTCCGACGCTGTGGGTCTGGTAGTCCGCGGTGTGTCCAATCCGTTTTACACCGACATTATCCGCGCCATTGAACGCACCATCACCGATGCCGGTTTTACAATGGTCATGCAGCAGATCGGCGCCTGTGACGACGAGGTCAAATGCGGTGCGGTCATGGAGCGCGAAAAGCGCCTGCAGGGCATCGTGTTCCTGGGCGGTCGGTTTGATTACACCCCCGCTGATCTGGCGATGCTGAACGTTCCCTTTGTGTGCTGTTCCTACTCCAACCGCTATGGCACGCTGATCGAGGGCGAGTATTCCTCTGTGTCCATCGCCGACGGTGACACCGCACAGCAGGCGGTGGAGGAGTTGTACCGCCACGGGCACCGGCGCATCGCCGCGCTGATCTCCCGTCCCAACGATCAGTCCATCAGCCAGCTGCGCTATGAGGGCTATGTGCAGGCTCTGGAGAGTCACGGCATCCCCGTGGACCCGGAGCTGGTGATCTCCACCGGTGGCTTCGACGTTCGCGACTCCTATTCCGCCGTAAAGGCTGCTCTGGAACGGGGCGTGGATTTTACTGCTCTATTTGCCATTGCCGACTCTATGGCCATTGGTGCCATGCGGGCTTTGATGGACGCCGGCAGGCGTATCCCCGAGGACTGTTCCGTTATAGCGATAGACGGGTTAGAATTGTCTGCCTATATTGAGCCGCCGCTGACTACCCTGTGCCAGCCTATGGAGGAAATGGGCCGGCGCAGCGCCGAGATTTTGCTGGACATGGTGCGGCACAAGGGCTCCCACGCCTGTGAGCTGCTGCCCACCACCCTGCGCCAGGGCCGCAGCGTGGCCGCGCCCGGATGATACTTTTGTATATCTTTGTGATCTATTTTGTGTATCCTAAGGATCCATTTCCTGCATCCCAATGATTTGTTTTTTGTACCCTAATGATCTGTTTTTTGCATCCTTGTGATGTGAAAATAAAAACAAAAAAGGAGTAATTACCATGAAGAAGTTTCTTGCAATGCTTCTTGCTCTCGTGATGGCCCTGTCTCTGGTGGCCTGCGGTGAGAAGAAGGACGACACCAAGACCGATGGCGATACCACCGCCACCGGCAGCGTGTACTACCTGAACTTTAAGCCTGAGTCTGACGACGCCTGGAAGGCTCTGGCCGCCACCTACACCGAGAAGACCGGCGTGCCCGTCAAGATCCTCACCGCCGCCTCCGGCGAGTATGAGTCCTCCCTGGTGTCCGAGATGGACAAGGAAGACGCGCCCACCCTGTTCCAGTGCAACGAGGGCGGCGTGGCTACCTGGGGTGAGTTCTGCTACGACCTGAGCAGCAGCGACGTGTACAACCAGCTGACCTCCAAGGATTATGCCCTGAAGAACGCCGACGGTGAGGTCATCTCCATCGGCTACTGCCTGGAGACCTACGGTATCATCGTGAACAAGGCGCTGCTGAAGGAAGCCGGCTATGAGGTCACCGACATCACCAACTTCGAGTCCCTGAAGAAGATCGCTGACGACATCCACAGCCGCGCTGCCGAGCTGGGCTTCGACGCCTTCACCTCCGCCGGTCTGGACGGCACCTCCGCCTGGCGTTTCTCCGGCCACCTGGCCAATATGCCCCTGTTCTACGAGTTCCGCGATGACGGCGTGACCAGCAAGCCCGCCACCATCAAGGGTACTTATCTGGACAACTACAAGGCCATTTGGGACCTGTACACCACTGACTCCGCCACCACCGGTGCCGCCCTGCTGACCGCCACCGGCGACCAGGCTGAGGCCGAGTTCGGCGAGGGCAAGGCTGTGTTCTATCAGAACGGCACTTGGGAGTACAGCAACCTGACTGGCGAGAAGTTCGGCATGAACGCTGACGACCTGACCATGATCCCCATCTACTGCGGTATTGAGGGCGAGGAGAAAGCCGGCCTGTGCACCGGTACCGAGAACTACTGGTCCGTCAACAAGAACGCCTCCGAGGAGGACATCAAGGCCACTCTGGACTTCCTGAACTGGGTCGTTACCTCCGAGGAAGGCACTGCCATGATGGCTGAGCAGTTCGGCGCCTGCCCGTTCCAGGCCTCCAAGGCTCCCTCCAATCCGTTCAGCGCTCTGGCCAACGAGTATGTTGCCAATGGCTGCTATCCTGTCACCTGGGCCTTCAACTACACCCCCGCTGTCAATGACTGGCGTGCCGCTGTGGTCGACGCTCTGGGCAAGTATACCGCCGACGGCGGCAGCTGGGACGATGTGAAGACCGCCTTCGTGGAAGGCTGGGCTACCCAGTACAACAACGAGATCGCCAACGGCTAAGCTACGGTTTCAACCACATACGCACAGGGGGCGGGCTTTTCGCCCGCCCCCTCTTTCTTACTCTGTGACGGCGGGCGCTGTCCTTCGAACGCACTTCGGAGGAGAGCTTTCGCTGTGACAAAACTACGGAGAACAGGAGTGGTCTAATGAAACGATTTCAAGCAAAACGGGACGCGGCTGCGCTGAACAGCCGACTGGTCCGACGGCCAATTCAGCGCATGGTGTGGCTGTTTCTGCTGCCCACCTTTGCCGCCTTCTGCATCGGGTTCATCTACCCGTTCCTGAAGGGCGCGTTCCTGTCCTTCTGCAAATTCAAGCTGACCAGCAAGTGGACATGGGTAGGCTTTGACAACTATCTGAAGGCCTTTGCCGACAGCAGCTTCCGCCATGCCTTCTTGTTCACGGCGCTGTTTGCCTTTGTGTCGGTGCTGTTCATCAACGCGCTGGCCTTCGCGGTGGCCTATGCGCTGACGCGGGGCATCAAGGGCTCCAATCTGTTCCGGACGGTGTTCTTCATGCCGAATCTGATCGGCGGCATCGTGCTGGGCTACATCTGGTCCATGATCTTCGACGGCTTTCTGGTGGCCTACGGCAAGTCCGTGGTGCTGAACAGCCACTTCGGCTTCTGGGGTCTCATCATCCTGATCTGCTGGCAGCAGGTGGGCTATATGATGATCATCTACATCGCCGGACTGCAATCCGTGCCGGAGGATATGCTGGAGGCGGCCCGCATCGACGGCGCCACCAACTGGCAGACCCTGTGGAAGGTCACTATCCCCAACATGATGAGCTCCTTCACCATCTGCATTTTCCTGACGCTGACCAACGGCTTCAAGCTGTTTGACCAGAACCTGGCCCTGACCGGCGGCCGCCCCTTCCTGCAGCAGGCGGACGGCAGCGTTATCAAGACCACGGAAATGCTGGCCCTGAACATCTACAACTCCTTCTACTCCGGCAGCGGCAACAACCGCGGCGTGGCCCAGGCCAAAGCCGTACTGTTCTTCATACTGGTGGCGGCTATCGGACTGATCCAACTTCGGGCTACCCGTAAAAAGGAGGTGCAGCAGTAATGCAGACGAGCCTTGCCAAAAAGCATGACCGCAGCAAAATGGTGTTGACCATAGCGTTCACGGTGATCTGCATCGTGTATGTGCTGCCCATCGTCATCGTTCTGATCAACTCCTTCAAGACCAATGCCGCTGTCAATACCGATACGTTCGCCCTGCCCAATGAGGACACCTTCGTGGGCTGGCAGAACTATATCAAGGGCATGACCTTCGGCAACTATCCGTTTATCAAGGCGGTGTTCTACAGTCTGTTCATCACCCTGGTCTCCTCGGCGCTGATCCTGATCTGCACCTCTATGGCCGCGTGGTATGTGGCCCGTGTGGGCAGTCTGTTCAGCAAGATCGTGTACTACCTGTGCGTTTTCTCCATGGTGGTGCCGTTCCAGATGGTGATGTTCACCCTGTCCCGCACCGCCGAGCAGGTCAAGCTTCCCTACTTTAGCCTCACCTCTATGGCTTTTGCCAAGATCGGATTGAACACACCGTGGACAATACCTATCGTGTACCTGGGCTTCGGCGCGGGACTGGCGGTATTCATGTTCTCCGGGTTTGTCAAGACGATTCCGCTGGAGATCGAGGAGGCTGCCGCCATTGACGGCTGTGGGCCTGTGCGTACCTTCTTCCTGGTGGTGCTGCCCATGCTGAAGCCCACGTTTATCTCCGTGGGCGTGCTGGAGATCATGTGGGTGTGGAACGACTTTCTGCTGCCGTACCTGGTGCTGGATCTGAACAAATACCGCACCATCCCCATCGTCATCCAGTATCTGAAGGGCAGCTACGGACAGGTGGATATGGGCGCCACCATGGCGCTGATCCTGCTGAGCATCGTCCCGGTCATCATCTTCTATCTCTGCTGCCAGAAGCACATCATCAAGGGCGTGGCGGCAGGCGCCGTCAAGGGCTAAACTTACAACACGCCGGGGGCGGGCTGATCGCCCGCCCCCGTATATTTTGGCCGGGACCGTCCGGCTGAAAGTCAAATCCTATCCAAGAGAGAAGTTGAGTTATGAAACGAAGCAGCGGTATTTTAATGGCGGTATCCTCCCTGCCCTCCCCCTATGGCATCGGTACCCTGGGCAAGGCGGCCTATGATTTCGCCGATTTCCTGAAAGACGCCGGCCAGTCCTACTGGCAAATGCTCCCCCTGGGCCCCACCAGCTATGGCGACTCCCCCTACCAGAGCTTTTCCGCCTACGCCGGCAACCCCTACTACATCGACCCGGATATGCTGGCGGCTGACGGACTGCTGACGACCGCCGAGTGCGCCGCCCCCGACTGGGGCAGCGACCCGCGCCATGTGGACTACGGAAAGATCTACGAGAGCCGCTTTACCCTGCTGCACAAGGCCTATCAGCGAGGCTGGGAGCGCGATGCCGACGCGGTGGCCGACTTCAGGGCGGAAAACGAGCGCTGGCTGCCGGACTACGCCCTGTACATGGCCTGCAAGCGGCACTTCGGCATGAAGGCATGGACGGAGTGGCCCGACGACGACCTGCGCCTGCGTAAGAACGAGGCCGTGCTGGACAAGTACCGCACACTTCTGCGGGAGGATGTGCAGTTCTTCACCTATCTGCAATTTCTGTTTTTCCGGCAATGGACCGCTCTGCGCGACTACGTCCACCAGCAGGGCATCCGCATCATCGGCGATCTGCCCATCTACGTGGCCATGGACTCCGCCGACGTCTGGGCCGAGCCGCAGTTCTTCCAGCTGGACGACGATCTGGTGCCCAAGGCTGTGGCCGGCGTCCCGCCGGATTACTTTACCGCCGACGGTCAGCTGTGGGGCAACCCCCTCTACGACTGGGACGCCATGCGTGACGACGGCTTCGGCTGGTGGATCCGCCGGATCGACGGCGCCGGCAAGCTGTATGATGTGATCCGCATCGACCACTTCCGCGGCTTTGCCAACTACTGGGCCGTGCCCTACGGTCAGCCCACCGCCAAAAACGGCCGCTGGATCGCCGGTCCCGGCATGGACCTGATCGAACGGCTCAACGGCTGGTTCCCGCAGCTGGAGTTCATCGCCGAGGATCTGGGCTACCCCACCCCGGAGGTGGCGCAGCTGCTCCGCGAGTCCGGCTGGCCCGGTATGAAGGTGCTGGAATTCGCCTTTGACTCCCGGGATTCCAGCGGGTATCTGCCCCACGCCTATACGCCGCACTGCATCTGCTATACCGGCACCCACGACAACAGCCCCCTGGCACTGTGGCGGCAGGAGGCCGCGCCGGAGGATGTGGCCCACGCGGTGGAATACCTGGCGCTGACAGAGCAGGAGGGCTTCCACTGGGGTATTATCCGCGGCGGTATGTCCAGCGTGGCGGAGCTGTTCGTGGCGCAGGTGCAGGACTATCTGGGCCTGGGCGAGGGAAACCGCATGAACATCCCCGGCACCCAGGGCGGCAACTGGACCTGGCGGCTGCTGCCCGGCGAGCTGAGCGATGCGCTCTCTGTCAGGATCGACCGCATGACCGCGCTCTACGGCCGCAAGGCATAAGCGAACACCCCCGGCAGTGCCGGGGGTGTTTTTTTGCCGTGAGCACCGCTTCCGCAACGCCGAAACCCCCATCTGCCATGTGACAGATGGGGGTTTCGATGCCGCCGAGGTAGGGGTTAGACCTCCGCGACCCGTACTGCAATATGGACCCTGCCGGGCAGGGCAAATAAAAAACCGGCTGCAATGTATGCACTTTTGAAGTGCATCTCACTTGCAGCCGGTCGATCATGCGGTCAAATGCCGTTTAGACACCGTAGCTTTGCGTCTCGGCCTTTCAGCCGATTTGCCAACAGAACATTATTGTATTTGTAGTGTATCACTTTCGTTCCGTTTCGTCAAGTCTTTTTCGCAAAAATCCGTGTTTTCTACGCGTCCGTCTCTAAATCTCCGATCGCCGCGCACGCCTCACGGTATGCCGCGGCCGTCTCCGGATACAGCGCCGACGCGCGCTGCATATCGCTGCCGCGCAGGGCCTCCGTCAGGGCTGAGGCTGCCTGCCCCAGCTGCACCAGCCCCAGGTTGGCCGCCAGGCCCTTCAGCGTGTGCGCCGCCCGGAACGCCCGTTGGACGTCTCCGGCGCTCATGGCCGCCTGCAGCATGGCGAAGGTGTCGTCTCCGGCGAACATCCGCAGAAAGCGTTCCACCGCAGCTATACTGCCCAACCGGCGCACGGCGTCCGCCATGTCGCCGCCCATCTCTTGATAAAGCTTCTCTAAGTTCATTGTTTCTTCCTCTCCAGCCACTCGGCGATCGTTTTTATCATCCGCCCAGCCTCCAACGGCTTGGGGATATGCGCGTCCATGCCCGCTGCCAGGCAGGCCTCCACGTCCTCGTCAAACAGGTTGGCGGTCATGGCGATGATCGGCAGCTGCGCGTCCGGCCTGTCCATCCCGCGGATGGCGCGGGTGGCGGCAAGGCCGTCCAGCTCCGGCATCATCACGTCCATCAGCACCGCGTCGTAGGTACCGGGCGCCGACGCGGCGAACATCTCCACCGCCTCCTTGCCGTCGGCGGCCTGGTCCACCACGGCGCCGGCCTCCTGCAGCAGGTAGACCGCGATCTCCCGGTTCAGTTCGTTGTCCTCCGCCACCAGCAAGCGCCGTCCGGCAATGGAGGCCGCCGCGTCGGGAAGCGCGGCTTCCGGTTCGGCCTCACTGGGCATCATGGGCAGCACCACGCGGAAGCGCGTTCCCTGTCCGCGTGCACTGTCCACCTGAATGGTACCGCCTCTTTCGTCCACCAGCTTTTTCACCACGGCCAGACCCAGGCCCACGCCGCCGGAAAGGCTGCCCCTATCGCTATTTTCCTGGGCAAATGCCTCGAACATATGGCGCTGGAACGTCTCGCTCATACCCGCGCCGTTGTCCTCGCATACAAATTTCAGCCGGCACACGCCATCCGCATCACGGGACTCGCGGAAGCTGCAGCGCACCCATCCGCCGGGGTGGTTGTATTTGATGGCGTTGCCGATGATGTTCTGGCAGATCTGCCGCATATACAGCGGGTCACCTGTGAATCGTTCATGCTCCAGCGTCAGGTCCATCACCGTCAGCGCAACGCCTGCGATCTCCGCCTGGGCGCGCGAAATATCCAACATCTCGTGCAGCTCGCTTGTCAAACAATAGGGGGTCTTTCCCAGCGTCTCCTGCTTCGGGCGATTCAGTGTCAGTACGTCGTTTACCAGTGCCAGCAGATACCGCGCCGCGGTCTGCGCCTTCTCCCGGCAGGACTGCACCAGCGTCACATCCTCCGGGTTCCGCCCGATGATCTCCAGCATACCCATAATGATGTTGATGGGTGTGCGTATATCGTGGCTCATGCTGCGAAGGAAGTGCGTCTTGGCCTGGTCCGCCGCTGTGGCACGCTCTACTTCCTTTTCCAACTGCTTCTGGTACGCAAGCTCCCGCCGTTTGCGGTCCCGGCCGAGCCTGACCAACAGCAGTACCACCACCACCGCCGCCGCCGCGTACACGCCGAAGGCGGAGATCAGCATATTCTTTGTCTGCGTGAACACAAAGTCTGCCGGCAGGAACACATACAGGCTGTACTCCTGGTACATCCTACGCATACCGAAAAACGTACCGCCACAGTCTAACCTCGTCAAGCAGCTGTCGCTGTCCGCCTGCTCCAGCGCCGTGATCAGCGGCACACTGTCCACCGGCAGGTTCCACTGGCCGTTGTCACTGCTGCCGATGACCTTTTCCCCATCCGTGATATAGGTATAGATCTTCTCGTTGAGCAGCGTCTCATATCCCGCCAGCAGGCTCTCGATGGATGTGTGGTAGGACGCGATAACCGCGCTGCTCTGCCGCCGCACACAGAACACCATGCCCGGCTCCACCGTCCGCGCAGCTGCAGCTACATCGTACACCACGCCGTCCCGCGTCAAACGCCGGGCAAATATCTTCTCCGGATACTGCATGACGTTGCTGACCGACTCATCGGTATACAGGTCGCTCCAGTCCATGTCCACGCCGTAGGAATACACCGGCTCCAGCGCATCGTTCAGCACCAGCACGCAGCTTATGCGCTGCTGCTGTGCATATTCAGCCAGCCCCTCATTGCTGCGCTCCCGCCCCTTCAGTCTGTCGCGATCCGTCAGCTCCTGCACCTGCTCTGTCAGGCGCACCAGGCTCTTCACCCGGTCCGCGGCGATGATATCCTGATAGCTGATGCACTGGTCCCGCAGGTATTGCAGCGTACGCTCCGCGGTGCGCTCCGCGGTATGTATGGCGCTGTTCGCTCCGATCAGCGCCACACCCAGCAGCGACAGCAGCCCGGCGATGGCGATGGCTATGCCGATGTAGATGGTCTTGTTGGATCGTCTCTTTTTCCTCATTGCCGTCACTCCGTCAGCGCCGCCTGCGCGTCCACGCCGTACCGTTCCAGTATCCCGGCAGCGGTGCCGTCCTCCTTCAGTTCCCGCAGCACATCGCTCAATGCCTCAGCGCGGCCGGTATCGTCCTCCTTATAGAACGCCACGCCCAGGCCCACCCGCAGCAGCTCCTGGTCCAGCACACGATACTGTCCGGCACGCCCGCTCATAAAGCTGCGGTATGCCGTCTCGTGGCCGGCGCAGGCGTCCACATAGCCCTTATCCAGCGCAGCGAACACGTCATTCACATTGGCAAGGCTGTATACATTTTTCACCTGCTCTACGCCGGGTACCTGGTGTGTCAGCAGCAGTTCCTCCGGCTTAGTGGATATCTGCACGGAAATACGCTTATCATTCAGGTCGGCCAGTGTACGGATATCGCTGTCAGCCTGCACGATGACCACCTGCCGGCTGTACATATACGGCCCCGCCCAGTTGTAGCGATCCTCCCGCCCGGTCATGGAGAAGCTGCCCCACAGGCAGTCCACCTCTCTGTCCGCAAGCAGCTGGTCCTTCTCCTGCCAGGATATCTGCCGGAAGTCCGGCGTCCACCCCAAGCGCTCGCAGGCTGCTTTTGCGATCTCCACGTCGATACCCGCATAGGCGCCATCCTCATCCAGATAGAAATACGGCTCATAGTTGTCGCTGCCAATGACCAGCACCGGCAGTTCTTCCGTTTCCGTCTCCCGCTGTCCGCAGCCGCACAGCAACGCGCCGCACAGCGCCAGCAGTACCGCCAGCAATCTTTTTGTCCTGCTCATTCCTTACCTCTCAGGCCGTATACCTCACGGCACAGTGCGCCCTGTATGTCCTCCAGACAGTCTACCAGCAGCGGATCGAACGCGCCGCACTCGCCGCGCCGTATCATGGCCAACGCCTCCGCGTGGGTATACGCCGGCTTGTACACCCGCTGGCTCACCAGCGCGTCATAGACGTCCGCCAGACCCACCGCCTGCACGGTCATCGGTATCTCGTCACCCTTCAGCCCGTCGGGATAGCCTCTGCCGTCCACCCGTTCGTGGTGCCAGCGGCAGATCTCCGCCGCAGCCTTCACCAATGGCTCGCTTTCCATCTCCTTCATGCCCCGCATCAGGTCCTCGCCGATCAGGGTATGCTTCTTGATCTCGTCAAACTCCTCCGGCGTCAGGGGGCCGGGCTTTCGCAGCAGGGCATCCGGTACGCCCATCTTTCCGATGTCGTGGAACATAGCCGCGGCGGCGGCCCGCCGGCAGTCCTGCAGGGTCAGGCCGTATTTATCCGTGCGTTCCAGCATTCTCTGCAGCAGCCGCTGCGTGATCTGCTCCACGTGCCGCCCATGGTCCGCACCCTCGCCGTTGCGGTAGCCCATCACCCGCGACAGGATATCCGCCGCGATGCCCATCGTGTGCTCCTGCCGCCGCAGCTGCTGCGTCATCACCGCCGCCAGCCGCCGCTGCCGCGCGTACAGCTTCACGGTGTTTATCACCCGCTGCCGCACGATACGGATATCAACGGGCCGTTCTATGTAGTCCGCCACGCCCATGTCGTAGGCCTGCCGCACCTTTTCTTCTGAGCCGTCCGCCGTGATGATAATGACCGGGATATCCTCGATAAACCCCCGCTTATTCATCTCCTCCAGCACCTGCAGGCCGTCCAGCTCCGGCATGACCATGTCCAGCAGCACCAGTGAGATATCCGCGCCGTAGGTCTCCAGCTGCGCCAAACACTGCCGGCCGTCCTCCGCCTCCAGCACGTCGAAATCCTCCGCCAGCATCTCCCGCAGTATCGCGCGGTTCATAGCCGCATCGTCCACCACAAGAATATGCGGCTTGATCTCCTCCCCCCCCTCCACGGGGGTATCCTCGGTGACCACGGCGTCCTTTCTTCGCTTGGCCCGGTACATCAGCCGGTCCGCCCGCTGCACCGCCTGGGCGATCGTCTCCTGCTGCGCCATGACGCAGCCCACGCTGATGGTGATATGCTGGCAGCCCTCGCAGCCCGGTATGCTCACTGTCCGCAGCCGCCGCTGAATGTCTCCCAGCACGGTGGCAAAGGCCGCCTGCTCCACGCCCGGCAGCAGCAGCAAAAACTCATCGCCGCCGTAGCGCACCAGCGAGCCGCTGCAGCCTACTACCTCATAGATGGTATCCGCCAGCACCCGCAGCGCGTTGTCGCCCACCTGATGGCCATTTATGTCGTTATACAGCTTCAGATCGTCCATATCGATGAGCGCTACACCGCCGCGGTATATCTCATTGCTCATATCCCGCTGGTAATGGTTGCGGCTCAGCGCGCCGGTCAGCGCGTCTATCTCCTGCTCCTGGGTGTCCCGCCCGGAGATGACCAGCACATAGTCGTTGATCCGGTCGATGCGGACGTCATACTGCCGGCAGCCCACACCGCCCTGCCGGAACCGCAGGCGAAAGCTCTCGTTTCGCTCCTTTTCGTAGAAAAAGCTCCGCAGGTTTTCGCTGCTGAGATAGCGCATCCACACGCTTTTTTCCGCCGACACACCGCCGTTATCCCGAAAGATGTCACGCAGCTCCTCTACGGTGTACCATTTGTCCTCCAGCCCACTGGCCAGACTGGTTTTCCGGACCCGCAGCTTTCCCCGGGTCCTGTCATATTCACATACGGTGTCGCAGATCGGCAGCAGTGCCGCGATAAAGGCTTCCTTCTCGATCATGGCTGGACCTCCGTCCCTATCATATCAGCCTTATTATAGCATCTTAATACCGTATTGCAACGGCTTCCCCCTGAAACGCCGAATTTTTCGCCTGTTTTGCAGGCGGCGCGCCGGGGTGTGCTGTCGGTGAACGGCCCTGACCCGCACAGGGCAAAATAAAACCGCCCGGACGGGCGGTTTTGTTTTGCCTTTTTGCGATCTATCTGCGGCGGCGGAGGGCTAAAACGGTCAGTGCTGAAATGGAAGCACCAACAATAAGCCATGCCCACGGACCGGCGGAGGGCGCGGCGGCCGGCAGAGGCTGCCAGGCGGCATACAGCGTCATATCCGCCGTGACCGGCGCATTGAAATCCCAGGGGCGGGTCAGGTCGTAGTCACTGTACCAGCCGGTGAAGCGATAGCCCGAGCGGGTGGGCGCCTGCGGCGGCGCCAGGGGCGTTCCACGGAGCACCTCCGCCGGCGCTACGCCGCTGCCGCCGTTACTTTTGAAGGTCACGCGGCACTGCTCCGACACCACCACCGTGACGTCCCGGGCAGCGGCGGCATAGCGGCCCATGCCGTCCTCGGTGGACACCAGGTAATGGCTGCCGGTTATGGCGGACGCACCGCCGTCGGCCAGGACCTTCAGCTGAAAGGAGCCGACGACCGTCTCGTCCGCCCAGTCCGCGCCGTCGCCAAAGTCCACGTAATTCATGTAGACCGCCTGACGGCCATCACGCAGCGTGACCAGCGTCGTCTTGACGCCCTCGCGGAGCAGGGTGCCATCAGGCTGATAGGCGAAGAAGGCAGGATCGAAGCATATCTCGTCCTGCATGGCGAACATCGGCCCTGTGCCGGTGGTCCGGCACAGGGTAAGCGATACCGTTACGGTATCGCCGGCGGCGGCATGGTGCGTCGCCTCTCCGTTGGCGGCAAGGCGGAATTCATAGTGCCGGCTGTCGTCGCCCCAGGCCAGGGACGGCGCCAGCAGCAGCACCGCCAGCAGCGCCAGAACTACCCGCTTCATGGTCCGCCTCAGTTCAGGAAGTCCTTGAGCTTCTTGCTGCGGGAGGGGTGCCGCAGCTTACGCAGGGCCTTGGCCTCAATCTGGCGGATACGCTCACGGGTGACGTTGAACTCCTTGCCTACCTCTTCCAGCGTGCGGGTACGGCCGTCCTCGATACCGAAGCGCAGCTTCAGCACCTTCTCCTCCCGGGGCGTCAGGGTACCCAGCACGTCCACCAGCTGCTCCTTCAGCAGGGTAAAGCTGGCGGCCTCGCTGGGCTCGGACGCGGCCTCGTCGGGGATGAAGTCGCCCAGATGGCTGTCCTCCTCCTCGCCGATGGGCGTCTCCAACGACACGGGCTCCTGGGCGATCTTCAATATCTCGCGGACCTTGTCCACGGGCATATTCATCTCGGCGCTGATCTCCTCGGGGCTGGGGTCGTGGCCCAATTCCTGCAGCAGCTGGCGGGACACACGGATGACCTTGTTGATGGTCTCCACCATGTGGACGGGGATGCGGATGGTACGCGCCTGATCGGCGATGGCGCGGGTGATGGCCTGACGGATCCACCATGTAGCGTAGGTGGAGAACTTATAGCCCTTGGTGTAGTCGAACTTCTCCACGGCCTTGATCAGGCCCAGATTGCCCTCCTGGATCAGGTCCAGGAACAGCATACCGCGGCCCACATAGCGCTTGGCGATGGACACCACCAGACGCAGATTGGCCTCGGCCAGCTGCTGCTTGGCCTTCTCGCCAGCCTTGATCTGCTTTTTCAGCTCGGCCATCTCCGCCTCAGGGATGGCCGAGCCGTCCGCCTCGGCCTGCGCCACACGCGCCTCGGCCTCGCGGCCGGCGGACATAACGGTGGCCAGCTCCACCTCCTGATCGGCGGTCAGCAGGGGCACCTTGCCGATCTCCTTCAGGTACATACGCACGGGATCGTCAATGTTGAAGCTGTCCACCAGCGTGTTGGGGTCGACCAGCTCCTCCTCCTCGATCTCGGCGATCTCATCCATAGCGGGCTCGCCATCCTCATCGGGCAGGTCGGCCAGGAAATCCTCGCTGCCTACCTCGATGCCCAACTGCTCCAGAGAGTCGTAGATGGAGTCCATCTGCTCGCTCTCCAGGTCCAGCTCGTCCAGCACGTCGGACAGCTCACCGGCATCCAGCTTGCCCTTCTTCTTACCCTTGGTAAACAGGTCGCGCAGCTTCTCGTTGCCGTTCAGCAGCGCGGCCGCCGGCAGGGACGCGATGGTCTTTTCGTCCAGGCCGCCCTTGGCTGGCTTGTCCTGCGCCGGCGCGGCCTCCTGCAAAAGCTGGTCCGCCATCTGCTCCAACTGCTCCGCGGTGTACTTTTCTTCGGTCATGTTCGCTTTCCTCCGTAACCTTTTTTATCTTTATACGTCTCCATCGCCGCCGCCAGCGGATCCGTGCCGCCGGTGCGCTTGGTGTGTTCTTCCCGAATGATGCGTATGTAATCCGCCAGCGCCTGCGGCGCGTTGGCTGCGGATTCCGGTTTTTGCAGCAGCGCCGTCAGGTGGTTCATCTCCTCCGGCGTCAGCACCGCAGCCAGCGCCGCCATGCTCGCGTGTCCCCGCCGCTGCCACAGCTCGCCGTAGATGCGCCCCAGCAGCGGCGAAGAAAATTCCTCCGGCCGCACCGGCATTTCCGGCGGGAACAGGCTCTCGTCCTGCATCAGCAGACGGATAACGCCCTCCTCCGCCAGCGCGCTGCGTACATTCTGATAGCGGATTCTGCGGTCCGCAGGCTGCAGGGCCGATACCGGGTTCATCTCCTGACGCTCCTGCGCCTTCCGTGCCTTGGCCTGCACCCGCTTGGCGGCCCGCTGGACCTCCATCCGCATGGCCTCCGCCGGCAGGGACGCCGCCTCGGCGGCCCGGGTGGTATATACCTCCCGTTCCACGGGGTCATTTAATTTACATAATGTTTCAGCAATCTCCCCCGCGTAGGCGATACGGCCCTTGTCGTCCTTCAGATCATACTTGGACGCGATCTCAGACATCGTGAATTCAATGCCGTTTGCGCTGCCGGAAAGCAGCTGCTCAAAGGCGTCCTTGCCCTGATACTTGATAAAGTCATCGGCGTCTTGCTTTACATAATGTCCATCCACCAATCGCTGCGGCAGACGCAGGACCTTCACGGTGAACTCGCTGTTCTGCAGTAGCTCCAGCGCCCGGTCCGTGGCCATCTGGCCCGCGCCATCGTTGTCGTAGCACAGCACCAGCTCCTTGGTGAAGCGGCTCAGCAGACGTATCTGCTCCTGGGTCAGCGCCGTGCCCATGCAGGCCACCGCGTTGTCGAAGCCCGCCTGATGCAGCGTCACCACGTCCAGGTTGCCCTCGCACAGGATCATGTTGGGCCGCTTGGTCTTTTTGGCCAGGTTCAGGCCGTAGAGCACCCGGCGTTTGCTGTACGCCACCGTTTCGGTGGTGTTCATGTATTTCGGCTCCGACTTGTCGATCACGCGGCTGCCGAAGCCCACCACGTCGCCCCGCACATCGATGACCGGCAGCATCAGCCGGTTGCGGAACTTATCGTACAGCCCGCCGTTTTTCCCGTTGACCACCAGCCCGGAGGCCAGCAGCTCCTGCTTGGTGAAGCCCTTGTCCGTCATGGCGCGGAGCAGCGCGTCCCACTGGTCCAGCGAAGCGCCCATGCCGAAGCGCACCGCGATGCCCCGCCGTATCTGCCGCTTGTCCAGATACGCCTGCACCGCCGCACCCTGGGGAAGCTGCAGCTGGTCGTAGTACCACCGCGCCGCCGCGCGGTTCAGCTCCAGCACCCGCCGCCGCAGCCGGTCGGCGTTGCTGCGGGCCTCGTCCTCCGCCGGCAGCGGGATGTTGGCCCGCTTGGCCAGGAACTCCACCGCCTCCGGGAACGACAGGCCCTCGATCTCCATAATAAAATTGATGACGCCGCCGCCCTTTTTGCAGCCGAAGCAGTGGTAGATCTGCTTGTCCGGCGCTACGGAAAATGAGGGCGTTTTCTCGTTGTGGAAGGGGCACAGGCCGAACAGGTTGCCGCCCTTGCGCGTCAGCGTCACGTAGCTGGATACCACATCCGCAATGTCGTTCCGCGCCACCACTTCGTCCAGAAACTGGTCGCTGAAATGCACGAAAAGCCCTCCTTTCCCCCGCCGAACCGCGGTGCAAAATAAATCTGACAATATACTATACCAAAAAACTTCCTCAAATCCTCTTTTTTCGCAAAAGTTTTTAGCCATGACGGATGAGGTGCCACAAAAAAAGAAAGGCCCCGTAGGAAAGCAATCTTTACTATCCCTCCCGCGTCAGCGGGAGGGATAATTAAACTCAAAAAAAAGAAAGGCCCAATGGGCCTTTCTTTTTTTTGAGTTTAATTAGAACTCCTTTTTCTTGCCGATGACCACAGCGGAGCCAGCGACGGAGGTCAGAGCCATACCGACGTACATAGCGATGCCAGCGTCAAAGGTCTTGGGGCTGGAAGTACCATCAGTCTTGGTGTCGGTAGCGGTCTTGTCAGCGACAACGAACATGCCCTGAACCTGATCGGGAGTCACACCATTGGGAACTTCCACGAAGGTCTTGTAGACCTTACCGGTAGCGCCGCAGTCAATGCACTTAGCAACCATCTTCTCAGTATCGACCATCCAGTTGTGAGCCAGAACAGCGTCATCCAGAACATCGATGAAGTCGCAAGCAACGACCTTGCCGCCAACGAGGAAATCATAGCGGCCAGTGGTAGCGGCCTTGAACAGCTCGACCTTGCCAGTCACAGGATTAGTAGCAGTGTAGAACTTGGTATCCTTGGTCTCACCAGCAGCAGTGTCCAGCTTGTACTGACCGCACTTGGTGCCGATGTTGGTATAAGCAGTGGCCTCGCCATCCTTATAGTTAACAGTAGTAACCTCTTCCAGATACATGACAACGGAGGTCTTGCCGGAATACTTCAGGACATAGTTGGCATCAGCAGCGGTGGAGCTGACATACATCTTGTCCTTGAACTGATTCTCCTTGGCGGCTACATAGTCCTCTTCGCCAGCTGTACCAACAGCCGCAACAGCATTGTTCAGGGTGTAATACGCGATAGTCTTGTTGGTCTTGCTTGCGGGGGTGTAGGTCAGAGTGGCATCAGCCTGAGTGCTAGCCAGAGTGCCAGTCTCAGCATCGTAGACCTCATAGGTCTTCTCCGCCGCGAAAGCGGTGGTGCACAGTGCCAGAGCCATGACCATGGCCAGCACAGTTGCAATGATCTTCTTCATGTTTGTTTCCTCCATAAAAATTTGTTTGCGTCCGGTTAGGCTTCATCCTCCGAGACAGCGTTTACAACGTAAACATCATTATGTTGTAAAAATTTTTACGGATTTTATTACCAGTTATTTCCATTTTTGAGGGAGTGACATCGCGCCGTTAAAAATTGCCCAAAATTGGAAATGATTTCCATTTCTTCCATAATTTACCAGTAATTTACGCAATTTATCCGAGCGCATGCAAAGCGTAATTCTTGTGTAACGCAGCATTTCTGCAATTCAAATCGAGATTTTCAAAAAACGCAACAACTTCGCTGGAAAAATTTTCCAGTCAAAATCGAAAAGTCATTATGTAAACTATCCGGCCCGAAATGCGCCCCAAATCCCGTTCATAATTCGGTTACAATTTATTCGGCGAAAGCGTTGTCTGTGTTTTTGTGCGTAAAAGGAGCTTCGCCGCCCCGGCGGCGCGGAGGCTTACGCGGCTGCTTGCCCCAGCCACGGTAGGGACGTTTTCTTCTCCCGGGCGGGCGATTATCAAATCGCGCCAAAGCCGCCCAGCCGCCCAAAGGGCGGCTTTGGGAGGTGCGCCCCCGGGCGTGGGGGTACATCTGTGAATGTTCCGTTAAGATTCCGTTAAGAAATCGCCAATTTTCTTGAAAACCAGATTTCAGAGTGCTACCATGAAACAACGTAGGGGGCGCGAGGTACAGGCCCCGCGCGACAGGAGGGGAGCTCCCGGGCGGCAGATATCATCTGTTGCCCGGGAGCCTTGCTTTTCCCAACTCCCTTTTAAGTTAATTGTTGCTACTGCTTGGTTAGCCTATTCTAATGTAGATTTATTCATTAGGGGACATAAAAAGAGGCAGGAGCCGTAACGGTTCCTGCCTCTTTTTATACAAGTTAGTCAGCAGTCCATCTTGATTCAAAGTCCTGCTTTTCCAATTTACAACAGCTTTGGACTTTTGCGCCGAGATTTGTTTCATCATCTTCCATGGCATCTAAACGCACACGAAGAGCCTCTGTCAAAGACACAATAGATGCTTTTGACTTTATCCAGTTTTGAGGACTAAATACTCGATTTTCCGCGACAGCCTTGCTGTTCGCATTTTTGAAAGCTCGATTCAATGTTTTACCAGCAATGTTTATAATTGTGTCCATCATGCCACATTCCTTTAATTGTGCTAGTACTTTACTAGGGCGAGGAACCATTTCACTCATATTGCTAACCTCAGCAAATACTATAGATACAGCATACAAATGGTGAAATGGGGCATAAGACTTCATCGCAAGTAAGGTTTCATCAAGACCCATTGGATTATCAGGATTCCACCTACTCATAATGGCACTGTGTAATTCATGTAGTGCCTGTACATCTTCTGCTGGATAGTCCTTCTTAAACAGTTGATTAAAGTAAATGTCAAATATCTTTGTTTCGCTATAAGACAAGGTTGGACGCTGTGAGTGCCATGCAATCAGTTCTTTCCCCAAGTCCGTAAGCTGTATGATGTGCCCAGCATCATACCTTGTTGTATCAACATTTTCTCCACGCTTAGTAACCATGTAACCGTTTGGGTAAGTCTGCTCATAGTTTTTCTTTATGCTCAGTACAATCTTATCATTGCTTCGTAAATCTCTAGCTTTTACAGCACTTTGAGAGTTCGTGGAGTTAGTGATTTTGTCAGCTTTTTCACTGTTTGCCATCTCATAGAACTTAAACAGGATATATCCGTATGACTTTTTAGCTGCCTCTCCACAACTAAAAATTGTGCTAAGGCTCTGGCATCCATTTACAATGTTCAGGTCTTTTACAGTTAACTGCCCATTCTGAATGTCCATCTTCGAACAAAGCGCTGTTATGCCATTGTGACAAAAGAAAAAAATCTCCAGGTTCTTTCTTGATTGTCTTAGCTATACCCTTGTTGACTTTGTTGCTATTTCCAAGAGATTGTCGAACATTTTTTCTGAAAAGCCTTCCGTCTTTAATACCTGGAATGTTTACGCAATCCTTAAGAGGTATAGCTGCCAATACAGCGCGAGTGCCATTTAACTCTACATCAAGGTATTTCCCAGATTCAAGTTGAAAAGTGAAATTGATGTAGTTATTGGTTTTGTTAAGTGCCTCGTCATATTTGACCTTTAGCATTTCATCGTCAACTACAACGAAGTTGGCGTTCAGTTCTTCGCTGTCTGATAACTTCTTGCTAAATGCATCCGCATCCATCTGAGCCTGATCAGTCAACTTTGCAGTCGTTACCAGTTCAAAACAAATCTCATAGTCATCGTCTAATGCTGCAGAAATTTCATTGATTTTGACCTTTAATTTAGAATTTGCGGCATCCTGCAACTGATTTAAGTCCTGAACCAAAATCCACGAAGACAACACTTCCCTAACAGGTTCGGCATCTATATACTCACCAGACATAAACTTTCCCTGAATGATATAGATGGTAGAATCTTGATTATTGATATAAACAGCGTCTATCTGCTTGTCATTGGCGCCATCTGTAATGCAGTCCTTTGCCTCTACAGTATTTAACCCATGGATGTTCCGTAAATACCATGCTACAAAACGCTGGCCATCGTTTGCGTAATTGTCTTGATAATAGGTTTGCTGTATATCATGTAATATCTTGGCATACATAAGTTTTTACCTCCAAATTTATTCTACATTGCAAAAAGTATATAATATTTAGGTATGCAATTCAATAGATAATAGTGGCTTATTCTCAAGCCACTATTATTGCTTTGTTAAACCTTGTTTGGGAACAATCCTTTGGTGTTGAGTGTCAATTCTCGATTGGTGATGCTTGCGTAGTCGGCTCCGGTAACATTTGTCTTGTCGGCCATTATGTCATATAGCTTGTCTACCTTTTCTTGCGTGCTGAGTGTGCCGTTGGCCTCTAACCACCAGAACAACTTTAATTGCAGTCCAAGATATTTCGTGGCCGGTGCTCGCTCTTCTTGTTCTGGATAGAATGCGGATAGCTTTGAATGTATTGCGTTGATGCGTCCAAGATTGTAGGCTCCCTTAGAATGTTTGCCAGATTCTATTTGCTCCAGCTGTATGTGCTCTGTTCTGGCAAATCCCTGATATGCACTATGGCTATCAGTAACAAGAATAGCATCGCTTGCAAACTTTCCAGAAAGATTCTTTGTCAAATCATTTGTCTCTAATCTTCCTACACATACTGGGTCTATTGTAAAATGTCCACTTCTATCTTTACAAGTCAACACACAGGTCTGGTCATTGCTGATACCCTTTTTGTAGCTGTTACCTGATTCAAGCAGTCGCTCCAATCGCTCTGGTTCACTTTTTAATCTGTCCCAAAGGCCATTTTTCTTTAGATACTCGACTTTTTCTTCGTATGTTCTGTGATGACGAGGCATACGGTCAAGTACATCTATGAAAAATGCAGGGTCTCGTTTGCCCTTAAAAGAAACCGGAATGTAAAACTCGTCACATTCAGCAATATCTATGAACTCACTTTGCTCTTTATAAATTTCTTCGAGTGCCAAACATACCTTGTGGCGATTATGCCATACCGTTGGTACACTCGTACCAATAGTATCGGCTATTGCTTGTAATGGTAGATTTTGCACCATTCCCAACAATAAACCTTTCCATTGTGCTGGCGCCAGTCTTGAATGATACATCAATGTCTGACTGGTTTCACAGAAAGTTTTACAACAATCCTTGCAACGGTATCTCTGTCTGCCTCCTGCTTTTCCGTGTCTCTTCAGACTGATGCTCCCACAATGTGGACACGCCAGAGGTATTTCATCATTCTCTTTTATGCTGTCCTTTGTGGTTTGTCCTCCTGCCCTCTTAACTTCCAGTGCAGCCATTAACTGGTTGACTTGTTCATCGCTGAGTTTATCAATGTCAGTCAGTATCTCCTTGAAGAAATCGGCCATAGTAAGCCCTCCTAGCAGTATCCGCCTGTCTGCACTGCTTTCGGTGCTTGCCCTTCAACCGTAGTCCAAGTTCTTTAGAAGTGCTTGCTTCTGGAGTGATAGCGCCTTTTGGCTGCATTGTGCTGCTTTCTGCTGATAGTAGGCAGACTCACGGATAAATTCTTCTGCCGCATCAAATGCACTTAGGAGTTCCAGCTTCAACTGCTCTTTGTTGGATGGCGCTTTTAAGTCTGTTTTCTGTATTGCTGAGGACACCATCTTTAGGTAACCACTGTCGGATGTGATAAACGCCAGCAGTATCCCCATTAAACCGCCATGCACATTTGGATTGGCTATCTTTTTACTGTCTATAACTTGCTTGATTTCTGTCCACTCAGCATCAGCGATGATTTCTACCCCAAGTTTCTTTGCAAATATTCTAGTCTCTGCTGTTACCCGATTGTTAGTGATGACAACAGGTGCCGCACCGTTATTGTAGTAATGGGTTCCAGCATAAACCTCTTGTATAGGTGCCTTGCTTAAAGGTTTGTTGAAGAACTTGCATTGAATGTTGAATGAATACTTGATTGGCCTTGTGATACTGGTGGCTATGATGTCAATGCCACCGTCATTACTGCCTGTTTTCTTTGCACGAAACCCATGCTCACCAAGAAACTGAACCATGAGGTTCTCAAAATCTGTTCCTGTATAACAGTTCTGAAAGAGGAATGAGGTATCCATGCCTATATGCTCCTTTGAAAAGTAGTAACTCCATTTGTGAAGTTCACTTCTCAATAGCAGAGAGGATGGTGTGCAATTAGGTATCCCTAAATTGGACTGATGTCGCTATCTTTTGCAATGTATCCATGCGGGATTGAATGATTGTTGAGTGGTCATTGAATGTATGTTGCTGGTTTGACTGTATATCAAAGTAGTGGCAATGTATCTGCACCTCCCAATCCTTTGATTTGAAATATATATTTCTTCTTACCACAAAGACAAACGAAAAGAGGATACCCTGTTTCAAAAGGTATCCTCGCGCAGATGCAACTATTTATTCACGTATTTCAAAGTTTATTCACGATTATACATAGCAACACTTATCTTGAAAAGGGACTTTCCCAAAGGAAAAACCCAACAGCCTCGCTAAAAGCGCGGCTGTTGGGTTTACCATAATATATATTATTGTTAACTTATCGCCAGGTCTGACTGTAAAAGTACAGGGCCAGCATTCCGGGTCCCACATGGGCGCCGGTGACGGGCTCGTGACAGACGGAGAGTATCTCACCGGTGCAGCCGGCCTGCCGCAGGGCGGTGGCCAGGTGCAGCGCCTCCGCCGGGGCGGCGGCGTGGGAGATACCCACCGGCGCAGACTTATCCTCCACCATTTCTTCATACAACCGGATCAGCGTATCCATAGCCTTTTTACGGCCGCGCTCCTTGCTGAGCACCACGATCTTGCCCTCCGGATCGCCCTGCAGGATGGGCTTGATCTGCAGCAGCGTGCCGGCAAAGGCCGCGGCGCCGGACAGCCGGCCACCCTTACGGAGGAATTTCAGATCGTCCACCATGAAGTGCTGGCGCATCTTGCCGATAAGCTGGTTGGCGCGGGCCACGATCGTCTCCATATCTGCGCCCTTCTGCGCCATATCGGCGGCTTCCAGCACGATGAGCCCCTCGCCCAGGGAAGCGCCGCGGCTATCCAGCACGCGTATGTCACGGTCGGGGTAGCGCTCGCGCAGCTCCTGCGCCACCACGCTGACGCCCCAGCAGGTGCCGCTGACACCGCCGGACAGCCCCACATACAGCACATCATCGCCCCGGTCCAGCACAGGCTCCATGGCCTCGCGGGCGGCCAGAGGCGTGATCATAGAGGTCTTCACCTCCGCACCCTTACGCATAGCTTCGTAAAAGGCGTGGCCGTCAAAGGGCTTGGATATGTCCACCGGCTCACCGTCGATGGTATAGGTCAGACACAGCTCCGTGATACCGTACTGCGCCCGCAGATCCGGCGGCAGATTGGCCGCGTTGTCAGTCATTACTTTGATCATAATGCGTCTCCTTTGAGGATAGATATGTATTATATTACAGCCGTGCGCGCACCCAGTCGGCCAGCGTGTCGAACAGGCAGCGATAGCCGGACATGGTCAGATGGATGCCGTCGGCGGCGATAAGGCCGGACAGATCGCGCTGGGGCAGGAACTGCCGCCGCACGTCGATAAGGGGCACGCCCTCGGCAAAGGCCAGTGCCGCCACCGCGTCGGAGTACAGCTCCTGGTGGCGGTAAATGCGTCCCACATCTCCCAGCCAGCGCAGCACGCTGCCGCCGTCCGTCTTTTGGGAGATAAATCGGAAATACCGCTGTCCGTCAATGGGCGGCAGCGTCATCAGCACCGGCTGTACACCGGCGGACTTCAGCGCCGTGACGGCGCAGTGCAGCTTCTCCGTAAACTCCGGCAGGGTCGTGCGGGGCAGGTGGTCCTGCTCCGGCGCGGCGGCGACGGCCTCCCAGTCGAAGTCGCTGTCGTTGCCGCCGTAAGCCACCAGCGCCCAGCGGGCATCCATGCCCCGCTGCACATCGTGCTCCACCAACGCCAGGCCCTTGGTCACTGTGGCGCCCATCTTGGCGCGGTTCACCACCTCCAGCCGGTCGCTGGGATACTGGGCCATCACCTCCGGCAGATGGAAGTGGTAGCGCATATCCGCGTCGGGCATGGTGGCCTTCAGCAGAGAATCACCGTAGATAAAAGCACGTTCCATAGGACTGCCTCCCCATGTGGTTTTTATCTAATATAGCATATTAGCACACGCGCGTCAACAGATTTTTCTGCTGGATTTCTTGCATGATGTGCCCGTATGTGGTATACTATGCAGTAATTCGGATACAGGGGTGTCGCTATGGAATATGACAAGGAATTGATCGCCCACAAGCTGCAGCGGTGGGACAAGTTCATCACGGATTATCATCTGCCGGACTGGGAGACGATACCGGATTTCGGCCTGTATATGGACCAGGTCATCGTACTGCTGGAGCAGTATCTCAGCTTTATTCCCGCGCCGGTGGGCGGCAAGGAGCGCTTTGTCACGTCCTCCACCATCAACAACTACGTTCGGCTGAAGATCATGCCCGCGCCAGAGAAGCGGAAATACCACCGCATCCACATCGCGTACCTCATCATGATCCTGACCATGAAGCAGAGCCTGAGCATCAGCGATGTGCAGAAGATCCTGCCCGCTGACAGCAACGAGACGGACGTCCGCGCGGTGTATGAGGATTACTCGCTGAAATTCCGCCGGGTGGGGTTGTTTTTCAACCAGCAGGTGCAGTCCGGGTCGGAGGGCATCCGCAGCGCCAACGAACAGAACGGCAATAACGCCGTGGAGCTGCTGGTCATCGAAAGTGCGCTGATCGCCGGGTTCTCCAAGATATTGGCGGAGAAGCTGATACGCCTGTGCGGCGCAGATGCCGAGGATGTGCTGGCCGCGGAGCAGACACCGCCCCAGCCGTGATCAACAGGGCTATTGTATAGCATTTCCGAGGGAAATATGTGAACGAACTATAAAATCCGTGGCCGAAAGGCCACGGATTTTCTTATGGCGCGGCGCATATACTCCCGCGAGGTGATCGTATGAAAAAGCTCCTGCCGTATGTGCTGGCATTCCACACCGCCCTGGCCGCGGCGATCCTGCTCTGGGCGCTGCAGGAAAAGTTCCCCGGCCCGCTGACCAACACGCTCTCCCCCGTATGGAACAGCCCATGGGAGATGGGCAAAGCCGCGTTCTTTCCCCTGCTGGCGGCGGCACCGACGCTGTGGGTGCTGCAAAAGGGCGGCAGCCGGGGCGGACTGTGCCTGATGGCCCTGTCCGGCGCGGCGCTGGCCCTGGCGCTGGCCTGGACGCCGCTGGCGCCGGCGGCGGTGGCCGTGCTGGCTATCACGGCGGCGCTGGTCCTGTACGCCGCCCTGTGGCGGCGCGTCTCCGGTGACGCGCTGCCCTGGTACCTGCTGACTGCCGCCCTGAGTGTGGCCTATATCCTGCTGACCATTTTGCCCCCCGCCGGCGGCATATTTACCCCGTGTACCGTGGCGACCGGCGGCACCATCCCGTTTTGAGGGCACAAAAGCCTCCCCCTTGGGGTACGGCCTGTTTCCCTCGTAGGGGCCGATGCCCACATCCGCCCGCATGCAGAGGTTCCCACTGAACACCCGTAGGGGCCGGCGTCCACAATGCAGGGGTTCCCGCTGAACACCCGTAGGGGCCGGAGCCCCCGACGGCCAAAAAAAGATACACCCCGCAGAAAAACAATCTTTACTATCCCTCCCGCGGCAGCGGGAGGAATATATATTTATCCCCCGCGGTAGCGGGGGATATTTATTCTGTCCGCGCCGACAGGCCAGGGATAAATAAGCGCAAAAAAGAAAGGCCCCGTAGGAAAGCAGCATTTACTATTCCTCCCGCGGCAGCGGGAGGGTTATATATTTATCTCACCCCGTCAGGGGTGAGATATTATCTATCCCTGGCCGTTAGGCCAGGGATAATTTAGCGTAAAAAAGAAAGCCCCCGCAGAAAAGCAATCTTTACTATCCCTCCCGCGACAGCGGGAGGGATAATTAAGCGCAAAAAAAGAAGCACCCCAAAAAGAAAAATCATCTATATTATCTCTGGCCGTTAGGCCAGGGATAATTAAGCACAAAAAAAGAAAGGCCCAACGGGCCTTTCTCTTTTTTGAGTTTAATTAGAACTCCTTTTTCTTGCCGATGACGACGGCGGAGCCGGCGACGGAGGTCAGAGCCATACCGACGTACATAGCGATACCAGCGTCAAAGGTCTTGGGGGAGGGCTTGTTGGTGTTGGGGGTGGTAGAAGCAGCCTTCTCAGTCAGAACATAGTAGTAACCACTATCAGCAGCCAGGTTGATATCCTTACCAGCAGCGTTCAGCAGCTTAGCAGCATCGGTGGGCTTGCTGTAGTAGATCTTGGACAGCTTGCCAACAGCGTCCTTGTCCTTGTCGGTCCAATCGGTGTCGGAAACCATAGCGTAGGTAGCAGTACCGGCCAGGTTGGTGTAGACAGGAGCCTTGTTGGCACCGAAAGTCTCAGAGGTCTTGTACAGAACAGTGGTAGCCTCAGCAGTCTTCAGGCCGTCATTCTTGCTAAACTGATAGTAAGCAACAGCGCTGCCCAGTTCCTTGCCGAAGTAGAAAATCTTGGCAGAAGTACCGTCCTTGGTAGCCATATTGGCCTTGTTGGTGTTGTTGGCCTTGTCGTAGGCATCAACAACAGCCGCCTGGGCGTAATACATGCCATCCGCAGCCTGATACACGTCAAACAGATAACCAGCATCGGTCATCTTAGCCAGAGTAGCCTTGCTAAAGCCACCGGCCTTAATAACAGCAACCTCAGCATCGGTAGCAACGCGGATGGTCTTGGTGCCGGTCTGGATGTAATACTGACCAGAGGTATCGCCATCCTTGGTATAAACCTTCTCGAGAGTAAGGTCAGTGCCGGGAGTTACCTTCGTGTAGTTGACCCCATCAATCTCCAAGTCCGCCGCGAACGCGGTGGTGCACAGTGCCAGAGCCATGACCATGGCCAGCACAGTTGCAATGATCTTCTTCATGTTTGTTTCCTCCATAAAAATTTGTTTGTGTCCGGTTCGGCTTTGTCACTCGGACCACCGTTTACAACGTAAACATCATTATGTTGTAAAAATTTTTGCGGTTTTTATTGCCAGTTATTTCCATTTTTGAGATAGTGACATCGCCACGTTAAAAATCGCCCAAAATTGGAAATAATTTCCATTTCTTCCATAATTTACCAGTAATTTACGCAATTTATCTGAGCACCTACAAAGCGTAATTCCTGTGTAACGCAGCATTTATGCAATTCAAATTGAGATTTTCAAAAAATGCAACAACTTCGCTGGAAAAATTTTCCAGTCAAAATCGAAAAGTCATTATGTAAACTATATAGCCCGAAATACGCCCCAAATCCCGTTCATAATTCCGTTACAATTTAGGCAAGTGAAGTGGTTTTTGCGTAAAGTGGTGGGAGTTGTTTTTTCTCTCCCCCAGTCGCCTACGGCGACAGCCCCCTCCCAGAGGGGGCCAAGGCGGCTGACGCCGCGACGAGCGGATTGCCACGCCAGTCTGCGGACTGGCTCGCAATGACACCTCATCCGTCAACGCTTCGCGTTGCCACCTTCCCCTCAAGGGGAAGGCAGGGGGTTTCGCGCCCCCGAGCGCGAGCTACTTTTGCCCCCGGCGGCAAAAGTAGCCA